>Ga0265297_10008717_pt1 | contig 13409 bp, 13 predicted proteins | sample Munlanlwell13791_FD_192502 | JGI IMG/M metagenome (GOLD analysis project Ga0265297, IMG submission 192502) | Leachate microbial communities from a municipal landfill in Southern Ontario, Canada - Leachate well 137-91 | ecosystem: Engineered > Solid waste > Landfill > Unclassified | place... | reverse complement strand
GACCTGGTAATCTACGCAGCCGCTATACTCCTGCATCCGGGTCCGGCCATGGATAAAGAGAGCCTCGACCCCCGCGTCTTCGGCATAAAGCGCCGCCTCCCGGGCATTTACGGAATTCGCGTCCCAACCGGAACGTATCTTGACCGTAACCGGGAATTTAGAATTCTTGACCACCACCTTCAACAACTTGTTCAAAAGTTTAGGGTCTTTAAGAAGCGCGGATCCCTCGCCTCTGGTGACTACCTTTTTAGCCGGACAGGCAGCGTTAAAATCCAGGACAGCAAAATCGTGTTTATTAAGTATCTCCAGCCCCTTAAGGATGAATTTCGGTTCCAGGCCGAGTAATTGGACTCCTAAAGGCTTATCTTTGGGTGAAGTCGAAAGCATTTCCTGGGTTTTTCTGCTTTTGTAGCTTAAAGAGCGGCAATTGAGCATCTCGATAAAAGCCAATTCACAGCCGAATTCACGGTTTAAAAGCCGGAATGGAAGGTCGGTGACCCCGGCCATGGGCGCCAGGATGAAAGGATGACGCAATTTAAGTTTTCCGATCTTAAGCACTACTGCGCCTCCAGGACTACCAGGGTGATGTCGTCGTATTGCGGGTGGGCGCCGATAAAAGAATAGACCTCGTCTTTAATGGCGAGCATTAGTTCATTGGCGGGCTTGGAGCTGTGTTTTTGAAAAGCCTCTTCCAACCTTCCCAGGCCAAACCTTTCCAGATTCTCGTTTTCGGCTTCAGTGACACCGTCGGTATAAAGAAGTATTTTATCGCCATTTTCTAATTTAAGCTGCTTTTCCTCAAGATAACTGTCAATATCAGACAACATCCCCAGCATGAAACCGCCGCTAATAATAGCCTCCACATCCGGGGACGGCCGCTAATAATAGCCTCCACATCCGGGGACGTTCCCCGAAGTGCCACCCTTTCGTTTCCTAACTTATTGCGAAAGATAAGGATGTGTTCGTGTCCTGCCGAAGAATACGTCAATATTCTGTTTTGGGAATCCCAAAGCAGATACAACAATGTCATAAATCTCTGCCCGCCGATATTCTGGTAGAGCATCTGGTTGGTGCGCTGAAGCACTTCTTTCGGCGAAGCTTCTTCCTGGGACAAAGTATGGATGGCCGCTTTTACCATTGACATCAAAAGCCCCGCGGCAACCCCTTTGCCGGAAACATCTCCGATGACTATGGCCAGGTTATTTTTGTTGGGAAAAGTGACGAAGTCATAATAATCGCCGCCTATCTCCTTGGCCGGCTGCATTAAACCCCGCAACGCGAGGTTTGAAATTTCCGGGACGCGCTGCGGCAGAAGCCCCATCTGTATCTCCCTGCCGAACCGCATTTCTTCGTCAAGGCGCTGTTTTTCCAGGATATCCTCATGATGCAGGGCATTATAGAAATAAAGCGCGACTTCCGAGGCGATATTGCTGAGTATCCCGATATCATTCACGGTAAAAAGCTGAAGATTCTCCCTTTTTCCCAGGATGATCAGGCCAATAAACTCCTCTTTTAGATTCAAAGATAAAACTAACGGCGTATCCTCTTCCTTAAGAAATTGGTATAGCCGGCTCTCCTTAAGATATGAAAGGTTCGGGTCCACCTCTACCAATTCACGCTCTAGATAAGGATTGACTTTCAGATACGAGAGAACCCTATCTTGTGGATCCAGGGCCGGAATTTCTCCGGAGAACCCCGCGCGGACCAGGGGCCGGGGCTGGCCGGTCTTGATATCCATAATAAGTATCCCTATCTTTTGAAGATAGAGAGCGCCCTTGATCGCGGACGAGACCTTCCCGGATATCGTTTCAATATCCAGGACGCCTTTTAAAGAAAGCGAAAGCACGCCCAGTATCTGGGAATAATCGTATTTCTTGCGCCTGAATATATGGTCGATACGCGGCTGAAAAACCTGCTGATAATACTTGAATAAATAAAAAATCACCGTCATCAGAAAACTCAACAGCAAGACATTCATCTGAGAAAGCCATGGACGAGCCAGGTAAATAAATAACACTAGAGGCAAAAATACGGAAACGGAAGCCAGAAGCCACAATACCGTCCGGTGTATCACGGTCTCGATCTCAAAAGCCTTATACCTTATCATGTTATAGGCCAACAAACTTATATATGTACCTATGAAAATAAACCCCGCCGGATATACCGCGATCCCAAAATCCCCGAAATAGTCGACCACGGCGAGGTATCCAAAAAGGTAGGTATTAAGGAAAATAAGAAATTTCCTCTTCTCCAGCGAGGTCGCCGCGTTTCTATAAGTCATAAAGACATTGTATGTCGCTTTGAAGGCCCATATGCACCATACGCCCAGAAAAAGAAGCAGAAGGGTCCCGGCGTTGCCTTCAAATCCCCAATAAAACTTGCGCGGAGGATATTTGACCATCAGACCGGTTGAAACGCTGATAACGGCAAAGGCCGACATCACTATATACCCGACCAGTATAAATGCCTTTTCTCTTTTGAGCCTTATCATCTTTGTAAGGCTTGAGGCGATGAACAGGCTGCCTACGGATATATACGATACCCAGAAATAACAGAGCTTATACCAAAATGCGGCGGGCCCGGGTTTGGTGCTCAATAATCCGAACATCACCGACAAAAGCCACATACCGGTGGGCAGGGTTAAAGTGAACAAGCTAAAGCCCAGCATCTTCTTGTTCTTTGCCCAGACAAATGCCCCCAGCAATATGGAATAAAGCCCTACTATCAATAGGGGCAGCGCGTGGGGATTCAAGAAATAGCTGGAAGGATTGAGTAACTCTCTAAGCATTTACTACTGCGCCTCCAGGACTACCAGGGTAATGTCGTCGTATTGCGGGTGGGTGCCGATAAAGGAATAGACCTCGTCCTTGATCACCCGCATTAACTCCGCCGCGGGTTTAGAGCTGTGTTTCTGGAAGGAACTGATAAGCCTGTCCAGGCCATATCTTTCTTCGTTGCGATTCTGGGCCTCAGTGACCCCGTCGGTATAAAGCAGGATCTTATCTCCAGGATCAAGCTTGATCTCTTTATCTTCCAGATAAGTTTCAATATTGGGCATCATCCCCAGCATAAAACCGCCGCTGAGGATCGCCTCTACGGCGCTATGAGTAGCCCCGCCTACGACTACGGGGCCACGGTTAACCCTGCATATCAGGATATGTTCGTGGCCGGCGCTGGAGTAGGTAAAAGTCCTGGTGTCGGCCTGCCACATAAAATACAACAAGGTCATGAATTTATGCCCGCCGATATGCTGGCTAAGGATCTGGTTGGTCTTAATAAGGATCTGGCGCGGCGAATGTTCTTCCTGAGAAAGGGTCTGGATGGCGGTCTTGGCCATTGCCATTAAAAGCCCGGCCGCGACTCCTTTGCCGGAAACATCGCCTATAACGACAGACAGTTTATCCGTACCCGGCAGGGTAATAAAATCATAATAATCTCCGCCAATCTCTTTTGCCGGCTGCATCAAGCCCTGGACATTGAGCCCCCTGATGATCGGAAGCGTCTGCGGAAGAAGAGCCATCTGGATCTCCCTTCCCAGCTTCATCTCTTCGGCCATCCTCTCCTTTTCTACAATATCTTCGTGGTGCAGAGCATTATCTATGGTGATGCCGATCTGGCGGCCCATGATCTCCAGGAGTTCTATGTCCTTGCTGGTATAAAGTTGAAGATTCTCTTTTTTGCCGATACCCAGGAGCGCGTTGACCTTATTATCTATGGATACCGGTATAAGGACCTCCAGTTGATTCCGGCTCATAAAACCTAAAGTCTCCTGCCGGACAGATTCAAATTGAGGGTCAGCTTCGACTTGTTCTCTTTCCAGCGCTTTCTGATGCTGGTTTATCCATTGGCTCAAAGTATTATTATCACCTAAGGTTACCCCTGATGGTTTATCGGCATCAGCAAGATTCTCGTAGCTAAGAACACCGGCTTGCATATAGTCAAGCTGGCCTGGCTGCCGGACCAGCACCAGTCCGTTGCGGATATAAAGTATTTCCTTGAGCTCCTTAAATAGGCGCGCGATAACGCTGTTGATATCCAACTCGCTGCCGATCTTCTGGCCGATCTCGGCCAAAACGACATAATAATCATACTTACGCCGCCGGAAAAGATGGTCAATGACAGGCTTTAACTTTTGGTAGTACGCGAGAAAAACGGTCAGCGCTATAGAATCTATGACAATTATCCAGAGCGCGGGTAAATTGGCCATCCAGGCTTTGACCAGGTTATGGATGATAGCCACGGGCATTATGAGCATGGCGATAGTCAAAAGCCAGAGGATCGTTTTATGAATAACGGTATCTATCTCAAAGGCGCGGTAGCGCACGATAGCAAAACTGGCGCATATTATATAGACCAAGGTAAAGGAACTGCCGAAAGGAAAAATATTAATATTAAAAACCGGAAAAAAGTTGGTCGCTCCTCCGACAACACTGATCGCCAGCCCGCCGGCTATCAAGGCGGTCTGTTTTTGGGCAACGCCTGTAGCGACAAACAAATGCTTAAACAAGATCACCAATGCGTAGTTCCAGGTAAGCACAAAAAAAACGGTGAAAAACCAGTATATTATCCCGCTGTCCGGATAGAACTTAAAGAACGTCTTGGGAGACAAAGAAGGGATAAATGATCGCAGTGATAATATACCCAGGATAAATATGGTCAATCCCGTTATCGCCGATATTTTTGTGATGATCCTGTTCTTCTTCTTGATAAACTCTTCGGTAAAAACGACCACGAGAATGGAAAGAAATATCGCGGAGTAATTTGCTATGCGGTTATAAATGAGGGCTGAGGCGTAATCTTTAGAAACTGACCAGAGATAAATAAAGAAACTCCAACTGACAAAAGACAGGGTAAAAACAAACCAGCAGATCTTCAGCCTTTCCTTATACCCTTTTGCCAGGACAAAAGAACCCACAATTATACTAAAAATTGAAGCCAGCAGGACACCCAGGGAATAGTATGTCCCCCAATGCCCGCTGATATTCATATCGGGGGTATTAAAAATAGTCATAGCGCCTCCAAATGTATGATCGATCCGGACTATCGGGTAAGATTATACAATAAACTATGCCTTGGGGGTAGAAAAAAAGAGATTTTATTCTGCTTCAAGGACGACCAGGGTTATATCGTCATATTGCGGCTGGGAGCCGATAAAGCCATAGACCTCATCTTTGATCGATTGCATCAATTCTCCGGCGGGCTTTTGGCTGTGTTTCTGAAAGGATTCCTTTAATCTTGTCAAATTGAATCTATCGCCGGACGTATTCTCCGCCTCGGTTACCCCATCGGTATAAAGCAGGACTTTATCGCGGGGCTGTAATTTAATTTCTCTTTCCTCCAGGTAGGTATCTATATCGGCGATCATTCCCAGCATAAATCCTCCGGACTGGATCTCCTCAATCTGCGTAGACCGGTCCCTGCAGATCAAAATATGCTCATGCCCGGCTGAAGAATAGACCAGGGTCTGATCTTGGGGCTGCCAGACAAAATATAGCAGGGTCATGAATTTCTGCGCCTGGATATTCTGATAAAGCATGTGATTAATGCGCATAAGCAGCCGCTTGGGAGCGACATTTTCCTGAGAAAGGGTATGGATGGTAGCTTTGACCATAGACATCAAAAGCCCGGCCGCCACACCCTTACCCGACACGTCTCCGATCACTATGGCTAATTTTCCCTTATCCGGCATGCTCACAAAGTCATAGTAATCTCCGCCGATCTCCTTGGCAGGATGCATCAAACCCTGGACGTTTAAACGCGATACATCCGGCGTCTTTTGAGGCAGCAATGCCATCTGGATCTGCCGGCCCATCTTCATTTCATCTTCCAGCCTTTCTGTTTCAGCTAATTGTTCATAGTGCAATGCATTAAATACGGTGACCCCGGCTTCCTGGCCAAGCTTCTTCAAAAGCTCGATATCCTTAACCGTATATGCCTGCAGATTTTCTTTCTTGCCCAGCCCCAAAAGGGCATTGACATCGCCTTTGACCAACAAAGGGACCACTACTTCCACATCGTGCGCCCTGAAACAGGCGGAGGCGTCCTCTTTTATCTTCTCATACCGAGGGTCGAACTCTACCTGTTCTTTTTCTATAACATCCTGCTGAGCGGCAAACCATTGGGCAAGGGTCGTGGCGCAATCGATCTCTCTTATCGAACCCGACATGCATTTCCTTTCCTCATCGCTGAATATCTCCAAAGCAGTGCGCTGCCTTATTCCATTGACCTCCTTGTATCCGCGCCTGCCCATAATGGAGTACTGTTTCCCGTCTTTTGTCAACACATACAAGACGGCATTACGCAGGTACATCGCTTCGCATACCTCGGTCAAAAGCTGGTGAGAAAGGTCCTCGATGCTGATGGTCGTTGCGATCTTCTCGGCCACCTTGCCTAAGATAGTCTGATAGTCGTATTTACGGCGCCGGAAGAAATGGTCGATGCGCGGGCGAAGACGGTTATAATAGGCGACAAAAAGAATAAGATAAACAGTGGCCAACAGGGTATTCACGACAACAACCTGCGATACTGACAGGCCCTTCAGCAAAAATGACATTAAGAGCGCTTCTATTAACGCGGCAGGCAATACAAGCAGGAACACCGTACTTAGCCATAACAGCGTCTTATGGATAACCGTATCGATTTCCATAAGCTTGTACCTGACAATGGTAAAGCCGATAATACATATGAACAAGAAGGCGCAGATATAACCAAAAGGATAAATCTCTATGCCATAGTTTGGGATAAAATCTACACAGGCAGCACAATATAAACCAAAACCAATAAGATAAAACTTAATACGGCTTATTTGTATTGCACTTAATTCTTTTCTTCTAAAAATGAGATAATATATCAGAAAGCTTACTACAACATTGAGATTACCAATAAAATAAACCAAGAAAAGAGGATGAACGATCCCCCTTTGAGGATAAAACCCCCAGAAAAATTTAACGGAATCCCCAATAAATAAAGAACTGGTGGGAAGCAATAAAACAAAGAATGCTCCTATAATATATATCGTCCTGATGTAGACTTTAAATTTTTGGTCTAATTTTAAAAGGATAAAAGCGTAATGTCCAAATAAAGCGCTGATGAATGTCACCCCTGCATAAGCAAGCTTCATCAACAAATTAACCTTAGATATCTCCTGAACATTATAGCCGAAAAAGGAAGAAAGCTGCCAGAGCATACTGACAAAACACATACCCGCAAAAATCCGGTTAGGTAGCCCTTTAGGGTTTTTACTGAAAACAAAAATTCCCAACAATAAAAATAATGTTCCCGTGATAAGATTTGCGATGGAATAAAGATTGAATGTCATGTATCCTTCTCGGCCAAAAAGAGCTCGATATCCTGAGTAGCTTGCCAGACCTGCTTTATCTTTTCTATGCGTTTCAAAAAGGCCCGCACGACCGCGGGGTCAAATTGCGTTCCGCTGCCCTCTTTTATCAGTTCAACAGCTTCGTCAAACCCGTAGGCTTCTTTATATGGCCGTTTAGAGGTCAGAGCATCAAAAACATCGGCGACCGATACTATCCTGCCGAACAACGGAATATCATCACCCTTTAATCCGTTAGGGTACCCTGTGCCGTCAAATCTTTCGTGATGGGTCAGGCTGATGGTCCGCGCTACCTTTAAAAGCGGAGATTTGCTGTTTTTAAAAATATCCCCTCCCAGAGTAGTGTGCGTCTTCATCACTTCTCTCTCTTCAGGGGTAAGTCCGCCGGGCTTTTTAAGAATAGCATCGGGAATAACGATCTTTCCGATATCATGCATGGGGGAGGCGTAGCGCAGGTTATCTATGTCTTTCTGGGACAGGCCCATCTCACGGGCTATTTCAGTCGAGTAATCGGCGATCTTCACCAGGTGGGTGCCGGTAGATTCATCGCGGTATTCCGCGATCAGGGCGAACCTGAAGATCATCTCGGCGTAGGAATCGCGTATCTCCGCGTAAGCCTTTTTTAAGTCGGCATAGGTCCTGCTTATCTTCGCCTTATACTCAAAATAGCGGCTCTTTTTCTTCATCATAAAAGGGGACGTTCCCCGAAGTACCACCCTGTCGGATTGTAACAGGTTTAGCTACAATGATTTACAAAGCCATTATTAATACTTTAACACTAGATACTACAATATGTTACATCGAGAAAGGGTGGCTCCTGAGGGAACGTCCCCTTTTATCCATAGAAATCCTGCATCGCCTGTTCCTGGGTATCATAGATCTTGAACATCTTCTCCAGCTTAGTAATACCGAATAAAGACCTGACCTTTGGCGAGAGGTTAGCCAGGAAAACATTACCCTGGATCGTCTTCAGGCCTTTAGCCAGGTCGATCAGGGAAGCAAGCCCGGAGCTGTCGATATACTCCAGGGCGCCGAAATCAAGAAGGACCTTACGGCGGTTACTGCGCACCAGCTCCTTGAACATCTCCTTAAGATCGGCAACAGTATCGATATTTACTTCGCCCTCAATTAAAAAGATGACGACTCCATCTCTTTCGCTCTGCTTGACTTGCATATCTCCTCCCGGCAAAAGGCAATCCTTAACGCTTCTTTAAGCCGCGTACGTTGTTTCTTTCGTCATAAAAATGATATCCTTTTTAGACAACCTTTGCAAGAGAAATAATAAATAATGGTAAGAAAGAAAGCCTTCAGGCAAAACCCCTTGACCGATAAGGGGAGCATGTATATAATGAATAACATGGTAATAGAACAAAAACTTAAACTCAGCCTGAAAGACGTTCCCGGCCTGGTAGAGGGGATCCTGGAAAAGATGGAGTCGCTGGGCATATATAACGATATCCCCATGGAATTACGCCTGGCGATCGAAGAAGCCCTGACCAACGCCGTCAAACACGGCAACAAACTCGATCCTGATAAAAATGTGTCTATCAGGGTCGAAACGTTCCCCGGGTCCGTACAGATAGAGGTCGAAGATGAAGGCGCGGGATTCGACCATGGCAAAGTCCCCCTGCCCACCGACGATGAGAATATCTGGAAGACCAGCGGCAGAGGCGTCTTTTTGATCCGGCATTTTATGGATAAAGCGGAATATTCACAAGGCGGACGCAGGCTAAAGCTGTGCAAGTGCCTCAAACCAAAATAAAAATATGAAGATCACCGAAACCTCCCAAAATGACATCCTGGTATGCCAGATAGATGAGGAAATAAACATCGATACCTCTCCCCAGTTACGCAAAGCCTTCGGCGATTACGTCCAGAAGAACGCCAAAAAGATCGTCGTAGATTTCTCCGGCGTATCCTATATCGACAGTTCCGGAATAGCCACTTTCATCGAACTATTCCAGCGCCTCAAAAAGATAGAAGGAAAATTCCGTATCTGCTGTATGGCTCCCAAAGTAAAGAATGTCTTTGAAGTGACCAAAGTCATCAGGCTTTTCGAAGTATTTGACAGCCGGGAAACTGCGCTACAAGGTTTCTAGATGATCTCAAAAACAGGACAGATAGTCATCGGGCTTTTTAAAGAAGCCGCGAGTGTTTTAAACCTTCTTTTTGATATCCTTTACTGGATAATCATCGGGCCATTCAAAGGAAAAACCGCCCGCCGCCAAAGCATCTTCCATCAAATGGTGTTCTGCGGGGTCAACTCCTCCGTAATCGTGTTCTTCGTAACCTTGTTCACCGGCATAGTCCTGGCCATGCAAAGCGCTTATCAGCTGGAAAAAATGGGCGCGGTCATATATGTCGCCTCCCTGGTCGCCGTATCTTTATGCAGGGAATTAAGCCCGGTGCTCACCGGATTGGTCGTGGCCGGAAGGATAGGCTCGGCTTTTGCCGCGGAACTAGGCACGATGAAAGTCAGCGAACAAATAGAAGCCCTGGATACCATGGCGATCAACCCGGTCAGGTTCCTGGCAGTGCCCCGCTTCCTGGCGCTCTTATTCATGCTCCCCTGCCTGACTATCCTGGGAAACATCGCAGGCATACTGGGAGGATTCATAGTCGGCACCGGAAGCCTGCACATCAATCCTGACCTTTACCTGCAGACTACCTTTAAATACCTGGCGATAAAAGACATCTATACCGGTTTTACAAAATCCTTTGTCTTCGCGATGATAATCGCCCTGATCGGATGTCACGAGGGGCTTAATACCAAGGGTGGGGCCGAAGGCGTGGGCAGAGCGACCACCCGCAGCGTAGTAATAAGTTTTATCCTTATCATCCTGGCGGACTGCGTCCTGACCGCCCTGTTCTATTTTACAAAGGTATAAATCATGGCTGAATCAAAGGAAATCATCGTATCCCTTAAAAATGTGAGCAAGGTCTTCCAGGATGTAAAGGTTATCGATAATATCAGCCTGGATATCCTGCGGGGTGAGACCTTTGTAATAATGGGCTGTTCCGGCTCAGGCAAGAGCACGCTCCTGCGCCTGATGACCGGGATCTTAAAGCCTGACGAAGGCAGCATTTTTATCAATGGCAAGGATATCGCCAAGCTCTCCGAAGATGAGCTGGGGGAAGTAAAAAAATCCTTCGGGATGTCCTTCCAGTACTCCGCGTTGCTGGATTCCCTGACCGTTGAAGAGAACATCTCCCTGCCGCTGGTAGAACACACAAAATTAGCTCCGGATATTATCAGGATAATCGTAAAAATGAAACTTTCCCTGGTCGGGTTGCGGGGTTTTGAGGATTACTATCCCTCGCAGATATCCGGCGGGATGCGCAAGCGCGTCGGCCTTGCCCGGGCGATCGCCCTGGACCCGGATATCGTATTTTATGACGAACCCACTTCGGGGCTTGACCCGGTAGTAGGAGGAGTCACGGATAAGCTGATAAAGGACTTAAGCCAGAAACTTCTTATCACTTCGGTAGTCGTGACCCATGATATGCAAAGCGTTTTTCACATAGCGGATAAGGTGGCGATGGTCCACAAAGGAAAACTGGTCGAAACCGGGACCACCGAACAGATAAAAATATCCGCGAACCCTTATATCCAGCAATTTATCAACGGCAGGCCGGAAGGCCCGATAGACTTCTTTAAGGAAGATATCGCTATAGAAGAAATCCTGGGATTATAGTAGAAACGGGGCCAGGCCCTGTTTTACATTTTAAGGGAGAGTTAAATGAAAAAATACGGCAATGAATTCAAGGTGGGCTTATTTGTCATCCTCTGCGTCGCGGGCCTGGTATACCTGACCCTCAGCACCGGAAAAGTGGGGTCTAAAGATGGCTATATTGTTTATGTTGTCTTTGATGATGTTGCCGGATTGCAAGCAAAAGCCCCGGTCATGCTCAACGGCCTTGAGGTGGGAAAAGTGGAAGAGGTCAAACCCTGCTACGACAATAATATGACCCGCATTATACTTAAACTGCGGCTGAATAAGGACGCTAAGATCCGGGAAAATCCGGTAGTAGCGATAAAGACTCTGGGACTTATGGGTGAGAAATTCATCCAGATCGCCTCCTCTAGAGGAGAGAACTTCGTAAGAGCCGAGAGCACCCTGGAGGGCAAGCCTTACGTGGACTTAGACGCCCTGACCTCGCAGGGGGAAATTATCGCCAAAGAGATCAGCGGCTTGATCAACAATATAAACGGTTTAACGGACGAGGTCAAGAAGCTAAGCGGCAACTTAAACCTTACCCTGGAAGACAACAAAGACGAGATATCGCGCATCCTGGGGAACCTGGAAATAACTACGAAGAACTTCGAGGATTTCAGCGCGGACCTTAAAGCCCATCCCTGGAAATTATTGTTTAAAGCCAAAGAGAAGAAACCAGCAAAGTAAGCTAGACCTTGCTCTTATTGACGTGATTGTAGAGGAAACGAAACACTCTCTGCACCTGTTCCTTGCCCGTCTCGTTGAATATTATCCCCGTGCGGTGCCAACCCTGCAGTAATTTACCTCTGCTCAGCACAAATTTATCCTGCCAGACCACCCGGCCGTCTACCACAAAAGGACCTTTGCCATCCTCAAAATCAAACTCCAGATTAATGGCGCTGCCCTGTTTCAGTTCAGGCTCAAGCAGTATAGAAGCGCCTCCGATACTAATATCGTAAATAAGCCCGGAATCTTTTACCGGCGGATCTCCGGCGATCGTGAATTTGACTTCACCCATTATCTCGACCCTGACGTGCTTTCTTTTTTCTTTTAAGCTGGCGATTATCTTGCTTTTCTCCGGATCCATTGTTTTATCCTCCTTGCCCACAAGGGCACACCCGCGCATCAGCTCAGCGCGGGGGCGCCTATGATTTAGGTTTAAGCTTGATCACTTCTTCTCTTAATCTTCTGGTGATAGTTTCAACGTCGTCTCCCAGCTGGCGCGCGCTTAACGGCTTGCCGAAGATCACCTTTAAAGGATACGGCCGCGGCAAAGACTTATTTCTCGGCCAAGCGTGGTATGAACCGGAAATATAGACCGGGACTACAGGATAATCCTTAAATTCCTTGACTAATATGCCGATGCCTTTCTTAAACTCGTCCACTCTTCCCTCACCCATCGCGCGGCCGCCTTCAGGAAAGATACAGACTATCTTACCTTTGTTTAAAACGTACGCCGAAGTCTGGAGCGCTTCGGTTAAATGCGTGGTCGGGTCGACTGGAATAAGCCGCCCTATTTTTACCGCCCATCTTATCGTCGGATGCTCGAAGATCTCCGCGTGTCCGAGAGAGTAAGAGCTGATCGCCGTTTTAAAAGGAATGCTCAGCTGTATCGCGAATCCGTCGAGATAGCTGGCGTGGTTCGGGCAAAAGATGAACGGGCCTTTAGCGGGAAGCGAGCGCACGCCCTCGGCTCTTAAGCGCCAGAAGACTTTAAAGACGACCGTTAATATGATCTTAACCATCCAGCAGAAGGCTTTATCCCAGAATCCGAAATTCAATTTGATATTTCCAAGGATCTGCTCTTCGGGAGCCTCCTTTAAGATCTGACTCCATGATTTTCTTTGCTGGACCTGCCCTGCCTGCTGCAGCGCGCCCTGAGAACCCAATAACTCCTGCGCCCTGATGACCAGCTCTTTGACCGTGTAGATCTTGGCGCTGAACGCGGGCGGGATCTTTACTTTTAACGCCTGCTCCAGCCCCGCCTCAAGCTGCACCCGCATCAGCGAGTCTATCCCCAAGTCGATCTCAATATGGCTGTCCAGACGGGCCCTCTTTTTGAATTCCGCGAAAATATAATTTATTATCTTGCGGGCGACGTCGGGGTTTATGACTTTCAGATCTTCCTCGGAGAAGGTTTCCTCTTTTTCTTCCTGCGCCGCGGGCGCTTCTTTAAGGTATCTATCCTGGATAATGTGCCTCCTGAGTTTTCCCAGGCGGGTGCGCGGCAGGGCTTCCTTGGCGATCACAAATCCGGTAATATGCTGATAAGAAGGCAGGCTGCTGGCGCAGGTATCCAGTTCCCAGCGTATCTTATAATTAATGTTGATCTCGTTCTTGAGGCGGAAATAGTCAAA
>Ga0265297_10008716_pt1 | contig 13411 bp, 12 predicted proteins | sample Munlanlwell13791_FD_192502 | JGI IMG/M metagenome (GOLD analysis project Ga0265297, IMG submission 192502) | Leachate microbial communities from a municipal landfill in Southern Ontario, Canada - Leachate well 137-91 | ecosystem: Engineered > Solid waste > Landfill > Unclassified | place... | reverse complement strand
CAGGTTCCAATCGTAAATAAACTGGTAAAGCGGAAATGCTCTTTCATCTTTGTTCGTTGAGTTAATTTCCGCCATTTCCAGAAGAGCTTTGAGCAATTCAACCGCCTGGGATCCTTTGTCCTGCGAAGCGATGGCCAAATATTTTTGGAGAATCTCTTTTGGCGCAATGGCTGCCAGGCTTTCAAATTCATCAAGATTAACAATGAGCCAATACCTGTCGCCTTCTTTCTTTAATAGAAAATAAGGGTGATGGCCGTCCCCGGGAAGCATTCCAGTGTCAGTACGCATCCCCTCCAAACGATTCGTGTAATAAAAGTTATTGGCTAAAGAACCTTCATCCCGGATAAAATCTACCCTGATAATGTGCCCCTTTTTGATATCTGATCCGTAAAGCACCTCCACAATTTCAAATTCGTTATCATTTTTACTCACGTGACGCGGTACGTTGCTTTTAACTTCGACTATTGCGTCGCTTTTTTGTACGGCCTCAAGCAAACCCCCTTTATACGGCTCATCGGATGGTTGTGAATAAGCATAGCCAATCGCAGAAAGAAAGACAACCGAACAAAAAAAGATATAGTTTAACTTCATAAATGCAAACCTCCGTTCTTGAGCGGCACCGGCATGCGATAGTGGGGCTCAATTGTGAACGCGCGTCAAAGTATTGGTATGGTGTGGAATAGCAAAAATCTTAGTGAATTTCGTCTTATAATCACACATTGGTCATTGGGCATTAGTAATTTATTTGGCATTGGGAATTAGACATTTGACATTATTACATCGTCATAGCCAATCCAAGATCCAATAATTCCTGATTCAGAAAAACTCCCTGCTCAAGCACCGCGAACGGGTCATCGACGGCTGCACGCAAGAAAACATCGGTCAAATACCGTCCATACTTGTCGTCTTTATACGTTTTGACCACCACGAACTCGACCTCTTTGAGCTTTGCCTCGACAAAGGCCTTTGCCTCTAAGCCTTTTTTCGTCGAAAGCTCCGGGCAGTCAATCCCGCGCATCCTTATTTTCTGCCGTGTCCAGCAGGAGAACCCTAAATCAATAGTGAGCCAGATCGTATCACCGTCAACAACTCTCTCAACTAATGCTTTGTAGGTGTAGAGCTCCCGGGGCTTAGCGTCCGAGTGTTTGAACGAATACGTCTCGCCGGACTTAGCCGATTCAATGAACTCCCCTGCTTTGAGCCGAAGGTTTTTGATTTCGCTATGAATTAAAAAATTAAACCCCAGGTCAATGGTGAGCATTTCTTCGACGGGGTGGATATACCCCGGCTCAAGGATCTGGTAGGTATACATTCGCGCACGCGTGACGGTGAGCTTTTTGGCCGGTTCTTTTGGAAGTGAATCATCCGTTATTTCGGGCGCTGAAGAAATTTTTTCATTGTGGAGTAATTGGCGGAATTGGCTGCGCGAAAGATTTTTGCGCGCTGCCTTCTCAAGGAGCATTTTACGCCGTTTGGGGTCTTTGATAGATAATGCTTCTATTTGGTGTGACATGGACAATTGCGCCGCCGGCGGCGCAATTCGGTTTTCGAGGTAAAACCTGCGCATTCTTTCCAAATGCCTTTTAGAGAATCCGTTGCCGAACTTCAACGTCAAATCCCTGGAAAGACGCTTCACCAATTGTTTTCCGTACGGGGCCTTATCTTCGCCTTCCTGCTCTGCCTCCACGATCCGCTGGCCGATCTTCCAGTACATCATCCCCATTGCCCGTCGGGCGCTAAGGCATAAGGCTTCAATTTCTGAGAGAAGTGATTGGTAGGATTTTGTGGTGAGGCCTGTCGATTTTGGTTTAAGGGGCACGTTATTGAGAAATAGTTTAGATTTTTTATATATTCTCAATCAAAACATCAACCCTGCTTCCAATATTATGCAAGAGAGCAATGAGTTCGGCAACAGTTTTTTTTGTGTTTGGGATAATTTATTTCTCATCCAACGTTGAATCGTGGATAATGATCCTGTTGTCTTTTAAGCGTGTGCCGTGTGTGTCAACGCCATCGACATCAACGCCAAAACAATACTCGTTATAGGCGAATGTAACGCTTTTTAAGCCTGCCTTTTTGGCAATTGCGTTATATTTTGCTTCTATCATGTTTTCTTTTTTGTGGGCCTGGCAAAAAACCTGTTCCCTTTCCTCCCACATCCTTTTTATAAAAGAATATTTCCTTAATAATTTCTTGGCGAGCTTCTCTTCTATGTCGCATCGATCCTTTGCCATAGCTATAACCTCCCGTTACACTCTGACGCACATAGCTTATGCAGCCACTAAAACATGCGTCGAAGCGGTTTTTTCCTGCTTTGGTTTTATAACAATGTCTACATCCCTGCCCAGCTTATTTAACAATGCCAAAAGATGGTCAAGAGAAAAGACGCTCAATTTTCCGTTCATAAGGCAGGAAATCTTTGATTGGGGGATGCCAAGTAATGCCCCGGTTTCTTTTTGCGTGAGGCCGCGTTCGTTGATGATTTCCACCATGCGTGACATAATCTGGGCGCGGACAAGGGTCCTTTCGGGATAGCTGCTGCCGATATCGGCGAAAATATTTTTGCCTGCTCTGTATATTCTTTCTTTTTTAGCCATGGCTACTCACCCCTCTCATAATTCTTTTTGTAATCTTCTTCTGCTATTTTCAGTCTTCGTTTAATCACACTCATATCGTGCACCGGCGTCTTAATACCGTGTTTTGATTTCTTCTTAAAACAATGCAGCACGTAGACCATAGCCTTGAAACCGACGGCACACACCGCCCGATACGTATCGCCGCAAAAATCTTCACTAATCTCTAAAACTCCACTGCCGCCAAATCCTTTCAACGGCTTAGCACAGGCCGGTTTTTCTCCTTTTTGAATCTGGCGAAGCGCGTATCCGATGTCGTCTTTTACCTCCTCGGGAAAAGCGCGTATGTCGCTACGGGAAGAACCGATGAAGCTTAATTCTTTCATCTTTTGTTCTCCGTTTTAAATATACCATATTTGGTATATTTTGTCAAGCCGCGGGAAATTGGTAAGTAATCTTATTTTGAAAGATTAGCCGGGAAATACAAAAGCGGATTTCGGGAATTTTTGTGATTTTAGCGCGGGAACGATATTAGTTAACCAGGTGAATTATAACACAAATCAATGGGGATGTTGTCTTTTTCTTACGCGTGACTGGCACCACGCCTTGAGACGAATAGTCTCAAGGACGATGTACGAGCTAAAATGCTTGTCGATTTTGGTTTAGGGGGCATATTGATTGAGGAACGGTCTAAGATTTCTTCAAACTATTTCGAGAACTCCTTAAAAAGCTTACCAAAAACTTTCTGAAACAATATTGTTTTCTCATATAGCCAGTCAAAATATGTTGGCATCTTCTCCGTATCAAATATATTTGAAACCTCTTTCTTAATAACTATCCTCGATGCAACTTCCGCATCTATCCATTCGGCCTTCTGCCCGAGTTCCTTCTCTATATCTGCTTTCTTCTCTGCTAAGAACTTAAATAGCTCTTTATTGCGACTGATGTATATTTCACATCCCAGTAAATTTTCTCGAGAGTTTATTGTCAAGCCGATATGAGCTTCGGATGTCCCCATGCTTACATCGTACCAATGTTGAGGACGTGGCGTCTGAAGCCGTGCTCTTGCGTCTTTGTTGAGTACGTGTGCTTTGAATTTAGTCCAAAAATCAAGTTGCTGTAATTTTGTCTGAGTCATTTCACCACTTACAGGACTTGATTTCATTGCTTTTGCCCATTCATTGGGGCTAACAAGTATTTCGAATTTAGGAGCGGGACTTGAGCTTTCTATTTGCCATAATTCTATTTTGATGAGAAAGAAATTTATGCTGCCGTCAGTATGTTCATTGAGCCAATCTACGGCTCTACGATGTTCTTCTCGGTAATCTTTAACAATCCAAATGATGATAGCTGCATCGTACCCAGAAGCATACGTAATGATTTTTCCTAAATGCTCGTGATTAGTATCCTCAAGCTGATTTTCAATAATGATTTTTCGTCCACTGCTTTCTTCTTCAGCCAAAATGTCAACGTTATAACGCCCTACATTAGCCTCTGTTTGAATGAGTTTAATATCAACACCTATCTCTTCGCCTAAGATACTCAGGTTTTCTTGTTGCGACAACCATTGAGAAAAATCGGCAGCTTCGTGCCCCCAAACTTCTCGAAGAGGGACTTCCTTTAGTTTTGACAAATTCTTCTTCATGCAAACCTCCAATTCAATAATGAAAACTAATCATCAATATGAAACCAATCAAATTTACCTTTGTGAGCGCCCCCCGTTTATTCGGGAGCCTGTCCCCGATTTGTGCCTGAGAGTGCCCCTCGCCGGGGACACCCTCGTGCTTAATTCGGGGAACGTCCCCAATTCTCCCTTATTCCTTTAGATCCCCTGCGATTTCTTGCAATTGCTCCAGGGCGATTTGGAGCTCTTCGACTAGTTCATTAGCTATAACGTCTGGGTCGGGGAGTTTATCTATATCTTCAAGACTTTCATCTTTTACCCAAAAAATGTCAAGGTTTGTCTTGTCGCGTTTGAGAATTTCCTCAATTGCAAAGCTTCGCCACCTGCCATCGGGATTCTTTTTCTCTGACCAGGTTTGTTTTCTGTCGTGTCTATTTTGCGGATTATAACACTTAACAAAATCATCGAGATCGCTTTCTTTAAGCCTGTTCTCTTTAAGAGTAAAGTGTTTATTTGTTCTCAAATCATAAATCCAGACTTTTTTCGTAACGTTTTCTTTGGAAGCTTCTTTTTTATCAAAAAATAGCACATTTGCTTTTACGCCCTGAGCATAAAAAATACCTGTGGGAAGCCGAAGAATGGTATGCAAATCACACGTTTGCAAAAGCTTCTTTCTAATTGTTTCTCCTGCTCCGCCCTCAAACAATACATTATCGGGAAGAACAATAGCTGCGCTGCCATTAATTTTCAGAATGCTCCTGACGTGCTGAAGAAAATTTAGCTGTTTGTTGTTAGTCTGAGCCCAAAAATCATCCCTAAGTATAGTAAGGCTCTTTGTGGCAGCTTTCCCCTCAGCAGTAACAATTTTCTCGGATGATTTCTTACCAAATGGCGGATTTGTCAAAACCATTTCATAAATCCCGCCGGGATTTTTCTTAAGGCTATCGTCCGGGCTTATGGGATTTTCTTCGCCATTTACACCATGCAAATAAAGATTCATTACACACAAGCGTGCAGCAAGAGGCACAATTTCATTTCCCGAAAAGGTATGGTGTTTAAGCTCTTGTTTTTCATCTTTATTAAGTTTCTGATGGGTAGCAATATAATTATAAGCAGACAATAAGAATCCACCTGTCCCACATGCTGGATCATGAATTTTCATTCCGATCTTTGGCCGCATCACGTTAATAATCGCGTTAATGAGAGGCCTCGGTGTAAAATATTGTCCTGCCCCACCTTTGACGTCTTCAGCGTTTTTCTCAAGCAAGCCTTCGTAAGCGTTGCCTTTTACATCAACCTCGAGACTCAACCAGCTTTCTTTGTCAATAAGATCAACTATCAATTTACGAAGCTTTGCAGGATCAGTAATTTTGTTTTGCGCTTTTCGGAAAATAACACCAATAATCCCATCTTGCTTTCCAAGCTCAACAAGAACCTTAATATAATGCGTTTCCAATTCTGCGCCATCTTTATCAATTAAAGATTGCCAGTTGAGATTCTTTGGGATATCGCTCTTTTTCTTGTGAGGCGGCTTGCTTCGTTCATCATCCATTTTCAAAAACAAAAGAAACGTAAGCTGCTCTACATAGTCCCCATAAGACAAGCCATCATCTCGCAGAATATCGCAATAGTTCCAAAGCTTATTAATTAATTGTTTCGGATCAGTCATTGAGATTTTTCCCAATTAGTATTAAAATTCAACTGCTTAGTAAATTCAAATGCACTGCAACAAGAAATACCTAAATCCTTACATATATCTGGAATATGCCTGTTTGCACGCTTTCTTCCAGGCTTAGACCCTTCACTCGTTACCACGCAACGATCTTTAATTGATGCTAACGCATAAGCAATTAAAAATGGATCTCGTCCAATTTGTTCCACTTCGTCATCTGTCAAATCTGAAGCATAACCATTATCAATAACATGCGAGACTAAAGTCGCAACAGATTCTTCTCTAAGAAGCAACGAAGTTTCTGTTTCGGAGTCTTTAGACCATAAAGTAAGGCCATCATCGTCATTACCCTCTCTTATCTCCTCATATATCTCAATAGGCACTTTGACTAACTCCTGTTTTCCCATATGAATAAGCCATTCCCAAAATTCTGGCACTCTTCCCAACGGATAATAATCACGATTTGCATCTATAAGCACATTAGCATCCAATAAATAAAGCAAACCTACACTCCTAACCGTTTAAGCTACATTAAAAAGCTTATGAACATTTTTGGCTTTCATTCCAAGAATCTTTCCAGCTTTATTAGTTGGTATTGCTCCACTACTCATCATTCGTTGAACAAGTCCGATTAAAGCATCCCCGATGTGATGCCTATGTACTACATAATAACTTGGGCCGCTTTCTGATTTCTGAGTTTTTCTCTGCTTACTCAAATACCAATATTCGCGATAAGCATTTTTAAGCTCATCCCAAAGTTTTTTAGAAATTAAGCTTCTTCTAAAAAGCTTATAAGCAACCATGGAACTACTGAGATTAAGCGATGTTGCAAATTCACTAATATAATTCTTAATTTCTTCAAACCCCATAGCTTTATCTATAGTTAATGTTTTAAATTTTTCTTCTGGAAGAAGAAACTCGCTTGCCACATCATTGCAGAACTTCTCAAGCTCTCTTTCTGAAAAGGCTCCGCTAACTCCAGTTTGACCAAGCCATAAATGCGTCAATTCATGAATCAATGTAAATGACCACGCTGCTTTTGAATCCTGTTCATTTATAATTACAAAAGGAGCAATATTATCAGCTAAGGCAAAACCTCGGAAAATTTCAGACTGGATTGAAGTATGATAACTCCCAAGATTACTAAGAAGAAGTACAAATATTCCTACCTTTTCCACGGCCGATCTCAATAAAGCAAAGGCTCTTTCCGGTGAAGATTCATTGTAAAAACTACTCAAATCAAACTGTAAAATATTTTGTATAGAATCCAGCACTGCAAGCACACCATCAGACATCTTGAAAGAAGCAATAAAAGATAGCGATTTAACTTCTTCCTCATCTTCCAAGACGACACGAATCATATTTTGTCTTGCCCAAATGTCACGAATCAAAACATCCAGTATTGCATCTGATTTAGGGGAATAACCTTTTGGGAGAGTACGAAAATCCTGACCTCGCTTACCCTGTTTCGGTGGAGAAGACATGTAAAACGTCACTAAAGGTCTATGATACTGTCTTGCCATTTTTACTAGAATTGTTCTAGATGGCTCAATAGCGCCATTTTCTAAAGCACTCAAACGATCGAGCGCTTTAAAATCCTTTGCATCTTGAAAACCAAGCTTTAAAATGGCTTCTTCTGGACTCAAGCGAGCTTTTTCACGAGCCCATTCAAGAATTTTTGGGTTAACTTTAGGCATTTTTTAATTAACCAACTTCCCCTCAAACGCCGCTTTGAGAATGGATGTGCGTAATTTTTTTGCTTTTACAAGAGCGATGTTCACGGTCTCTTCAATTTTGTCAATTATGGAGAAACGAGATTCAATTTTAGATGCTATTTTTCTTTGTTTTTCAAAATTACAATACGGAACAATTAAATTTTTAATAATAGCAGTGTTAAGATTAGGCTGAGCTGCTCCTTGATTTATATTTCTCAATCTTTTTGTTCTGCTTAACAAGAAATAATATAAATAATCAATACTTCTTGTGTCCAAATTTAGGAATGCCGCAATTCCATCATTCATTGTTGCTTCAATCTTCGAAATTTTAGGAACTCCTAATGTGGCACCGCTATTTGTAAGTAAGAGCGTATTGGGAGAAATTTTTCTAGTTTTTTTTAATCCAGCTTCTTTAATAGTATATTCAAAAGAAGATAAATATTTTTCTCGGTTTCTTGTAAGATCGGCGACTTTCAAGAATGGAATATCGCCACCATAATATCTAACATCTCCAGCGGGCCTCGGTGAACCACCTCTCACTACATCGCATAATTCGGCAATTCGTTTTGTTTCCTTATAATTTTTCATTTTAAAAGCGTCTAGCAAAACTGTTTGTCGGTAAAAATCAAGCTTAACATTGATTGTTTCTAAGGACTTAATTGCTGTATCAAGGCGAGCGAATTGGGTTTCGATTTCTTCAACAACTAGATTCTGACTCTTTAAAGATACGCCGGGTATTTCCAAATTCATCATTTTCTCTAGTTTTAAATGCGGGATTGCCGCTCCCCTTACATCAGCATTTAAATTAGAGAAATTTAGTTTAAGAAAATAACAAAAATAATACTTGTTAATCTTCTTTTCATCTAATCTTAATCTAGCGATTGTTGAACCGACTGCACCACGCAAACCCGTCCCTATTAATCCCGAATTTGCACCATCGCATACCACTAAGACATCGCTCTCTTTTGCCTCTGTATAATTATTATCCTCCGTGTAAAAATTAGGCTGTTCTCCTCTTAAGGTATCAATAAGTAAATAAGGAACTACTCTGATACTTTTAGTTTTTATAACTTTAACTTTTTTCCCTTTTTTAAATTCGCATATTTCTCTTAATTTAACACTATTCCACATTTTATGCTATCAACCCTTTGGTTAATGTTTCTAATATTTCTGAAAATTTGTCCCCGAACACCTTTCCTACTTTACCTAATCCGCCCATCTGATTAAACGGCACATCCTCAAAATCATCAGGGATCAATTCAACGGATTCTGCGATATGGTCTTTCATTTTCTCAAGCCAAATAAGCTGCTCCTGAGAAAATTCGACACCCATCGCTCTTTGTTCAGAAAGCCAACGCGAGAAACGTTTGTCAATTGTATCAGCAAAAGGTTCAAGCTCGGGGCTTTTGCCGAGTTCAAATCTTAAAAGTGAAACAAGGTCTGCTATTTTTCCACCTGCTCTTCCATGCACTTTGTTTGCTTCAAGCTGCTTGTATGCTTGCCATATTTTTACAGGAGTAAGGCAATATGGTGGTGTTTTTATTTTCTCGGCAAGCTGCTTTAATGCTTTCCAGTAAAGCGGCTTTTTTGCACCATAAAATATTTGCAACGCGTCGAGTTGGTCTTTATTTCTCCCGATAAATTCTTTAAATGATTTAATAATGTCTCTAGCTTTTTCTGTGGCAATCGGTGAATACCCTGCGTTCACCACTTCATCGACAGAAACATCATCAATGATTTGTTCTGTTTCGGCTTTAATTTCAGGTAATCGTTCCATCAATTTAGCATTGCCAATAAAAGGCTTTATGGCTTCTATCATACGCTTCTCAGAAACCTCATTGATTTCCTTCTGCTTAGGCTCATAAGGAATACGATCTTCGGGTTTTCCTTTTTCTCTTCTGATTTGCTCAACTGTTCTATCCTCATCAATGGCAAGAATAAAATCATGGGAAAAATCGGTTAAAACTTTTCCATTGGTGATTTCTTTCACTTCTTTAATTTGTTCTTCCGTGAGTTTCTTGTGGAGCCGTACTAATCGTGCAGCCATTGAAGAAAGTTTTTCTTTTGATGGCTTGCCGAATCGTATTGATTTTAGCAGTTTTTCAAAGCTTACGCTTGGATTTTGTTCGAGTGGAGTTGTATCGCTTAATCCATCTACTTCAGTAACGCCCACTGCATCAACAATGATAAACCGTTCTTTAGCTACAGCATCCGGCGTAACTGCCATAAAATCATCATTTCTCATGACCCTAACGCCGCGGCCCTTCATCTGTTCAAAATAGTTTCTGCTTTTGACGGAACGCATAAAGAATACTATTTCAAGAGGCTTTATATCCGTTCCAGTAGCAATCATATCAACAGTCACTGCGATTCTCGGATAGAAATCGTTTCTAAACTGCCGTATAAGGTTTTCGGGCTTCTCACCTTCTGTCTTATACGTAATTTTAACAACAAAATCATTTCCTTCATCGAATTCTTCACGCACAATTTGAACAATCTCTTCAGCATGGCTATCATCTTTAGCGTAGATAAGAGTCTTGGGCACATGTTTTCTGTCAGGAAATATCTCAGAAAAAACTTTATCTTTGAATGCACGCACCACTGTCCTTATTTGGTCCTTTGAAACGACACTTCGGTCAAGCTGATCGCACGAGTATTGTACCTCATCTTCAAGCTGTTCCCATTTTTTGCGTCGTGTACGCTTATCCCGCTTTTGTACAATTTCGCCTTTAGGAATAATAGAACCGTCCCGTGTAATTCTAGTCCTTATATCATAGACGGAAAAGTCAACGTTGATATTATCGGTAACTGCTTCTTCATGGCTGTATTCCATGACAAGATTCTTATTAAAAAATGCAATGGTACTTTTGGAAGGAGTCGCGGTTAAGCCGATAAGAAACGCGTCAAAATAATCTAGAACTTGTTTCCAAAGTTTGTATATTGAGCGGTGACACTCATCAACGATAATAACATCGAACATCGATATGGGAATAGCGGAATTATATTCTACCAATGCAGACTCAAGCGAAAATTCATCTTCAAAGCCAGATTTTTCCTCGGAAATAGGATCAAGCTGTTCCTCTCCTTTAAGCATTGAGTAAATGCGCTGAATGGTGGAAATACAGACTCTTGAAACGTCATCAATAACATTACTGTTAAGTTGTTGAACGTTATAGAGCTCGGTAAATTTACGGCCATCTTTGGGTACAATATAGTTTTCGAATTCCTGCAGTGTTTGAATGCCCAGGTTGCTTCGATCAACAAGAAAAAGAACGCGTTTTGCATGGGCATGCTTTATAAGACGATAGCAAATATTAACCGCGGTAAAAGTTTTTCCAGAACCGGTTGCCATCTGGATAAGTGCACGCGGACGAGCAGCTGCGAGGGATTCTTCAAGACTTCCTATGGCTTTTTCTTGAACAGGCCATAAATGAGGATTATCAATTGGGGGCATGCTGCAAAAATTAACCCTTAAGGTTTGTTTGTTAGACCTTGTCCATTCCTGCAACGTTTCAGGTCGATGAAACCAGAAGACTTCTCTACTGCGTGGCTTTGGGTCCCATAGGTTAGTAAATCGTGTTTCAGACCCGCTACTTTCATAAACGAAAGGTAAAGGCAAATCAATACAACTAAAATCTTTGGGGAAACCTTGCGCGTATCGATTGCTCTGTAATTCTTTACCCACAAGCGTCTCGCCTTCTTTTTTCGCCTCTACTATACCCACAGCCTCGCCATTCACAAATAAAACATAATCTGCTTCACCTACTCCCATACCCATAGGGAAATATTCAACAGCAACACCTAAAGACGCATGAATATTTGCGACGCTAAAATGTTGCACAACCCAACCTGCCTTCTCAAGCATAGGGTTAATTATTTTATGTCGTGTTTTTGTCTCGGGTTTCGGGAAAAACTCGCTCATTTGTTTTTTATTATTTCATGTCGATTGAGGCTTTTTAGTGCCAATCATAACAATAAAAATCCCCCAACCTATTTATTTCGATTGAGGGGTAATAAAAAATCTCTTGGGGATCTTATTTTCATCTCTTTTTCATCGTGGAAAGGTCTTCCTAATGATACCTCCGAGGTGGGGGTTAGTCAACTTCGTTTTCTGAGGGAAAACGACACGCTAATTCCAAATGACAAAATCCAAATTCCAAATAAATTGTTAATGTCAAATACCAAAATCCAAAATTCAAAATAAACTCAAAATTACAATGTCAAAACTTTGTTTTGAAAATTTAAAATTTTTGATTTATTTTGGTATTTGATATTAGACATTGGTAATTTATTTGTCATTTGTCATTTGTGATTTGTCATTATGATTATTCTCTGCGGAATCCCCGGATTTCCCGCTGTTTTTCGACCGGTGGTTCAAGGAGGCGGCGGATTGCTTCAAAGACAACGGCAAATTGTTTGTCGTATTTCTGCTCCATTTCATCAATCCTGCGCTTGAGATGCTCATTGGATAAGAGCATTCTCTTTAACTGGATAAATGCCCGCATGATTTGGATATTTACCTGTATCGCTCGTTTACTATGAAGTACTCCTGATAACATGGCCACACCCTGCTCTGTAAACGCGTACGGCAGCTTACGGGTGCCGCCCCAACTTGATGTGCCAAATTGGCATATCAAGTTTTCAAGCTCGCCTTTTGTTAATTGGAACATGAAGTCGTGCGGGAACCGTTCGCTATTGCGCCTTACCTGTCGTGTTAATTGACTCGTCGCCACTCCATAGAGTCGTGCCAAATCCCTATCGAGCATTATTTTTTTGCCACGGATCGAGAAAATCTTGTTCTCAATTGTTCCGACTGCGGTTTCCATTGCTGCTCCTTTGTTTAGAAAATAGGACGGATGTATCCTTGGATGGGGAAATAGGTGTGGTTACGGTTAACTGCACTTAGTCTTTTTCTAAATTGTGGTAGACTAAGTGCTGCCAAAATCAAAGCAAAGGCCCTGCTGAAACGGCAGTGCCTTTTGATTTTGTCTGCGGGAAAGAAACGAAAGGGAAAAGAAATTGCGATGTAATTATAACACTAATGAGCGCTGGAGCAAGAAATCTCAACGCTCATACATTTAAAAATGGGATATGTCCCTATTTCTTCTATTTTTTCTTCGCCTTGAAGCTCTTGCATTCGGCGCAGATTTCGGCGACGCGCTGCGGGTCAACTTCGAGATCCGGTTCGCCCGGCCTGACGGGTTCTAATTCGACAAAGTCCCTTACTTCCTGGTGGCAAAACTCGGTGAGAAGATTCTGGCAATTCTGGTAGTTCCTGCCTGCGTTCATGGCAACAGCCCTCCCTTTTTTACTTGGCCAGCATCTATACTTAGGACAATTAAACGCAACCCGGCAAGAACCGCATCATTGAAGAGAGTGCTTTTTTATATTGGCAAGAATAACTCTGTCCCACCTCGTACTCCTCGGTGGGATTGATGCGGCCAGCAAACTTATGTCCGCACAACCTCTGACGAGAGTCCATAAGTTTGGGCCTTTCTAATGATACCCCTGCGGCGGGAGCCCGTCAACCTATTTAGCGTATGGCGCGACGACGTGGCTTTGCTAGCGGAACCAGCGGTCCGCCTCATCTGCTGTCAGGTTTTCGGTCCCAAGCTGTGTGAAGTTGTAGGTGAGGGTGGCAAAATATTTCTTCTTGCGGCTGTAGCTGCTGCGCCGTACATTCTTAGAAAGGGATATCTCTACTTTCTGCGCAAGATCGCTTCCGGCTTTGATAAAAACGAAGTGCCTGTCGGTGCCCATACCGGCAAAATCCGTGCCGACAGACTGCCAGCCCATCTGCTCGGTCACTGACATGGGCCGGGCGTCA
>Ga0265297_10008715_pt1 | contig 13411 bp, 12 predicted proteins | sample Munlanlwell13791_FD_192502 | JGI IMG/M metagenome (GOLD analysis project Ga0265297, IMG submission 192502) | Leachate microbial communities from a municipal landfill in Southern Ontario, Canada - Leachate well 137-91 | ecosystem: Engineered > Solid waste > Landfill > Unclassified | place... | reverse complement strand
CTGGATAGTTTCGCGTCATCGCCTAAAGCCTGCGCGCGCCAGCGGATTCTATCGCCGCCGGTAAAACCAGCCTTTAAGGGAACGCCGTTTATCGCCTGGGTATAATTTAATCCGTTATCCGCGCTCACCTTAAAATTAATTTTCCCGGAGGCTCTCCAGTTTACGGTTATGCCGGTTATCCGGCCGGACGCCGCGATAAAATCTTCCGGGGCGTAAAGCCCATCCTGGGGTTTCGGCAGCTTATAATCGCTTGAGTCATCCCCGCTCCAGATCAATGATTTCTTAAGCGTGACGGTTTCCGCGTTCGCGAAACTTACGAAAAACAGGATAAAAATAGAAACTGCGGCGGTTTTCATATTAACCTCTTTGCCAATTTAAAACGGAAGCGTAACGGATACGCTCATTCCTTTTCCCGGGCTTGAATTTATAAACATTGAACCGTCCAGAACCTCCACCCTCTCTTTTAAGCCTGAAAGTCCAAGGCGAAATTTATCTTCCCGGCGCCTTAAGAATTTATGCGCCGCCTGGTTGTAATCAAAACCCTGCCCGTTATCGCGGTAAAATAATTCCACGGAACCGGCGCTTCTCTTAATGCTCATTTCAACATTCTTCGCCTTGGCGTGTTTGGCCATGTTAGTAAGCAGCTCCTGAGCTATGCGATAAATAAGCAGGCTGTATTCCGGGGATAATTCCAGTTCATCGGGAGGCTTCTGAAAAATATATTCCACTCCGGTAAGATGCTGCGATTCTAAGAGCAGAGATTCCAGGCTTTCTAATAATCCCACCTCGTCTAAATCCGGCGGCCGGAGCAAAAAGGCGATATTGTGGCTTTTCTCAATCAAGCCTGAAGTTATTTTCTTACATTCCTCTACTTTCGCCTTTAATTCTTCCGTTGCTCCGGAGAGCTCCTGCGAAACAAGGCCGAGGTAAATTTTCAAAGCGCCCAGCCCCTGGCCCATTTCATCGTGCACAGAGGTGGATAGCTTTTTACGCTCGCTTTCTTCTATATTTATCATACGGTTAAAAAGCTGCTGGCGGTAATTGTGCTCTTTGAGCCTCCGGCGGTATACTGAAAAGGCGATAAGCGTGCCGCTGACCAAAGCGCCCAACAGGCTGATTCTTAAGAAAAAAACCGCCTGTTCTTTGCCCGCGTTAGCTAAAAATATCTGGCGCTCAACCTCTCTTAGGTTATCCTTGCCCATGGATGTATCCAAAAATTCGTCTATTCTATAAACGCGGTTTTCAAATACCATCAGCAAATTATTCACGGCATCGCTTATTTTGTCCGTTCCGCTCTCATCCGTTAAATCCACTATCCTGGCGCCTAACGCCAGAAGCTCGTTAAAGGAAACGGCGATCCCGGCGGCCCATTCTTTTTGTTGCGTAAGATACGCACTATCGTGATAAATCTTAAGTTGGTTCCTAAAATTCTTTCCCGCTTCAATAATCTTATCCAGGTTTACCGCCATAGGCGCAGCGCCCAGGTAACGGGAAGACTTCCAGAATACATAGTTGCGGATACCCATAGCGTATATCGTATTATTTACGCGCATCTCAAGGACCGCCCCCTCAAGCCTGAGGTTATGCCTGCCCAGGTCTTCAATCCTGCGGCTAAGCCGTTGTATCTGGAAGATACCGACTAAACCGATAGCCAGCGTAAGCATAATCAGGAACGCGAACGCGAATACCAGCTTCTTTTCTTTAAAATTTATGGGCTTGGTAACTTCCATTCTCTTGGGCTATCCTTCTAAATCCCTCACCCGCTCTATCGCTTCTTTTGTCCAGTCGTCATTCGGATCGCCGTATGAAACGCGCTTACGCCAGTAATCAAGCGCTTTGGAAACGTCACCTTTACATTCGTTAAATAAAGCCAGATTGGAATATGCCGGCGCATAGCCCGGGTCAACAGAAACCGCCTTCAGATACATCTCTTCGGCTCTATTGAGTTTACCTTCCTGCTCATAAACAATCCCTAAATTATTGTAGGCCGCGGCGAATTTATCATCCAGCTCGGCGGCTTTAAGAAAATACTCCTGGGCATCCTTGAGGTTAGAATCAGCCTGCGCGCGCAAGCCATCCTGATAGTAATCATTGGCGTCTTTCTCAAGAAAATCGGATTCAGCTTTCTCTTGCCCCGGCCGGCCTGACAAGTTCAGGGTTACGTCTTCCATTGCCTCATCCCTGGCCACCTTCTTTTGTAAATTATCAGGCAGGTATTCCTTGGGAATAATCTGTGTTATTTTGCTTCCCCTTAAGTCCGCGTCCGGCCGCATAATATGGGGAGTAAGGAAAATTATAATTTCGGTTCTAGTGAGTTCCCTGTCCCGGCTCCCGAATAAAACGCCCAGAATTGGTATTTTGGAAAGTTTTGGCCAGCCTGTAATAGTATCAACCTCTTCGCTTTTACTCATACCGGCAATCATAATCATAGTCCCGTCTTTTACTTTTACTACTGTTTCCGACTGAGAGGTCTGCACAATCGGAATTCGGCTGCCAAGCTTAGTAGTAATTGTCTCTGAGACTGAGCTGACTTCCGGTTTTAATTTCATGGTAATATAACCGTCCGAACCGATCCTCGGGACTATTTTTAATTTAACGCCTACGTCAACAAATTCCACCGTTTCCGATGTTACCGTGCTGGAAGTAGCCTGGCTCTGTGTTTGAGTAATATAGGCGTCGCGTATGCCGACCATAAGATTTGCTTCCTCATTATTCACTACGGCTATCCTCGGCTGCGAAATAATATTGGTCTTGCCGTAAGTCTCAAGGAATTGAATGACGGCGCGGTTTGAACTGGTTGTCGTATTTAAGGATAATGTCTGGTAGTTAGTCAGTGTCACCGGGAAATAACCGGCGAAGGTAATCCCGTGCTTTACCGCTTCTTGAAATATCTTCTGCCAATCTACGCCTCTTTGATATTGATCGCCTAAGGTCAACTCTATCACATCCGCCTCTACATAAACCTGCCTTGAGGCCTCATCCAATTCCCTGACTAACAAATTAATTTTGTTCATTTTTCCGGGCAGGTCAGTTACAATGGCCTTGCCGCTTCTTTCGTCAACAATCACCTCGCCTGTCCCCGGGGTTATCGCCGCTGTCAACTGGGTTTTAGCGTCTGCCGGCTTGGCGTAATTAAGGTCAAACACGGTTGTGTTTAACGGGGTGTCTAATTCCTCTATCGCTTTTTTAAGTAATGCCAGCTTATCCGGTATATCAATAAGCACAATGGTCCCGCTTGTTTCATCAACCACGATTTTACCTATATCCGACTTTAGCTGGCCCAGGGCAGTAAAAATAACCGACGGCTTGGCGTAAGCAATCTTGACCATCTCTATTTTCCTCGGGTCAATATAGTCTTCGCCATACATCTTCCTGTATTCGGCTTCGGTCATTATGTAATAAATATTACCTTTTTTATATAAAGCCAGATCCTGGGTAAGCAGGATTATGTCTAAAACATCGTCAAAGACTACATTGTTTAAATATATTGTGACCCGGCCGTTTATACCCTTACTGGGGACAATGGTTTTGCCTGTCTTAAGCGATATGATGCGCAGGAGCTCGGAGATATCAATATTTTTTAGGTCAAGGGAAATTCTGTCCGGAGAGCCTTGGAGGGCTTCCTTTGGCGCCTCCGCGGACGCGTAAAAAGCAGGCGGCGCTATTATTAAAACAAACGCTAGAATAAAGAATAAAGGGGACGGTTCTATTTTTCTGTTGCTTATTCCCATGTGTTCTCGCGCGCGGTATTGCCGGCTCCGGTAATGATCTTGGCAGTAATAAATATGACCAACTCCGTTCTTGTGTTTTCCTTGTTTTTAGCTGAAAATAATGAACCCAAAATAGGGACGTTTGATAAACCGGGCATCCCGGTGTTATCATCTTTGTCCTCGTTTTTCATAAGCCCGGTAATGATAAGTGTTGAGCCATCCTTAATCTTAACCACTGTTTCCGACTGAGAAGTTGCCACTATCGGGACTTCCGTGCCGGCGGTTGTCGTCAGGGTGTCTGAGACGCTGGAGACCTCCGGTTTTATTTTCATAGTTATGAAGCCGTCGGAGCCTATCGTGGGCACAACGCTAAGCTTGACCCCTACGTCAATAAACTGCACGCTTTCGGCGGTAAGAGTGGTGCTTTCAGCCTGGCTCTGCGTAGCTGTTACATAAGCCTCCCGGGTGCCCACAAGAAGCTTCGCCTCTTCTTTGTTTACCACTACGAGCCTGGGCCGGGTAAGAGTCTTCGTGCTTCCATAGTCCTTAAGTAAATTCATTACCACGTTGTAGTTATCGCTAGCTAACACGCCTAAGTTTATCTTACCGTAACTGGAAAGCGCCGGGCTTACCGGAAAATTTCCCACTAAATCAAGTTTTTGTTCCCCTGCGTCCTTAAAGATCGCTTCCCAGGCTATTCCGCTCTGGAATTCATCGCTAACAGTGACTTCAACTATTTCCCCGGTAATAAGCACCTGTCTGCTCTGTTCGTCAAATTCTTCCATAAGCCTTTTAATTTTAGCCAGCCTCTGAGGAAGGTCAGTAACGACTATTTTGGCGCTCCTTTCATCCACGATAACCTGGCCCACCCCCGGGGTAATTAAATCATTAAGGTAACCTTTCATATCGGCGAAACGCGCGTAATTAATATCAAAAACTTCCGATTCCAGCGGTTTATCCAGTTCCTTAATAGTATCTACTATAAGGTTTAACGACTGCGGCGTGTCTGTAATAATTATTGTCCCCGTGGAATCATCCGAAATTATTTTACCCAGATCCGATTTTAAAGAAGAGATTACGGCCATCACGTTAGCGGGCTTGGCGTAAGTAAGTTTTACGGTGCGGGTTTCTTTGCGTTCCCCGAATCTCTTACCCAGCGTCTTTTCGTATTCTGCCGCCGTCATCACCTTAACCACGTTATCCTTTTTTTCATAAGCCAGGTCCTGCATAGTCACGATAACGTCCAGGGCGTCGTTAAATGTAAGGTTATCCATAAAAACAGTCACCCTGCCTTTTACCCCGGGCGTGGTAATAATTGTCATGCCGCTTTTCTCCGAGAGCACCTTAAATAATTCATTAATATCTATGCCTTTTAAATCCAGCGAAATCTTTTTTTCCTGCGCCTCGGCGGCAACTTTGAGCTGCTCTTCCATCTTCTCTTCTTTGGCGCTTTTGGCAGCCAGGAGTTGGCCGCAACTCAATAATGAAACAACCGCGAAAACTAAAAAGCAAGGGGCGCGCCTCATCTCAACTCGTATTCACTGACTTTTCCGTCAGCAGAAATCTCTAAGATCGCCGAGTTTCGCGAAATATCCTTGACCTTAAACTGATCGCCGTTAAAAGAATCCCCTTTCTTTAAAGTGTATGTCCGGGAATCCTTGGCGTATTCAATCATTGCCTCGGGATCAGATCCCCAGATAATTCCCACCAATTTGAAATCTTTGGTGATTTCGGCTAAGCTGGGGCCGTTATTCTCTAAAGACGCGCTGGCTTTTACTCCGGGAGGCAGGAATATATTCCTTTTAACATCCCGGCTTAATATAGTTTTACGCGTTAAGCCCAGGTCGTCTTTTAACGATAATGACTTGGCTACTCCGGCGACGTCCGCGGAAGTAAAATAAGCGGCATTAGAAGCTGAGACAACCGGCCCGCTTAAAAGGCTATAAATCAGCATAAGCGTGACTATTGAGGCAAACGCGATTAAACCTTTATTAAAGCCGGCGAGATTGAACTTGAATTCCTTGATAGCCTTCAAGTCTATCTTAAACTTACCCGTCGGTATAAGCTCGGATAATGATTTCTTGGGACTAATGCCTATATTTTGTTTTCGCCTGGGTTCCCCGGCCCCTCCGCCCTCAATCAGCTTAAGCAATCTTTCGTCGGAAGTCCCTTTTTCCATATTCTATCCCCGTTACACCGCGTTCCTCGCGATTAAATCCCTCACCAAAGTGGCGTCAATCACCGTTTTATTGCTGGTAATCAAACTTCTTAAGGCGTTATGGCAAATTAAGTTAATCCTGCGCGGATACCCCTGGCTGTAATGATGGATCTCGTTAATTGCCTCATCCGTAAAGAGCTTTAACTCTGAATTAAACCCCGACTGCTTGAGCCGGAAATTAATCATATCCCTTGTCTCCTTTTCATCCAGGGGGTTAATGACATATTTAAGCACTATGCGGTCAAAAAAGTTTTTAATTTCTTTAATCCGGGGCAGAAGCTCCATTTGGGAGAAAAGGACGAGCTGCAATAATTTATACTCATTTGTCTCGTAATTTAACAGGACGCGCAGCATCTCCAAAGAAGCGGGGTTTAATTTCTGGGCCTCATCCACCACAAAGACTATTGTCTTGTTTTCTTCCACTCCTTTTTGAAAAAGAAACTTCTTTATTGCCTCCTTATAATCCAGTATGCTGGGAGCTTGTTTTATATCGTCCTGGATATTAAATGTGCGCACCAATGATTCCAGAAAGAGCTCTTCGCTTTGCGCGGTGGGGTCTAATATCATATAAAAAAGGATATCGGGCCTCTCTTTAAGCATTTGAAAAAGTTTGCGCGAAAGCGTGGTCTTGCCTACGCCCACGTCCCCCAGGATAACACTCAGGCCCCGGCGCAGCCGTATCTCTACCAATACCCGCAGAAGGCAGGCCTTATGCTCGTTGGACTCATAAAAAAACTCCGGGTCCGGGCTGTTTGAAAAAGGCTCTTTATTCAGGCCTAATACAGAGTAATAGCTCATGGCTCCTTCATAATAATGCCGCGGATAAGATGCAGCGAATACCCCTGGCTCTTCAGCTTCGTTATCCTGTCTAACCCTGAACGGACTTCCCTGTTATTATACAGGCGGTTGTTGCCTTCACGCCTGCGCACTTTTAAGAGGCCCAGGTTAGTATAATAATTGATTGTTTGATAGGAAATGTTGTATTTCTTGCTGATTTCAATCGGCGAGATTAAGGCCTTGTTCATCGGGGGGCTCCTTTTTTAAAAGAATGTGGGTAAATTTAAATACGCCAGCCCAGCTATAGTATTTACTATAATGTTATATCATATGATAAAGCATATAATACATTCTGTCAAGTAAAAAAGGGGACGGTTCTATTTTTCTGTTGCTTATTCCCTGAAAAATAGAACCGTCCCCTTTATTTACTTGGTAATGACTTCAATAACAACGCTGGCGACGGAGGATGCGCCTTTCTCATCCTTTACCGTAAGTGCGGCGATAAATTTACGCGACCCATAGGTTGTGCTCCAGTAAGTATTGATGGGGTTTTTCTTGCCAGAGGTGTCTCCATCGCCAAAATCCCAGGAATAGGAGATTATCCTCCCGTTGGGAGAAGAAGATTTGGAGCCGTAAAATTGCACGGTTAAGGGAGACGCCCCTTTCAAAGGCTTAGCAATGATTACTGCGGTTGGGAGCTTAACAGGGACCTCGGGTTTGGTTACTTCAAGCGTGACAGGCGCTACTTTTTCCTCACCTTTAACTTCAGAGACAGCCGGGGCTGCTTCTTTAACAGGGGGTTCTGCCACAACAGGGACATCTGCAACAGGGGCCTCAACAGAAGCCTCAACAGGAACCTTTGCTGCAACGGGACCCTCAACAGGGGCCTCTACGGCTTTAGGCGTAGGAATTTCTTTTCCGGATTCTGCGGCGGCTGGGGCTGGCGCCGGGCCTAAAACAGGGGCCTCTTGCTGTAAGTCCTTCTGAATATAGGCGTTTAGTCCGTCTCTTAAAACTTTAAGGCGTTCTTTTTCAGCCTTGTATTCAGCATCATCCTTCTTATCCATCATTTCTTTATATTTTGGGTCGTGGTTATAATTGTAATCCTTAATAGCGATGGCAGGAAGACGGAATATCCCGAGAACAGCCTGAATCATAAAAACAGGCGGGTCAATAAAAGACTGTTTAAAACGATTCTCAATATAACCCATCTTTTTATAATAATTTTCAACTTCTTTTCTGCGCCTTTCGAAACGCTCTTTAGCGATCAGCTCATCCGGCACAGAGTTATCCTTACCCAGGGTATATTCGGGAATGACCCTGCCATACCTGGAGACTACATAACCCTGATTATAAGGAGACTCGCCTTTCTTAACGTTATAAGTGGCGCAGCCTGAAAGGAGTAGTGTGGCTAAAGGAATAACGATTAGGAATTTCTTCATTTTAAATTTTTAATTATAATAATATTTGGTTATGCGGATGAAGATATGATACTACTTTGGATGGAGGATGTCAATTAAGATTATAGTTTGGAATAAATTGTTCTTAAAACTAGCGGGATTGGTTTTACGTAGTTGCTCATCAGTTTCAGGCCGGACCTGTATTTAGAAGGGCCTACTTGCACCGACCAGACGACTTGCGCGTCTAATAAAATCTCTTCTCCGTTATCCGGAATCTTAAAGCATAAAGTCAGGGGAGTATTGACGGGGAGTTCCTCGGTAGTGATTAAACCTACGCCGCGCGAGCTTATATCATGGGTGCCGGGGAGGCTCAGGTTTTTTATGCTCGCCATGACATATTTTAACGGGATCTCAACGAGAAAACGGACTGATTTCCTTTTTTCCTGCGGATATGTTTCAGGCATAGATTAGCTCTCCTAATCCCGGCGCATGGATAATTGCCCTATATATTATGCATTACTAGTATGCGCTATATACGCAGTTCATTTCAAGGCTATATTTGATTTTTGGGAAAGCGCTTTCTTTCAGGAATTTTTCTCGGCGATATCTCCGGCAACCGGCAGCTTAAAATATTCACCCTGATAAGCCTTAATCATCAGGACTATCCAGACAACTATGCCTGCTACTCCCAATAGGGTGGAAATGGCCCAGCCTATTATCGGCAGGACTTGCGTTAAGATATTCACAACAAATAAAAATGCGAACACCACTATTGATTGCATCGCATGGAAACGCACAAACTTATTTTCTTTCTCTAAAGCGTAAAAGATTATCCCGGAAACAAAACCCAAAAGATAACTTAAGAGCGCGGCTATATTCGCTTCCATCCCCAGGCTTGATTTACCCTGACTTATATGTTCCATAACCTACCTCCAGTTTTTAGGGACGGTTCTCAAGACAATCTCAAAGCGTCCCCTTATTGGGGACACTTTAGCTTTGAGTTGAGAACCGTCCCTAAGATTTCATCAAAGACAATGCCTCTGAGCGTGTCTTTTCATTCTCTTTAAATATCCCGCGCACGGCGGATGTAATTGTGAGCGTCCCGGGCTTCTTCACCCCGCGCATAGACATACACATGTGCTCTGCTTCAAGGACAACCATTACCCCTAAAGGCCTCAGTTTAGACATGATAATCTCGGCTATCTGGGTTGTAAGACGCTCCTGCACCTGCGGCCTACGCGCCAAGATATCTACCACGCGGGCTAATTTACTTAATCCCGTCACGCGGCCTGATTTAGGAATATAAGCAATATGCGCCTTGCCAAAGAATGGCAAAAGATGGTGCTCACAGACACTATATAGAGGTATATCTTTAAGCAGAATAATTTCATGGTGTTTCTGGTCCAGGATAACCTCTAATTCCTCCTCGGGATTCTGCTTAATGCCGGCAAATATCTCCTCGTACATCTCGGCCACGCGTTTAGGCGTCTCCACAAGGTCCTTTTTCTTCGGGTTCTCCCCTATCGCCTCTAATATGTCGCGCACAGCCCTTTCAATCTTCTTTTTATTCATTCTTCTCCTTATGAATAATAAAACTGCCGTTTCTCCAAGCGCTCTCCCCGCCATTTCCCACAAGGGGACAGCCCCTATCTGTTATTTGCCTATGCAAAACTCCGAGAATATCTTATCCAGTAAGTCTTCGGAAAACTTTTTACCCGATATTTCATCCAGATAACCCAGCGCCTCTTTTATATCCTGAGCGATGAATTCCGGAGGCAAGCTATTATCTAACGATTCGCGCGCTCGCGCAATAATAATTTTGGCCCTGCGGATTATGTCTGTATGCCTTAAGCTAACCGCCATTAACGGCTCCCGGCTTGCGATATGCCCGCTATACACCAGGTCCGCGATGGCGTTTTCCAAAAGATTTATATTTATCATTTTTTTAGCTGATATATCAATAACGCTCCTGAATATTTTTGCGAGCCTTACCCGCTCAATTTTTTGCTTAAGGTCGGATTTGTTGACAAGGGCGATAACTTTTTTCTTCTTTAATTTATTGATAAGAAAGGTGTCTTCCTTAGACAGCCTTTTGCTTGCGTCAAATAAAATAATTACCAGGTCCGCCGAGGCAATATGTTTTCTTGAGCGCGCTACCGCTTTTTTCTCAACCAAGTCCCGCGGCTCCAATATCCCGGCAGTATCCACGATTCTTACGGGGATTCCTTTAATATCTATTATCTCCTCTATAGCGTCGCGGGTAGTCCCGGCAACAGGGGTTACGATTGAACGTTCCTCTTTAAGCAGGGCGTTTAAAAGCGATGATTTCCCGACGTTGGGTTTTCCGCAAATCACCACATGTATGCCTTCGCGCAATATCTTGGCGAGGCGGGAACCCGCGATTAATTCCCCTAAACCTTTCTCAACCGCAGCTAAATTTTCCGAGATTGCTTTTGGATCTTCCCGGGGGACCTCCTCTTGCGGAAAATCAATGCCGGCCTCTAACTGCGCAAGAACGCCTAATAATGACTCCCTGTATTTATTTATCTCGTTTGATAACGAGCCCTTTAATTGTTCAACGCCTAACTTGAGCGCGGAATCGGTTTTGGCGCGGATGATATCTAAAACCGCTTCAGCCTGGGTAAGGTCAATTCTGCCGTTTAAAAAAGCCCGCTTGGTAAATTCGCCCGGGCAAGCCAGGCGCGCCCCGCTTTCTAAAACCAACTCAAGCGCCTCCCGCAAGGCAACTATCCCGCCGTGGCAATTTATTTCAACGATATCCTCTCTTGTGTAGGATTTAGGGCCGCGCATAACAGTAAGAATAACCTCATCAATTATTTTTGACTGCCTTGCAATTGCCCCGTAATGCGTGGTATAGGTTTTAAAGGCGGATGGTTTTTTGCCATCGGGTGAAATAAATATTTTGTCGGCGATATTCAGGGCGCCTTTACCGCTAATGCGCACTATCCCTATCCCGCCAACTCCAACCGGAGTTGAAACCGCAGCGATTGTATCGGATAAATCATTATTTATCATAACCCTATCCCGCTTTCCCGCGCTTCGCCTACTACGAATAACGAACCGGTAATTAATATAAGGTCTTCTTTTTTGGCAAGTTCCTTTGCCAACATTTTGGCTTCCGCTACGTTATGTGTGATATATTGATTTTTTTTATTAAAATATCCCGCTAGATTCGCCGGGTCAGCCGCGCGCAGGCTTTTTGCCTTAGTCAATATAACCGTGTCAGCTAAATCATAAAGCTCACCCGCTATACCTTTTATATCTTTATCGTTAGAAACGCCAAGCATAAGAATAAGCCGCCTGTAGCGGAATTTCGCTTTGACTGCTTCTTTTAATACTCCGGCGGAGGCGGCATTCTGCGCGCCATCCAGGACAATTAAAGGCTCCCTGGCTATAACCTCGCATCGGCCGGGCCATAAAGTATTATAAAGGCCCTTAGTTATAGAATCAATGCCGGCCTTGACGCCATACGCGGCCATAGCCTCAACCGCGGCCAGTGCGCAGGCGGCATTCATCACCTGATGCGCTCCATGTAATGTTATCTTTAAATTTTTGTATTCGGCTGCGGGGGTACTGACTCTAAACCGCTCCTCTGTGCCGCTATATTTTATATCTTTGCCCACAACTAATAATTCCGCCTTCTCTTTTTTGCATTTATTCCTGATAATCGCCATTGCCTCTTTTGCCTGCGGCGCAGAAATTACTACTGAGCCTTTCTTAATTATTCCCGCTTTTTCCGACGCTATTTCTTTCAGGGTATAACCTAATTTATCCGTGTGCTCATAGCTTATAGGCGTAATTACGCATACCTTAGGCTTGACGACATTGGTCGCGTCTAATCTTCCGCCTAAACCGGTTTCTAAAACCGCGAAATCAACCTTCTCCTGGTTGAAATATACAAAAGCCAACGCTGTGTAAGCTTCAAAAAAAGAAAGCGGGCCGTAAATTGAGGCGCGGTTATATTTTTCTATCGCGCTTTTTAATCTATTAACCAGGCCGGCTAATTTAAGCCTGGGTATCATTCCTTCAAAGTCAGCTTTAATTTTTTGATTTCTATTCCCCGGGGACAGAATCCTTATCCGCTCGCGAAAATCCGCTAAATGCGGAGAGGTGTATAGCCCGGCCTTAAAACCCGACTCCCTTAATATATAGGCGATAAAGGCGCTCGTTGAACCCTTGCCTTTTGTCCCGGCTACGTGGATACATCTTAATGGCGCCTGAGGGTTGTGAATTGAATCCAGGAAGCCCCGGGCGCGTTTTAAATTTAACGCCTCCGTATAAGGGTAGGTAGAAAACTTTTCGTAGTTAACGAGAGATCCCAGGTATCGGACCGCTTCTAGGTAGGACATACATCAGTGCCTAAAGTGCCTTATGCCGGTAGTAACCATGGCTATCTTATATTTATCGCAGGCCTTAATTATCTCCTGGTCGGCAATTGAGCCGCCGGGCTGGATTATCGCTCTGGCTCCGGCTTTATGCGCCCAGGATATAGCGTCGGGCTTGGGAAAGAATGCGTCGGAGGCCAGGCAGGAATTAACGCCCGCTTTACCGGATTTTTTCTTGGCAATCATAACCGAATCAACCCGGGACATTTGGCCGGCGCCAATACCGACAGTCTTTGTCCCCTTGGTTAAGATAATAGCGTTTGATTTTACGTGTTTGGCCACAATCCAGCCGAACATCAAACTCTCCATTTCACGCTTTGTCGGCTTTCTTTTGGTAACTACCTTAAGGTTATTTAAATCCAGCGTGGCCAGGTCTTTGTCCTGGAGCAGGAGCCCGCCGCTTACGCGTTTAAACTCCGGCTCATCTATGGGATTAAGGCCGTAAAATTCCAGAATACGTAAATTCTTTTTTTCTTTAAATAAATCCGAAACCCCCTGCTCAAAACCGGGCGCGATAATACATTCTAAGAATCCGCTTTTAGCGATTACTTTAGCGGTTTTTAAATCAAGCTTGCGGTTTAAAGCCACAATACCTCCGAATGCCGATAGCTTATCACAAGCCCAGGCGGATAAAAATGCCTTTTCCAAACTTTTATCTTCGGCCACTCCGCAGGGATTATTATGTTTAACAATTACCGCCGCCGGCCGGGCGAATTCACGGACTAACTCAAAGGCGGCATTTAAATCCAGGATATTATTAAAAGACAGTTCTTTGCCCTGCAATTGTTTAAGGTTGATTAACCCCGCCGGCTTGCCTTTCTCTTTGTAAAAAGCCGCCTTCTGGTGCGGATTCTCTCCGTAACGCAAATCCTGAATTTTCTCAAAAGCTAAAGTTAATTC
>Ga0265297_10008714_pt1 | contig 13412 bp, 8 predicted proteins | sample Munlanlwell13791_FD_192502 | JGI IMG/M metagenome (GOLD analysis project Ga0265297, IMG submission 192502) | Leachate microbial communities from a municipal landfill in Southern Ontario, Canada - Leachate well 137-91 | ecosystem: Engineered > Solid waste > Landfill > Unclassified | place... | reverse complement strand
GCGGGTGTGTCCAAAGAATTGTCGTCCATCAACGCGAGCGTCGCCACATCCTCGGGCGTCGGTCTGGCGATCGTTGACACGCATGGAAAAGTTATCGTTTCGACGGTAGGGTTGCCCGTTCTGGACGAAACGCTTGCGCGCAAGGTCGAGGCCGTTCCCGAAGGAGAGGCAAGCCTTCTCGATATTTTCGCATCTGCCGACGGCAAGAACCATATGGGCTTCGTCCTGCCCATTTATCCTATTCAGACCGAAGGCGATACGATACGTCCGCTTGGCCGCCTTGTTGCCGTCAAGATCGTCGGCGACGATTTGTATAAACTTCTTCGTCAGCCCGGCAATGCGGACAAAACGCTCGAAGCCGTTCTGTTGCGCAAAGACGGCGAAAACGTCGCCTACCTTTCTCCGCAGGAAAACGAAAAAGACGCGGCGCCTCTTCTGGCGCTCAACACGCCCGATCTTGACGCCGCTTTCGCGCTTCAATCTCCCGGCACCTTTGCGATGAAAAAGAACGCCGAGTCCCGTCCGACCCTGATGACCAGCCGTGAAATCGCCAAGACGCCGTGGGTCATGCTTCTTCACGTCGATCGCGATCAGGCGCTCGGCGAAAGCGACGTTCGCTTGCGGCAAATTCAATACAGCCTGTTTTTCGCGCTTCTGGCCATGATCGGCGGCATCGTTTCCGTCTGGTATTACGGAACGTCGCGCCGGACGCTTTTGCTTTCTTTGGAATCCCAGCGCATGGCCGCGCGGTCGGCGGCGCAGGAGAAGCTTCTTAGGGTCGTGTCCGACAACCAGACGGATCCCATCGTTATCGTTGACCGCGACAATATCGCCCGCTTTGCCAACGCCAAGGCCGCCAAGGCTTTCCGCCTGATGACGTCCGACGTTGCCGGAAAAACGCTTTCCGCGCTGATGGGCGCGGCGCGCGCCAAGGAATACGAAGACGCGAACAAGGTCGCGCTCGTGCAGCAAAAGACTTATAAACGTTCATGGTCTTTGGGCACAGGGCCGGGCGGTAAGTTTGTCGTTTCGGAACACATTCCTTTGCCGCACGTTCCCGTCGAAGGGCTTCAGGTGCCGACTCCCGGCGTTTTGATGATCGATCAGGACGTCACCGAGATCGTCAACGAGCGCGATCATCGCGTGCGCATCCTCCATCAGGTCATTGACATGCTCGTCACGATGGTGGACAGGCGCGATCCTTATGCCGCGTCCCATTCGTCGTGCGTGGCGTTTATCGCCCGCGCCGTGGCGTCGGGCATGGGGCTGGAGCGCGAACGCGTCGAAGTGGCGGAAGTCGCGGGCAGATTGATGAACATCGGCAAGATCGTCGTGCCGAGCGAAGTTTTGACGAAGCCGACGGCGCTGACCGAGGACGAGATCAAGCAAATTCAGGAATCCATACAGGGCAGCATCAAGCTGCTTGAAAAAATCGAGTTCGACGGCCCCGTGGTCGATACGCTGCGCCAGGCTCAGGAACGCTATGACGGGACGGGGCCGCTCAAGCTGAAGGGCGAGGATATTCTTGTCACGGCGCGCATCATCGCCGTCGTCAATGCCTTCGTCGCCATGATCAGCGTTCGCGCCTACCGAAAGGCTCTGGGGCAGGATCAGGCGCTCAGAAATCTTTTGGGCGAGATCGGCACGCAGTTCGATCGCCGCGTGGTCGTTGCCTTGGCAGATTACATCGAAAACCGCAAGGGCAGGGAAGAGATCGCGAAGCTTGTTCCTTTTGAGCCCGCGCGCAGACCCTAATACTTGGCCGTCAGCGAGAAGAAGACTCTCGGGTTCGACCTGTAATCGGTCGTGTCGGGCTTCGGCCACATAAGCGGGAAGGCCGCTTCGAGAGTGCCGTAGAAATTCTCCGTGAATTTAAAGCGCGAACCGACGCCCGCCGAAGCCATGCTTAAATCGCTGTTCGCCGCGCCGCGCGTCCATGCCTCGCCGACGTCCGCATAGCCGAAAAGCTGGTAGGATTCGAAGTACAGTTCGCTGACAAATTCATCGTACCGGATTTCGGCTTTTCCGGCGATGCCGCTGTCGCCCATCACCTGCGCCGGATCGAAGGAGCGCCCGTAATCCGCGCCGCCCAGCGTAAACTGTTCGTCGGTCAGAAGCGGATTGAACGAATACTGCCCCGTCGCGCCGACAAAGAGCGAGAAGCCGCCTTTCAGGGGCTGCAGGCGCGACAAATCAACGTTGATTTTCGTGAAATTGCTGGAGCCGATGGCGTTCGATCTGTCGGAGCCGGTGTCCGTGGCGTCGAAAATATTGAAACCTTCGCTCAGCATGGCGTCGAACGAGTTGCTGCCTCTTAACACATCGAGGAAGCCGTAGGTGCCTCCCGCGCGGACGACGCGCAGACGGTCGCGGTTAAGGGATGTTCCCGAATACACGTCAACGTAGGTGTTGCGGACGTCAACGATGCCGCGCACGACGAACGATTGCTTGCGCGTGCGTTCGAACGGATGGCTGATTTTCAATTCAAACAGGTCTGAATTGCCTTCGATGCGGAGGTTCTTCAGCGTGTCGCCGGGGCGGGTCTGCGTGTGCGAGGCCAGAACCGTCAGCTTGGTTCCTTCGTTGTCCAGCATTTCGTCATGCTGAACTTCGGCGAGGAAAAGCTCTCTCATGGGATTGACGGTCATAAAACGGACTTGCGTATGATCGTACGTGTTGATCATCGAATTGACGCCCGCCATCAGCGTGTGCTGGAAGGGACCGATGTACTGCGTGCCGCGATTGTCGAACGTATACGATCCTTCGTATTTCTTGTTTCTGACCGTCAGAACCAGATCGGCTCCGGCGAATTGCGAGGCCGACGGATGGATAAGCCCCGTGACCGTCGAGCCCGGAAGGTCGTTCATGATCAGCATGTAGCGTTCAAGCTCGTTCAGATTGGTGGGGCGCTGGGCTTTGATGCTTGCGGAATATTTATCGAGGTGTTCCCTGATGCCTTCGGCTTCGACATCGCCCTGATAGGTAACTTTGCTGATGAAGCCTTCGACAACGCGGATTTTTAGCGTGCCTTTCGTCACATCCTGCGGCGGAACGATGGCTTGCGAAAGGATGTAGCCGTTATTGCGATAGAACGCGGTGACCTGATTGGCGATGATTTTTGCGTCGAGGAGCGAAACGGTCTTGCCGATCTTGTCCTGATAAAGAGGTTCAAGCTCGGCGTTCGTATAAACGGTCGCGCCGTCGAAGACGACTTTCTTCAGCGGAAACTTCTGGCTGCTTAACTGGGCGCGTTCTTTTTCGGGAACTTCTTTTTGCTGGTCTTCTCCCGCAGGGACGTTCAGGTCAACCTTGGGCGCGGCTTTCGGCGTCTTCGTCAGTCTTTTTTCGACAAGGCCGGGACCCGTGGAGCTCGGAACCTGGACGGCGGCTGAAGCTTCGGATATGCAGATGCATCCAAGAGCGGCGATGCTCAGAAAAAGGACAGCATACTTGCGATTGATGGCGTCACGGAGCATCGGGTCTTCCCCTCAACGTTAATAATATTTTTGTGGATTAATATAAGCGGCGCTAGTCTATAGAAACGAAAACACGATGTAAATGATGCTGTTAGGACACGATAATTCTTTCTTACCTTATGACATGAAAGTATTTTTTCCGTATTGCCAAGCCCATATTCACCCTTCATTGTCCCTTGGCATTCTGTTAATGTTTTTTTTGCTCCCTTTAGTGGCAGGAGTTTTGTCATGATAAAGAATTGTTCGAAGAATTTTATCGGCGCAGCCAGTCTTATGACCGCCGTTTTGGTGGCATGTCCTGCTTTGGCGACGACTCTTCCGACAGGCGGCACTTTCACGGGCGGAGCGGGGTCAATCACGACCGATATCGCGGGCACCACGAAAACGATATCTCATACGACGCAGAACGCGATCATCGACTGGACGGGCTTTGATATCAGTTCCGACGGCACTGTCGATTTTCAACAGCTGAATTCTTCTTCCATCACAATCAACCGCATCAATCAGGGAAGCGCCTCGCAAATTGGCGGTAAGCTGAAAGCGAACGGCAATCTCATCCTTATCAATCAAAGAGGAATCAATTTCAATTCCGGTTCGACGGTTTCCGTCGGCGGCCTTGTTGCCACGACGAGCGATTACGACTCGGGATTCGATGAAAACAATAATTTCAAAACCAAGTTTAAGCAGGGAATCGATCCTTCCGCTAAAATCGTCAATAACGGCGCCATTACCGTGGATTCAGTCAACAGCAGCGGCCTCGCCGCGCTTGTCGCGCCGAGCGTCGAAAACGGTTCAACGGGCGTCATTACGGCCACGGCGGGAAAAGTTCATCTTGAAGCCGGCGACACGTTCGCGGTGGATTTCTATGGCGACGGATTGACGGAATTGGCGACCAACGGCGCTGTCAGCGAGTTGCTGGCCAAAAACAGCGGCAAGATTTCCGCCGACGACGGTTTGGTTCAGATTACGGCGGATGCGGCCAAAGGCGTCGTTGACGGCCTGATCAATATGGACGGCATCATCGAAGCCAACAGAACGACGACGGCGCACAGCAAGGTTGTTCTGATTGCCGACGCCGTTGAAATGAAAAACGCGACGATCACGGCGCAGGGCAGCGAAATATCCGTGACCGGCACCGGCGGATATTTCAAGAGCAAAACCAATATTCATAAAGTCGGCGTTTCTCTTGATAATACGACGATTGACGCCGGAACCGGAAGAGTTTCAATCGAAGGCTACGGATATAACGGCGTAGCTGCCAAACCCTTGTTGAAGGAAAGCTACGGCGTTCATATTACGAACGGGTCTGTCATTAATACGACGGGCGAAGGAACGATTACTATCAATGGCACGGGCGGCAATGGCGCAGGATACCGGAGTCCTTTGACCCCCGGCGCCGGCAGCAATATCGGCGTCTTGATTGAAGGCGCGAAAACAATGGTATCTTCCACATCGGGCTTGATTACGATCGAAGGTCATGGCGGAGGAACGGAATCTACCGTAGGAAGCAGCCATGACCACGGCGTTATGGTGTCCGGCGGCGCTGACGTTTCTTCGACGATCGGCAATATTGACATAACGGGTTGGGGCGGCGGGTGCGGCAACGGATGCGGCTACAACTATGGCGTCTATATTACTGGCGAGGGCTCAAGGGTTGCTTCCGATCAAGGCGATATTGACATCACGGGTTATGGCGGGGGAACCGAGGAAGAAGACGCCAGAGGACACAATTATGGCGTTTTCGTAACCGATTCTGCGCGCGTGGTTAACATCGACGGCGAAATCACGATTACGGGCATCGGCGGCGGCACCGGCACTGAAGTTCACGATAATTACGGCATCATCGTTACCGAATATGCCACGATTGGAAAAGAGAATGTAGAAGGTAAAGATGGCGATAGGAGAGACATCTCCTTCATCACCGATGAAATAACGATGGACGACACCGCCCGCGTTTTCACGATGGCTGACGTTTCTTTTGAGCCATATACGCCGAGCACGACTATCAGCGTTGCCGGCATTGCCGACACGACGAGCCAGCTTCAGATCACGGATACCATCCTGAAGGATATTATCGGAGCCAGCAGCATCACCGTCGGCAATACCACGGTCGATACCGGTCTGATAACGGCGCGCGCCTATGATTGGAACGCGAACAATCCGGGAGCAGATGTCCGGTTCTTGAACTATACCGGCGACATCCACATCAACGGCATGCAGACGATGGGCGACAGCACGCTGCTCGCGCACACCGTCAACGGGAATATTGAAATCGGGGTTGGCGGCGGCGCCGTCAGCACGAATGCGGGCGAAAGAGCCATTATTCTGGCTGCCAGCGCGGGCACGTTCAAGAATTACGCCGGTTCCGGCGCTCTTTCGGCTCCGAACGGCCGTTGGCTGGTTTACAGCTACAGTCCCGTAGGCGATATCTTCGACAATCTGAATAGCAACAACACCGCTATCTGGCACACCGTTTACGACGGAACCACGTTGCCGCAATCCGGCGACCGTTATGTTTTTGCCGTTCCCATGAGGGTCAAGGTCATTCTGGGAGACCTCGCCAAAGCGTTCGGCGTGGACTACACGACCGAAGTGGCGCACGATTCCTACACGACCGAAGGGTTGTCCGAAGGCGTACTTAACGCTTTCCTGCCCGATACATTGTTCACGGCGACTACCGGCACGATGAGCATTACGTCCGTCGGATCGCCGGCCTCGGCAGCCGTGGGATCGTATCCTATCAACTTGTCGGGATTGACGGGCGTGAACGGTTACACGTTCTCCTACGTTCTGGGCACGTTGAAGGTCACGCAAGACTTGCCGCCTCCTAACGATCTGCTGTTGCGCACAAAGACGTACGTGAAGAGAGGCCCCTATGGCACGCTTCTCGCGATCGTGAATACGCCTTTAAGCCTGTCCAATCTGGCTCCTGCTGCAGGCGGTAACGTTCCCGTCGGCAATCTCGCCGACCTGAGCCCCAAGGCGGGCGGCAATATGGGCAACCTTGCCGACCTGAGCCCCAAGGCGGGCGGCAATGCGAGCATCACGCCCCTTATTCAGTGCAATGAGGTAACGCCCTGCGATACGCTTCAGTAATTAAGGGCTGACAGAAATTATCGCCGTGCCGATGAAAAATCGGTGCGGCGATTTTTTTTGGCCAATTCGTCTTTCAGCGCGGTTGCGATAAGGGCCGCGACGCCTTCCCAATCTCCCGCGCGCGTTTGCCGGAACGGCCGCATGGATGTGTACCAAAGGCGCACCATTTCGTTGTCCGCAAAGCGCCAGTCGAGATTTGTCGGCAGCATAATCCAGCAGGGACGTCCTATAGCTCCAGCCAGATGAGCTGTGGCTGTATCTACGCTGATGATAAGATCAAGCTCCAAAGCCGCCGTATCCGAGAAGTCGTGCAGCATTGGAGACATGTCTACAATCTTGTCCGAAAGGTTGTGTTCGTGAATCTGGTCGCGCGCTTTGCCGAACTGGAGGCTGTACCAGTCAATGCCCTCGATATTAAAGAGAGCTTTGAGGGAAGAAAGCGGCGCGCTTCGGTAGTTGTCGCGCTTTAATTTCTGATTGCCTGCCCAGACCAGTCCCACGGCCAGTTGTCCCGACCTGTGGGGCAGGGGCAGCGACTTTGCGCTCGATAGATAGGGAGCATTTCCAACAGCCAGCGGATTCGGCATATCGAGGCGATGCGGCATGCTGAGAAGCGGCGCCTGAGCGTCGAATTCCGGAAATATATCGTTGGGGCCGACAACGCCCGTTACGCCGGGCGCCGTCGCGGCTATGGATTTAATCCCCTCTTGGACAAGAACCCAAACTTCGTGTCCCAACTCGGCCAGAAAACGGGGATAGCGCAGAAACTGGATGGCGTCGCCTATTCCCTGATCGTTCCATAGCAATATGCGCCTCGCCGGGTCGTTTTTCTTCCATGACGGCGCTTTGACGGGGGGCTTGAACCAGGATGGAATCTGCAATCTCCATTCGTACTCGCGCCAGGCTTCCTCCCATAAATGGGAACGCAAAAGAAGATGCGATAAATTCCAGTGCGCGATGATATGGGAAGGGTCAATGGAGAGAGCTTTGAGAAGCAGCTGCTTTGCCGTCTTCGGGTCGCCTTGATCCGAGTAGGTTTTGGCCAGATTGACCCAGCCGGAGGAAAAGTTCGGGTGGGCGCTTATCAGGCGCTGGAAAAGGTTTTTGGCTTCTAAATCCAGATGTTGGCGTTTTCTAAGGTTGCCAAGATTGAAAAGAGCGTCCCTGTGTGTGGGCTGAAATGCAAGCAATTTCTCATAATATTCCGCAGCGCCCGCTTCATCTCCCGTCAAAACCGAGGCAACGGCCAGATTATAAAGCGTCGGCGCGTGCTGGGGGTCGAGATCGAGCACATGTTGCCATTCCTGGATCGCCGTAACCAGATTTCCTGAAGCCTGAGCGGCGACGCCTCTGGCGAAGAGGTCGTTGGCATCGTAGGGTATCGGTTGCGATGTAAGAGGCGACGTCATAACTGGTTACCGCACTATGATTTCACATTATATATGAGAAAACACCTGATTTGGGTTATAATACGTTAACTATGGCATACTTATGTATTGTCCATAGCGGGTTTTTGGAGCAATGAGATGATAAATCTAACTGATATCGTATGCAAGCTGGCATGGCCCGATCTTGTAGGAATTCTCGGGGTCGTTATCTCGGTTTATTACTATGCGCGTGTCCAGTGGCATCGCGAGTTTGCCAAGAGAATGGCTTATTCCATGGGAAACTTTGTCGGGTCGCTGATGATCATCTATTCCCTTATGTACGATTGGAATATTGCCGCTTTTATGTGCAATATCGTGTGGGGGCTTATCAGCCTTTATGGCGTTTATCGTTGTTTCAAATATTCCTGGTTTGAAAGAAAAGCCAGAGAACAAGTTCGCGGTGGATAAATGTTTTTTGATGTTTTCGATACAACACGGCCTTTTGCGCTGATTGAGAAAAACGGTCGCGTGCAATGCGTTCAGGGCGCGGTTCATACTCTCGACAAAATAGAAGACATTCACGCGCTCGCGCGCAAAAGCGGACGCGACGTCGCTTTCGCCTTGCCTTACCGGGTCATCAGGGAGCGGGGCTTTGAGGCGAGAGGAGACGAGCCGATCCTTGCCATGGAAATCGAAACGTCTTTGAGCCTTCCGGCGGAAAAGCTGGCGGGCGAATTGCCGGAAAACCAGATTGATTGGGACGGAGAGATTACGGCTTCTCTTTCGGATTCAGAGTATGCCTCTCTTGTTCATGACTTTCAAAAAAATGAAATCGAACGGGGCAATGCTTCTCAGACGACATTGGCGCGCAGTTTTTCGGGGCAGATCGAGGCGTTCGATGTTTCCGTGGCATTAAGCGTCTATCGCAAAATCCTGAGGCAGCGCGGGCAGTACATGGCGGTTCTTTTCGCCAATATTCATCCGGCCGATAAATCCAGAAGCCAGTTTATCGTCGGCGCGACGCCCGAGCGGCATCTTGAAGTGCGCGGCAACGAAACCATCATGGTTCCTATCGCCGGAACGTTGCGCAAAGAGGGACGCGACACGTTTGACAAGCGCCTCGACGCTTTCTTGGCCGACCCCAAAGAGATCAACGAGCTGTTTCAGGTCGTTGACGAAGAGATGAAGATTATGGGCGTTATTTGCCCCGACGGCGGCGACATCGAAGGCCCGTTCTTGCGCGAAATCGGCGCGGTCGTGCATACGGAATACCGCCTTGTCGGGCGCAGAGGCCGCGATACGATGGCGGCGTTGCGCCGGACGCTTCATGCGCCGACGGTGGTCGGATCGCCTATGGAAAGCGCGGCTCGCATTATCCATAAATACGAAACGCAATCGCGGCGTTATTACGCGGGAGAAATAGGGATCTATTCCAATCCGCGCACGGAGGCGCCGAACGGCGATCTGGACTGCGCCATTTTGATCCGCTGCGCCGAGATTGACGGCAACGGCAAATTCCGCGTTCAGGCGGGCGGGGGACTTGTGCGGGATTCCGATCCCGACAACGAGGCCAAGGAATCCCGCGCGAAAGCCATGGGCCTTTTGGGCTTTCTGACGGGCGCTGCCCAGCTTCAGGAAACGTACCTGACGGAAAGCCTGTGCCAAAAGGTCGAACCCGTCTTGCGCGCGCGGAATGAAAAACTTTCGGCCTTCTGGATGAACCGCCAAGACCCTCATGCCGAAGGCGCGCCTTCGCTCGACAAGCTGAAGATTACGATCCTCAACAACGAAGACGACTTCGCGCATATGGTGGGGCATATTCTGCGCACCATGCGGGCGGAAATATCCGTCGTGGATAGCCTCGCCTTTAATCCGGCGGCAGACGACAGCGACATTATTATTCTTGGCCCCGGCCCCGGCGATCCCACCGATATGTCTCATCCGCGCATGAAAAGGTTGCAGGACATCATCGGCGATATGGATGCCCGCCGGAAACCCATGCTCGGCATTTGTCTGGGGCATCAGGCGTTGGCCGTGTACAAAAAGATCGATGTCGAAAGGCAACTGCATTCGACGCAGGGCATGCAACGCATTGTAGAATTGATGGGCGAAAAGTACCGCCTCGGCTTCTATAATTCCTTTTCGCCCGTGTTTAACGAAAACGCCAAAGCCCGCAAGGACATCAATTTCGACACGGACGAAACGGGACGTATTATTGCCATGGAGGGCGGCCGCTTTATGGGATTCCAATTCCATCCGGAATCCATTATGTCGGAAGACGGCGCAAAACTTCTCTATCGCGCGCTGAAACACTTGAGGGGCGGAGCGTCATAATGGCGTCGTTTAAAACAATCACCACCCACGTCGTGCCTGTTACGGCTTTTCAGCAGAACTGCACGATTGTCGCGTGCAACAAGACGAAGAAATGCGCCGTCGTCGATCCAGGCGGAGAAGTTGATCGCATTTTGGCCGAAGTCAAAAAACACGATCTTACGGTCGAGAAAATATGGGTCACGCACGGGCATCTGGACCACGGCGGCGGCGCAAGCGAACTGAGAGCCAGAACGGGGGCGCCGATCGAAGGCCCGCATCAGGACGACGCCTTCTGGGTGGACAATATTCCGCAGCACGCCACGTTTTACGGACTTGGGGGCATGGATTCCTTCGATCCCGACCGTTGGCTCGAAGACGGCGATACCGTCACCATGGGGGAGACGACGTGGCAGGTTATTCACTGTCCCGGACATACGCCCGGCCATATCGTGTTTTACAACGAGGAAAACAATTTTGCGCTCGTCGGCGACGTGCTTTTTAACGGCTCTATCGGGCGTACCGACTTTCCGCATAGCGACCATAACGCCTTGATACATTCAATCACCCAGAAATTGTGGCCCTTGGGCGACGTCAGATTCATTTCGGGACACGGGGAAGAGTCAACCTTCGGCGAAGAACGCAAAAGCAATCCGTTCGTGTCGGACAGCGCGCTTGGAAGGACTTATAGTCAAACCAAATAATTTTCGTAACAAATAAAAAAGAAAATGGGATGCCCGCCTTCGCGGGCATGACGATGTTTTCTTTGGATGCTTTTTTCCACAAACACCAGCGCTCCCGCGCAGATAGGCGCCCCTGTTTATATGGAAATAAAACAGATCAACTGTAATCGTCCTTCTTGATCGAATTCAGCAAACGCTCGCAGTCTTGTTCTTCCTCTTCGGCCAGACGCTTGGCTTCGGCGGCGTTGTCTTTGAACATTTCAAGCGCGTGCGTGATGACGGCAACTTTATCGTCCGGCGCTGAATCGTTGATGTCGGGGACAATCTTCTTCGAGGCGAGAACGCCTTCGTCGGATTTCATGAGGGGGCGCGTCATTTGGACGACCGAGACCCAGACAAGCGCAATGGCAAGACCCGCTACCGCGACGAGAATAAGGGAGTCTTTTGTTCGCGAGCTTGTTATTTCCGCTTTGCGGCGGTTGTTGCGCATTTCTGTCTTGTTGGTCTCGACAACTTTTTCGAGACCGGCGCGAAGAGTCTGCCGAATGGCGCGGCCTCCGCCTTCGTCAGGGTTAAACGACAAGGCATGAGCCTGATCCATCCTGCCAAGCTTGACGAGAGGAAAGATTATTCCTTCCGCAAGATTTTTATATCGTTGCGCAAGATCGGTAAGAATGACGATTTTCGGCATGTCTTCGGGATCGGTGATGGCTTTCAACCGTCCGAGCTTTTCGAGGCCGGTGCGCATCAGATCGCTGTACTCTTGTATGTTTTTTGCTACCTGCGCATCGCCTTTTTCCAGCAGCACGTTCTTTTCTTTTATCGTCGCAAGGTTGATGTCATCCAGAGCCCCGAGAGCCAGCACGGTTCGTTCCGCATGGTTATCAATTATATCGGACATCAGTTTGCCGACGGTGTTGAGGCCGATTTCGGCAAATACGACGAGGCTAAGTAGAAGGATTCCCGCTAACAGGGTCGGAAAAAGTATTCTTTGAGCTATTTCAACATATTGTTTTTTCATGTGTACACCCAATATACACTGAGCAAATACATGCAGCAAGGAAGGGGTGTGGTAGGAAGAATAAAAACAGCCGAAAAAAAAGTGCACTGCACAATAATCCCCATGTGCCCTTGAAATGACGACATGCAATATTGTGTTTTTTTTAACTCTTAATTAACCCTAATTTTTCATTGTTGTACAAATTTAATGGGGAGGGTATTCATAGTGCGGACATTATGGTTAATGTCTGTCTTACTATGTCTGCTTCAGTAGCTTTGTACGCGTTCGTCTTTGCATACGTGGATACTAGGGCGGTTGTCCTCGTTTTCACGAGTTTAACCCTTCATATATAGGCATCCTGATGTCTTCACAATCCAACACACAGGCCAAGGCCGCCATTCCGGACAGACTCGGCTCCCGGCATAATTCCTTACAAAGCGAGATCGACTCTCTTGTCGGACAATGGGGAACGGAGCGCAATGCGTTAATCCCCATTTTGCAGGAAATCAAACGGCAGCATTCCGTCATCAGCGGCTATGCCATGCAGTGCGTTGCCGACCGGCTTTCCATCAGTCCTGCCGAAGTGTACGGCGTCGTCAGCTTCTATTCGTTCTTGAACGAAAAATATCATGGGCGGTTCGTTATCCGCCTTTGCCGCACAATCAGCTGCGACATGGCGGGAAAAGAAGCCGTGGCGCGCCAGCTGCAAAACGATCTGGGAATTAAATTCGGCGAGACGACTCCCGACGGGAAGTTTTCTCTCGAATGGGCGAATTGCGTCGGTATGTGCGATCAGGGACCTGCCATTCTTGTGAACGAGCAGGTATTCGCGAAGGTCACTCCCGATAAGGTGCATGAGATCATCGAAGCTTGCGAGAAAATTTATGCGAGCGCCCCGGAGCTCTCGAGTAAAGGAAATCACAATGACCATACGTAACAACATTACTTTTGCGACGATCCGTCCTGATGCCGGCTTGAAGGCGGCTTTGGGCAAAGATCGCGCAGGCGTTATTGGGGCGGTGACTCTTTCAGGGCTGAGGGGCCGCGGCGGCGCAGGTTTTCCGACCGGCATGAAATGGAAGATTGCTTCCGACGATCCCGGAAAAAACAAGGTCGTTATCTGTAACGCGGACGAAGGCGAACCGGGAACGTTTAAGGATCGCACTATTTTGTCCGAATGGGCCGATCTTGTGTTCGAAGGAATGACGATTGCCGGTTATGCCACGGGGGCGTCGTTGGGCGTCGTTTATTTGCGCGGCGAATATGCGTACCTGCGCAAGCCTCTTGAAGATAAGCTGGCTTTGCGCCGCAAGAACGGGACGCTTGGCGATAATATTTTAGGCAAGGCGGGCTTTTCTTTCGACATTCACATCCACATGGGATGCGGCGCTTATATATGCGGCGAAGAGTCGGCTCTGATTGAATCGCTGGAAGGCAAGAGGGGCGAGTCGCGCAACAGGCCTCCGTTCCCGGTCACAAA
>Ga0265297_10008713_pt1 | contig 13412 bp, 16 predicted proteins | sample Munlanlwell13791_FD_192502 | JGI IMG/M metagenome (GOLD analysis project Ga0265297, IMG submission 192502) | Leachate microbial communities from a municipal landfill in Southern Ontario, Canada - Leachate well 137-91 | ecosystem: Engineered > Solid waste > Landfill > Unclassified | place... | reverse complement strand
ATAACTGATGTACTATCTGCCTTTCTCCGTCCTGATACAATTCATAATATTTTCCTTTTTCCGCTTCTCTTGCTTCAATTTTATTTGCCATTTTGTTTCTCCTTCCGCTTCTGCGGTATTTCTTTTTTGCCTTGTGACTATGTATAAGCAAGTGTTATGCCACGATTAAACGCCTTATTTTACGTATATCACAAAGTCAAAACTGCCGAATTTTTGACACCTGAAAGCGCGAAAATCAATAATAGTGTTATGGTTAAAGGGAAAACAGGACTGCCGAATTTTCGGCGGAACTGCCAACTTTTCGGCAGTAAATAGCGCGGATAAAGGTATATAATCGTTTTGCGCAGTACTATGCAATATTTTGCGCAGTTAAAACCATTTAAAGATAAGGATAAAATAGAAAGTGCGCAAACATGCGCGGATATTTGCGCAGTAAAAGATAAGCGTATTGACAATACTATTGTCAATAGACAGATAAGGCAAGGCGGATATAATAGGATTGCAGGACAGCGCAAACAATACCGGCAACACAATACAAGAGCGCGGGAAAGGGGCAAGGCGGGGGAAGGTTTCAGTCTATATATTTATATATAAGTCTTTATATAGTCTTTATAGTATTAAGTACTATTAAGTACTTTTAAGTATTAAATATAAGATATATTATTATTATATGTAAAAAGGTTTTTTTTCATACCTTTTTTAATCTTTTACCTTTATATCATTATGCCTTATCTTATTTTTTTATATGACTGTATTATTTTAATACAAATATATCTTGACAACATTATTTTTTTTTGTTATATGTTTCATAACAGAATATTAAAAACTTTCTTATAAAAAAAAAGAAAGGAAGTGATTTAAAATGAAACAAAACTCTAAACTGATAGAAACTGATGAAAGTGTCAATATTTTGACACCTGCAATTATACCGAACGGTAAACATCCCGGAGGAAGACCTAATAAAAACATAACAGAATTAAAGAATGAAGGTGCCGCCCTATTTGAGGCGCAAAAAAAAGAGTTAACAACCTACTTATATTATACTGATGCTGTGAACGATGGCGCATCTTTAATTGCAAACACTTTAAAAACACTTAACAAAAACAAGAAGAAAACATTATTATCAATGTTAGATATTAAAAATCTAAGTTTAGGCTTAGGAATTATGCAGGATAAAGCAAGTCTATATAAGAGTAAAGCCATTGGTAAGATGACAGACAAGCACAATAAAGATATTAATGACACGTTACAGGAAATAAAAGCCGGTTTAACAAGCGGTAATGTTAATGTAACGCTTGAACAAACAAAGCAATCGGTAAATATCAAAGGCATAAATGAGTAAATGCTTAGTTATCATAATATACATTATACGACGTTGATATATAAATAAGGCGGAAATGATTTTTGTTAAAGTATTACTTGACAGGGTGATGATTTTGCCTTATAAATAACATGATAAGATAAATTTATTTTATAGGGACAGCCGGAACAGGGCATAGGGTGCCGCGACCGTCCCCGCTCTTATGAATGGCGCTTCTCTTTTGCGCACAAAATTTAAAGAGGGCTTATGGAAAACGAATTAGTACAAAGGGAATTTACGACAGAGGGATTACCTACGCTTGAAGAAATTCAAAATACTAAAATTATTTTTAAAGAACGCATAAGTGCATTGGATAGGAATAAACCAAAGAATAGGGTTGTATGGGAAAATTTAATTGAGATGGAGAAAGAAGTTAAAAGACGTATGTGTTATGCCGACCCGTTGTTTTTAGCGAGAGAGATACTTGGGTATAAGGACTTGAAGGAATACGTGCCGTATGTGGATATGAGGAAGATGTTAACCCGCCCCGCAGGAAGTGATTGCGATAAACCGTTTAATCTTATCCTTGTTCCGCGTTCCACTTTGAAAACGACTTATTGCACGATTACAATGTGTATTTGGGAAATTATTAAAAATCCCGATATAAGGATATTGATAACTTCGGCTGTATTGAAGAACGCCAAAGATATGTTATCGGATATCAAGAAACAGATTTCGGAGAATCCAAAGTTTGTGGCTTTGTTTGGGAACATGAAAGGTGATGTTTGGAAACAGGATGAAATAACGGTAATAGGCAGAACGCAGATACGCAAGGAACATACGATTGAAATAGGTTCACCCGATAACACCAAAACGTCAAAGCATTATGACCTTATAAAAGCGGATGACCTTGTGACCGCAGCGAATGTAACGTCTGCGGACAGCAAAGAGAAACTGTATGGCTATTTCATGGGATTACTTTCCCTGCTTGAACACCCCGGCGGAAGGATAGACGTAATAGGTACGCGGTGGGATTGGGGCGATTTATATTCCACGTTACTTGAAGTTGAAAACGGACACCTTGAAGATTTTAATTTATATATCCTGCCTGCCGTGAATGATGACGGTACGTTAAACTTTCCGTGGAAATTGGACGAGAAGGAAATTGCCAAATTAAAGAGGCAGATGACTACGTTGGAATTTTCGGCACAGTATCAGTTAAACCCTGTTTCTCCCGAAACGCAGAAATTTAACGAGGAATATTTTAAGGATATTTACAAGCAGGAAGATTTACCGAAAAAGTATAACAGATATTTATTGGTTGACCCGGCCGCGACAAAGAATAAGAAGTCTGACTTTTCCACGGGGATTGTAATTGACGTGGATGAGAATAACACTTGGTATTTAAGGTGGGGTTTCAGGGATAGACTTTTACCAGGCGAACTTGAAAAACGAATATTTAAGACTATGGAGAAATGGACACCCGATATGACAGGTATTGAAACCGTGGGATTTCAGATGTATATACGCAAGGCGCTTTTAAAAATGATGCTTGAAAAAAGTAAAATGTTTTCAACGTGCGAATTAGCCCCGGGGAATAGAAATAAGGACGACCGAATATCTTCATTACAGCCACGGTTTGAAATGAAAGCCATTAAGTTTCCCGCGAGAGAGTTAAGAGAGAAATATATAAATACGGACGGGCGCGAGGTTGATTTTTGGAATAACCTTAAAGAAGAATTGCTTAAATTCCCGAATAGTACAAAACGCGACTGTTCTGATATTTTAGCGTATGGTTTGGATGTATGCCGACCGCCTGCAAAGGATAGAGTTAAGAGGGATGAGTTTATGGCTATCCCCGACCCGTTGGCGCGGATGGAAGCAAGGCACGTTGCGAATATGCGCAGACAGAAAGCAGGTGTAGGCAGGTTTGGACGTCCTGCCGCTGAATTGGAATACGGAGGCGGATATGACCTTTAACTTGGAATTGGTTGTGATAATTGGAATGAGTTATCTTTTTGTGTTTGGATTGTTCTGCGTGTTTGCGGGACAGTTAAATGCGGAAAGGAAGAAAAATGACGCACTTATAGACGCGGTAATTGCTAAAAATTTACCCGAAAAAACAAGGAAACGGATAATTGATTCCCGACTTAAACGTATGGAGAAGCAGGCAGAATTACCGTTTATAAGCAAGCCCGCTGAATCGCCGAAGCCGATTAATATGGGTGGCATGGAAGAACCTTTACAAGAGGGGGACATTGAATAATGGCTATTAAAACCGAAAACAAAGAAGTTTCCCTGCTGTTTGATTTACTTGATTCCAATAAAAGCGAAAAGACGGTAAACGAAGCAAATTGGAATCTTAATTTTGCGTATTATATGGGCGACCAATGGAAGCGTGTAAACCTTGCCAATACAGCGCGGTTGTTTGCGTCAGGGAAAGTGGGCGAGAAGAATTACACCCTGAATTATATTAAGCCGACCGTGGATATAATCACAGCGCGTGTTGCCGCAGGACAGCGCACTATATTACCACAGCCGAAAAGCCCACAGAGTGATGATGTATCGGCGGCGCGTGTTGCTAAAATGGTTGTGGAATCCTTATGGGATGACAATGATATTAACCTTGAATTAATCCGCACTATACCCGTAATGGCAAATGCGGGCGCGGTAGTTGTGCATCCGTATTTTAACGCGTCTGCGGGTAAAGAATATTCAGCGGATGAGATAAATGGACAGTACGGGTTGACACCTGATTCAGAAGATTTTTGGAAAAATAATCAGCACGAGGGCAGGGTTGAGTTTGACTTCCTTTCCCCGTTTGAAGTTTCTCACGACATGGGCGCAAAAACAGATAGGGATTGTATTTGGTGGATTGTGTCAAAAGTAAGAAGTAAAAAATGGATAAAAGACGTTTACAACAAAGACGTTAAAAGTGGAAAGGATTTAAGACTTGCGGAAGCGTATGCAAATTATAAAAACATAATTGACCGCGCTTCTGCAAATGTAGATTTAAAAGATTGCACAATGGTTCACGAATTGTGGCATAAGAAAACAAAAGAATATCCGAAAGGATTATTTCTTGTCGTAACAGAGGAACGTGAACTTTTATATCAGGGCGACCTGCCGTGGAATCTTTGGGATGATGAAGAATTGCCTTTTTATAAAATGGATTACCAGAGTATGCTTGACGCGTTCTGGGGCAAGGCACCCGTAACAGATGCCCGTCAGCCACAGAGGATTATAAACAAGTTATGGAGTATGTATATGAATTATATGGCAACACATTCATATCCGATATTCCTTAACCCCGAAGGTAATGGCATAGATGAACAGGATATAAGTAATGAGTTATCTTCTTATGTACCCTATATCGCGGACGCAACAGAGGACGGTGGCAGACCATCGTGGTTACAGGCACCGCAGTTTAATGGCGACATTTTGGGTTCAATAGGACAATGCAAAGGGCATATCAATGAAATATTTGGCGTGAATGATATATCCCGCGCAATAGCCCCGGCAGGCGTGAAGTCAGGCAGGGCTATGCAGATGTTGGGTTCAGCCGATGATACCCGTATGGGCGTATTGCAGGTTCAGATTGAATCCTGTTTATCAAGGGTGTTCAGTATGGCTTTAAGAATTGTGGCAAACACATATTCTTTACCGCGTATGATTAAAATTGTGGGTAAACCAAATGCACGGTTTGTCAAGAATTTTACAGGGGCTATGCTTAAAGGCAATACCGACATAAAAGTTAAAATACGTTCAATACTTCCGTTGAATAAAGCCGCTGCGATGGACACGGTAGTTACATTAAGACAGATGGGAATAATCCCGCAGACGGAAGAGGGACAGAGAATGACTTATCAGATGCTTGATTTTGAACAATTCCTGCCGATGATGGAGGGTGGGCTTGACTTTGAACAGGCACAGTATGAAAACAGTTTACTTGATGATGGCTTCCGTGGTGAAGAGCAGGAAGTAATGGAACCCGTGGTTGACCCCGCGACAGGACAGCCAATGATTAATCCCGCGACAGGACAGCCGTATGTAAGACCCGTTAAAAAGTTTATGGGTATGCCCCGTAACGATTGGGATATTGATGAAGTGCATATCAAGGTCATTGAGGACAGGCAGAAAGAAATTGAATATATGGATATGGTAAGAGAAAATCCCGAAATTCACGAAGCGTATAACCTGCATAAAGAACACCACAGACGCGCGTTGCTTGAAAAGCAGAAAATGATGGCACAGTCGCAGGAACAGCAGATGCAGAAACAGATGCAGTTACAGGCGATGATAGAAAAGACAAAGGTAATGTTACAGGCGCAGGCGGATATTAAAGTGGATGATAATCAGGCGCAGAATGACCTTGAATTACAGAGAGATAAAAATAAAGGTGAGATAACAAAGAATATTTTAAACGAAGGTAAAAACAATGCGAGAGGAGGCGCGGGAAAAACAATACCAAAAGTAATGACAGATAGCGAAGAAGAAACACAGGAAGAGATGTAAAAAAAAGCCCACCCCTTTAAAAGGCGCATAGCGTATCTTAAAAAAGGACGGCAAAAAAAAGGAGAAACACAATGGCATTAGACATCATCACGAACGAGGACGGAAGCGTATCTTTCAAAAGAGGCGAAGAAGTATTAGCCGCCGACCAGATTGAACAGGCGCTTGACCGCGAAAAGAATTTAGAAGCCGGGTATCAGAAGAAATATCAGGATTTAGCACAGGCGCGTAAAGACCTTGAAGAAGAGGCGGCGGTAGTAAAAGCATGGAACGCTAAACTGGAAGAGTACCCGGAATTACAGTCTGAAATTGACGCTGTGGTTGCGCGTGCGAAAAACAAATCAGTTGCCAAAGGTAATGCGGAAATGACAAATCCCGAAGTTGCCGCGATGAGAAAAGAACTTGACGCTATAAAAGCCGAAAAAGAAAGTGAGAAACAGCAGGCTTCAATAGCGGGCGTACGTTCTTTTTGGGACAACGAATTAAAAGGATTGTCTGCAAAGTTTGCGATTACCGATGATGATGATATTGACACTTTGCGCAGGGCAATTATCAGCGAAGTTTCGCTTGGAAAATCAATAGAAGAAGTCAAGACCTTTGCGGAAAAGAAAGCGAAACGATTCAGTAAAGACTATACAATAGCAAAGGCAAAAAACGACACCACACCCGTTGGGGACAAGAGTGGTGGTGGTGGAAGAACACAGACCCCAAAAGAACTTCCGCCAATAGGTTCGGCGGGCTTCAAGGATGGCATAAGAAACTTTATAGCCAATCGGAAGCAAAAAACATAAAAGGAGATATAACAAATGGCAAATCCGACAGCACCGGGAAATGACCTGTTTAATGACATACTCAAAGAGTATTACGGGTCAGCACAGATTGAGAAACAGTACAATGACATGAATATCTTTTATAAGGATATTCAGAAAACATCCGCGTTTATTGACGCAGGTGGAAAGTTTTCAGTAAGACCGCTTGAAGCAAGCGGACAGTCACAGACAGGTTCAAGGGCGATGGGCAACAATGCTCTTCCCCGCGCTTCAAAAAGCAATTACAAATCTGCTATTATCAATCTCGTAAAGCACTATGGCAGAATTGAAATTGAAGGCGAATTAATGAAACTTGCCAATGGCGGGGCTGAATCTTTTGTGGATATTTTCACAGAAAGAATGTCAGGACAGATGGCAACAAACATTAAAGATTACAATGTTCAGTTGCTTCGTTCTAACACAGGCGAAATCGGAAAGGTAAATGGCGCGGTTAATGCAAGCACTTCCGTTGTTGTTGATGACCTTGTTGGATTAAGACCCAATATGGTTGTTGATATTTATTCTTCAAGCACAAAGCAGGCGGATTCTGTAACAATTATAGATATTACCGAAAGCACCAAAACATTGACTATGGATACCGCTGTAACGGTTGCGGATAACGCCATAATCGTGCAGGAAGATAACTTTAACAGCGCTATGACAGGGCTGACAGACGTATTCGGCACCACAAACACATACTTTACCATTGACAGAAACGCCGCAGGCAACGGTTACTTTCAGGGCAAAGTATTGACTACATCGCAGGGCGTTATTACTGATTCTATCCTTACAAGGATGAAATCAAGCGCACGCGTTGCAGGTGTTGAACCGAAATACTGGCTTTGCTCGGAAGAAGTTGCGGATTCAGTTTACACCAAACTGCTTCTGCCCGACAAAAGGAACAATGAAGCCACGATAGACGGTGGTTATAAGACTTTCACTTATCACAATATCCCGTTCCTTCGTGAACCCGATGATGTGAAAGGCAGACTTGCGCTTATGACACCTTCTCTGCTTGAAATCCACACAGGAACAGGATTTGAATGGGCTAATGATGACGGCTCTATACTTCATAACATTTCTGGTTATGACGCGTATGAGGGCTTCACAAGGAACTATTCAAATCTTTTCTGCAAACGCCCCAATGCAATACCTGTAATCACGGGAATAACGACTGATTACACTCTGTAATTGAAATAAAGGGGTGGGTTATAAAGCCCACCCCTAATAAAAATAAAGGAGTAAAAACAATGAAAAAATCTTTTGTAATGGTTCTTGTAATATCGCTCTTTTTAGTTGGTTCAGCGTTTGCATGGCCTTTCGGAGGCCCTTACGTGCAGAATGACGGAGGAAAGGCATCGGGAGTAGCGTCCGGGGCGGAATATGACAGCGTTACTTCTACGCTTACGGCAAGAAGCGTTAAGTTTATTCCTATCCACGGAACGGCACCGGCGACTGGTATAGCCACAATAACTTTTCCCGCAAACACATTTACAAGCGCAGATACTTATTTTATTATAGCATCCCCGCGTGGAGTTACACCGCAGGCATACGCAATAGGTGTTACAAGAGAAACCGCAACAAAAGCGCAGTTGTTTCTTGACGTTTCATCCGATTTAACGTTTGACGGCTTTGCGATAGGATGGTAAAAGGAGGCATACGATGGCACAGGCAAATTACAAGTTTAAGATGGGTTCTGCGACCTGCGAGTTAATCACAGGTTACGAATTTACCACGACAGGAGAAGAAGAAATTACTCACACGATGGGCGTAATACCCGACCACGTTATAATTACAAATGGTGCGGCGTATTCCGTTTATAAGTCTGGGGCTTCCACGGCTGCGGTTATAAAACTTACAGCAGGAAACGCAAATGGGGCATGTGATGTTCTTCTGATACACGATTCAGCAAAGATAAAGACAGCGTAAAACAAAATGACTGCCCTGCCTAAAAAACAGGGCAGTCTATTAAAAAGGCGGTGAAAAAATGAACGGACGTAGCACACCAAATTCAACGGTTACAACGGCAGCCACGGCAGCCACGGTATTACATATAGGCGCAGCGGTAATTTATGGCGTAAACTGGAATCCATTAACGGGCGGAAGCGTTTATCTTTATGACGTAGCAGACGCGGATGACGTGGCAGACACAAATCTTATTTATGCAGGCGGTTCGGCAGCGTTATCATCTATTCTGCCAAACATCTATGTTAAAAACGGAATTGCCATGAAAACGCTTGTAGAGGGCGGAGAACTTGTAATTTATATGGACAATAAATTCAAAACTTCTTAATCCTTGAAAGGGGTAAAAGATGAGCGTCAAAATTGATATAGGAAACAAATTGCCGACAAGCACGGTAGGTAAAATTAATTGGCATAAGGATATGATTGCACACAATAAAAAGATAGATGAATCACGCGCAAATAATAGCAAGAGTGTTGCTAAAAGCGCGGGAAGAGAAATAATTAAAATGTCACGAAAAGGCGGGCAGATAATCGCTTCAAGTTGTTGTTTCAATGGCGATGAATATGAACGAATTTTCGGACACAAATAGCAGTAAAAAATAAACCTTTGAAAGGGGTTGAATGAAATGGCTGATAAAATTAAAGTGTTACAGATAAAGACAGAGAAGAACGTGGTTTTTGAATGTCTTTTAGATGGAATTAAAATGCAGTTGGCTTGCGGTAATTATGAATTGGGAAAAGACTTTCCCGAAGATAAGGGATTGGCTATGGCTGAAAACTTTCCGCAGATCTGTGTGGTTTTAGAAGGCGATGTTATTATTGACAAAACCGTCAAAGAAGAACCGAAAGAAATTGTTAAAGAAATACTTGAAGAAACCAAAGAAGTTGTATATAATTCAAGTGAAAGTGAGAAAGAAGAAGTAAAGCCCACGGTCAAGAAAGCGGGCAGACCTGCAAAGAAAAAATAGGCGGTGAGTTAAAATGGCTGACCCGATAATAATACAAGCAACAGGAAGCGCGGTTACAACAGTTGATACGCGTTCCCTATCTGCTATCCGTTCAAGGGTGCTTAAAAATTTAGGTTCTGACAGCGACTATTATCCAAATGATGAAATAGACGAATATATCAATATCTGTTTGGATGAATGTGCTGAAATGAGCGGGGCAAATGAAGCGACAGATACACAGACTACCGTGGTTGGCACATACGAATATACCCTTGATGATGCCGTGATACAGGTTCGGGCGGTTATTTATGATAGCAGAGTTTTAGATAAGGTTGACTACGTTACAATGCTTTCATTGTATGGCGATAATACAGCGACAGAATTAACCGGCACGCCGTATTGTTGGGCTTCTTATGGCGTAAATAAAATACGCCTGTTTCCTACACCCGATGAAGCGGCTACACTTGAAATTGTTTCAACGTCTTATGCCGACCCACTTGCCACAGATAGCGATTATTCTGTATTCTTGCGGACGGTTGACCGCCTTGCGGAATATTTTGCGACGGCTATGCTTGCGGGCAGAGATGATGAAAACGGAAAGTATTCCCTGTATATGAGTTTATATAACAAACTAAAAAGACGTTTTAATCTTAACGCAAAGAAGCGTCCACGGATTGCGGGAACGCAGTCTAAAAGCATAAATTATAGCAGTCTTGGAGAGTTATAAAATGTATACCCTTATAAAACTTGCGTTCAAAGTTTCAGACATGGCAAACAAAGCGTCAAGTGATTACTTGATAAGTCTAAGCAAATCCACAACATTTTATAATATTAATGAACTTGTCCTTGTCTATGCAATAGTTGAAGAAAATGTAGGCTTATCAATTTTATCACAATACCCAGTAGTTGATTTTGATTTTTCGGTAATGATAAGAGAAAACGAAGCACAAGAAAAAAATTTATATAACTTTAATAATCCAGTAGAGGAAAAATTAAAAGAAACGGAGTTGCCCAATGGCTTGGCGTAGCACGGTAAAGGCGGTATGGTTATTAGAAAATAACCTAAATGATAGTAGCGGAAATTCTAATTCCGCTGAAAGTTATGGTGGCTCATATTCATATTCAAACACAATAAAATACGAAGGAAGTTATTCTTTATATTCAAATAATAATTATGCCTATTGTATTAATACAGGAAAAGGGGCAACTGCACCACCTGCGACAGTTTTAACGGAAACAATAACAGACGATACAACAGGATTTTGGTGCGAGGCGTGGATATATGACACAGGTTTAGGCGCAAGAGATGTTTTTGGCGTAGAGGGACTGCAAGGTGCAGTTTTAAGGTTAACCACAGACGGCACAAATGCACAATGTATTTGGAATGGAGTTTCCGCAAATATTGGAAATTACAATGTAACAACAGAAAAAGAAACGTGGATACACTGGGCTTATACTTATAATAGAGCAACAGATACATTGAAAATATATAAAAACGGAAATTTAATTTATACAAGAACCACAGCGGGAGATTATGTTGCAGGTGATAGAGCATTATTAGTTGGTATGTCTTGGAATCAAGCATCGCAAGCATATTTTGACAGGGTAATAATTGGCGTTGGTGAAGTTCCGACATCGTTTCCGACTATACCCATTTCAGCCCCCACAATAACCGATATATCCCCTGCAACAGGAAGCACGGCAGGCGGTACAGCGGTAACAATTACAGGCACGGAGTTTGCCACGGGCGCAACGGTAATGTTTGGCAGAGTTTCGGCAACAAGTATAACGATTGTATCAGCAACAGAGATAACGTGCGTAACGCCAGCGCACGTAGCAGATGCGGTTGATGTGGTTGTAACAAACACGGATACAGGCACGGTAACAAGTGCAGGCGGGTTTACTTATATTTCATCTGGTAAAGCAGGTATAAGAACGGGATTTGTATGTGGTGGAAATCCACGAGTAAAAATCGGAGGTACAAATTAATGATTAAACACGATAAACAGGATGGCGATTATGTTGATATACCCGCTGTATTCACAAGTAGCACAGGTGAATTAGCGGAACCAGATACGTCTTTTAAATTATATCTTTATCCCGCAAATAGCGAAACTATAACATTGAACGGCGTTGACCTTGACGAAGTAGGGATATCAGGTGGATATTCTTATACTTGGGACGTGTCAGCGGTTGACGTAGGGAATTATTATGGCTTTATAATTGCCGTTGATGATAGCAAAACATATCCCACGGCGGTCAGCGTTGAAATTACAGACAGCGGATATATTGTTACAAACCTTGACGTTCCCGTAAGTGAAGCAGGACAGGGCAACGGTGGTATTACACAGCCGATATATGTAAACGACACAGATGGTACAAGAGAGGGCGGGGTAAAGGTTGAGATATTCAGTAACGCAGATATGGCAGAAGCGAATAGGTTGACAGGTAATATATTCACAGATGACGCAGGGCAGATAGTTGTAAACTTAAATGCAGGAACGTATTATTTAAGGGCGAGCAAGTCTGGCAAAACATTCAGTAATCCAATAACGATAACCGTGGTGGCATAACTATGCGACACTTTTCTTATAATTCAGGAAACTTAAACGGTGGAATGAATAATAAAAAAGATGATTTGAGTATTGCCAAAAATCAGTTGGTGGAAGTACAGAATATTATCTTTGATGATAACGGTAATCCGCAGAAAAGACCCGGAGTGTTTTCTTCCACGGCAACAGGTGAACAATGGAAAACGGGAATAACGGAGGGTAGCCCAACTGCCGTGGCTAAAAGCACAGAAAATCTTTATACCCATAAAGACAGCGCGGGTAATAAATATCTTGTGGCGTTTGCGGGTACAACGGTTAAATATTCCACGAATTTTGTTGATTGGACGGATATTAAAACTGATTTTAACACAGCATATAAAGTACGTTTTGCGTCTTTTAAAGATAAACTTATTATGACAAATGGATATGATGAAGTCTTTACTTGGGACGGCACGAATTTATTACAGGCAAATGGCTTTGTAACAGCAGATGGCGCGGCGGGTTCGGTTGATGACGGCGTTCATCTTTTAAAAATCACATACGAATATGACGGTAAAAATTATGCCTATGACGCGGTTATATCACATACCGCTGCGGGTAATAAGACGCTTGTATTGACAAAGATACCTATACCGCCTGCATACGGAGTTGATATTACAAGAAAGGTTTGGATGACAAAGGTGGCAGACCCCACTGTTTATTATCTTGCGGCGACAATTACAGACCCGTCTTTAACCACGGCGACAATAGATTTAGCGGACGCATCTTTATCTACCCTATATACAGATTTATCCCCTGTCCCCGAATCCGTAAAACCACCAAAATGCCGTTTCGTGTGCGTGGCAGATAACCGTTTATTTTTATCACATTCCTTTGATGCAGATAGCGAAGTTTATTGGAGTGAGCCGGGCGGTATGGAATTTCCCGGACAGAACGTTCAGGGTTTAGACGTAAATGACGGCAGACAGATTACAGGTATGATAACTTATAAAGCAAACAATAGGGTTATGGTATGGAAGCAAAAGGGTATGTGGGCAGGTGCGCCGACATCTGATAGTTATTTCTTTTCGCAGGTATCTTCCGTGGGTTGCGATTTTGCGGACAGCATACAGGAATTTAATATCGCAGATGAATTTGGCGAAAGAGATACCATTATGTGGGGCAATAGAGATGGCGTATGGGAATGGGGCGGTAATACAGCAAGGAAAGCGTCCGACCAGCCAAACGGTTCTTCTATTCAGAAAACTTGGGAAACAAGCAAACAGAGAGATGTAATATTTCAGAAAAATGCAATTACAACAGACGCGGCTTTTAATACGGGTAATTT
>Ga0265297_10008712_pt1 | contig 13413 bp, 16 predicted proteins | sample Munlanlwell13791_FD_192502 | JGI IMG/M metagenome (GOLD analysis project Ga0265297, IMG submission 192502) | Leachate microbial communities from a municipal landfill in Southern Ontario, Canada - Leachate well 137-91 | ecosystem: Engineered > Solid waste > Landfill > Unclassified | place... | reverse complement strand
ACGATGGGTTTCAGTACGGCGACGCCGTGCACGAACAGGCCCCAGTAGAGCAGGATGGCCAGGATCAGGTTGGCCAGCGGCCCCGCCACCACGATGGCCATGCGCTGCAGCACCGGCTTGCGATTGAAGGCCAGGGGCAGGTCCTCGTCCGCGACGTCGCCCTCGCGCTCGTCCAGCATCTTCACGTAGCCGCCCAGCGGGATGGCCGACAAGGCCCACTCGGTGCCGTTCCGGTCCCGCCGGCTGGCGATGATCCGGCCGAAGCCGACCGAGAAGCGCAGCACCTTGACCCCGCACAGCCGGGCGACGGCGTAATGGCCGTACTCGTGGAAGACCACCAGGATGGCGATGGTGACGGCAAAAGCCAGTAGCGTGATCATTGAGATTTAGTAACGAGTGACAAAGTGACGGCTGGCACGATTGGACCGATGAGAAGGTAGTTTATGTCACTCGTCACTTGGTCACCCTGTCACCAGTTCTTCAGCCAGGGCACGGGCCTCGGTATCGATGACTTCCAGATCATCCAGGCTGGCAGCCGGGCGACCGCCGAGGCGGTCGAGCACCTTGGCCAGGGTGGCCGGGATGGCCAGATAGGGGATGCGATGATCCAGGAAGGCCGCCACGGCGACCTCGTTGGCCGCGTTCAACACCGCCGCCGAACTGCCGCCGGCCTTGAGGGCGTCGTAGGCCAATTGCAGACAGGGGAAGCGACGGGTGTCCGGGGCCTCGAAGGTCAACTGGCCGAGCTTGGCCAGATCGAGCCAGTGTACGCCGGTCTCCACCCGATCGGGATAGGCCAGGGCATGGGCGATGGGGATGCGCATGTCGGGGTTGGACAACTGGGCCAGCACGGAACCGTCCTGATATTCGACCATGGAGTGGATGATGCTCTGAGGATGCACGACCACGTCGATTTGTTCCGGGCTGGCGTTGAATAGCCAGTGCGCCTCGATCACCTCCAGGCCCTTGTTCATCATGGTCGCCGAGTCGACCGAGATCTTGCGGCCCATCACCCAGTTCGGGTGTGCCACCGCCTCCTCGGGGGTAACGGCGGCCAGGGTCTCGACGGCGCGGGTCCGGAACGGACCGCCGGAGGCGGTGAGCAGGATGCGGCGGACGCCATGGCCGGCCATGTCGCCGGTGTAGGGTTCCGGCATGGACTGGAATACCGCATTGTGCTCGCTGTCGATCGGCAGCAGGGTCGCCCCGCCGGCCTCGACGGCATCCATGAAGAACTGCCCGGCCATGACCAGGGTTTCCTTGTTGGCCAGCAGGACGCGCTTGCCGGCGCGGGCGGCGGCCAGGGCGGGACGCATGCCGGCGGCGCCGACGATGGCGGCCATCACGGAATCCACCTCATGCAGGCTGGCCACCATCTCCAGGGCCTCGATGCCATACAACACCTCGATGTCCAGCCCGGTCAGGGCCTGCTGCAACTGGCCGGCCCGCTCGGCGTCCAGCACCACGGCATACTTGGGCCGGAATTGCCGGCACTGCTCGGCCAGCTTGTCGATCTGGTTATGACCCGACAGGGCGATGACCTTGAAACGGTCGGGATGGCGGGCCACCACATCCAGGGTATTCACGCCGATGGTGCCGGTGGCGCCGAGTATGGTCAGGGTATGCAGGGTCATTTCAAGACTATCCAGAGAAGCGCGGCCACGGGCAGTACCGCCAGCTGGCTGTCGATGCGGTCGAGTACGCCGCCGTGGCCGGGCAGCAGGTTGCCGCTGTCCTTCACACCGGCGCGGCGCTTGAGCCAGGATTCGAACAGGTCGCCCAGCACGCTGAGGACGAACAGGGCCAGGAAGGCGGCCAGCATGGCGAGGCTCAGGACATGGCCCGAGGCCTGGGCGACCAGGATGGCGTAGATGGCGACGGCAATGGCGCCGCCGATGGCGCCCTCGCGGGTCTTGCCGGGACTGATGCTGGGGGCCAGCTTATGCCTGCCGAAACGACGGCCGGCGAAGTAGGCGGCGCTGTCGGCGACGATGGCGACGGCGGCGGCGATCAGCACCAGCCAGGGCGACTCGGCGCGCAGGTGGAGGAGGGCGAGCAGGGTCGGCAGCAGCACCAGCCAGCCCAGCAGCAGGCCGACCGTCGCGCCGGGCAGCGGCCAGCCGCGCCAGAGCCAGAGCGGCACCAGGATGGTCCACAGGAGCACGGAGGGCACGTAGGCGAGTGCCAGGCCGGCAAGGTCTGCGCAGCACAGGCCAATGGCCAGGGCGACGGTGGCCAGGCCGTAGGCGAGGCGGGCCGGCGTGGCCAGCTTGAACAGGCCGGCCCACTCCCAGGCGCCGCCGGTCAGGAACAGGGCGACGAAGGCGAACCAGACCGGCTCGGGGGCCGGGAACAGGGCGAGCAGGAAGGCCGCGCCGAGCACCCCGGCAGTGGCCAGGCGCAGACTAAGATTGGACCAATTGTTCACTGGTGCGGCCAAAACGGCGCTCCCGCTGATGGTAGGAGGCGATGGCCGCGTCGAGTGAGTCGGCGTCGAAGTCCGGCCACAGGGTGTCGGTGAAATAGAGCTCGGTATAGGCCAGCTGCCAGAGCAGGAAATTGCTGATGCGCTGCTCGCCACCGGTGCGGATGAACAGGTCCGGCTCCGGGGCATAGGCCATCGCCAGGTGCTCGGCCAGGGCCGCCTCGGTGATCGCGTGGGTGCGCGGATGCTCGGCGCGCCAGGCGTTCACCGCCTGCATGATGTCCCAGCGGCCGCCGTAGTTGGCCGCCACGGTCAGGGTCAGCCGGGTGTTGCCGGCGGTGAGCTGTTCGCCCTGATCGATCAGGGCGCGCAGGCGATCGTCGAAACGGCTCAGGTCGCCGATGATCTTCAGACAGATACCGTTCTTGTGCAGTTTGCCGACTTCCCGCTCCAGCGCCATGACGAACAGCTCCATGAGCCGGTTCACTTCGTCCGGGGGGCGGCGCCAGTTCTCCGAACTGAAGGCAAACAGGGTCAGGTACTCGACCCCGCGTTCGACGCAGGCCCTGATCACGTCGCGCACCCGCTCGACACCCTGGGCATGGCCGGCAACGCGCGGCATCAGGCGTTTCTTGGCCCAGCGACCATTGCCATCCATGATGATGGCGATATGGCGCGGTACCGGCGGGACCTCGGGGATTTCAGCGGTGGAGCTGAAGAATTTGCGGATCATGGCTTAGTCGAGAGTGGAGAGCGGAGAGTCGAGAGAAAAAACCGAGGCGTCATGAGCTTACTCTCTCGACTCTCTGCTCTCGGCTCTCAACTGATTTCACTCACACCGCCATCAGATCCTTTTCCTTCTCGGCCAGGACCTTGTCCATCTCGGCGATGTACTTGTCGGTCATCTTCTGGATTTCGTCCTGGGCACGGCGCTCGTCGTCCTCGCTGATCTCCTTCTCCTTGAGCAGATCCTTGAGGTGGGCAATGGCGTCGCGGCGGATGTTGCGTACCGCGACCTTGCCGCCTTCCGCCTCGCCACGTACGACCTTGACCAGTTCCTTGCGGCGCTCCTCGGTCATGGCGGGGATTGGCACCCGGACGATATCGCCCATGGAGGCCGGGTTGAGGCCCAGGTCGCAATCGCGGATGGTCTTCTCGATCTTGGCCGACAGGTTCTTTTCCCAGGGTTGCACGCCGAGGGTGTGGGCATCGATCACCGAGATGTTGGCGACCTGGTTGAGCGGCATCATGCTGCCGTAGTAATCGATCCGCACGTGGTCGAGCAGGCCCGCGTGGGCGCGGCCGGTGCGGACCTTGGCGAATTCGTGCTTGAGCGCCTCGACCGACTTTTTCATCTTGTCTTCGGCGGTGTTCTTGATGTCGTTGATCATGGATGTCTCCTGGTCAAAGCGTGACGAGAGTGCCTTCGGTTTCACCGTGGACGATGCGTTTCAGCGCCCCGTCCTTGAAGATGGAGAAGACCTGCAAGGGCATCCGCTGTTCCCGGCAGAGCGCGAAGGCCGCGGTGTCGAGCACGCCCAGATTCCTGGCGATGGCCTCGTCGAAGGTCAGGCTGTCATATCGGGTTGCCGTGGCGTCCTTGTTAGGGTCGGCGGTATAGACGCCGTCGACCTTGGTGGCCTTCAGCATCAGATCGGCACCGATCTCGGCGGCGCGCAGGGCGGCCGCGGTATCGGTGGTGAAGAAGGGATTGCCGGTGCCGCCGCCGAAGATCACCACGCGGCCGGCCTCGAGGTGGCGCACGGCGGCGTCGCGCTCGAACGGCTCGCCGACGTGGGCGATGGTCACGGCGGTCATGACCTGGGCCGGTACGCCGGCGGCCATCAATGCGTCTTTCAGCGCCAGCGAGTTCATCACCGTCGCCAGCATGCCCATCGAGTCGGCGGTCGCCCGGTCCATGCCCGAGAGGGCGCCGGTGGCGCCCCGGAACAGGTTGCCGCCGCCCACCACGATGCCGATCTGGACGCCCAGCCCGGCAACTTCATCGATCTGCCTGACGAAGCCGGCCATGGTTTCGGCGTGATAGCCGAAGGTGTCCGGACCCATCAGTGCCTCGCCGGACAGCTTCAGCAGGATGCGGCGGTGGGCGAGGGCGGCCACGGATCAGACCTTGGACGCGGCGGCCACTTCGGCGGCGAAGTCGGACACCTTCTTCTCGATGCCTTCGCCGACGATGAACAGGGTAAAGCCATGGCACTGGGAGCCCTTGGCCTTGAGCACCTGCTCGATGGTCTGCTTGTCGTCCTTGACGAAGGGCTGGTTGAGCAGGGTGACTTCCTTGAGGAATTTCTGCACGCTGCCTTCGACCATCTTCTCGACGATGTTGGCCGGCTTGCCGGATTCGGCGGCCTTCTGCTCGGCGACGCGGCGTTCGGAGTCGATCAGTTCCTGGGAAACGCCGGAGGCGTCCATGGCCTTGGGCTTGGAAGCGGCGATGTGCATGGCGATGTCCTTGGCCAGGGCCTCGTCACCGGCCACGTCGACCAGCACGCCGATCTTGGCGCCACCGTGGATGTAGCTGGCCAGCTTGCCCTGGGCTTCGATGCGGACGAAGCGGCGCAGGGACATGTTCTCGCCGATCTTGCCGACCAGTTCGGTGCGGATTTCCTCGACGGTCTTGTCGCCGATCTTCATGGCGGACAGGGCGGCGACGTCGGCCGGGTTCTGGTTGACCACCATCTCGGCCAGGTTCTTCACCAGGGCCTGGAAGTCGTCGTTCTTGGCCACGAAGTCGGTCTCGCAGTTGACTTCGATCATCGAGCCCAGCTTGCCGTCGGCGGTGATATGGATACCGACGATGCCCTCGGCGGCAATACGGCCGGCGCTCTTGGCGGCCTTGCTGCCGAACTTGACGCGCAGGATCTCCTCGGCCTTCTGCATGTCGCCCTCGGCCTCGTTCAGGGCCCGCTTGCAGTCCATCATCGGGGCGTCGGTACGTTCGCGCAGTTCCTTGACCATGGACGCGGTGATTTCCGCCATTTTCATTCTCCAGATTCAGTTAGGTAATTCGGTGTGAAAACGCCCCGATCACGGGGCGCTATCGATCGAGAAGCTTGGCCTGCGGTTAAACAGCTTAACCGCGGGGGGCTACAGCGCAATGACTCGGCGCTATCTCCAGGCAACGCTTATTCAGCGCTGGGGGTCTCCTCGACCTCGACATACTCGTCCTGGACCGCCGCGACCAGTTCCTCGACCAGGTTGGCCTTGCCTTCCAGTACCGAGTCGGCGATGCCGCGGGCATACAGGCGGATGGCACGGCTGGAGTCGTCGTTGCCGGGGATGATGTAATCGACGCCGGCCGGGGTGTTGTTGGTGTCGACGATGCCGATCACGGGGATGCCGAGCTTGTTGGCTTCGGTGATGGCGATCTTCTGGTAGCCGACGTCGACCACGAACAGGGCGTCGGGCAGGCCGGCCATTTCCTTGATGCCGCCCAGGGAGCGGTTCAGGTTGTCGAATTCGCGCTGCAGGGTCAGGGTTTCCTTCTTCTTGAGGGATTCCTTGGCGCCTTCGGCCAGCAAGACTTCCATGTCCTTCAGGCGCTTGACCGACTGCTTGACCGTCTTGAAGTTGGTCAGCATGCCGCCCAGCCAGCGGTGGGAGATCCAGGGCATGCCGCAACGGGTGGCTTCCTCGGCCATGATGTCACGGGCCTGGCGCTTGGTGCCGACGAACAGGATGGTGCCCTTGTTGGAGGCCAGCTGGCGGACGAACTTGGCCGCGTCCTCGAACATCGGAAGGGACTTTTCCAGGTTGATGATGTGGATCTTGTTGCGGTGGCCGAAGATGAACGGGGCCATCTTGGGGTGCCAATAACGGGTTTGGTGGCCGAAATGAACGCCGGCCTCAAGCATTTCACGCATGGTTACAGACATGACTACTCCAGTAGTTAAGGTTGAGCCGCCATCCGCCGATACCCCCGAAATTTTCGGCACGGGCACCTTAACAGGGCGGATGTGTGGATTTCCCCAATGCGGGGAGGGCGGATTCTAGCAGGGCCGGGCGTAAATTGGAATCCGGACCGCCGCAGGTTCAGAACTTGCCCCGGTCCAGCCGTGCCGGCAGGTCGCCCTTCACTTCCTCGAAGGTCAGGATGCGGCGGCCCTGGTGGTCGCGCATGAACTCCTCGGCGTCGGCCCGGCTGGCCAGCGGCACCAGTTCGTGCCCCATCGGGCCCAGCACGTCCGAGCCGATGACATAAAAGGCCTGGCGGCCGTCGATGCGCTTGAGTTCGTAATAGTCGGTGACCGCAATGGCGGCGATGTCCTCGCGGCGGTGGCCGGACGCGTAGCGGGGCAGATCGAACAGGAACTTGAACATGTCCTTGGCGCCGTCGAAGTGATGGGCATGACCGTTGCGCCAGGCCACGGTGGCGGTCCAGTTGGGATACTTGGCCACCACCATGCCACAGACCGGGCACAGGTCGCGCGGACCCGGCGCCGATATCCGGTCCAGCCGGCTGTCGGCGCAGGCGGCACCCGGCCCCGCCAGCAGGGGCAGGGCGCTCAGGACGGCGAGGAAGCGCCGTCGCCTCATCCCTTGTTTTCCGTGGCGCGGCGACGGCGTTCCTCGCGGCGCTTGCGGATGGCGACGGTGTCGCGCGCCATGTCGCTATAGGCCGCCAGCAGGGCCTGGTTGAAATCGCCGGTCTCGCCGCCGTGCTTGGCCTGGGCGGCCGCGGCGGCCTCGGGGCTGGCAAAGGCCTTCTTGCTGCGACCGGTCATCACGCCGGGCAGGCCGCTGCCGATCAGGTAGGTGGCGCGGTCGACCTCGAGCATCGGCTTGACCGCCTCGGCGGAGCCGAAGTCGGCGGCCCAGATGGCCTTGGGATCGCGGTCGATGTTGAGCGACAGGCTGATCGCCAGGCAGTGGATGGAGCAGGTGCCGTCGACCAGGTCGTCGGCGTACTGGACCAGGTGACGCGAATGATGGAACTGGCTGCGGTCCATGCCGCAATAGGGGCACTTGGGGTACTTCTTCAGTTCGTCCTTGAGCGGCTGCGCGTCGGGCTGGGTCTTGGGCACGAACTGCATGGGCGTGCCGTCGGTCTTGTTCTCCGCGGCGAGAACCGGCAGGGCGACAGCGCCGACGCCGAGGGCCAGGGCGGATTTCAGTGCATCTCTACGTTTCATGGTTGACTCCCTATGTAAGTCAGGTTGAAAAGACACTCACTGCAGGAGCGCCAACACCTGGCGCTCGAAAACCTCGGCTGTGGCCTCGCCGACGATGCGGCCACGGACCACGCCATTGCGGTCGATCAGGTAGGTATGCGGCAGCCCGATCACGCCGTACAGGCCGACCGCCTTGACCTCCCGGTCGAGGACCACGGGGTAGCTCACCGGCGTCTTGCGCAGAAACTTCGCCACCGCCTCCGGACCCTGGCCGGCGTTCACCGCCACCACCTCCAGGCCGCGCGCCTTGAGGCGCCGGTAGACCGGTTCGAGGTCGCGCATCTCGGGTCCGCAGTAGGGACACCAGTCGGCCCAGAAACGCAGCGCCACCACCTTGCCCTTGAAGTCGTCGGGGAAGGCCAGCGTCCGGCCGTCCAGGGTATGGGCCGTGAAGGCCGGGGCGGGCGAGCCGTTGGGGACCGCCTGGGGCAGGTCCACCCCGCAGCCGGCGAGCAGGAGGAGCAGGGACAGCAACAGGGCCTTCATGGCGCGATCAGCTTCAGGTTGGAGGCCAGGATCAGCCAGCTTGCCAGCACACCGAACGCGGCCAGGCTGGCGACCGCCCAACCGGCATGGCGCCGGACCAGGGGCGGCAGGACGCCGGCCAGGCTGCCTATCCGTAAATGCGGATGCAGAATGCCGGCGGCCAAGCCATAACCGGTGGCCGCGAACAGCGGCACATAGAGCGCGTAGCCGATGTAGTCGAAATCCGCCTTGAGCAGGCAGAACGGGCAGTGGTGGTGCGGATGCTCGTACACGTACAGGGAGATGAAGGCGACGATGGCGGCGACGGCGGTCGCGAACTGGACTCCGGACAGCAGGCCGAACAGGCGCCCGCCGCGGCCCTGGCGCCATAGCCTCAGCCCGGCCAGCAGGGTGGCGAGCAGCACGGCGTAGAAGCCGATCAGCGCCGGCCTGGCCGGCAGGGCGGCCAGGTCCGCGGCGACGCCGGCCCCGGTGTCGGAAAACAGGCTGCCGCAGCAGGAGGTGATGACGTTCGGGCTCAGGTTGAGGAAATACAGCGCCTGCACCACCGCCTCGGCCAGGAACACCGGCGCGATGACGATCAGGAGGGCGTACTTGCGCCGGATCAGCGGGTAGTCGCGGGCCAGGTTGTCGGCCTGGTTCAGGGCCAGCCAGACCACGGCCAGGAAGAAGCCGGCGATCTTCAGGATCAGGGTGGGGAAGCCGTAGGCATTGACGTTGAGGGTGCCGGTGGCGCACATGGCGCCGGTGAACAGTACCGACATGCGCTCGGCGTTGTAGACGAACAGCAGCAGGGCGACGAACTGGATGGCCAGGACCAGGGCGATGGCGGTGGCGACCAGGTAGGTCTGGCGTTCCAGGCGGATCTGCCGCTCGTGGCCGCTGGCCAGGTCCCAGTGGCGCAACAGGTGCACGGCGAACAGCGAGCCGGCCAGCAGGACCAGGGCATTGATGGCGGAGGCCGCCAGCAGGGCGATGACGGCCGGATGGAAGATCATGGCGCGACCCCGACGATGCGGCCGTCGCGCAGGTCGGCCACCCGGTCGGGCAGGCCGGTCTCGAACACCAGCGGGTCGTGGCTGGCGATGACGATGGTCTTGCCGGCGTCCTTCAGGCGTCCGAGCAGGCCCAGGAATTCCAGGGACAGCCGGGAATCGAGATGGGCGGTCGGCTCGTCGGCGATGATCACCGGCGGGTCGTTGACCAGGGCGCGGGCGATGGCCACCCGCTGCACCTCGCCGCCGGACAGCCAGTCGACCCGGGTCGCGGCGCGGTGGTCGATCTCCAGCGAGGCCATGAGCGCGTCGGCGCGGGCGCGCAGGTCGTGGTAGGGCAGGCCGAGCGGATAGGCCGGCAGCAGGATGTTGTCGAGCGCGGACAGGCCGGGGATCAGGTTGAAGCGCTGGAACACGAAGCCGAAGCGGCGCAGCCTGAGCTCGGCGAGAAAGCGTTCCGGCAGGGCCGAGATATCCTCGCCTTCGAGCCGCACCCGGCCCGAACTGGGCCTGGCCAGGCAGCCGATCAGGGTGAGCAGGGTGGTCTTGCCGGAACCGCTGGGGCCGCGCAGCGCGGTCACCCGGCCCGATTCTATGGTCAGGTCGACGCCGCGCAGGGCCGGGTACTCGTTCGGCCGGCCGGCGTTGAAGGTCTTGGTGACGGCGCTGAGTTCGATCATCGCATGATGCTGTCAGGATCGACCGTGGCGGCGCGCCAGACCGGGACCAGCGTGACCACGGTGTAGGGCACTACGCTGAGCAGGAACAGGGTGGTCAGTTGCAGTGCATCCACCTGCGGCGTCAGCGCGAAATGCGGCTGCAGCACCGACCAGCCACGCATGACGCCGGCGAACAGGGGGGCGCCGGCATGGAAGACATGGATATGGGCCAGGCCGTAGCCCAGGCAGAAGGCGGTGAACGAGATCAGGCCGCCCTCCCACAGCTTCATGCGCAACACGTCGCCGGTCTCCCAGCCGATCGCCCTCAGAATGCCGATCTCGCGCCGTTCTTCGGCGGACAGGCCGGTGGCCTTGTCCCAGGCGAAGATCAGGAAGGCGCACACGGCGCCGGCCAGGACGGCGAGCAGGAGTCCTTCGCGCCAGTCGAACACGCTCTCGTAGGTGCGCAGCACCTCCTCGCGCAGGATCGGCCGGCAGTCGGGCAGGCGCTCCGCCAGCTTGCGCGCCACCTGGCGCACCTCGGCCGGGTTGGTCACCGCAAGGGCGAGGTCGGTGTAGACGTCCTCGGGCAGGCCGAAGAAGGCGCGGAAATCGGCCGGGGCGATCAGTAGCAGGTCGGCGCTGACCAATTCGCTGTCTGCCGGCAACACCTCGGCCACGGTGAAGGCATGGGGGCGGCCGTCGTAGCCGCGCAGGGACAGGACATCGCCCGGCGCCAGGCCGCGCACCCGGGCGATGCCGGCGCCGATCCGGGCCTGGCCGGGCAAGGCGCCATCGCGGTCCGGGGCCATGACCGTATAGTTGGCCGCCACGACCGGGTCGTAGTAATAGCCCCACAGCCGCCCCTCGACGTGGGCGACGCCCCTGAGACGGCCCAGGCGCTCCAAGTAAGAAACCGGCATCAGGGCGTGGCGACCCGCTTCCATCCGCTGCACCACCACTTCCGGACTGTCGCGCAGCAACGCGGCGGCCTTGCCCTTGATGGCCTGGCTGTAGAGCATCGCCGAGGCCAGCAGGAACACCACCAGGGTGTACACCAGCAGCAGGCTGAGGTTGCGTCCCGGCCGGCGCATGAGCGAGGCAACGGTGAAATCGAGCAGGTAGCGCTGCCGGGCAAAGCCGTTCATGGCCCGGCCGGCTCGCGCAGCAGGGGCGGCGGCGGCATCAGGGCGCCGCTGGGGAAATGCTCCAGCGCCCCGGGATGATCCTGAAAGGCGGCATGGCGGTCGGCCTGGGTGGGGTGGCGGGTATAGCGCGCCTCGGTGAACAGGGCCAGGTCGGTCAGTCCCCAGGCCGCCACCTCGGTCCGCATCGCGGCCTCGTCCGCCGCCTCGCCCTGGCTCAGGGCATCGGCCATTGCGCCGAAAAAGACCGCCAGGGCCGGGGCCAGCACCAGCATGGCCAGGGTGGATTTACGTAGAGAACTCTTCATTCCGTGTGGCTCTAATACCTGTTCTCAGGCACCCGCATGAAGGCTACAAATCCTGTTCGGGTTGCTTCGACAGTGACTCGCGCCTTTGCCTGATCCGGGCCGCCGCCGTTTCATCGAGGATGCGGATGGTGGACCGGTCCAGGCGTCCGGAATAGCGTTTTGCCACGATGGACTGGTCGGCCTGGCGCCAGGTGTAGATCCGGTTCTCGAACGAACTGCCGCTCAGATTCCTGATCGTTTCCGTGCTTCGGGCAGGGACGCCATATTTATCGCCGAGCGCCTTCACCACGGCCTGAAAGGACTTTTCTTCCAGGCCGATGGTGATGCCGGTCAGGGCGGACTGGTCATAGAAATAAAACATGGAGACGACCGGAACGCTGGCAATGGTCTCGGTTTCGTCCTTGCCCAGGCTGCATACCCGGTCACCGATGGGGGTCTTGACCGGCCGGCAGTCGAATTTCGGATTGTTGGCGATCAGGCTTAGATGAGAACCCAGGGCTACGTTCTTGAAGCCGTAAGGCTCGGCCTGTGCCAGGCTGGCAGCCAGCAGCGTGGCCACACCGGCCAGCCAATAATGAGGCAATCTGAACAATTTCATTCTCAGGTTCATCGGCATGCCCCACCGGGGCCGAGCCGCATTCATGCAGAATCCATCTCGCCTGGCTCAGGTCGGTCATGCCGAAATTCATGGGCGTTTGGAGACCTTTAAGATAACCGATGACGCTTGCCGAAAGATAGCCGCGCAATGGATCCCATGGCTGCTTAACGGTAACAGAATAGCTATTTTTTCTTGCCGGCCCCTGCGTCCAATTGTCGCAGGTGGGCCAGTTTTTCGGCGATCTTGCCTTCCAGGCCGCGCGGGGTCGGGACATAAAAGCGCGGCGGCCGCGCCATGTCCTCCGGGAAGTAGGTCTCGCCGGCGGCGTAGGCCTCCGGCTCGTCGTGGGCATAACGGTAGGCGCGGCCATAGCCGAGTTCCTTCATCAGCTTGGTCGGCGCGTTGCGCAGGTGCACCGGTACTTCGTGGCTGCCATCTTCCCTGACGAAGGCGCGGGCCTGGTTGTAGGCCAGGTAGCCGGCGTTGGACTTGGCCGCGCAGGCGAGGTAGATCACCGCCTGGGCCAGGGCCAGTTCGCCCTCTGGCGAACCCAGGCGCTCGTAGGTGTCGGCGGCGTTGAGGGCGATCTCGGCGCCGCGCGGGTCGGCCAGGCCGATGTCCTCCCAGGCCATGCGCAGTATGCGGCGGGCCAGGTAGCGTGGGTCGGCGCCGCCGTCGAGCATGCGGGTGAACCAGTACAGCGAGGCATCCGGGTCGGAGCCGCGCACCGACTTGTGCAGGGCGGAGATCTGGTCGTAGAAGGCCTCTCCGCCCTTGTCGAACCGGCGCAGAGAGGGCGACAGGGCTCCAGCGACGAACTCCGCGTCGGCCTCGGCCCGCTTGGCGGTGAGTGCCGCCATGGCCAGTTGCTCGACCAGGTTGATCAACCGGCGGCCGTCGCCGTCGGCATAGGCAACCAGCAGTTTTTCCGCCTCCGGCGTCAGTCTGACGGCGATTTCCCCCTTGTCTAGGGTGCGCCTGAGCAGGGTGGCCAGTTCATCCTCGCCGAGCGAATTGAGTACATAGACCTGGGCACGCGAGAGCAGGGCACCGACCACCTCGAAGGAGGGGTTCTCGGTGGTGGCGCCGATGAAGGTCACCAGCCCCGATTCGACATGGGGCAGGAAGGCATCCTGCTGGGCCTTGTTGAAGCGGTGCACCTCGTCGACGAACAGGATGGTCTGGCGACCCTGGCCCTGGTTCATGCGGGCGCGTTCGACCGCTTCGCGGATCTCCTTCACCCCAGCCAGCACGGCCGAGATCTGGATGAAGTCGGCCTTGAAGTGGTGCGCAGTCAGGCGCGCCAGGGTGGTCTTGCCGACCCCGGGCGGGCCCCACAGGATCATCGAATGCAGCCGGCCCGACTCGAACGCCAGCCGGAGCGGCATGCCCGGACCGAGCAGGTGGCCCTGGCCGATCATCTCGTCGATGCCGGCCGGGCGCAGGCGTTCCGCCAGGGGAGCGGCGGAGGGGTCGGCGGCAGGTTTCGGGGAGTCGAACAGGTCGGCGTTCACGTGGCTATTCTACTGCGCCGCCGCCAGGACGCGCTTGCCCCCGAGCCGTCACTGCCTGGGAGTTTCGATCTGGTCGAGGTAATTCCGGTCC
>Ga0265297_10008711_pt1 | contig 13414 bp, 10 predicted proteins | sample Munlanlwell13791_FD_192502 | JGI IMG/M metagenome (GOLD analysis project Ga0265297, IMG submission 192502) | Leachate microbial communities from a municipal landfill in Southern Ontario, Canada - Leachate well 137-91 | ecosystem: Engineered > Solid waste > Landfill > Unclassified | place... | reverse complement strand
TACACCTTTTCCACACAGTAAAACCCTTTATCTGGAGCAGTTTCGCAGTAATGCCTGGCTTGCTGCAGGCGGTAAATTCATTTATTGTATGACTCCTCATTTTGACTTCAGACTTGAAGGATATATTTATCAACCCACTCGTAAAATAAAACAGGGAAACGATAATCTTCCTTACTATTATCCCTGGTTTATACATCGCAGTTTTATGGCTTGTACTTCCATCGTGTATCACACCCCTTTTGGCCCTGCAAGTTTAAGTCTAAATTATTATGATAAAGAGATAAATCGCTTTTATTTCCTTTTTAGTTTTGGGTACACTCTTTTCAATAACAGGGCTATTGATTGAAAATTCTTAAAAATTAATAAAAAATTTCACCACAGGCAACTTCACAAATTAACTTTACGTCTGCTCAACAATTTTATCAATAAAATAGCGTTTCTTTTTTATGAATACAAAAAATAAGTCAGTCGCCTCTTCAGATCAAAAAAAGGCCTCTCCTCCCTCCGGAAAAAGATTTTATAAAACAAAAATATTTTCTTACTCCGCTCTTATTTTGAGTGGCATTATCATCGGTTGGATTTTCAGCATTCTGTTTTCCATTAATGAAGTTCATGGTGCAAAAAAACCAACTAATATTGAGAAAATAACGGAAGTACCATATATTGATGAAGAAACTTTAAGTGATTATAAATTTATCAATCCATACGTATTGACTCCATCTTATGAACACATGTATCATCAGGAGTTGGTTAATTTTAGAAAAAAAATTGAAGAGTACTGTATTCAGGAAGAAAAAGAACCGAATATTGAAAAAATTTCGGTATATTTCAGAGACATGACAAATGGATTCTGGTTTGGCATCAATGAAAGAGAGAAATTTGTTCCTGCCAGTTTAAGTAAAGTCCCTATGCTGATAGCCGTTTTCCAAAAAGCCATGGAAGACCCCAACTATATGCAAAAAGAATTGGTCTATCAAGGCAGTTTCACTGAGACCTATCTTTCGCAACATCCCGAGATCAATGATATCAGGACAAGTATGAAAACAGGACAAGCATATCCCGTTAGTACTTTAGTGGAATTAATGATCACAAAATCAGACAATGAATCTGCCATGTTGCTACTGGATGATCTGGGCATGGATCGTTGGCTTTCTTTGCAAGAGCGTCTCGGAAACAAGGTTCCCATTGATGCCCCCTCCGCTGTCAATATTATTACCGTTAAAAATTATTCCTCCTTTTTCAGAATTCTATACAATGCCAGTTTATTGAACAGGTATTATTCAGAAAAAGCACTTGAATTACTATCAAAATCAGAATACTCAAAAGGAATTCGCCAGGCTATCCCCTCGAGGATCAGGGTAGCACACAAATACGGGGAAAGAGACACTATTCTAGGCACAAATAATTTACAAATCAAACAGTTACATCATGCCGGAATTGTATATTACCCAGGTAAACCGTTTTTTATTTGCATTATGACAAAGGGATCAGATAAACAAAAAATGGAACAGATCATTTATGATATCACACGACTTGCTTATGAAGAAGTGAACAAGCAAGTTCATTTACTTCCGCAGGCTCCCTTGGATATTGATATAAATTGAAGCCGCTTATCTTTCCAAAAGCTTTTCAAAAACAAAATTCAAGCTCCCTTTCTTTGTAATTACATTTATCTTTGCATCTTAATAACTCAAAAATAAATATATGATTTACAATCAGTGGTATGTAATCCTTGAATCACAGGAGCTTAAACGCAGAAAACCTTTGAGAGTAAAAAGGTTAAACCGTAATTTAGCTTTATGGCGTGACCATGAAGGACAAGTTTGCTGTATTTCAGATAAATGTTGTCACAGGGGTGCTTCATTATCGGGTGGTAAAATCAAAGGCAATCATCTTGAATGTCCCTTTCATGGATTTCTTTTCGACAAAGACGGAAAAGTTAATAAAATTCCTGCAAACGGCAGTCTCAAAGGGGTGCCTGATTCCATGAAAGTACTGTCTTATCCTACTTTTGAAAAGTATGGTTTCATCTGGATGTGGTGGGGTGACGAAGACAAAATGACAAATGAACCGTTTTTCTTCAGCGAATTGGAATCGTTCTCTTACTCAAGTTTTAAAGATCATTGGCATGTACATTATTCAAGAGCCATTGAAAACCAACTTGATGTGGTTCATCTTCCTTTTGTACACCATACCACTATTGGCAGGGGAAACCGGACATTAGTTCATGGCCCTGTTGTCGAAATTCAGGACAATATGCTGACTTTCTATGTGTTCAATGTTATGGATGACGGAAAAACGATCCCACTAAAACCAAATGAAATACCCGATTATAAAAACCTGTTTCATTTACAGTTTCATTTCCCAAACATTTGGCAAAACCTGATAACCGACAAAATAAGAGCTTTTGCTGCTTTTGTGCCAGTTGATGAAGAAAACTCAATTATTTATATACGGTATTATCAAAAAATGTTAAACATCCCTCTGTTAAAAGAATTATTCAATTGGATTGGCAAAATAAGCAGTGTTATTATCCTCAGGCAGGATAAACGAGTTGTGATCACCCAACAGCCAAAAAAATCAGAACAAAGTATGGATGAACGACTGATCATGGGTGATAAACCTATAATTGAATACCGAAAACACAGGCAAAGCCTTATTGATCAAAACAATAAGGGTCTAATTAATTAAATAAGACTCATTATATCCCAGGAAAATAAACGCAACCCTTGCTTTTCCACTTCTTTGTTCACTTTGTCAAGCATTTCAACCAAGGGGGGAACTTGTTCTTCCTGAATAATGACCAGGTGGGCGTTATTTAATTCCGGCCAGGTATGTGTTCCTTCATGAGGTTCACCCTGATCAGATCCTCTTCCTTTAATATCCGTCCACTGAGTATAACCTTTAATAGTAAGTTTATCCAAAATATCCTGTACCATATCGGTAATGGACTGATTATATACAATAAATAAAGCTTTCATCTTTTTTCTTAGTTATTTGAGTTTTTAAGCGCAATTTTACGTGCTTTTTTCATTTTACCAACACCAAAAATGGTATAGATGGTAGGGATAAGAATCAGAGTTACAAAGGTAGAAAAGGTCAATCCCCCGAAGATGGCAATTCCCATAGGTTTCCACATTTCAGATCCGCTTCCTTTTGTGAGTATCATAGGAATCATGGCAAGAATAGTGGTCAGGGAGGTCATAAGCACCGGACGAAGTCTGGACCTCCCGGCAGCGACTACAGCTTGTTTGAGAGAATAACCCTTATCAACCAGCAGGTTTGTATAATCAACCAGAACAATACCATTTTTGACGACAATACCAACCAACATAACCATGCCAATCAATGAAATAACATTTATGGTCGCATTAAAAATAAACAAAGTAATAAAAACCCCCGTAAAAGCGAAAGGTATGGAAAACATAATAATGAATGGTTCTGTCAGGGATTCAAACTGGGATGCCATGACAATATAGACCAGAATCAACGAAAGGAACATTAAAAGCATCAAACTTTTAAATGAGTCCTGCATATTTTCAATACTTCCTCCATATTCAATACTTACATCATCAGGGATATTCATTTTATTTACTTTTTTAGCGAGTTTTTCCTTCACCGTTCCTATATCGGTTCCAGAAATACCTGAAGACACAGTCACTACCCTCACTTTATTTTCTCTTTCAATATGAGGAGGTGAGTAAAATCTTTTCATACTTGCGATTTCGCCTAATTTCACGCTTTTACCCAAAGGGGTCGAAATACTGATGTTCATGATATCTTCGGTGGATTGCCTGAACTTTTCATCATACCTTACAATTACATCATATTCATTCCCATCTTCCTTGTACTTGGTGGCTGTGATACCGGTAATTCTGTTGCGGACGGCAGCGGCAACAGTGGCAGTGGTCAACCCGAAATATGTCATTTTCTCTTTATCCAAATTTAATTGCAATTCGGCTTTTTCGCGATCCCGGCTTATTTGAATATCTCTGGTACCTTCAATTTTTTCCATCTCCAATGCAATGTTTTCCGCCAGAATATCCGTTTCATTAAAGTCATTACCATATATTTTCACTTCAAGGTTACTACCGCCACCCATGCCCATAGATGCTGAAGAACGCGTGCTACCAGGGTCCACAAAAAAGTCTTCCACTTCAGCCAATTGGGCAATATCCAACCTCATTTCATTTGCAATCTCAAAAATATCCTTTTTTCGTTCGTCCCGAGGTTTCATTTTGAAGGTATAGTTAATGATATAATTCCCTCCTTCATTAAAAATGGCTGACAAACTTCCCTCATCTCCCACTCCTGCACTTGTAGATACAATCTCAATTTCAGGATATTTTTTCATAAACAACGAATCAAGATGTTCAGCGGTAAGTATCGTTTCATCCAGTTTTACTCCCTGAACAAGTTTTACCTGTGCAGAAATTCTGTCATTATCAGAAGCAGGCATAAACTCAGTACCAATTTTTCCGACAAGCATCATGGACGAAATAAAAACAAGGGAAGCAATAAGGATCACTGTCCACCTATGGCCAACAGCCCAATTAAGTGTCTTTTCAAATAAATTATCCAGTTTTTCAAGGACATTTTGTGAAAAATAATAGATTTTACCGCCCAACTTTCTTCTTTCCGGATTTTTCGTACGCAATATTTTTGAAGACAGCATGGGAACCAATGTTAATGATACAATCACAGAAGTGGTAATTGCAATGGTAACCACCCAACCCAATGGTCTGAAAAGTAGTCCTGTGATATCGCCCAACATGGTAAGGGGCAGAAAAACAGCAACAATGGTCATTGTGGAAGCAATTACCGCAAGGCTAACCTCATTCGTTCCATAAATGGCCGCTTCGCGTGCAAATCCTCCTTTTTCAAGTTTTTTCGTAATATTTTCAAGCACAACGATAGAGTCGTCCACAACCATTCCAATCGCGATGGACAAGGATGAAAGCGTTATGATATTAATAGTTCCACCTGATAAAAACATATAAATAAATCCCGCTATAAGGGATATCGGGATAGAAAGGGAGATAATAAAGGTAGCTCGCCATCGTCCCAGGAAAAACAAAACGACAATAACCACAAAAAGCAAAGCATAAAGTAAAGTTTCTGATAGGTTGTTTATAGAATCGAGGGTATTAATGGACGAGTCCATTACAATATCCACCTTTAAATCTGATGGGAGTGTTTTTTCAATTTCCTTAACTTTTTCCTTAATTTTATTGGCAACCGTTACCGTATTGGCATCCGATTGTTTTTGAATCATAATCCTGACCGTCTTTCTTCCGTTGGCATGCTCATATATTTTAGAATCCTTCAGGCTATCACGAACCGTAGCAACATCACGTAAATAGACAGTTTTCCCATTGTAGTTGCTTAAAATGATGTTACTGATGGACTGGCTATTTTCAAACTCACCCTGCAAGCGTAAGGGTAAATCAGCATTGCCCATTTCCAGACTTCCTGAGGGGAGGTTCAGATTGTTGGCTGCAAGAATACCTGAGATTTGTTCCACCGTCAGATTATAGGCATCCAACTTACGAGGATCCACATCTACCATAACCGCTCTTACCGGGGATCCAATTTGCATGATGTTTCCAACTCCTTCAATCCGGTTCAGAGGCTGAACCATTTTTTTATCCAATATGTCTTTAATTGCAGGATAACTTTCATTTGAGGTAATTGAAAACATCAGGATAGGCATCATGTTGGTACTGACTTTAAAAATGGTTGGGCTTTCGACCTCATCAGGCAGAGTTCGTTCAGTCAAACCTATTGCATTTCTGACTTCATTTACCGCTTCATCAAGATTTGATCCCCATTCAAATTCCAAAACAACCAAGGAAACATTATCTTTTGAAACAGAGGATATTTTTTTCAGGTTGGTCAGTGAACCGAAACCATCCTCAAGTTTCCTTGTAATATTCTGCTCAACATCGGAAGCATTGGCTCCGGAATAATAGGACAATACGGTTACAATAGGCGGATCAATTTTAGGAAAAAAATCAACCGGCAATTGAAGATAAGAATAAATCCCCAGAATAACCACACCTATAAAGATCATAATGGTACTAACTGGCTTTTTTACCGATGTACTGTAAAGACTCATTTATTTTATTTTTGCTGATTCAACGAATTTTGACAACTTTTTATTACTTGACTACTTTGACTGACATTTGATCTGAAACCTTATTCTGCCCGACATAAATAATCTCATCCCCTTCTTTAAGTCCGGATAGAATTTCAGTTTTATCGTCAATGATTCTGCCCATATGAACGGCCTGTTTAATGGCTTTACCTTCTTTATAAAGATAAACATACATATCATTGGTACCTGTTTGCTTTAATACGGAGATTGTAGGGATCAGAATGGCATCCCCTTTACCTAAATGAAGTTTTATTTTGGAAAACATTCCCGGACGCAATTTCATCTTTTCATTTTGTATCCTGATTTCCACGGTAAAAGTTTTGGTCATATTGTCTATCGTGGGATAAATTCTGAACACCTCACCCTGAAATGCAATGTCAGGGAATAAGTCTGATTGCACTTCTGCTTTCATGCCTTCTAAGACTTGGGTATAGTACGTGGATGAAATTCCAATCTGGGCTTTCAGCTGATTGATCTGAACAATGGTTAGCAAAGCCGGTTTACCTGCAGATGTTGTAGGTGCACCTGTATATATTTCGCCATCCTCGAAATATTTTCCCGATACAACACCACTGAAAGGTGCTTTCAATTGGGTATTTCCGAGAAGAAAATTATAGGTTGTTTTCGCAATCTCGTAAGCAGATTTTATTTGATCATATTGCTGGTCAGCTATGCTACCCGTCTTTTTAAGTGTATCAAGACGCTTAAAATCAGCTTCGAGTTTCAGCATATTGATGCGTGCTTGCTCCAGATTTGTCCGATCCATGATCGCTACGATCTGGCCTTTCGTAACATAATCTCCAATTTCTACATTTAATTTTTCAATTCTTCCCGGAGAGGCAGGAGCTAAATAAACTTCTTCAAAAGGCAGCAGTGTAGCAGTGAAATCAACGCTCTGAAGCACGTTTTCTTTACTTACGGTCATCGTTTTAACTATTTCTACCGCATTAGAAGATCCATTTCCGGATTCTTTTTCTTCGGATTTTTTTGCAGAGCAGGAGGAAAGTAAGACTGAAATCCCAATTATTATTGATAGATTAAACAGATTGTTTGTTTTCATAGTTTCTATATTAAAGTTTATTGTTTATTTTTCGTAATGATAATTCCGAGTTCAGCAATTCAAGTATAGTACCTGTAAATGATATTTCAGCGTTAAGATAATTGTTGTTGGCACTGGTCAATTCAAGACTGGATACTACTCCTTGCTGATACTTCAGGTTCATGTTGTCAAGAACTTCCTTCGCAATTTCAACATTATTCTTCTGATTCATATACTGCTCCATCAAATTTAAATAATTATACCTTAATTGCTTTTCCTGAGTTGATAATTGCTGTTTTACAAGTTCCTGGGTGTTTTGACTGATCAGGTAATCCACTTTAGCCTGATTCAGTTGAGCCAAACGCAAACCACTTGAAAAAACGGGGATATTCAGGCTTAAACCTAAAATATTATTAGGTTGCATGTCAAATGCAGCCTTTTGAATTTTTTCCGTATAAGAATAAAAAGCAACTACTGAAGGAAGATAACTGGCTTTTCGAAGGTCTATGGTCTTTCGGGCCAGTTCAACCCTTTTTGAAATTAACTGGTAATCAATATTATTCTGGACGCTAAAATCCTCATTAGCCTTGTTGCTGTCCATCATTTTCTCAATTATTTCTTCCAGAGGAGTTGCCAACTCAATTGGTTCATTTGCATTAAGTCCCAGTTGAAACCTTAAAAGATTATACGCCAATTCCACTTGCCTTTCGCTTGATTTAATGGCATTGTCAACTGAAGTCAGCATGACGGAAAGTTTTTTAGCTTCAATAGGTTCGAGAATACCGGCATTGGCAAGATGTTGAGTTTTATCATAGATTATCTGGGCATTTCGCTTATTTTCCCTCATTGTTTGTAATATTTTTTCGCTTGCAAGAATCATGTAGTAAGCCTGCGTAGTTTGCTCCTTTATGTTCATTTCATCTTTCTGATAACTTTGCTCGGTCATAAGTTTCGCAAGTTTGGTCAGTTGAACGCCCACATAATAGCTTCCGTTAAACACCAATTGACTTACACTTGCCTGAAAGTTGGAAGTCGGATTGAATTCAATAATAATGGGAGGAGCCATCGGATTCAATTGCAAGGACGCTTCAGCACCCAGATAATTGGTGTAATCAAGCTTTGCACTTACCTGAGGCAAACCCTGAGCAATGGCTTCCCTGACTTGCTGTTGAGATTTATCAATAGAATAACGGGAGTTAATTAAAACTTTGTTATGCAAAATCGCATAACTAATGGCACTATCCAGCGAAATAACCATTTTTTGTTGAGCATGCGCGGATAAAACACCTAAACATAAAATAAGTACAAGTATATTCTTCATTTCTTGAATAATAGATTTTCCAATATTAAATTAAATACATTACAAATAAATTGTTGCAAAAACCAACTATTTTTTTTTACAAATTTTCAGCTCTTGTTTTTATGTGATGAACTACTTTATGAAAAGTTTGAATTTCAGCATCTGTAAGACCTTCCTGCAATCTAATCATTAACTCATCAGTCAGTTTCAAATAATAGCCAATCACTCTTTCCCCATTTTTAGTCAAAAGAAGGTAATTTTTCCTTCTGTCTTTCTTATCATGGACACGTCTGACCAATTCCTTTTCTTCAAGTGAATCAATTATTCGCAGAATGACCGTTTTATGCTTCTTCATCATATCCGAAAGGTCTTTCTGAATCACATCATTTTGCTGCGTCTTGATCGCATGTAAAATTCCAAATTGTTCCGGTGATATGTTAATATCAAACAATTGGTCTGATTCAGAATGACTCCGGAAGGCTCTGATGACCTCTTTCATCATATCTCCAATTTCAAACAAGGATAATATCTGCTTTTCCATAAAAAAATGTGAGGGTGCAAAATCAGGACCAAATAGTTGACAATTGCAACTATTTTTAAAAATATTTAAAAGATGGTTATTATTTAGCGTTCACCAGGCCTAATCGCTAATGCTTACTGGTTTTTATATTGTACAACCTCTTCGCTTTTGTAGCAAAGTTCTATTCCCGCCTCATTAAACATAGCTTCGGACTCTGAACCAGCGTGATATTTTTGTTCACAAACTACCCGTACAATGCCGCAATTAATGATAAGCATTGCGCATGTCCGGCATGGAGTCATTTTACAATACAGCGTAGCTTTATTAATGGAAATGCCCAGTTTTGCTGCCTGAGTGATGGCATTTTGTTCGGCATGAACTGTTCGCACACAGTGTTGAGATACATGTCCGTCTTCATGTACCATTTGCTTCATCTGATGACCCACATCATCGCAATGGGGCAATCCTGTCGGAGATCCAACATAACCGGTCACCAAAATCTGTTTGTCGCGGACAATTACACAGCCACTTCTTCCGCGGTCGCATGTGGCTCTTGAAGCCACTGTTCGTGATATTTCCAAAAAATAGTCGTCCCATGAGGGTCTGACTTTATTATTTCCTTCCATGTTCGATTTTTTTTAAGATTTGATCAAGCTGTTCAAATAATTCATTAAGCCCATTGTTATTATTGATTCTGAAATCGGCCATTTCAACGCATTTTAAAATATTCTGCTTATTCGGATCATCTGACGCCATCTCTCTTTTTTCATTTTCAAGAAAGGTTGCATAGGTAATATTGTCCGTTTCATTCATTCTGCCCTGTATGCGGGTATAGCGAATCTGTGGTTCAGCATCAACAGCAAAGAGATAAAAGTTTTCTTTTTTGCGCAACATTTCTACCTCACCCGGGGTCCTGATACTTTCAATGATGCAGTTTTTACCGCTCTGCCGGGCTTGCAGATACAACTGCTCCACAATGTGCCAAGGTGCATGCATGGCTCTTAATTCATTAGCTACTTCTACCATGCTGTCCCGATTCAGAGGCATATTCCTCCGGTGTATTTCTTCTGTCAAAAAGCTCCTCACTGAAAAATGTAAAAATCCAAGTTTCTTTTGAAGGTATTCAACGATGGTTCCTTTTCCTGCGCCTATTGTCCCCGTTATTCCGATTATTAGCATTACTTTATGAAATGTTTGAAGGGCAAAAATAAGAAGTGTTTACGTTATTCTAAAAAGAGTTTATCAAGGTAGTCTTGCCTGTCCTGTAAAAATCAATAAACTGAAAATGCAAAAAGTATGAATAATCAGTAATTCCATTTGTCTCGGTAGGGATTGAAAAAATCAAGCCCGAATTTAAAGGTATAATCTGCTTCAGAAATATTTGTTTCGGAAGTCACTGCATAAACACCAATTCGGAAAAGTTGTCTTTTAATTTTAAAAACCCGTTCAATTCCTGCATACAATTCCACATGTAAAAAGTTTTCGGAAGGAATTGTCATAAAACCTGCTCCGCCAGCCAATTGTAGTTTTGTGCGATTAAGCAAAGGTATTTTATTGATGATTGCATTTTCGAAATGATGAAAATAGGATGCTCTGAAATATGCATTACTCGTGAGAAAAGTCGGCCCCAACAATTGAAAAGATTGGAGCGGATCTGAAAAGATCCCTACATCAGACCCTCTAAAATATTTATATTCCAGCGTACGAAGGCTTTTCTTATTCAAAAAACTGGCAGCAGTTACATTCCAGCTTGAACGACCGAAATGCTTAAATTTAAAGTAGCCGAAACTAGCCAACTCCAGATAATCATAATTCACTTCGCTCTTAAACAACTCGGGAATTCCTTTTCTGTAAATAAGTAAAAACTCTGGATAGTTTGTGCCCAGGATAATTTTCCGGTTGTCCCTGATAAAATATTTTTGACGAATAAGATAATGCAATTCCAGGCGTATTTCAGACTTAATATATCGTTCAAACTCAACAGGTGTATTCAATTTTCCAAAAAGATATTCCGACCACCACGATAATTTCAGATCATTAATGGGGTCCTGGTTTGAAAAATCAAACGTAAGTTCGGCATACAATCCATTGATGATCTCCATACGCTGAGAAATACTAAAGGTTCTTTTACGAACATAATTGCTCATACTGAAAATCTGCTCAAATGAGGAATAGGTATTGATCATATCATAAATGTCACCAACTTCAATGGAAGTGCGCATGAATTTCAAAGGGAGATAGGTCAATCCAACCCTAATGCTTCCTTTGACATCCTGATTTCCGAAACCATAATCAATAAAGTTTCTGGTTTCAAGCTTCATCCCGTTTTTAAACTCTTTGTTGAAATAAAAAGGTAATTTATGCCTGTAGCCTCCGATCCCCAACAATTGCACTTGCTCAGGCAATCCGCTGACATACCATTCCGTTCCCTTTGCCCTGTTGCGATGGCCCACACCGGTCAACCAAATCCAAAAATGTACCCTGTTAAAAACAGAATCCTTTTTATGCAGATATTCTTCAGTGGCAAAATAGGCTGACATACTGTCACTTTTCTTAATAAACTCCAACTCCTCATTCTTCAAATGTAAAGGTCTGTTTTCTTTCCAGTACACTGAATCCTTATCAAAAGCCTCAGGAGCATATTTTTTAACTTCGGTGAAAAATAGTCTATGGTCTTGTTCCTGGTTCAACACGTAGTCTGTATGATTTACCCTGGTATTTCCAAGTATATAATACTTTTCATCCCTTATCGTATAAATGAGTTCTCTCCTGACAGGCAAATATATGCCTGATTGAATTTCCTCATAATTCTGTATCACTTTTACTTCGCGGCAACAACTCATGCTAAGCTTGTTTATAGAAAGGTCAACCGCTTTCAGCGCCCAGGTGCTGTCTTCAATAAAAATTGTCCCTGAAAATAAAGCCTCCGTTTTAAATATCGGTTCAACGGATATTTTATATATTAATTTTCCGTTTTCGTAAAATGAGCCAAGAAATTCAAACTGATAATTCAGGCCTGATGTTGATGCCAATGGGGAAGTAAACAAATCCTGACTTACTGCCGGAAACGAAATCATATTGTTGTAGAAATTCAGATCTGAACTAAGAATATCTTTATAAAGAATGTTGGGATTTTCATCAATAATATTCCCAGGAACAATATCCTCTTTGCCATAACTCATCCCATAAGAAACCGTATAATTAAAATCAGATTTTTTTTCAGTGTAATCCTTATAGGCCAATATTTCTTCCCTGTATAGGGAGGGACTCTCATACCATGTTGTTGAAATCGCCTCAATTAGGTTCATCTTTTCCTTTTTTAAAATGGAACCCATATCTTCAGTTTCAAGTTGCACAGAATCTCTGTTAAGGCTGTCCGCTTTCGGAGGTTTGACCAGTTCTTTTTCAATAGACGTTTTAAGATAGGTCTTGCATTGATATGATCTGACATTTTCAAAATACTCTTTCCTTTTCTCCCTGACTTTTTGCATAATCATTTTGGCCTTGTCCACTTTCTGAGCACCAACGACCACTTCACCCAAGGTTTGAGGTAATTCTTTCATTTGCACGTTAATAATCAAGGGCTGACCAGCTATGATATCCACTTCCTTTTCTACTGATTCGTAGCCAATATAACTGTATATTATTGTGTAATGGCCTGCTTTGAGTTCCAGAAAATAGTTCCCGTAATTGTTTGAACTGACACCATAGCTTGTATTTTTAATATAAACATTGGCAAAAGCAAGTGGATGTCCGCTGTTATCGGTAATCTTACCGCTAATATAATCCGCAAAGCTGTGAAACGATAAAGTAATTGTAAAAAATATGGCGAATATCCATTTCATAAGCAAACACAATCCTATTGACAAAGCTTTGCCTGAGATCCAATATATAACGCCATAAAGCAGTATAAGTTACATTTATTTTTTATTTTTCACAGCCCAAACGAAAACATTTGTGGCAAGAAAAGGATTTGATGTCGTTGCTGCCTTAAAGAAGGTTTTCATCAAAAAGCGTTTTAAGCCACTATCTTTCAAGACATCCAAAGGTGCGGTCATCCACAAAGCATGTTTCACCTCAAAGCCATGTTTTTCAAGCAGGTTGACGATACGTTTTTTGGTATAAATACGCGCATTGGCATATTTTTCATGAACTCTTCGAGGCAGCCAGGAAAAGAACGGAATCCGGTTCCAGGGTAAAAGTGGAAGATGTGCGCCATGTGTTTCAAACAACCACCATTTGTGAGGAACAGTTATGGCCATCATCCCACCCTCTTTTAGCATAGCATATAGTTTTGCGACACTATCCTCGGATTTGAAATGCTCGATTACTTCAAAACAAACGATACGGTCGTACATAGGTTCAACCTCTTCTGATTCAATATCTTTCAAGATAAAG
>Ga0265297_10008710_pt1 | contig 13415 bp, 10 predicted proteins | sample Munlanlwell13791_FD_192502 | JGI IMG/M metagenome (GOLD analysis project Ga0265297, IMG submission 192502) | Leachate microbial communities from a municipal landfill in Southern Ontario, Canada - Leachate well 137-91 | ecosystem: Engineered > Solid waste > Landfill > Unclassified | place... | reverse complement strand
AACAAACTTTTTTTGATAAAGGAGCAGTGGCTCACATAAGTTTTGCTCATCCTGTCTGTGAAGATTTAGCTAAGCTAGTATACGTTTGCGCCGAGCGAAAGGGCGCTACCGCACACTATGGAGCTACTTACATTAATATGGAAGGCCCGCAGTTTTCTACTTTAGCTGAATCCAATCTTTACCGAAGCTGGGGTATGGGAATTATCGGAATGACTAATATGACAGAGGCGCGCCTTGCCCGCGAAGCAGAAATTTGTTATTCTACTTTAGCGGCAGTAACCGATTATGATTGCTGGTATGAGGCAGAAGAAACTGTAACTGTTGATATGATTATTGCTAATTTGCAAAAAAATGTGGAGAATTCCAAGGAAATAATAAAAGAAATAATAAAGCAAATGCCTAAGAAACGCACTTGCGGCTGCCAGGAGGCTTTAAAATACGCCATAGTTACCGATAAAAAGTTTATCTCAAAAGAAACAAAAGCGAAACTTAAAGTAATCGCAGGAAAATATATAAATTAGACTAACAACAATGAATTTCTATTGAAATTAGTTGAAATTTGCTTCGCGAAATTAGTAGAAATTGGTTGTTTAATTTCAAACATATGAGCATATTAGTAGTTGGTTCTGTTGCCCTGGATTCAATTAAGACGCCATATTCGCGCTGCGAGGAAGTGCTGGGTGGTTCAGCTACGTTTTTTTCTCTAAGCGCAAGGCTCTTTAGTCAGGTTAATCTCGTTGCCGTAGTCGGCCGTGATTTTCCGGCCAAGTATCTAAAATTATTCAAGGAAAAAGGGATTAATATAAATGGTTTAGAGATAGCTGAAGGCGAAACCTTTCGCTGGGAAGGCGAATACGAATGGGATTTTAACAGTGCAAAAACAATAGCTACGCATCTTAATGTTTTTTCAGATTTTAACCCAAAGATACCAGCAGAATATAAGCATAGCAAATATGTTTTCTTGGCAAATATTGATCCGGAAATTCAGGAACGCGTGTTGAAACAGGTAATAAATCCTAAGCTTGTTGCCTGCGATACAATGAACCACTGGATTGACAGCAAGAAAAAGCAGCTGACCAGATTTTTAAAAAAAGTTGATATCCTATTCTTGAATGACGGCGAAGCGCGCCAGCTTTCCGGGGAAAATAACCTGTTGAAAGCGGCAAAAGCGATATTTAAATTCGGCCCGAAGCGCATAATCATAAAAAAGGGAGAGCATGGGGCAATGCTCTTTTCCAAAAATTCTGTTTTCTGCGTTCCTGCATTTTTGCTTGAAGAGGTATATGACCCTACAGGGGCGGGAGATACTTTTGCCGGAGGGGTTATGGGTTATTTAGCCCGTCACGACAGCTTGAGCGATACAGCCCTTCGCCGCGCGCTTGTTCATGGAAATATAATGGCTACTTTTGCGGTTGAAGATTTCGGGCCGTGGCGGCTGGTTAGCTTGACAAAGCCGGAGATAGAAAAAAGGCTAAAAGAATTTAAACGCCTGACATGCTTTTAACGAACTGTTAATGTATCACGTCGCACGTCATACGTACCACGTTTTAATGCTTGTTTCCTTTGGCGTGTTACCTGTTGCGTGATACGTGGAACAAAGATGCTTTCAAATATGGACAAAATTAATTACAAAGACACCCTCAATCTGCCCAAAACCGATTTTTCAATGAAGGCAAATCTTTCAGTTTTAGAGCCGAAGATGCTTGCCCTTTGGAAAGAACTTGGTATTTATGAAAAAATAAGAAGCGCCGGCAAGGGTAAAAATAAATTTGTCCTTCACGACGGCCCGCCATACGCAAATGGCTCCATACATATCGGCCACGCATTAAACAAAATTCTTAAAGATATAATTACAAAATACATGGTTTTAAAGGGCGCGGATTGTCCATCCATTTTCGGCTGGGATTGCCATGGCCTTCCGGTTGAGCACCAGTTGTTTAAAGAATTGAAAAAAAATAAAAACGATGTTGATGTAGTTGATTTTCGTAAAAAGGCGAAAGACTTTGCGCTAAAATTTGTTGAACTGCAGAAAGAAGATTTCAAAAGGCTTGGGATATTTAGCGACTGGAATAATCCTTATTTAACGATTAATCCAAGATACGAATATAACGTAATAAAACTGCTTGAGGCGCTTACAAGGGAAGGCTATATTTACAGAGGCAGGAAGCCTGTTAATTGGTGCTCATCCTGCGAAACAGCATTGGCTGAAGCGGAAGTTGAGTATTACGACAAACAATCAAATTCAATATACGTACTTTTTCCTGTTGAGAACGACAAGAATATTCTCGGCGTAAAAGGCGCATATTTTCTTGTCTGGACAACAACGCCCTGGACTCTTGTTTCAAATGTAGCAGTTGCGGTTCATCCTGAATTTACATATTCATTGGTTGAGCTTGATGGGAAGCCGGCGGTTGCAGCTGATGCATTGCTACCTGCTTTAGAGAAAAAAATTGAAAAAACCTTAAAAATAATAAAATCTTTCAAGGGCAGAGACCTTGAGAACATTTCTCTTGCTCATCCATTCCTGCCAAGAAAATCAAATGTTGTGCTGGCGGATTTTATTTCAAAAGAAGACGGCAGTGGCTGTGTTCATATTGCACCAGGGCACGGCGCAGAGGATTTTTCGCTTACAAAAAAGTATGATTTAGATATTATTATGCCGGTAAACAGTAAAGGCAGGTTTGAAGAGCCTGCTGATTTTGCGGGCAAAAATATAGAGGAAGCCAATAGCCTAGTTCTGGAAAAGTTGATTTCGAAAAATTTCCTGATAAAACATGAAAAAATAACGCATTCTTACCCGCATTGCTGGCGCTGCAAGCAGCCAATAATTTTCAGGGCTACATTTCAGTGGTTTTTAAACGTTGACCATAATGATTTGCGCAGCAAAGTGCTTAAGGAAATAGAAAATGTGAAATGGGTGCCTTCCTCAGGCAGGGAAAGAATGAAGGGTATGGTAGAGCTTAGACCGGACTGGTGTTTGTCCCGCCAGAGACTTTGGGGCATACCTATACCTGCTGTAAGGTGTAAAAAATGCGGTAACGTGACGCTCAGCGAAGATGTGCTTAAAAAATGCGCGGAAATTTTTCGGGAAAAAGGTTCAGATTCGTGGTTTAATTTAGAAATAAATAATTTCCTTCCGCAGGGTTTTTCCTGCCCGCAGTGTAAAACGCAGGATTTTGAAAAAGAATTTGACATCCTTGATGTTTGGTTTGAGTCAGGAGCAAGTTTCTTTGCTGTAGTTAAAGATAATCCTGATCTTAATTTTCCGGCTGATATGTATCTTGAAGGAAGCGACCAGCATAGAGGCTGGTTCCAGGTTTCTCTTATGCCGTCGGTTGCCATAGAAAATAAAGCGCCTTTTAAAACTATTCTGACGCACGGTTTCGTGGTTGACGGTGAAGGCAGAAAGATGTCAAAGTCTTTGGGCAACGTGATTGCGCCGCAAGCTACCATAAAACAATACGGCGCAGAGTTGCTGAGGTTGTGGGCTGCTTACAGCGATTATAGTGAAGATGTTAAAATGTCAGATAATATTGTTAAGCAGCTCGTTGACATATACAGGAAAATCAGAAACACAATAAAATTCATGCTTGGCAATCTCTACGACTACGACCCGCAGCAAAATAAACTAGTTTACGATGAGCTTCTGGAAGTTGATAAATTAATGCTTTCAAGAACCATGGAGCTTTATAAAAACATCACGGAAAATTATGAAAATTATAGTTTTTATAAAGTATGCCAGGAGATTTTTAACTTCTGTAATCTTTCCTTGAGTTCTTTTTATCTTGACATTTTGAAGGATAGACTATATACTTTCTCTCCGAATTCACAAGAAAGGCGTTCTTGTCAGTTTGTTATCTATAATATCCTTAACGTTCTTTTAAAATTGACAGCACCTATTATTTCGTTTACCGCGGAAGAAGCTTATTCCGCTTGTAAATCATTATACGGCGGAGAGGAATCAATTTTCCTCTCGCGGCTTGATGAATGCTATAATCCGCAATGGCTAAACGAAGAGCTGTCAAAGAAATGGCAGGTCATCTTTGAATTAAGAGACAAGGTGCTTAAAGAGATAGAAGTCAAGCGCGCGGAAGGTGTAATCGGCAGCTCTCTTGAAGCGGAAGTTTTTCTTAAATTCAAAGACAAAGAATTTGCTTTTTATAAGGGGTATGAGGATATACTGCGGGAAGTTTTCATAGTTTCCGCAGTGGCCATAGAAGAGGCAAGTCCGGAAATACGCGTAGAAAAAACAAAGAAAGAAAAGTGCCTGCGCTGTTGGAACTACAGAGATAATCTAGGAAATGATAAAGATTTCCCCTGCACATGTTCAAGGTGTGTTGAGGCGCTTAAGAAGGTTCTTGGCAACATCAGTAACCCCAGGAAACACAAGGGAGGACATTGATGAAAACACATTTATCGGCGAAAGAATTAAAAGAGTATAAAGAAAAACTCATAAATCTTAAGGAAGAAGTTATGGGCAAAATCCGCGAGATTTCCGAGGAGACTCTGATGAAGAGCCAGAAAGATATATCGGGAGATATGTCGGGTTACGGCCTGCATATTGCTGATGTCGCCTCCGACAACTATGAAAGGGATTTTAGCTTAGGTTTAGTTTCAGATGATCGTAAGGTACTTCTTGAGATAGAAGAAGCATTAAAAAGAATAGAAGGCAAGACCTACGGAGTTTGCCAGATGTGCGAAAAAGCTATCGCAGCTATCCGCTTAAAGGCTGTTCCTCACGCGAAGTATTGCAAAAAATGCCAGGAAAAAATGGAAAGGGAAAACAAGTTATAAGTTTTTCTTTTGTATGTATCGTAGCTTCTCTCATCTTTACCGCTGATTTTTTTATAAAACGATACTTTCTGCTTCATCATTCTTCCGATTCAATTCCGGTTATAAAAAATATTCTGTATCTTACAGTAGTATTTAATAAAGGCGCCGCTTTCGGCATCTTGAAAGGCCAAACTTCCCTTTTAATTTATACCGGCATAATTTTTCTCCTCGTATTTCTTTTTACCATAATGAACGAGCAGCGGAAAAATATATTTTTTCTTATCGCCTGCGGTTTAATCATCGGCGGAGCATTTTCAAACCTTTACGACCGGCTTTTTTTAGGCTTCGTAGTTGATTATATTGATGTCCGGGTATGGCCTGTTTTTAACCTTTCCGATTCAGCTATAAGCGTCGGCGCATTTTTTCTCCTCTTAAACGAATTTAAGAAACCCAAAAAAATATAATATGCAGCAAACACTCACTGTTTTACCTGATTTTATAGGTGAACGCCTGGATGTATTTTTGCAACATAACCTAAAATCAGTTTCGCGGACGAAATTCAATTTACTCATAAAAGACGGCAATGTCCTCGTAAACGGCGAGACTAAAAAGCCAAACTACAGGCTGAAAGAAGGAGATTCAATAGCCGTAGAAATAGATGAAGAAAAAAAAGATGTATTGAAACCATTTAAATTTGAAGTTAATATTATTTATGAAGATAGCGATATACTGGTTGTAGATAAACCAACTGATATTGTGGTGCATCCGCCGCAGGATTCAGTTTGTGATACGCTGGTTAATGCTCTTTTATATATGAAGAAAGAGTTGTCCAGCATAAATACAAAACGGCCAGGCGTTGTCCACAGGCTGGACCGCGAAACAAGCGGATGCTTAGTGCTTGCAAAGAATAATTTTGCGCATCTTAATCTGGTTGAACAATTTAGAGAGCGAAAAATCAAGAAAGAGTATGCCGCCCTGGTCTGGGGCATAGTGAACAAAGATAAGCTTGTTACGGATTTACCTTTAGGCAGGGATGAAAAAAACCGGCTTAGGATGAAGGTAAGTTTCATTAAATCTAAAAAAGCGTATACCGAATTTAGCGTAAAAGAGCGCCTTGACGGAGCCACATTTTTAAGTATAAATCTTTTGACGGGGAGGATGCACCAAATACGAGTGCATCTTAAATTCCTGGGTTTTCCTATAGTGGGCGATAAGAAATACGGCGTAAAGGACGACTATGGCGAATTGTTCCTGCATGCCCATAAACTCGGGCTATATCACCCGCGTACGGATAAATTTATGGAATTTGTTTCGCCTATTCCGGAAAGATTTGAGAAGTTTATCAAGGAACACAGATAGATTATGTATCGCGTCACACGTCCCGCGTAACACGTCTTTTGAAAAGTTTAAACGTGTTATCTGATAGCTGATACGTGAGACGTGATACTTTTTTAAAATCTGCGATTATCTTAAAAGTATGCATACAATAAAACCACTATTCAACATTAATAAGACAATAACAGTTCCGCCGGATAAATCCATATCCCACCGGGCAGTTATTCTTTCGTCTCTTTGCGAAAGCGAAACTAAGATAAAAAACTTTTTGCAAAGCGAAGATACCAGAGCTACCTTAGAGTGCATGAAAAAGCTGGGAGTTAAAGTTGCGGTTAAAAAAGGAGAGCTTTTAATAACCGGCTGCGGCATGTTTTTTAACCCTAAAGGCAAATCTCCCCTTGAGCTTTCTGCTGCTAACTCCGGAACAACCATGCGTATCTTAAGTGGGCTTCTTGTCAGTCAGAAATTTCCAATAACATTTTATGCTTTAGCGCAATTAAGCAACCGTCCGATGGCAAGGATTATAAATCCATTGTCTAAAATGGGGGCAGATATTTCCGGAACAGCCGGAACAGATAAAACCAGCGCGGGGGAAGATATCTATCCGCCATTAAACATTAAGCCAGTTAAAAAAATAAAATCTGCAGAGTTTAAACTTGAGATTGCAAGCGCACAGGTAAAATCCGCCATAATGTTAGCAGCGCTATACGCAAACGCTGAAACAAAAATTATTGAACCATTTAAATCGCGCGACCATACAGAGCGGATGTTTAGGCAATTTGGCGCTAACGTAAAGGTAAAGGACAAAACTATAGTTTGCGAACCTGTGAAAAAATTGGTTTCTCCTAAAGAATTAATAATACCTGGGGATTTTTCTTCTGCGGCATTTTTCATTGTTTTGGGGCTGATATTGAAAAATAGTGTTTTAACCATTAGAAAAGTAAATATTAATCCGACCCGTTGCGGTTTGCTAAATGTATTAGAGCGAATGGGAGCAAGCATTGAAATAAAAAACAAGAAAGACGAATATGAGCCATATGCCGATATTATCGTAAAGAGCTCAAAGCTAAAAGCGACAATGGTTGAGCCTTCGGAAATTCCGTCAATGATTGATGAAATCCCTGTTCTATGCGTAGCCGCCGCCTTTGCCGAAGGAAAAACCGAAATTAATGGAGTAAAAGAATTGAAGGTCAAAGAAACCGATAGGGTTAATTCGATAATAGATAATTTATTATTGTCAAAAGTTGATATTTGGGAAGAACATTATAATAAAAGTGATTCAAAAATTATTATAAATGGCGGAGGAAGCTATGAGGCTTCAAGCCGTTTCCAAAGTTTTCGCGACCACCGCACGGCCATGAGCATGATAGTTTTTGCAGCTGCCTTAAACAATGCAAGCGTAATTGACGATGTTTCCTGCATTGATAAATCATTTCCGGAGTTTATTTCTTTAGTTAATTCATTGCATAAATGAAATTAATTCGTTTTCTTTATAACAAGAAAGAATACTGGGGGGCGCTTGAGGGTAGGCTCATACGAGCCCTTAAAGAGGAGCCTTTTAAAAGCGTTAAATTGCTTTCAAAAAAAATACCGCTAAATCACATAAAGTTTTTGCCTCCGGCTAAAGCTACGAAAATTGTCCTTGTAGGCCTTAACTACAAAGATCACGCGCATGAGCTCAACATGAAACTACCCAAAGAGCCGCTTATTTTTTTAAAACCAACAACCGCGCTGATTGGGCATAATGAGCCGATAGTATATCCAAGCAAGGTTAAACAACTTGATTACGAAGCTGAGCTTGCAATTGTAATAAAAAAAGAAGGGAAAAATATAAAACCAAAAGAAGCCTTACGGTATGTGCTTGGGTTTACCTGCCTCAACGATGTAACAGCGAGAGATTTGCAGAGAAAAGATATCCAGTGGACCAGGGCAAAATCATTTGACTCTTTTTGCCCTCTCGGGCCTTATCTTGAAACGCAAATTAATCCGCGGGATTTAAATATTCGTTCGTATTTGAACGGAGAATTAAAGCAAAATTCAAGGACTTCGGAATTTATTTTTTCACTGGAATATTTAGTGTCATTTATTTCCGGAATTATGACACTTTTTCCGGGCGATGTAATTTCTACCGGGACTCCTTTTGGCGTGGGCCCTATGAAGAAGGGCGACAAAATTGAAGTTGAAATTGAAAAAATAGCAAGGTTAACCAATTATATATTATAAAATTCAAATGAGGCGCTTTAAGTACTTATTTTTAATTTTTCTGCTGGCAATGACAGCTTGCGCATACAGGCCAAGAATAGTTATGCAGTGCGTGCCGCTAGCCAAGCAGTGCACTACTATAAATAAGCCCGGTAAACTTTCTCTTGTTGAAAAATTAAATTATGTCGTTTCCTGGCACGGTATTCCTTCTGGAAGGCTGACAATTGAAACAAAGGGCATTGAAACAATCGGTAACCGTAATTACTACCATATTGTAGCTAATGCCGGCCCTAATGATTTTTTTGCTATTTTTTTTAACATTAAATATACAGTTGAGACATACGTAGACAGTGACACCGGGCTGCCTTTAAAATTTTATAGAAATAAATCACACCGAGGGAAGAAAGAGCAGGAGGCAATTATTTTTGATCATAATGCAAACTCGGCTACATGGGAGTATACACATAAAGCCAAAAAATCCGTAAAAATTGATGAAAACAGCCAGGATTTGTTATCCTTTTTATATTATTTTAGATTGAAAGGGTTTGCGTCTGATAAATTGTATAATTTTAATATTGTATATGATGGAAAAAGTTGGCCGGTTCAAATGAAAGTGGACAACTTGCATCTGCTTAAGCTTAGAAACGGCAAGTGCATTGAAGTAATTTCCGCAGAGTTAACTTCTCCGTTAATATCGGAAATCATGGGGAGCTCCAAGCTAAATGCTTATGTCGGCGCAGACGCAAAACGCATACCCATATTTTTTACGGTAAAGACTAAAATGGGCGAAGCAGATACGGTATTATCTAATCTTGACAGCCTGGACTAAAAACATGAAAGTATTTACCGAATATCTTAACTTTAAGACAAAAGAAAAAATTGAATTTATAAACATTACCGGAACAATTGAAAAGTTTGTTGAAAAAAGTAAAGTAAAGGAAGGGCTGTGCCTTGTTAACGCAATGCACATAACCGCATCTGTGTTTATAAATGACGAAGAAGAAGGCCTTAAAAAAGATTTTAAATCATGGCTTGGCGAACTGGTTCCTGAAAATAAAAAATACCTTCACAATCTTACCGGAGAGGATAATGCGCATGCCCATCTTAAGCGGACTATAATGGGAAGAGGGGTTGTTATCGCGATAACCGCGGCTAAACTGGATTTTGGCCCCTGGGAGCAAATTTTTTACGGTGAATTTGACGGTTGCCGGACGAAAAGGGTGTTAGTCAAAATTATTGGAGAATAGATAGATTTTTTCTATAACCATGCTATAATTAATCATTAGGGGGTGGTTGTAATGAAGAGAAGAAAAAACGTTACCATTGCGGAAATAATTATTGCAGTAGTTATCATCGGTATTTTAGCCACGATAAGCATACCTATCTTTAATAATGTTATAGAAAACTCAAAAGCGAAAACCTGCGAATTGAATTTAGATGCAATCCTGGGCGCTGTGGAGGCGCAAACCATAGAAAGCAACGCTTTCCCTGCTTCCTTAAGCTCATTGACTGATAAAAATCTGGAAAAAGGATGGGCTAAGGTTTTACAAAAAGAAGGGAGTCTAAAAGTAAAATTAATATACTTTCTGGCTAATTTGGATAAGGGTAACTTGGCTTATGCCCAACCGCAGGCGCGTTGGTTGGGTAAATTTATAAGTAGTAATAGTGTTTTAATTTGTCCGGCATCAGCCCATGGGCAAAATTCTTATGGCATTAATTCTTCCTTAAGAGGAATGAGTTATAGTCAATATAAAGCATTATCTTCAGACACTGCCATAGTGGGTGATTGTGCAGCTTCTTCGTTTTCCGGCGAAGATAGCTTAGAGCCGCGCCACAAGAAATATCACTTATTTAGTTATGAGCGTTATGCGCAGATGGAGCTTAAAAACAAGCAAAAGAAAAAAATCAAGCATAATTACTAATTGCGGCAGCTTTAATTAATGTAATTATTGTCAGCATTAAAGGTAATAATTATTAAGTTTGAATGTGGATAAGAAACGTTATTTTTTTCTAGCCTTAATAGCAATTATTTCGTTCCTTCCGCTTTTTTCTGTTTTCCCTCTTTTCCAGCAATTATCTTTTGGTTTAGATGATTTTTCCAGCCAGATTTTTTATATCCTCAACAAGAAAACAATTGCAAGTGATAAAATCGTTGTTGTAGAGATAGACGACTATTCTTTAAAGCAAATAGCGCAAAGCTGGCCGTTAAGAAGGTCTTTGTATGCAGAGGCGCTTAGTGTGCTTAATAAAGAACAGGCGGCAATTGCAGGTTTTGATTTTGTTTTTAGCGGAGAGGCTGTTTTGAAAGAGGATGATGAAGCCTTTGCTGTGGCCATAAAAAACTTTAAAGGTAAAGTAGTGCTTGGTTATTTTTGGGATAAAAGCGGCCTGCACTTGCCAAAAAAGGAATTCAGAGAATACGCCGCCCTTGGTTTCATTAATTCCATCTACGATATTGACGGAGTTGAGCGCCGTTCTTTAGGTTTTGCAAAATTCAATGATTCCTCCGATGTTTCCTTTGCGATAAAAGTAGTTTCAGCTTATAAAAATTATTCCAAAACATTTATGGCTAAAATTGTCCCCGAATTAGGCATGAAGCCTTTTACCCCCAGGGAAGCCGGCGTCAAAGAGCAATATGTTTTTGACATTAATTATCTGGTGAAGCCAAACAATATCAGGACGCTTGCGCTTTACGACCTGATTAATCATAATTTTCCGGATGGAATGTTCAAAAATAAAATTGTAATTATCGGCCCAACTTTAGGCATAGCTCATGATATCCATCCAACCCCCTTAGGAGTTATGCCTGGCGTTTTTATTCATGGTAACATTATCGTGAGCATGCTTTCAGGCAAGCTAATGAGAGCCGTATCGTCGATTATAGTTTTGTTCGCTGTTATGCTAATTTTTATTCTTATTGCTTATGTCCTGCGGCTATTTACTTATCTGCGCGGTATTTTGCTAAATGCAGGAATAATGCTCTCAGTATTTTGGTTGAATATTGTTCTTAGTTTTTACAACTGGCATGCCCCGATAGGCAAAATAATTGTTTCTTCATTAATTTTTGTAATCCTTTTAAGTTTTTATAAATACGCACTTTCTGTAACATTTCTCATTAAAGTTAAAAATAAACTTCGCCATGACCCCTTGTCCGGTTTATTTAATACACGGTATTTTTGCGAAAGGCTCTATTTTGATTTAAAGGGCATCTTGCGCAAACAAAAATATATAACAGTAATTGCGCTTGACGGCTATACTGCTTATTCCAAAACGCAGGACTTTGAGCAGGTAAAAGAAATGTGGAAGGCTGTTGCCGGCCAGCTTTTTTCAGTTTCTTCTTTGTGGACCCGTTATTCCGAAGAAATCATCTGCGGCGTATTGGCTAACCAGAGCCAGTTGGAGCCTTTAAAGAAAATATTGCAGGAGTATTTTTCTACTAAAGGCATAAGAGTAAAAACAACTGTTGCACCTGTAAATATCCACGCCAATGTGCTAGCAGTTGTAGAGTTTTTAATTTCTGAACTTAAAAAAAGCGCAAGCGATATGCTTATTTTGAAAAGCTCCGATTTTCCCGAAGATATAAGCCATAATCCGAAATATGAAAGGCAAGTAGATTCTTTGTATCTGGACGTTGAAGATAAGAATACGCAATTATTAAAACTTGTTGAACAACTCAAAAATGAGGAGTTAAAAACCAAGGAAGCCTATTTTGAATTAATGTCTTCGTTGATTACGGCTTTGGAATCAAAAGATGCTTATACCAAAGGGCATACCCAGAGAGTTTGTAATTATTCTATTATGCTTGCGCAAAAACTTAAGCTGTCAGAAGAAGAAAAGGAACGCATAAGAAAAGCCGCTATTCTGCACGACATTGGAAAGATAGGCGTATCGGACAATATTTTGCTTAAAAAGGGAAAATTAACTGACGAGGAATTCATGTTGATAAAAGAACACGCTCGTTTGGGAGCTAAGATACTTGAACCGATTAAAGAATTCAAGGAAATTATACCTTATATACTTTATCATCATGAAAATTTTGACGGAAGCGGATATCCACACGGTTTAGCTGCCGATTTTATCCCCTTGGGCGCGCGTATAATTGCGGTTGCCGATATGTTTGATGCTTTAACTACCGGAAGGGTCTATAAACAGGCGTTTTCCACAGAAGAAGCGGTTCGTGAAATTGAAGGGGCAAAAGGCAAAAAACTTGATCCTGTTTTAGCGGATAAATTCATCGAAGCTCTTCGCGATTTCCATATTTTATCTTCAACGTAACAAACCACTCAATATAACAATTTAATAAGATTTATATTGTATTTTCGCTGCGCTAGTATATAATTTTTTCTCGAAAAGGCATATAGGAACGGATGTAAACGGATGGTTACGGATGTCACGGATATATTTATCCGTTTGAATCCGCTAAAATCCGTCCGCATCCGCTCCCCAAAAAAATATTATGGATATAGCCCCGAGATACAACCCAAAAGAAGTTGAAGAAAAAATTCTAAAAGAATGGCTTGAGGGTAACTTATTTTCTGCAAAAGTTGATAAGTCAAAAAAACCATTTTCAATAGTCATACCCCCACCTAACATAACCGGCATCTTACATATGGGCCACGCCTTAAACGATACTATCCAGGATGTGCTTGTCAGGTTTAAGAAAATGCAGGGATATGAAGCTTTATGGATGCCCGGGACAGACCATGCGGGCATTGCAACGCAAAATGTTGTTGAGCGCGACCTTGCCAAGCAAAATTTAAAAAAAGAAGATATAGGCAGAGAAGAATTTTTGAAAAGATTGTGGCAATGGAGGGATAAATACGGTTCAACCATAATAAGCCAGCTTAAAAGGCTTGGGTGCTGCTGCGATTGGCAGAGATTGCGTTTCACCATGGATGAGCCTTATAGCGAAGCAGTTAAGGAAGTATTTGTAAGGTTGTATGAGAAAGGATTGGTCTACCGCGGCAAACGTATTATCAACTGGTGCCCGCGTTGTAAAACCGCGCTTAGCGACGAAGAAGCCGCGCATAAAGAGATAAATGGGTGGTTGTACTATATCAGATATCCAGTCGCACGCAGCACGTCGCACGCCACACGCCCAGAGT
>Ga0265297_10008709_pt1 | contig 13415 bp, 11 predicted proteins | sample Munlanlwell13791_FD_192502 | JGI IMG/M metagenome (GOLD analysis project Ga0265297, IMG submission 192502) | Leachate microbial communities from a municipal landfill in Southern Ontario, Canada - Leachate well 137-91 | ecosystem: Engineered > Solid waste > Landfill > Unclassified | place... | reverse complement strand
AAGAGACCTACACTATGTGAATAAATTAGCTGACACATTAGATCAAGAGGAAAAGGAAGATCTTAGAAACTATCTTTATCGCAAACATAGTGGTGCTCATACAGATGCTGCCCTTATCTGTGAGGGCGCTAGATGTCCTCTTATCTCAGACTGTTGGTTAGAAAGACGGAATAAGACTCTTCCTAAAGGAGAAAGATGTCCAATTGAGACAGATCTTCTTTCGGCCTCCATGATTAAATATGCGGCGGAACTAGATATTCGTGATGGTTCATTCGTGGATCAACAAATATGCAGCGAACTCGCGGTATTAGATCTCTATGAAAGACGCATGTATATAATCCTAGGCACAGGAGACCATCAAGGATTAGTTATAGAATCTGCTACCGGCGAGTATGATGATGAAGGCAATCCGATAACTGGCAAACATATCGCCCATGAGTTTGAGATCCAAGATAAGATTAAATATCGCCGGGATAAAGTATACAAGTCAATCGTAGCTACCCGTTACGAAGGTTATCGCCGTGATATGGCCCTTAAGAAAGTAGTAGATGATGTTAGTAGTATAACATCCGCCGCCAAACAAGATTTCGATAGATTAGTAGACGAAGTAAAAAGAAAGAAGTAACTATTGGCTAATGCTTCTTCTATTCTTTCTTACGCCAAAGAACATCCCAAAGGTACAACTGCATTCGCTATAGGAATGGCTGCGCTAGGTATTGGTATTGTCTATAATGCAATTTCAGGACTTCACCCAGGAGCTAAAGAGAAATCTAGATATTCTGGTGGCTTTGATGACTTCGGTTCGGGTTGGTTGGGCATGAATGCTTTATCTCTGCAGAATGGTGCCCACCCCAACGATCCCCATCCTGAACTAATGGGCGAAGAACATACAAAAGATACTTATCGCTATCTAAAAATGGCTCCCTCTTCTATCGGATTGAAAGAGAGTGAGTTGTTTAAATATATGACTCAACCCGATTCTCAGATGAGCGAATATGTTCAGGCCTCCGGTTCGACAGGTACTGCTATCCACAAATACTTAGAGGCCAAATGGTTACAAGAAGGTATCGCGTCGGAAGTAGAAAAACTCACAGTTGATCCAGTCTTAGGCATGGGTGGTTTTATCGATGTAATAACTCCTAGCGGTCAGATAGGAGACATTAAGTCTCTTTCCCAGGGGAGATGGAAAACTTTACAGAGACAAGGAAGACCTTATCCCTCACACGTCTCGCAAATTCGTAGCTATCAAGCTATGACAGGTATGACAGACCAACCCGGTTTCATCACCTATGTCCAAGCAGATAATCCGGATATGCAACAGACATATCAGTTCGATTTTGATATGGGCGCGTATATGAAAGATATTCAGAAACTACAAAGAGTACGTACTCGCGTGGAAAGAGGAATAGAACAGGGATGGTTAAATGAAAGTGAGTTACCTAAGGCATCCTCGTTAGAGGCTTTACAGGAGCAGGCAGCAGGTCTTGAAGACCTGGGCAAGGCCAATATTGGAGATATGTACCAAGTCTACCAAGATGAACTACAATGGTATAAAAGCACCAAACGTGGTATGCCGGATTTTTTGGTAACCCAACAACAAAACTTACAAGACAACGAAAGAAAACAAAAGCGAAGAATACAAATGGGCAATAATGTCGGACTTGCTCAACAAATGTCAGATAATAGAATTGGTCACTATAGGTACTAAAAATGTACGGTAATAACTTCCAAAATCCGGCCCTTCAATACCAAAATAACCAAGGTTATATGGGCAATCAGGGGAGTCAACTATCAGGACGAGGAAGTGGTCCTCAATTAGAGAATATGATCCTGTTGGGGATGGCAGGTGTATCTGCGGGAAGTGGGATTTATAGCAAAGTAACGGGGGGTAGTTTTATCCGTGGTGCTATGGGTGGAGGTTTATTATGGGGTAGAGGAGAATTTATGGCGGGCAAAGGTATGAGGACTGCCTTAGGCGAAAGTGCCAAGGGCGCTTGGGCTTTAGCTAAGAGTATTCCTTGGGCGGCAATGAAGGGCAGAGATCTAATTATCAAGAGTGGACAAGGATTCTTTGGTAAAGCAGATACAGGAATGAAAGGTTTCATGAATGACAAGTTCTTCAGACGTTCTGCTTTGGGTCATCTCAATCCCTTAAATGAATTGATGCACTTGAAAGGTATGAAATCCGTCGGTGGTGCTGCAATGATGGGGGCAGGGTTTGGATTGAATGTGGGAATTATAGGTTATGATGTAATGGAGAATGGTACTTCTCCCGGTATTGCAACTGCTAAATTCTACAAAGACTTAGGTACTTTCTTGCTAGGTGGCAAGGTGGGAGCCGTAGTAGGTACTGCTGCATTTGGTCCTTTGGGTGGTATCGCGGGATATATTGCGGGAGGTTTGGGACTTAGTACTCTAACATCCAATTCTCGTTTCAACCAAATAATGGGTATACCTGACTTTGAGAAGGCTGCGGAGAGGGCGACTCTCGCGGGTCAAGGTTATACTTATCGAAACCCTTTTCGTCCCGGATCTTATGGAATGCGAGATGATAATATGTACGCTGCAACTCTGAGACAACAAAGTCTCCAGGCAATACATAAATCTCCACTAAATGACCGGGCACTTTTATTAGGACGAGAAGCAAGTAGATTGGCCGGTTACTAATGGCAGTTAGAAAACGAAGAAGAACCAAAGTAGGAATTACAAGAAGTTTTCTAAAAAGAAAGAAAATATATCTAAGAGTTTTTATTCGCGATGATTTTACTTGTAGAATTTGCGGTAAAAAAGAGGGACAAACATTAAACGCGCATCATCTCATCCCCTTCTCTCATTTAGAAGAAACGCGGGAAGATATGTTTAATTTAGTTTCTGTTTGTGAGAATCCCTGTCATATACAAGAGGCACACTTAGGAGATTTCCATAATATCAATCTGTCGGCCAAACTATTATTTGAAAATCTTCAAAAGAAGCGTACAATAAAGAACAGGAAGTTTTATATTAGTTATTTCCGCAGGTTTGGTCCTGTATTCCAAGACCTGTTAGATCTATTAGAAAAAGGGAGAAGACGCAAATGATGGATTCCAACAGAGGCAATGGTTGGACCGCTATAGATTGGGCTAAACTAGCTGGTGTAGCTGTTTTAGGTGGTTTAGGTGTGAGGGCAGTAAAGGGAGGTATTGGAAAAGTGAAGGGACTAGCACGAGAGGGGAATTCTTATCTTTCTCAAGCCAGAAAAGCCGCCCGAGCAGAAAGTGTTAGCAAAATGTATTCAATTCCCCCAAAGGGGGGGGGGTGGGGGTCTATTAGAAAACACCTAATGAGAGATGTGAATATGGATACCCCAGAGTTCCAAAAACTAAGGAACAAACACCTTAAGAATATTATAAGAAAAGAAAATCCCATGTTTGCCAAAGGTTACGATAAAGCATCTGATCTTTATGACAAAATTTCTAGTTCTTCTAAATTTAAAGGCATTTCTGATTGGGCAAAAAGAAGTTGGGCAGGAGAAGGTCCTGCTTCTATGTTGGGAGATATCGCCACTGGACGTTCTGTGGCAGCATTTTCCGCTTCTGGAGCACCAGTAAAAGGTGGAAATAAGGCATTAGCAAGTTGGATGCGAGGAGCTAGTTCTGAACAACTACGTTCTTTTGCCTCGTCACGGGCCTGGGCGGGAGTAGGCAGAAATGCCACAAATATCCAACGTGGTGCTATGATTGCCGGTGGTTATGTAGGGGCAAATATCGCGTGGGGTATGTTGCCGGGAACTGACTAAAACGTAAGGGATATTTATGGCAACTTCCGACTATACTTTAGTAAAAATACCCTCGGTTAAGGAAGATTTACCAGAGCAAATCAATTGGCTTCATAAACAGGGGAACTTACACCCTGCTTGCTATGATTGTATCAATCGTAAAAAAGCAGAGGCCGACGCCGTAGTATATGATAAGTTCGGAAAGCCTCTTTATGAGAAAGGTCAATTCGTCATAGATTGTCAAGGTATTCCCCTCGATTATACTAAGTTATTGCCCGCGAATGTATGGAACAATATGTCTTTGGCCGATCAGCATATGTTTCGTTGTACCCAAGACCCTGTTTATTGGGCCTATAAGTATCTTAATTGGTGGCCACGTTCTTCCAAGAAGAATGACTATGTAAATGGTGGCATTGAGTACCAAGCCATCTTACTACGTTGCACGAGCAGGCGCAAGATCTCGCGCATCGGTCGTCGTTCGGGCAAAACAGCAGCTTTAGCTGTTTATGTATTATGGCATGCGTTCGTTCACTCTTCGGCTATGAAGACTGGCGTAGAGGCTGCGGAGACAGGAACAAACGTCGGCAACGTTCTTATTGTTACTCCCTTCGGGAGACAATCCAATCTTATCTTTGAAGAGATTCGGAAGAGGATTCAGCAATCAACCGTAGAATTTCGTAATGCAATAATCCGCAATATTTCTCATCCCTTCGAACTTAAGTTTGTTAATGGTTCTCGTATCATGGCTGCTACCTCTGGAGAGAAATCCAAGGGAAAAGCTGATTCAATCCGTGGCGAAGGCGCAGGACTGGTTATGTTCGATGAGATGGATTCTATCGGTGAAGATTCCATCAATACATTAACGCCTATCTGGAACGAAAGTGAAACGGGGAAGATGTGGGGGTCAGGTACTCCCTCAGGTTCTAGAGACACAAAATTCTACGCTTTCTGTAATTCTCCGGTGTATGTTGAGTTCCATTATCCTTCTTATGTCTCTCCCACTTGGAATGCAAAGACGGAGATGGAATACAAACTCCTTTATGACAGACTATCTTATGCTAGAGAAGTCTTGGCGGAATGGGGTGAACAAAGAGGTGGTGTGTTCCCAGTAGATTTCGTAGATGCAGCCAAAAAAGACCAAGTCTATAAGTATGGTCTAAGTCCAGGTCAAATAGGAAGAGACCCTAACTGGATTTATACAATGGGAGTTGACTGGAACCATAATACGGGTACTCAGATAGTTATAACTGGTTATAACCCGTCCAATGGTAAGATTTATGTTGTAGATAGAGAAACTGTAGAACCCCTAAAATGGCAGCAGACAGTTTCTGTGAATAAGATTATTGAGATGAATAGATTGTGGAAAGTTTCCTTTATTTATATCGATAATGGTTTTGGTATTATGCAGGGAGAAGCACTGGAAATCTATGGGGATAGAATGCAGAAGAAGATTGCTTCTAATCCCAAAGCGGCGACTCCTGAAGAAATGATAGATGCCAATATCCCAAATATTCTTAGAAAGATAAACTTCGGCGGAAAAGATTCTTTCTTCAATCCCGTAACTATGGAAGAAGAAAAGAAACCTACTAAACAACTTATGGTCCAACAGGCCATGAGAAGGTTTGAGAATAGTTCTATTCATTTCCCCGAACATGATACTTTACTAATCTCCCAATTACTTTCCTATATAGAAAAAAGAGTGACTTCTTTAGGTGTCCCAGTTTATGAATCGCGGGAACCTGAGAAAATTGGGGACCACGTCATAGATGCGTTATTTCTCTCCTTGTGGGCATATACAAAAGAGTTGAGTGTATTCAGTGGCCCACAACTAAATCTGTATATGGCTTATTCTCCTTCCACTACGGGAAAAAGTAATGTCAATCTACCCAAACGTAGTTTGGAGTTAAGTAGGAATGGGGAAGAGGAAGAAGTCCGTGGAGAAGATGGAATAAGTAGAACATTGCCGATTATCTCCAAGCAAGACAAGAGTATAGTTTATGCGATGGGTTCATTAAAGAATCTATTTAGAAATTCCGTATTGCCAGTTAGCGGAGTGAGAGGAAGTAAAGGAAAGAATGGGAATAAATTAGAAGGTCCTCGTTTACGTAGTACCTCCAAAAGAGGTAAAATTGTTGATCGTAGTCTTTGATCTTACCTTTTAGGAGACTTTTTATATGTTGAATCTATATAGTTATGATGATTTCACTGACGTATATTCGCCTCATTCTAATGCTGGTTCGCTTACTAATCCTATGACTATGTTGCATGATCCGGCAGAACAATCAGTAGTTATTAAAAAAGTCTTCTTACGTAATGATAACGCGAATATGTATTATACCAGTGTTGTATTGCAATACCGCCCTATAACTACAACGGTAGATAACGCTAATGGTTGGGTTTTCAAGTTACTCTATCAAGATAGAGAACCTACTGCTGGTGAATGGAGTATAGTTGCTTCGGGTAATTCTGTTGTGGTAGGGACTATTGGTGAGAGTGATTCAGCGGACTTAGACTTTCATCCTTTATGGATTCGAGTAGAAGCGCCAATGGCTACTCCCAATGGTGTTTATGACGAACCTTACATTGCTATTGACTATGATAGTGAGGTTCCCGTAAGTGGTTGAAATTAAAGTCGATACCAGGAATATAGTAGTAGGGGGGGCAAGAATTCTTGGACTCTCTTCTAATCGTATCCAATCTATCTTATCTAGTCCTATCTTTCGCCCCGATATCCCTAAGGTCCAGGTTACTTCTTCTATCCAATATGAAGAAGGAAAAACCGAAGGACCTTCCAAAACAGATGAGCTTCTATTGGGTGTAGAAGCAGGGATTCAAATTGCTAATAAAATTGGCAAAGTGATTAAAGATCGAACGAAATATCTCAAGATGACTATCGACTCACAAAAACAACCCGACCTATATTATGGTTGCAATCAATTGTTTAAAAACTTTGATGGTATTATCACTTTTGAAATGTACGAAAAACTTTTAATTTATTATCGCAATCTAACTGCTCCTTTGCGTGGAGAAGTAAATGCTGCCTAGTACTCTCATGCGGACGCCTGTAGATGTACGTTTACAACATCAAATGGAAGACTATGCTTGGAAGATTAAATTCATTGCTATGGATTTTCCTACTCGCGCAGAACTAGAAGCATGGGCAAAACAACTTGTAACTGTTCTTGTCGCGCATACTCATAATGATTCAACTGGTGCCCCTACGGGTCCTGCCCTAAATGCAGGAGTATTAGTAGGCACTGCGGTTAGTAATCCAGGTCTAGCAGAAGGTGTTGTCCTAAGTAGAGAGTCTTGGTTAGTTCTTGCCGGGGATATTGTTCAGCCATTTGAAATCCTAAACAAGTTAGCGTAGTAATGCAAAAACAACAGTTGGGTTCTTATTTAAAACAACAGACTAAGATCCCCTATATACAGACAGAACAGTCCTCTCCTGCTTTGCAGGAGCATATCGTCTATACCCAGCAGATAATCAAAGCCTTTGAGGTTTATCTCCTGGAAGAGGCGCACGATGGCAATGAGAGTGCCATTGACGGGTTGATGTATGCCAATGTAGTTAGTGTCTCTATGTCCATGGATAAAATAGGAGGAATGGTACAGGGCGGGAAAAGTCTGAAAGAAACAAAACTCCAAAATGAAAAAGATGGAGATGAGTTAACTTCTTCAAAGAAATCTGGTTCGGAGTCACAAACTTCTGGCTCAAATAAAGGCCCTTCTTCTGATAATAATGAAACTCCCAAAACACTTTCTGATTTTCAGCAAAAAATAAATAATATCAAAAACAATGTAGGTGTTTCCAATCCCACTCCCGGTTACGAAGATGTTCCTGACTACCTAAAAGGTGGATGGTTTGATGGTTCTACAGGAACTGGTACTACCACAGAAAATCTTAAGGGTTCTCAGGATTTAGAAGAGGGAACAGAAAATTGGTTCGCCGATTGTATCCCCTGCGGTTTTCGTCTACAACAACTATCCGGTTTAGATCCTTTTGGTGATCTCTTAGATAGTTTATTGGCGTGGATAAATGAAATCTTAGAATATCTTGCCAAACTATGGGCGATGTTGAATCAAAGAACCTTCATCGATGAATTATGTGCTCTACTGGACTTCCTAAATTTTATGTGTATTCCTGATCTTATGTCTATGTTAGCTATTTTACAAATGTTTGTTTATGACATAATCAAGGGTCTCTACAGTTTATTCACTAAGGGTGGTCTATATCTTATTTGGGGGCTACTAAGTCCTCTCTTTATTTATCTATTCTCAGATTTAGAAGGTATAATCGATACTTGGATCCAAATGATCATGGCTCCAATAAATTGTGTTATCGGTTCTATTCTCACACAAGTAAATAAATTTGGTGGTTTGAAGGCCGAGGGACTAAAGGAAATGTTCTGGAGGACCGCTTCTCCCGAAGCATATTCTTTCGATCCAGAAACCGGTGGTGTTAAACAGAATGTCTTACCTCAAGAAGATGCAGAATGGCAACAGACTTTCTACAAAGCAACCTACGACAAGGATATGGCCGAAACTGAGTTGAATGCTGCTACCAAAGTGGGAGACCAAGTAGCCATCGCTACTGCCAAAGCGAAGTTATCTGCCTCGGAAACTACACTGGAAAAACTTCAGCAAGCTAAAGTCCCAAGTGTAGTTGAAGAAGAAGCACTAAGAAGACAGGCAATAGGTAGAGCTTTTGCAAAGAATCCTGATATCCGAGAAAAGGGGGTGGAGGGGTTAGACGCAGAAGGTTGGCTCCTTTATGTGCAACAAATCACGACTAAAACTCTTTATTACGCAGCTTCCTATTTATTAGAGGCGAGAGATTCTATCAATGCAGTAATCGCCGAGTTGAAACATAGGTTAACGGATTTCCTAGGTCTTGAGTTATCTTCTATGAGACTTAAGATGTTGGGATTAGAAAAGTTAAAGAATGTAATAAGACTTATTGATATTATTGCAAGTCTTGTTGATGTAATTAAGGAAGGAAGACTTGTATGTGAAGAGGAAACTGATGTACCATCTGAAGAGAGTGTTGCTAACACTCTCACATCTATTGTCCATGAAGGTTTAGGTGGATTAAAATCTTCGAGTGAGTTTACGGGTATAAAAGGTAAACTTATAAAAGTTACAGATGAAAATGGACAATTAACAGGATATACAATTTCTTCTCCTGACTTCGATCCTCTTACTGGGGGATATGTGCCTTTAGACGCACAAGGAAAATCTCAGTTACCTGATCAAGTACAAGTTACAGATCAGACAAATCTGAAAGGTTTTATACCTCTTTCGGGCTGTTTAAAAAGTAGCACAATTGAGAAACAAAAAATGAAGAAATGGTTAGAAGAACTCCAAAGCAAAAGTAAATTATACGGAGTTTAATGTGTATTTATGGGGATATAAATTTGGTAGGGCCAAGGATATTGTTGACCCTGCTTTAAAGAAATCTAGGCTTCGTCAAGTTCCTGGTGGAAGTTATAATAATAAGATAGCTAACATCAAGAGACCTGTTATGGATTATGAATACTCTCTATCAAGAGAGGATTTCCTAGTTCCTGAATGGGACTTGGCCGAAGTTGGTCGTATTGCGACAGCAGAGTCTTATTTCTCTAGAGCGATAAGAGCTAAAACGGCTCTTATGACTAAACAAGATCCTCAATTAGTAGGACGTAACTCCGAGACACTTCAATATATAAAATCTCGTTTCAAACAAATTGGTATTTCTACCAAAGTCCCTTTTGAACTTCTTTTGTGGCGAACTGCTAATGATCTCATCCAATATTCTAATGCAATGTGGGTCAAGGTTAGGCAGTCTAAGCTTCTTAAGGGAGTTCGCGGGCGTAAAGTAAATGAGAAAACTCTTGATCCGGTAGTAGGTTATTTCTATCTTTCGCCGGAAATGGTCGAGTTCCTTAAACCTGAATCTCCCAATGAAGTAGTAAGATACCGCCAGAGAATTGGGGATAAATATGTAGATTTTCCCGCCAGTGATGTTGTTCACTTCACCTATGATAAAAGAGGTGGACTTCTAATTGGTATGCCCCAAATAATTCCTGCTATCTCTGATATTGAATTACTTAGAAAACTAGAAGAAAATGTTGCAACATTAGTCCATAAGCATCTATTCCCGCTCTTCCATTATGTCGTAGGTACAGAACAACAACCTGCCAAATTAGATATGAAGACAGGCAAGGATGAGGTTGAACTAGTAAGAGAAGTCATCGAAGAACTTCCCGCCGAAGGTTCTCTCTTCACAGATCATCGTCATAAGATTAATGTATTGGGCGCGGAACAAAAGGCCCTTAAGATTGAAGGTTACCTCGAACACTTCAAACTAAGAGTATTTGCAGGTCTTGCTATCTCAGGTATTGATGTGGGCGAGACCAATACGGGCAACAAAGCCACTGCAGATAGTGCTTCTAGAGCTATGATAGATTCAGTTAAGGACTATCAGAAAGTTCTAGAGTGGCAGATTAATCAATACATCATCCAAGAGCTTCTGCAAGAAAGTGTCTTGGCCGATAAATTGGATGTCCTCTCGGAAGAGAATATCGTTACCTTCCGTTATCCAGAAATAGATATCGAATCTAGAATTAAGGTCCAAACTCACTATCTCCAGGCTTGGTTACAAAACGTAACAACCCTCTCCGAAACTCGTGGGTTCTTCGGACTAGAGCCAATGTCGGATAAGGAGTGGGAAGATACCTATTTCTCCAAGGTCCAAAAGACTTTAGTAGAGTTGGCCGCAGAGCAAAAGGCCTCCAATCAAGAAGCACAGTCTAGAGGTAATGATAATGTTTTGCGTCCAGCCAACCAAAAGACTAAGTTAACTGGTCCCAAAAAACTTAAAAACTCTATCCCATTGGGCAAATTCTTTGATAGTAAAGATGGTACTTTCAATCATTCCACATTCTATCAGCAACTGTTGTTATCTTCTTTAGATCAATCTTTGTTTGACGAAACAGATACTTATAGTATAATTACAAAAGAACATGGTACACTTAGTTATATTCTAGAACAGAAACTTAATGATCTTTATCGCGCTGGTCTTAGAGATGAAGAAGTATTCCAACTAACTACTGACGCGATATATAAATCTTTTATTGAAAGTCTGCTAAATAAGGGGTCCCTTAATGGATAATCCGATCAAAGAAGAAAATAAATTGCCGGTGGTCTTTACCGACACTGTTAGGTTAGTTCCCGCCACTTCCCTTGAATCTATGAAGAAACAATTCTCTGATAACTTAAAAGATGGCAAAAGGTCTTTGGAAGTTACTTTCGCGGGTACGCACTCAGGTATTTGGACTGGTAAGAGGTCTTTCTATCTCCCTTCCGAAATGGCAAGTGGAGCCAATACTTTTTTAACTCCCTACCCCAAACCTGTTTTAACCAACCATAATCCCGACAAAGATCCTATTGGCAGAGTTAAGGCAGTTAGTTATATTGATACTTCAAAATACTTCCGTCAAAAGTATGGGGACATGGTTTCTATTCTTCATACTAATACTCAACGTAAAAAGAAAGTCGCTATTGCCCGCGATATCGTTCGAGATGTTTTTGGCAAAGATGAAAATTATCAAGGGTTGGGTTATCTTCGTATTACGGCAGAGATTACAGATAGTGACGCAATTGAAAAGTTCTTGGATGAACGCTATCTAACTCCTTCAACTTCTTTTGTTCCCACAAAAGGAATGTATTGTTCTATCTGCCAAAAAGATCTAATGACTGCTTTAAAAGATGACGAGGAACCCTGTAAGCATTATTTTGGAGATATAGGAGACGATGGAACACCTTTCTTCTATATTCCATTCGGTTTTCAATATGACGAAATCTCCAATGTAAATGCTCCCGCTGATCCTTTAGCTAAAGTAGAAAAGTTAGATTTACGGGATTCAATGGTTGAAATCCACCCAATAATTACTGATACCAATAATACAAGGCACATTTTCTCTATGTATAAAGATTCCTTAATTGAAATTCCTGAACCGGCAGAAAAAGTTGAAGATAAGATTGAAGACAAAGAAGATGTCTCAAGTTCTGAAGAATCTCCTGTATTGGAGACCTCACCAACCGTTGATTCGGAGGATAAAGATGGCCAAGAAAAAGGGCAAGAAGAAGGGTTGCTAGTTTTAGCCGATTGGCTAAAGCAAGTAGAAAACAATGAAGTATCGGTCAAAGACCTCTTTGGTTCCGATGGTACTCAAATCCATTATGGTCCACATGGCACTTTCCCTGCGGATACCAAAGAAATGACGGATAAAAGTCTAGAAATTCTTAAGGGTTTCAAAGATGATATTCTAAAACAGCTTATTCTCGACGCTCTAATTCGTCGGAATGAAAGTTTCGACGAAAAGGTTGAGGAAGTTCTTCCTGTAGAAGATAAACAAGAAGAAGAAATCAATCCTTTAGCTTCTTTACTAGAAAATCCCGAAACATTAGACGTTGATACTATTAATGCTATGATTGAGTTACTCGCCAATGCTCTTCCCGGCGAAGATACTCCATGGCAAGGCAATGAAGAAGAGTGCCCCGATTGTAGAATCGAAGAAGACAAAGATGATCCCAAGGGTGGTTCTAATGCGGGCAAATATAAAACCAAGGGTCCTTATTGTGGTCCTTCCGGTGGAGCCCCCAAAGGTTCTTATCCTATTAACACAAAGAAACGTGCTATCTCTGCCCTAGCCTATGCTAGAAATGCACCTAATCCGGCAGGTATCAAGAAATGTGTCTGTCGTCATTATCCAGATTTGGCAGCTTGTTCTAAGAAAGATAGCAAAGACAATTTACTAAGAATCAGTTTTCTCTATGATGAAATCATGGAAGAACTCAAGAGTCTAGATAAGATGGAGAAGACTCCTGAGATCCTCAAGATTCTTGACATGGCTAATGTTCTTATCGAGAAAGTAGGCGATAATAAAGAGGTTTCTTGTCCTGACTGCAACACAAAAGATGCTCATTTATCTATCCTAATGGCCCAACTAGATGCAGAAAAGGCAGTGAATAAAGAACTTATCACTTCTTTCCGCGACAATAAAGTCACTAAAGAAGTTGAAAAAGTAGTAGAAAAACCTATCGAAGAGTCTTTAGAGGACAAAAGCCTTGAAAATGCTCCGGTTATTGAAAATCCTGTATTGACAGGTCTACCTAAGGTACAAGATAATAAGTCTATGGAATCTCAAGATCCTAAAGTAATTTATCGCGATATCTTTAACAGGTATACAAATCTAAAAGTGAGTGGGCGGGCAAGAGAAGCTAATGCCTTCTTGCTACGTCTTAAAAAAGATGGCAGTCTCCCGGCTGAAATTAATTTTGATTAACGGAGGTAGTTTATAATGGCTCAATATCGAGCGAACCACAAAAAGTGGACAGAATTTGGCCACGCTACTCCGAATGTTACATGTCTCCCTGGAGATATGCCCAACACTCAGAGTACCGTTGCGCCATATCTGCCATTTATTCGTGATTCAGTTTGGGATAGATATTATTTTGTAATCTCGGCTGGCACTCCTGTCGCCTTAGATTCCAACAACTATATCGTTCCCGCAGGTCTAGCTGTCGACTTGGCAGCTGAAGTAGCTTCTCCCGGTGCCGGTGTATTAGCTTATAGTCAAACCGATGTCGATGCAGGTGTAATCGGTCCCGATGGTGA
>Ga0265297_10008708_pt1 | contig 13415 bp, 14 predicted proteins | sample Munlanlwell13791_FD_192502 | JGI IMG/M metagenome (GOLD analysis project Ga0265297, IMG submission 192502) | Leachate microbial communities from a municipal landfill in Southern Ontario, Canada - Leachate well 137-91 | ecosystem: Engineered > Solid waste > Landfill > Unclassified | place... | reverse complement strand
GCTACTGCGCGGTCGCGACCGTGCTGCTGCTCGGCTTCGGCGGCCTGCGCGCGCTGGCGCAGCCGGCGACACGGCAGAGCGCGGCCCTGCTGCTGGCACTGCTGCTGCTCCAGTTCGCGCTGGGCGTGCTGACCATTCTGAGCGGCTTGAGCCTCCACCTGGCGATTGCGCACAGCGTCTGCGCGGCGGCGCTGCTGGCCGCCGGCATGCAGCTGCTGATCCGGGTCAAGACGGTACCTGCCTGAGGCCGGTGCCGGCCGCGTGCAGGCGAACAATCGCCGTACCACCAGCGCCGACTTTCAAAGCGAATGCTGCACCGCAAGATGTTGGGACATGTCGGGGGCATTGACTCCGACGTCATAAACTGCCTATCATGCAAAGCTCAAGCTACTGGAAAAGGAGCTGATCATGCCGCAGGTATTGATCGTTCATGGCTGGAGCGACACCTCCGAGTCCTTCCTTCCGCTGGCCAAGTTCCTCGCCGCGAATAACTACCAGGCACAGACGCTCTGGCTCGGCGACTACATTTCCATGGAAGACGACGTCCGGGTTCAGGACGTCGCGATCCGGATGGCGGAAGTCATCGAGCAGCGAATCCAGAGCGGTGCGCTCAAGGCCCCCTTCGACATGATCGTGCACAGCACGGGCGGCCTGGTAGCGCGCGCCTGGCTGACGACGCGCTATCGCGGGAAAATGGCCGACTGCCCGGTCAAGCGCCTGGTCATGCTGGCGCCGGCCAACTTCGGATCGAAGCTGGCGGCAACGGGCAAGAGCATGCTCGGGCGCCTGATCAAGGGCCTCAAGCACGGCTTCCATACCGGCACCTCGATGCTGAACGATCTCGAACTGTCCAGCCCCTTCCAGTGGGAACTGGCCCAGCGCGACGTCCTCATCGCGCCCGGCGGCGATACGCACAGCTACTACGGCGAGAACGGCGTCCTGCCCTTCGTGATTGTCGGCACGCGCGGCTACACCGGGCTGCTGCGCCAGATCGCCAACGAAGACGGCAGCGACGGCACGGTCAGGGTCTGCGCCGCGAACCTCAACGCGCGCGGCGTGACCATCGATTTTCGCGAAACCGATCCGGACAAGATGATGACGACATGGGAAAGCCGGCTCGAATGCGAGGTGCCGCTCGCCGTGCTGCCGACCCGCACCCACGGCTCCATCGTCGATCCGGATCGCGACGACGACGCCAATGACGACGGCTTCAACGAGTCCGACGCCGAGAAGATGCAGCTCGGCCAGTTGATCCTGCGGGCGCTCGGCTGCGAAGGGATTGCAAGCTACAAGAAGATTCAGGAGGAGTGGAACGACATCAGCGAGGCCACGGCGCAGCGCGCCAAGGCCGATCCGGACAGCCCGGATGCCGGGTCCTTCCACCAGTATATGCAGGTCAATGCCTATGTCGTCGATGACCACGGCAAGCCGGTTCCCGACTACTTCCTCGAGTTCTTCTCGAACCGCGACCGGGAGGACGACCCACCCAATGTCTACTTGCACGCCAATGTCCTCGAGGACGTGAAGAAGAACAGTCAGAACGAGGCCTTGCGCAATCTCTATTTCGACCGCACCGATCTGGTCGATGGCTACTACCCGAGGTTTTCGGCGGGCGCCAACCCGGTGCTCTACATGTCGGTGTATGCCGACGCGCCGGGCGCCAACGTCAGCTACTTCGCGCCGGACGATCCGTCCGCGCAAGGCATGGTGCCGATCCATCTGGAGGGCGACGCCACCAAGCGCTGGCTCAAGCGCAACACCACTCACTTCGTCCAGATCATCCTGCCGCGGCGGCCCGGCGAAAAGGTCTTCCGCCTGGTCGACTACCCGCACTGGACGCCGCCGGACGAACGATAAGAGTTCGCCGTTTTGCCGTCCCGGCCGGTTCGCTGCAGAAGGACGGCACAAGGAGGGAACATGGATATCGCTAAACTGAAAATTGCCGGGCGGAAAATCGGCCGGGCCGTGATCGGCATTGCCGCGATGTGCGCGCTGCAGGCCATGGCGCAACAGCAGGTGCCTGCCCAGATGCAGAAACTGGATCCGTCTGCATGGAAGCAGACGACTCCGGGATGGGCCGCGCAGGTCATACCCGGCGGCGAGTCCAAGCCCGAGATGGTCCCGGCGATCAAGCCGAAGGGCGAAAAGCAGATGATTCCCTACACTTCCGACGATTGCGGCCTGAACGAGGTCAGCGCCGCCGAATTGCAGGCGGTGCGCGCCAGCATCCTTGCCGCGCTGGGCAGCAACAGCGCGGGCGTGACCAGTTTCACCACTACAGAGAAGCAGATCCCGGCGTCCTGTACCAGAAAGCGCGCCGCCTACTATCTTCGCGCCATCGCACAGATCCAGTCCGCAAAATGAGCGCCCGTCAACCTGGCCACGCCGTGGCACCAGTGCTCGGCATCCTGCTTTTCCTGGCCGTGCCGATCGACGCATCGGCGCAGGAAGGCACCGCCAAGGCCTTCGACTTCGGTTCGCTCGTCGAAAAGCAAGCGACGCCCAAGCCGCCCTCCGTTCCCGCGCCGGGCCCCTGCAACGAAATCACCGACGAGGCGCGCCAGGCCTGCGCGCGCTTGCAGAAGGTCGCCTACGAACACCAGGCCTGGATGCTGGAATACCGGCAGAAGGCCTTCGAGGCGCACCACGTCTACACGATCATCGTCTTCGCCATCGTCTGCGCGATGGTCCTGCTCGGCATGTATCTTTCCTACAAGGAGTTCGCCATCGGCGCCGCAAGGCGCCAGAAGCTGATCGAGCGGCTGATCCAGCGGGTACGGCGCACGGCCGGCGGGAAGCCGGACGAGGCCAAGGCGGGCGGCGATCAGGAACTGTCCGCCGAGGAAAAAGCCGCCGCGGCGACGGCCCTCGAAATCGGCACCTCGGGCGTCAAGGTCACCTCGCAGGTGCTCGGCGTAATCGTGCTGGTGGTCTCGATGGGCTTCTTCTACCTCTACCTCAAGACCGTCTATCCGATCCAGGAATCGAACGCGCCGTCCGCCGCCGCCACAACCTCGGCACCGGCATCCGCCGCCGAGCCGAAATAACCGCAATCGCCGTGTCACCAGCGCCGACTTCTGAGACATTCAATTCGAGCCCGGCCCCTTCGATCATCCTTTTGAGATCAAGGCGGCGCGCACTCGCGGCCACAGTAGGTTGAGCGCCAGGCCCGCCATCACCAGCGCGGCGGCGGCCAGCTTCCAGAACGGCAGCGATTCGTCCAGCCACAGCGCAGCGCCACCCATGCCGAACACCGGCACCAGCAATGCCATCGGCGTGATCGTCGCGGCGGGGTGTTTGGCCAGCAGCCAGCCCCAGGCCGCGTAGCCGAACAGCGAATTGCCCCAGGACTGGTAGGCCACCGCGGCCCAGGTCGACGCGTCGGCCGCCCGCAGCGCCGCGGAGATCGCGTCCCAGCCCTCGACCAACAGTGAGAGCGCGACCAGCGGCGGCACCGCAAAGCCGCTGGACCAGACCACGTAGCCGACCATGTTGGCCGGCGCGCCCTGTATCGCGGCGATGTTCCCGCCGGCCCAGGAAAGCGCCGCCAGCAGCACCAGCAGCAGGCCGAGCGGCGTCGTGGTGCCGTCGGTATGCAGGATGATGACGGCGATTCCCGCCGATGCGAGCAGCAGGGCGAACCACTGGAAGCCGCGCACCCGTTCGCCGGCGAGGCGCATCGACAGGCCGATGGTGAAGAATACCTGGATCTGGATCACCAGCGAGGCCAGGCCCGGCGAGACATGGCCGTTCATGGCGACATAGAGCAAGCCGAACTGGCCGACTCCGATCAGCAAGCCATAGAGCGCAAGGTTGCCCAGCGGCACTGCCGGGCGCGCGAGGAAGAACAGGGCAGGAAAGAGCACGAGGCCAAAGCGCAAGGCCGCGAACAGGAGCGGCGGCAGATGCCCGAGGGCGAGCTTGATGACCACGAAATTCGTGCCCCAGACGGCGACGACGGCGAGCGCGAGCAGGAAGTGTCGCAAGGGAAGGGCGGCGGGCATGCGGGGATTGTCGCATGGGGGAATGCAATGCGAGCCTGAGGATCATCGAGCTGGAGTCCCGCGCCGGCCGTCACCGGCAGGCCCGTGGCTCCGTCAGGGTTTCACATTCCTCCGCCCCGGGCCTGCCGGCGCCAGCCTGATCGCCGTGTCACCAGCGCCGACTTTTGCGGGAAAGGTGGGCGGCTATGCAAATTCAATGTGATGCTGACCCCAATAGCTCCAATAGCTCCGGCCTGCCGGCGCCGGCCTGATGGCAACTTGTCACCGTCTCGCCAGCGCCGACTTTCAAGGCGCCGCCCGCCTTGACAAGTGTCAATAGACTATATACAGTCGGGCCATGATTCGTGGCTTCCGGCACAAGGGACTTGAGCAGTTCTTCAAGACGGGCAGCAAGGCCGGCATACAGCCTTCGCATGCTGCGCGCCTGCGTCTGCAACTGGCCAAGCTGGACGGCGCGAAGTCACCCGCCGACATGGGTTTGCCCGGCTGGAAATTGCATCCCCTGACTACCGGGCACTGGTCGGTCTGGGTCAATGGCAACTGGCGCCTGACCTTCGACTTCGAAGGCGAGGATGCCGTGCTGGTGGATTATCGGGACTATCACTAGGAGCAAAGAGATGACGCGCATGTACAACCCGCCGCATCCCGGCGAAGTTTTGAGGGATGGCGTATTCACCGGCACCGGCATCACCGTGACCGACTTCGCCCGGCGCATCGGCGTCACCCGGGTGACGCTGTCGAACGTGCTGAACGGCAGGAACGGCGTCAGCGCCGACATGGCGGTGCGCCTTGCCGCCGCGCTGGGCGGCAGTGCCGAATCCTGGCTGCACATGCAGGCCCAGTACGATCTTGCGGCTTCCGAGAAGGCTCTGAAGAAGGTGGTGGCGAAGATCGAGCCGCTGGATATGACTGAAGTGACGGCCTGATCGCCGTAGTACCAGCGCCGACTTTCGAATTGCTGACCACGCTTGCTGCTCAGCCAAAAACAAATTCGAAGCTGACCCGTTTAGCTCGCCTGCGGTGCGCCTCGCCGCCGCGCTGGGTGGCAGCGCGGAATCCTGGCTGCACATGCAAGCCCAGTACGATCTTGCGGCTTCCGAGAAGGCCCTGAAGAAGGTGGTGGCGAAGATCGAGCCGCTGGATATGACTGAAGTGACGGCCTGATCGCCGTATCGCCAGCGCCGACTTTCGCTTGCTAACCACGCTTGCCGCTCAGCCAAAAACAAATTCGAAGCTGACCCGTTTAGCTCTTCCTCCGCCCCGGGCCTGCCGGCAACGGCCTGATCGCCGTATCACAAGCGCCGACTTTCGAATTGTCGATCGCGCTTATTGGCCAGCTAAAAACAAATTTGAAGCTGACCCCTATAGTTCAAATCGCCGTATCGCAAGCGCCGACTTTCGAAGTGATGATCGTGCTTTCCAGTCCGTCGAAATCAAATTCGAAGCTGACCCGTTTAGCTCAGACCCCAATAGTTACGGACGCCGACCCCAATAGCACCCCCAATAGTTATTGTGATTCCTTCATTGGCATCTTTCCGAATGTGAGCCAGTCGGGATAACTTTCATCGCTCGGCATCAAGGCGAGGTCTTTCGCAGGACTGAAATCGGTCCGATTAATCTTTGGCGCATCTTCTCTGAAGGTATCTTTGAACTGAACAGCAATCCGATTGCCGTGCTCAGCGAAATCCTTACACAAGAGCTGACTGAAGAAGATTCCGTCATCTACTTGATTGCAGATAGCGCTAATCGCTGCTGGATAGTTTTGATCTATTTGGCCAGCTATTGGAAGGCCAAAATATTGAGCTGGAGTGACCCCACCAGCTGCCTTGTATGACTCGATCAGCTCATTACGCTTTTCAAGAAAAGCACTCAAAGCATGCACTGTTTGCCCCAAGGTTGTGGTTAGCGCAAGCGGGCGCCCCGTAAGCGATAGTCTTTCAAAGACCATTCCTTGGAGAATGTCTACCGGAAGCGGGGGTAAAGAGAGTGTTTCAAGATCAGCCCTAAAGTGAAATATTTCATCTTTGCTAATCTGGCCCAACTTACGTTTCTCCTGATGCTCTAGCAGGGCTGACTTCTGAGTCTCAAAATTCTCTTTGAGTGCCTTGAGGTGTTGCTTCTTTATTGTTATGAGCGAGTTACAGATGCCAAATGCCACCATCATTGCTGTATTCGTGTCTCGTATCTCCTTAAGCAATTGATCCCTAATTTTCGCTCTCTCAGCAATCCGTTGAGCACCATACGCGCCCCCGAACGCGCCCGCTAATGAGCCTGCAATCGCTGTGAAGAAAACTGAATTAAAAAACTCCTTGATCTCCCCCCAATGAGCGGTCAAGTAGGTAGGCAGTTGGACGTCCAAGACAACCCTCCCATATTATTGAACAAGCTTGTTCCGGCTATGGGTCCCCGTTCAGGTGACACGGGAGTGTACGGATGCTAATAACATTTAGCGCGAAACATTACTCTCACCACATGCAATTAGCAATTAGTGACTAGCCGTGTCTATGGCCGCCATCTTTATGTGGCCTCTATCCAGAATTCGCGACCCCGCTAACCACATGCCCCGTCGGCACAAGCCTTGACGCCGGCTCGCAATGCCTTGTCTGGTCGTCGAAGAAGAAGTCGGGTTCGAATTCGCTGAGGAAGCGCGACTTCTCCAGGCCGCCGAGGAACATGGCTTCGTCGACTTCGACCTTCCATTCCATCAGGGTGCGGATCGCGCGTTCGTGGGCGGGGGCGCTGCGCGCGGTGACCAGCGCGGTGCGGATTTTCATTTTTCCGCCGGCGCTGTCGGCGCGCAGCCGGTGCAGGGCTTCGAGCAGGGGCAGGAAGGGGCCGGGCGGCAGGGGGTGCAGCGCGCGGCGTTCTTCGTGGTCCTGGAAGGCGGCGAGGCCCTGTTCCTGGAACACGCGCTCGGCCTCGTCGGAGAACAGCACGGCGTCGCCGTCGAAGGCGATGCGCACTTCCAGCGGGTGCTTCTCGGCCTCGGTCAGCGAGGCCGCATACACGCGCGCGGCGGGGAAGCCGGCGTTGAGCGCTTCGCGCACGTCGGCCTCGTTGGCGGAAAGGAACAGGTTGGCGCCCAGCGGCTTGAGGTAGTGGTAGGGCGGCCGGCCGCGCGTGAACACGCCGCGTTCGAGCTCGAGGCCGGCGGCGGTGGCGGACTTGAAGATGCGCAGGCCGGAGACCGGGTCGTTGCGCGAGAGGATCACCACGGCGACGCGCTGGCGCTCGGGCGTGTTGAAGGCCAGCAGCTTTTGCACCAGCGGGAAGGCGACGCCGGGCCGCGCCGGCTGGTCCATGCGTTCGAGCTGCAGGGCCATGTAGGCGGAATCGTCCTGGTCCTCGAAGACCTGGTTTTCTTCCTCGAAATCGAACAGCGCGCGCGATGAGAGCGCGACGACGAGCTGGCCTTCCAGGCTGGCGGGCATCAGGGTTTCTCCGGTTTGGCGAGCTTCGCCTGCAGCCACGCGGGAAAGGATTTCCACGGCATGGCGACATGGCCGCCGGGCAAGGCACGCTCCTTGTCCGTGCGGCAGACGATGAGGCCCGTCGCGGTGACGTCGCCGCCGGCCACGGCCAGGAAGCGATTGAGCGGCTCGACATGGCCGGCGCCCGGGGTCGCCGTCAGCTTGACCTCCACGGGCTGCAACTTGCCGTCGATCACGATCAGCAGATCGACCTCAAGACCATCGTGCGAGCGCCAGAAATACACATCCGGTTTGCGGCCCAATGCCATGAAAGCCTTGACGGCTTCCGTGACCACCCAGCCTTCCAGCAGCGGCCCGCCCATCGGCCCGGCCAGCGCGGCGGCGGCATCCGGTTGGCGGGTCAGCAGGCTGACAAGGGCGGAATCATGGAAATAAAACTTGGGCGTCTTGACCACCCGCTTGCCGTAGTTGCGGAACCACGGCGGCAGGAAATGGGCGATGTATGACGCTTCGAGCACACCGGCCCAGGATTTCACCGTGGGCTGGCTGATGCCGAGCTCGCGGGCCAGGTCGGCGGCATGGAATTCCTGGCCATGCCGGGTTGCCGCCAGGTTGAGGAACTGGTTGAAGCTGCGCAGGTCGGGGATGTTGCGTATCTGCCTGACGTCGCGCTCGATGTAGGTCGACACATAGCCGCGCAGCCACAGGTCGCGCCGATCGGGATGCAGGGCGGGAATCGGATAGCCGCCGTTCCAGAGCAGCTTGTCCAGGCCGGGCCGGGGCAGTTCCGGGTAGGAAAAGGGCGGCAGCTCGAGGATGGCGACCCGGCCGGCGAGGGATTCGCTGACATCGCGCATCAGGCCGAACTGCTGTGAGCCTGTGAGCAGCCAGCGCCCGCAACGACGGGGTTCGGCATCGATGCGCATCTTGAGGTGCGACAGCAGGGCGGGAACGTACTGGATTTCGTCGAGGATCACGGGCCGCTTGGCGAAGCGGCCAAGAAAGCCGGCGGGATCCACCGACGCAAAGTCGCGTTCGAGCGGATCGTCGAAGCTGACATAGTCGACCTGGTCCCCCGCTTCGTGCCGCAGGAAGGTGGTCTTGCCGGATTGCCGCGGGCCGGTGACCAGGATGGCGGGAAAACCGGTCAGGGCTTGGCGCAGGGCGTCGGCGAGTTGGCGTTGTCGATACATTCGGCAATACTAAAATCGGATTTTAGTTTTGTCAAACCGGTTTTGTCGAATCAACGGGCTTGGGCATTTGCGGATTCCTGTCCATTTCTGTCCGTGTGTGCCTATCGATCCGGCATGCGGACCTTGCATGCGGATTGGAAACCGATGCCGGCGAGTGTACAGTGAAACTTTTGGGATTTCCCTCCATGAACATGCGCCTTTCAACGACGGCTCTCGGCACGCTTCGCCATCTCGCTCCGTTCATGGCCGCCGTCCTGCTGGCGGCCTGTGCCGCCGTACCACCAGCGCCGACTCTTGCGGCCGCGCAACTCGCGCCGGGCGGCACACTGCGCGCCGCGATCAACTACGGCAACCCGCTGCTGGCGACGCGCGATGCAACGACCGGCGAGCCGCGCGGCGTTTCGGTCGATCTCGCGCGCGAGCTGGCGCGGCGCCTGGGCGTGCCGGTCGAGCCGGTGATCTACACGGCGGCGGGCAAGGTGGTCGAGGGCATCAAGGCCGGCGCCTGGGATGTCGGCTTCTTCGCCATCGATCCGGTGCGCGCGGCGGATACCGATTTCAGCGCGGCCTATGTGGTGATCGAGGGGGCCTACCTGGTGCCGGCGGATTCGCCGATCCGGCGCAACGAGGACGTCGACCGCCCGGGCGTGCGCGTGGTGGTCGGCCGCGGCAGCGCTTACGACCTTTACCTCACGCGCAATCTGAAGCACGCCAGACTGCTGCGCGTGCCGACCTCGCCCGAGGTGACGAACACGATGGTGGCGGAAAGGATCGAGGTCGCGGCAGGGGTGAAGCAGCAGATGCAGGCCGATCAGAAGCGCGTGCCCGGCTTGCGCCTCCTCGACGGGCGCTTCATGGAAATCCTGCAGGCGATGGCGGTGCCCAAGGGCCGCGCGGCGGGGGCGGCCTACGTGGCGGCTTTCGTCGAGGAGATGAAGGCCTCGGGCTTCATTGCCGATGCGCTCAAGCGCCACGGCGTCGAGGGCGCGAGGCTGGCAGACCCGGTTGCGGGGCCGGGCAACTAGCGGCAACTATTGATTCGGCCGCAAGCGGGTTGAACGTTCGCCCTGAGCTTGTCGAAGGGCGCATGGGGCTTCGACAAGCTCAGCCTGAACGGGAGTTTCAAGTTCGCTCAGTCTTGATCAGCAGCCGGCGGCGCACTTGCCGCCGCTGTCGAACTCCATGGTCTTGCCGCTCAGCGGCACATGGGCCGGCACCTTGACGGCCTTGAGGAAGGCCTCGGTGCGCGAGCCCGGGCGCACCTTGCCGCCGACGGTGCCGACTTCATTGACATGCGAGGCGATCACCGAGGCGGGCCTGACCAGGTCGTTGATCACATAGGCGGCTTCGGTCGGGCCGGTGGTGAAGGTGTCGCCGATGTTCATCACCGCCAGCTTGGCCGCGTAATGGCCGCGCACGACCTTCTCCTGCTCGCCGGTGATGCCGGTGTCGCCTGAGAGATAGACCACCAGGCCGTTGCTGAACTTCAGCACGTAGCCGGTGGCCTCGCCGACATAACCGGCAATGCCGGCGTCCTTCATGTGCTTGCCGAGGTCGCCACCGATGTAGTCGGGGTCGAGGCCGTTGCTGTGGATCGCCTGCACCGTGGCGATGGTGACGCCGCCGACCTTCACGCTGGCGCCGAAGCGGGCGAGGATGGAATTCTTCGGGTCGCCGCCGGCGGCCTTGAGCTTGTTGGCGAAGAAGGGCGGCATCTCGCTGCCGGTGACGATCTTGGCGTTCTTGGCCACGGCGATGTTGACGGCGCTCGTGTTCGGCAGGGCCGAGACCGAGGTGTCCGGCTTGTCGCAGGCACCGGAGTTGGGCGCCTTGTTGTGCGCGTTGCCGACGTGGTCGCCATGCATGTGGGTGACGAGGATGACGTCGATCTTGCCCAGGCGCGGATCGTCCGCGCCGGCGACGGTGCGGCCCGGATCGTAGAGGATGCGCGTGCCGTTGGGGTCTTCGAAAATCATGGCGCGGTCGAGCGGGCAGAGTTCGCCGTCGTGGCCGCCGAGCGGCGTGATTTTCACGTTCGAGGCGAGCGCCGGCTGCGCAATCAGCGCGCCGACGGCGAGCGCGGAAAGCAATGATGCGATTTTCATGGTGGATCTCCTGTTGGGTAGTACTTTTTTTGGTTTGGGACTACGCCAAAACGGTAGCACGATTTGGCGCCAACAGGCGGGGCGGTGCAGCAGCGACGTTGCGTTTATCGCGCTTCAGGCTTGCTTCGGTTTCGCCGCTTTGGCAGTTTTGGGCGCGGCCGCATACATCTGCGTCATGCGCGCGGCCTCTTCGGTGACGCGGCTGCGCAGGTCGGGCGGGGCCAGCACTTCGACGTCGGCGCCGAACTTGAGGATGTCCATGATCAATTCGCGGTGGTCGGCATAGGGGAATTCCAGCAGCCAGGAACCGTCCGCGTTGTAGGCACCTTTCTGCTTCGGATGCCAGGTTTCCTGTGCGACCCAGCGCGCGCGCTTGGGCGTGAAGCGCAGTTTGGCGTGCTGCAGCTTGCGCCCGGAGAAGATGCCGTAGCCGGCGCCGAGCACTTCGTCCAGGCTGCGATGCGAGACCTCGCGCGCTTTCCTCTCGATGAGCGTGGCTTCGCGGATCGAATCGAGGGAGAAGTTGCGGATGTCGTCGCGCAGGTGGCACCAGGCGTCGAGGTACCAGTTCTCGCGGTAATACACCAGGCGCTGCGGCGAGACTTCGCGCTCGGTGGTTTCGCCGCTGCCGCGGGCGAAGTAGGTGATGGCGAGGCGCTTGCGGCGCAAGAGTGCGGCGCCGACCTTCTCGAAGTGCGCGAGCTTGAGGTCGCGCTTGCCCAAGCCGACGATCAGGACGCGGCGGCGGATTTCCTCGGCGGTGTTTTCGGCGCTGCCGAGCAGGCTGTTGAGTCGCGCGATCAGCGGCTGGATGTGCGGCGTGAGGATGCCGCCGGGGTCGAGGTCGGTCAGCAGGTGCTGCATCGTGAGCAGCGCATGGACTTCGCCGGAGTTGAACCAGAGGCCGGGCAGTTCGTACTGCGCGCCGGCTTCGGCGTGCGGGGTGTCGAAGCGGTAGCCGCCGCCGGTTCCACCATGCCTGTCCCAGACGATGGGCGCGTTGAGCCGGTTGCGCATGTACTCGAGGTCGCGCTTGAGCGTGGCGCGCGAGACTTCCAGCGCTTCCATCAGGTCGACGAAGGGCACCAGCTTCCGGTCGTGGATCATCTGGTCGATCTTGTAGAAACGCTCAGTGCGATCCATGGCGCGACTCGGAGGTGAATTGGCGGAAGTGCTCGAGGCGGCGCGGGTGGATCACGCCGCTGGCGACGGCGGCCTTGATCGCGCAGTCCGGCTCGGCCTCGTGTTTGCAGTCGCGGAAGCGGCACTGGCCGAGGAAGGGACGGAACTCGACGAAGCCGAATTCGATCTCCTGCGGCGTCAGGTGCTTGAGGCCGAATTCCTGCAGGCCGGGGCTGTCGATCAGCGTGCCGCCGGGGCAGGTGTCCTCGGGCAGCCGGTAGAGGCGGGCATAGGTGGTGGTGTGCTTGCCGGTGTCGAGCGCGGTCGAGATCTCGCGCGTGGCTGCCGCCGCGCCGGGCACGAGGGCGTTGATCAGGGTCGACTTGCCCATGCCTGACTGTCCGACCATGACCGAGCTTTCGCCGGCCAGCAGCGGCAGCAGGGGCGAGGGATCGAGCTTGGCCGAGAGTTCGACGACGCGGCAGCCCAGGGCGACGAAGGGCGCCAGCAGGGCACGCGCGGCTGGCAGCGCCGCCGTCAGGTCGCACTTGTTGAGCACGATGACGGGTGCCAGGCCTTCGTGTTCGGCGGCGACCAGCGCGCGACTGAGCAGCATGTCGGAAAACGACGGGTCGGTGGCGACCACCAGCAGCAGTTGCGTGGCGTTGGCGGCGATCAGCTTCTGGCGGTAGGCGTCGCTGCGGTAGAGCAGGCTGCGCCGCGGCGCGTGGCCGGTGATCTGTCCGTCGGGGGTGAGGTCGACTTCGTCGCCGACCGCGAAGGGGCTTTTCTTGCCGCGCGGATAGCCGGTGGCGAGGATGCCATCGGTCAGCTCGATCTCGTAGTGCCGGCCGAAGGCGGCAACGATGGTGCCGCGCTTCAGCAGGGGCGACGAGCCGCTCAAAGGCCGTTACAGCGTGAGCAGCGCATCGATCTTCGCCGCGCAGATGAAGTCGTTCTCGGAAAGGCCGCCGATCGCATGCGTGGTGTAGCTGACCGTGCACTGGCCCCAGCCGACGGCGAGGTCGGGATGGTGGTCCTCGCGGTGCGAGATCCAGGCCGTGGCGTTCACGAAGGCCATGGTTTCGTAATAGTTCTTGAACGTGTAGGTCTTGGTGATCACCGTGCCCTGGCGCTGCCAGCCGGCTAGCGTGGCGAGCAAGTCGGCGGCTTCATCGTCGGTGAGCGGCGGCACGCCGCCTTCGCAGGGCTTGCACTTGCCCTTGGAGAGATCGCAAACCATTGTCATGGTATTTCCTTTACGCGGAATGCAGCCGCGCGATGCGCTGGCTGGCGGGTGGATGGGAATCGTGGAACAGCGAGTGCAGCGGATCTGGGGTCAGCGTCGCCGCGTTGTCGCGATACAGCTTGACCAGCGCGGCGACCAGGTCGGTGGCGGCGGTCTGCTTGGCGGCGTAGGCGTCCGCTTCGTATTCGTGGCGGCGCGACAGGGCGGAGGTCAGCGGCGCCAGCGGAAAGAGGAACACCGGCAGCACCATGGAGAACAGCAGCAGGCCCATCGCCGTACGAGTTGTTGGCTCCGTGCCGTCGGCGCCGACT
>Ga0265297_10008707_pt1 | contig 13416 bp, 11 predicted proteins | sample Munlanlwell13791_FD_192502 | JGI IMG/M metagenome (GOLD analysis project Ga0265297, IMG submission 192502) | Leachate microbial communities from a municipal landfill in Southern Ontario, Canada - Leachate well 137-91 | ecosystem: Engineered > Solid waste > Landfill > Unclassified | place... | reverse complement strand
TACCCGGCACTATCATGCCTTTCATGTGTTCTTCAGTCCGGCGTGCAAGTTCCCAGACGCTGGGTACCTTACTTAATGCCTTCTTGCTGCCTTCGCGCATCGAAGAATAAAACTTGCTGGATAATATCTTGGTCAGATAATTGTTCATCGCACCGACAGGTGGCGAAATGGACATGTCATTGTCATTCAGAATGACTAACAGATTGGCATCCAAAGAGCCGGCATGATTCATCGCTTCAAAAGCCATGCCGCCGGTGATGCTGCCGTCACCGATAATCGCTACCATCTGCTTGTCTTCGCCTTTCAGTTCAGAGGCAATCGCCATGCCTAAAGCCGCGCTGATCGAGGTGCTAGAGTGACCGACACCAAAGGCATCGTATTCACTTTCCGCGCGGCTAGGGAATGCCGAAACCCCGCCTTTGGTACGAATGGTGGTCATTCGGTCTTTGCGCCCAGTCAGGATTTTGTGTGGGTAAGCCTGATGGCCGACATCCCAAACCAACTGATCGGAGGGTGTATCAAACACATAATGCAACGCCACCGTTAACTCAACCGTACCCAAACCTGCTGAAAAGTGGCCACCGGAAATACTCACGGTATGCGTTAAATACTCGCGCAGTTCTTTAGCCAAATTTTTTAGCTGGTCTTTGGGTAACTTGCGGACATCTGCCGGGGTGTTGATGTCTTTAAGCAGTGGGTAGTTATGTAATGTATTCATATTAATAAAGGGGTTCGCGATAGAACATCAGGATGATGCCAATCTGAAACAAGGCGGCAACGGATATAAAACCGGCAATATCCTTGCCGGGTCTGTCCAATTTCAATTCCAGCCATCGACCGCATGCCAGAATGAGAGAGAAAATTCCCATTGTGGTGTGACCGACCTGGATAAGGAAAGCACTTTTCGCTTGAAAGCCTACATGTGAATGGGTAAGCAACATTAATCCGCCAAATGCAGCCAGCAAGGGAAAAACAAAAGGGAGTTTGCTGTTCGGATTTTTGGTTATTCTGGCAGTGAGTTCAAAAATGCCAAGAACAAACACAAGCAGAGTCGCAATTCTGTGCTGCAGCACTTCGCCGTTATTAAAAGTACTTTCCCAGAAACCTATTGGACCCAAAGGCCAGGTTTCAGCGTCACTGCGGAAAAACAGAAAAATCCCCAGCAAGACAAAACCCAATGGCCAGTATTTGAATTTATCAAATCCCGGATATTTTACATAAGACAGCATGGCAAAGAAACTCATCACCGTCAGAAAAATACCGGCAATGTTGTGGTTGTAGTTTGACCATTCAGTTGCTGCCAGCGAAGGGACTTGGCCGACAATAGCAACGCGTCCGGCTTCACCTGCAATCAAATCGGTATGCGTAGGGGAACTTGTTTGGGGGATTTGCGGGTTAAAGGTGTTTAGAACTTCCTGCCAGCTTGCCGTCAGGCTTGGAATATCAATAGCCGGAGGCTGGGAAGCCAGGCTGGCGGCAGTAAATAATAAAGTGACCAGAACAAAGGTTTCCGCTTCAATGTAATAAGGAACGCGGTTATTTAATGGGTAATTATTTCCGGTAATCCCGTATTCCAATACGGCGCTTTTGTTTAACCAGGCAAAACCCAAAGCAATGGACATTAAAATAATCTTTACCATTAACAAATTGCCGTAGCCGGTACCGATCAGACCGTTCCATGAGTCGATGTATTGCAAGGCAATAGGCAGGCCTGAAATCAGAATCATGGCGACTGAGGCTATGCCGAAAATAGTGAAACGTTTAAGCAATAAAGGCCATAATTCAGCCGGAACCTGTTTTCTGTGATGTAAAAACCAAAGGTTGACCAGATGGAAAATACCGCCAATCCAGGCCGCTGCGGCCAGTTGATGAATGACTGTCAGCGACATTAAGATAAACTGATTTTCAAAACGTCCCGCCGCATGTACCAGCCAGGCGCCAGAAATAATCATGGGCAAGGCTACGATGCTGGCGGTTATCCAGTGCCGTTTTGAAAAAGGGTTTTTGCTGAGATACTGATAGCAGTAACCCGCCAAAAACACAGTCAGTACTGCCCGAACTATACCGCCTATGAATTGCGTAGTATCGGCGAACTCAGGAAACGGCCATCTCTCAAGTACGGCAGTCATTAACCATATCTTAAGAATAATTTTGAAAACCTGGGCAGCAGCCAGCCAAAAACCACCTTTGTATAGAAGGGTGATGGTTTTTTGCAGCAATACTGCGTTATATCCATCGTTATGATTCCAGGGGCGCAAAACAAAAAGGCCCCAGAACAGGCTGCCGATTGCTAATGAAAAACAAATCAGGTCAAACCCGCCAATAAGAGAATCAAGAAAATCAGCTATGCCGGCCATTGCTAAAACCTATTGTGAAACGGAAAAATGGATAACGTCTTCTGTTAAATGACCATCAGCAGCGAAGACTTTAAATCTGAGGGCATAATCACCGGATGCTAATGCCGGAATATGGACAATCATCTGGCCTTGTTTATTGCCGTTGGATACTTGCAATAATTCATGTTTATCACCCTTGCTGACCAGAAAAACTTGTGACAGTCCCAATTCGATTTTGGAATTAAAGCTAAGCTCTACTTTGCCTGGCTGGTTAGTGTGAATGGGCGTGATTTTTAGTGAATAATCAGTGATAACCGCATGAGCAGAAACCCAATGTGATTGACACAATGCTAAAAATAATAAAATTGATCGGAATAATTTTTTCATTATGCTTTCCTGCTTAGCTGCTTTTTTTGCTTTTCAAGGCATGACCGGCCAGATTTTTACCCAAATCCCAGATAGAGCCAGGAATTTGATGGGTGTCAGCAATGGCCTTATCAAAGGAACCGACAATATTGTCGCGGTCTTTTTGCGTTAAGTTTAGCGGAGGTAAAAGCTTGACCACGTTCATGCCGTGCCCTGCAACCTGAGTCAGGATATGGTGTTCCTTAAATAAAGGAATGGTGATCATTTGACAGAACAAGCCTTTATTAGCCGCTTCCAGCATAGCCCAGGCCGCTTTGAGTTTCAGGCTTTTAGGTGATTGGAATTCAATCGCAATCATCATGCCTTTGCCGCGTGCTTCTTTAAGAAACTCATATTTTCCAGCCATGGCGTTCAGACTGTTGATGATGTCTGTGCCGACTTTCATGCTGTTTTCCACCAGTTTTTCATCTTCCATGACATGCAGCGTGACAAGGCCGGCCGCCATCGCCATATTGTTTTTGGAAAAGGTAGATCCATGAACGATAGCGCGGTCCATACGGTTAAAAACAGTATCCATGATTTTGTGCGTCATGGCGACTGCGCCGACTGGAACAAAGCCGCCTGATAGGGCTTTAGCCATGCAAATCATATCCGGTTTAACGTTCCAGTGATCGATTGCCCAAAATGCGCCAGTGCGGCCCAAACCAGTCTGAACTTCATCAGCTACAAACAATGTGCCGTATTTTTTACATAAACGTTCAACTTCCGGCAAATAATTGTCGTCCGGCACATTAACGCCTTTACCTTGAATAGGTTCGACAACAAAAGCCGCAACATCTTTGTTGCTTAACGCTTTTTCCAATGCGTCCAGATCATTAAATGGAATTGCGCTGCAGCCCGGCAGCAGTGGGCCGAAACCTTCGCGGAAAATCTCCTCGCCGTTTAATGATAAAGCGCCCATGGTCAAGCCATGATAGCCGTGCTCACAAAAGACAATTTTTTCACGTTTGGTGGTGTAGCGGGCAAATTTGATCGCCGCTTCAACGGATTCGGTTCCTGAATTGCAGAAGAACATCTTGTCGAGATTATCTGGGGTAGTTTTCAGAATTTCTTTCGCCAGTAATCCGCTGAGTACGGAAACATCCATTTGCACCAGATTGGGCAGTTCCAGAGTTAAGGTCTCTGTTAACGCGCTGATTACAGTGGGATGATTCCGGCCAATGGCAAACACACCGAAGCCACTTAACAAGTCCAGATACTCTGTGCCATCCTGGTCATAGAGATATTGACCGACAGCTCTTTTGTAGTGACGGTCATAGCCAATGGTCTTTAGCATTCTGACCATTTGATTATTGAGATGCTGTTCATGCAGATCAAATTTATCAGTGCTATGTTGCGCAAAAAGTTCGGCGATGCTGAAAGTCATGTTTACCTCATTGTATGTTCTTTTATTGTCACTAAAAGCAGGTAGGACAATTAAAGAAGTAATAATATAAAAGAAATGTTCATGCCCGGTTATTTACACCAGCAAATAAAGAGTTTGAAAAAATAAGACGCTTTGTTTGTCATACTGGTTTTATAAGGCTGTCGTGTTTGATTGGTCAAAACAGGCCATGCTGTCTAAGTGTTTTGCGACCAATTTCAGTGTGTTCTTCGCGGCATTAAAATGCAGCCCTAATCGAATTAGTCTTGGTAATTCAGCAGGGTGTAGCGCGATATATAATAATAATTTTCTTAAAACGATGTCACCCTGATCATTAAGAGAATGATTAATGGCCCTTGGCAGATCCATGTTGGCGGGATCTACGATTGCACGTATAGCTAAAAAGGGCAGTGCGTGTTGTTGGGCAACTTTGGCAATGGCGATACTTTCCATGTCTAATGCAATTGCGCCTGTTTTTGACTGTAGCTGTTTTTTGTCTTTGCTGGATGAAACAATGCTTTTACTTTCAGCCAGGCAGCCTGTATGGACGGTTAGAAATTTTGAAAGTAAGCTTTTGGTGTGACGATGAAAGTTAGAGTCGATGTCAATATGGGCATTGTCGGCATCTATTAGTGTGTCTGCCAGGGTTAGGTCGCCCGGTTTTAATGTATCGTCGAGGGCTGCGGCACAACCCCAGCTGATCAGCTGGGTTGTGCCTCTGGATGCAAGTAGCTCAGCTGCCGCTTGTGCATTTTCAGGGCCAGCGCCTGAATAAGCGACCAATAATTTATCGGCAATGAAGACACAACGCCCTTTATCAATTCTTTTCGAAGTCAGGGTGCTGAGTTCTTCCGGTAAGGCGACAACAATTCCAGTGATCACTTTTTATCGCCAGGGATGGTGTGTATGCCGCCAGCAAGTCGGGAACTGGCGCGGCACTCAAGCTCGTTGCGGTAACGGGCAAGTGCCCAGAGCGGGAAGAACTTGTCGTAACCGTGGTATTTAAGATAGAAAACTTTAGGGAAGCCGGGGGCGGTAAAACATTTATCATTCCAAACGCCATCAGCTTGCTGGTTGCGCAAGATGAAATCAATCCCTGCTTTTACTTCAGGGCTGTGGATTTCACCAGCCGCAATCAGTCCTAAAACAGCCCAGGCCGTTTGGAATGCAGTGCTAAAGCGATATTTTCCGCCATGACTGGTGTCATGATAGCTGTAGTTATCTTCGCCCCAGCCGCCGTCTTCACGCTGCACGCTTTTTAACCATTTTGCTGCTTTAGTATACATCGGGTCATTTTTAGGCAGGCTGGTTTGTTCCAGTCCGAGTAAAACAGACCATGTGCCGTAAATATAATTAGTTCCCCAGCGACCAAACCAGGAGCCGTCCGCTTCCTGTTCGGTACGTAGATATTCAATGGTGCGCTCTAAAGCGGGCAGATATTCGGCATGATCCTTCGCTACTCTAGCCATCAGCATGGCACAACGTGCGCTGACATCCGATGTAGGAGGGTCTAATAACGCCCCGTGATCGGCAAAGGGGATCTCATTTAAGTAGTGATAGGTATTATCGACATCAAATGCGCCGTAGCCGCCGTTTTGGGATTGCATTCCAACTATCCACCGGGTTGCTCGGTGTATCGATTCATCGAGGTTCGACAGATTGGAGTCGGCCATGGCAAAAGCAACTACCGCCGTGTCATCAACATCAGGATAATGCGGATTTGCAAACTGAAATGCCCAGCCGCCGCCTTCTAAATCAGGTTTGGATATTCTCCAGTCGCCGGGCTCGTCTGAGAGTTGTTTGCTTTTAAGCCAGTCGTAGGCGCGAGTCAGGCTTTGACTGTTGCCCATTTTGTCGGATTCCTGTAAAGCCAGTGTTGCAAGTGCTGTATCCCAAATCGGAGACAAGCAGGGTTGGCAATAGGCGTCATGCTCGTTGATAACCAATAACTTATCGATCGCTTTACGCGCAGTAACGACATGCTCGTGATCTTCAGGCATGCCCAGTAGCAACATGGCTTCATAAGCTGCCATCATGGCAGGGGCAATACCGCCCAGACCATCTTCGCCGTTCAGGCGTTCGATAAACCAGTCCTTGGCTTTTTCGATCGCAAGAGCATTCATTTTTTTGGGGATGAGTGGGCGCGTTGTGCGGCCTAGATAATCCAGTCCCAGAAAGATTTTGTTTAACAAGGTTCTTTCAGGAAAATAGTGTTTTTCTTCGTCAGGATGGGTAACGAAAAGCTCTAATACGTCGATCTTATGAGGATTCTTGGCAGTTGCTTTTAAGGTGCAAAGTATAAACAGCGGCACCATAACGGTTCTGGACCAGTAGGATACTTTGTCCAAATGGAACGGGAACCAGCTGGGAAATAACATGATTTCTACAGGAATGTAGGGAACGCCGCGCCAAGGCAGTTGTTCAAATTTTGCCAACTCAATGCGCGTGAACACATTGGCTTTTGCAGCGCCGCCTTGACTGAGGATATAGTTTCTCAGTTTTGTCATATGTGGCGCATCGATAGAGTCACCGGCCATTTTTAAGGCGTAATAGACTTTTACGCTACAGCTTAAATCGCCTATGCCGCCGGTAAATAGCGGGTAGCTGCCGTCCTCAGATTGGCGGGATCTTAGGTAGTTGGCTATTTTGGCCTGGAGCGACTCGTCTATTTCACCAATATAATGCATCATCATGATGTATTCTGAAGGAATAGTGCAGTCTGCTTCCAGTTCAAATACCCAAAAGCCATCTTTGTCCTGCAAGCTTAATAACCTGTCCTGCGCTTTGCTAATGGCTTGATTGAGATTATGTGTGCTGGAATTAATAGTATTCGATGAGCTCAATGAGATGTTTGTTGTTATTTCTATATTGGCTTCGTTAAACATAGTGCTACCCTAAATATCTAGCTTAATCTTTAGCAAATGGTGTTGAATATGCCCAGTCGGGAGTTTTTAGTCCACGGCTCGTTAAATTGAAAAGTAAAGAAAGCATAGCGTTGCTGCGGACAGTTAATTTGGTGGCAAGAATTGTTGCTTTAACACTGTTGCGGGTGATTTTGACCTGGTCCGAGTGGTTGAACTCAAGGTTTTGTTTAATCTTTTTTAAAGTTAAAACGGCCATGCCTAACGCCCAAAGGCAGAAATTGCGGAGGCCTGTTTCATGGGTTGGAAGCAACTGCGTGTATTTCAGCGCGTTATGCAAGTGACCATGAGCAATACTGATCAAATGTTCAAGACCTTTTCTGAAGTTTTCATCATTGGTTTCTGGCGTCAGGTTTTTAAGGTCAAATCCTGTCTCCGTGAAAATGTCCTGCGGTAACCAGCAAACGCCACGTTGTGCGTCATCCCATATATCTTTCAATATATTGGTCATTTGCAGTCCCTGTCCAAAAGAGACTGACAGGGTAAGCAACTCATCTTTGTGTTTTGCTATTTCCGGGGAGTAATGGCAAAAAAGCTTAGCCAGCATTTCGCCTACGCAACCGGCAACGTAATAGCAGTATCTGTCCATGTCGGCAAGTGTCGCAAGTCCTGCATGCAAGTCTTGGGCTTGAAAGATCGGCATGCCTTCCGCCATGGTTTCTACGCAGGAAGCCAGCGCTTCGATTTGGTCGGGTTCGAATTTATGGGTGATTTGAATAACCCGAGGCAACACATGGATCAGCGTGTGTTCAGCAGGAATGGTTTGCTCGGAAAGCAGAGGTGCAAGTTCTACGGCAAACGACTCTGAATTGTCGCCCGTTTTTACGATATTAATAAACTCTGAGCAAAAATGTTTTTTTTGCTCAGGTGATAAAGAGACTTCATCTTCTATGGTGTCGACAATGCGGCATAGCAAATAGGCGTTGGCTACTGCGCTGTAGAGTTTTTCGGGTAACTGTGGAATGGTTAAGGCAAATGTTCTGGAAACGCCTTCAAGTAAAAGCGCCTGAAATTCATCATCAGATAAATTGCTGAGTGATTTTGGATTATCCAGAGATATTTGATTTCCGCTCATGATATTTTTAATGTCGACCCGCGGGCTTTTTAAGTTAAAAAGTGAATATAGTGGCGGCAATAATAGACTGTTTGTTGGTATTTTGCAAAGCAATGTTGTTTTGTTGCTAATGTGCACAGACAGTAATCATGAAAGATCAATTATTAACTATGTAAACAGTGAGTTAAGTGATTAATGCTGGATTTAAGCGAATTAAAATAAAGTAGTGCTTTTTGTAGGGTTATACAGAATTTAATGTAAAAACTGGAGTCGTTAGTTAAAAGATAGTATTCTAGTCGACAATAGGTAAGCGCTTGTATTATATGGCAGGCTTGTTCATATTCCTTGATGGTGAGTTGTAGAAGGTTGTATTTATGTGAATAATGTCCGATTGTTGTTTTATTGCGACACGCTTATTGTTCCACGTAGTTATGTGGTTTCAGGGTGGTTCATAACTAGGCCATCATTAGTTTATTTAGGTTTTTGGAGGGTATGATCGTGGGTGTTCCTTTACGTCAGCAGTTGACTGTAGGCAGTTATCTGATTAAGCAAAAGTTGAAAGGGGTTAAGAAATATCCTTTGGTTCTGATGCTTGAGCCTTTGTTTCGTTGCAATTTAGCCTGTGCAGGCTGCGGTAAAATTGATTACCCTGATGATATCCTCGACAAGCGGCTTTCATTTGAAGAATGCATGCAGGCTGTAGATGAGTGTGATGCGCCCATGGTGTCGATTCCTGGAGGCGAGCCGCTAATCCACAAAGAAATGCCACAAATCGTTGAAGGAATTATTGCACGGAAAAAGTTCGTTTATCTGTGCACCAACGCACTCTTATTAAAAAAGAGAATTGACGATTACAAGCCATCCCCTTACTTGACCTTTTCAGTCCATCTGGATGGCATGCAAGAAAGACACGACACATCTGTTTGTCAGGAAGGCGTTTTTGACCGGGCAGTTGAAGCAATCAAGTTGGCATTGGGCAAAGGTTTTAGAGTCACGGTAAACTGTACCTTGTTTCAAGGTGAAAATTCTCAAGAAGTCGCTGATTTCCTTGATTATGCCATGGAGCTTGGCGTTGAAGGTGTAACCATTGCGCCAGGATTTAGCTATGAGCGAGCTCCGCAACAAGATGTCTTTATCAAAGGCAGCGATGTTAAGGATTTATTCCGGGGTATTTTCAAGATTGGTAAAAAACGCAACTGGAAGCTAAACCATTCATCACTGTACCTTGATTTTCTGGCGGGCAACCAAAGCTATGATTGTACGCCATGGGGTAATCCGACGCGTAACGTCTTTGGTTGGCAAAAACCCTGTTATTTATTGGCAGATGAAGGTTATGTCTCAAGTTTTCAGGAGCTTCTGGATACCACGCCTTGGGAAAAATACGGCTCAGTAAATAATCCTAAATGTGCTAGTTGTATGGCCCATTGTGGTTATGAAGCGACGGCTGTTGAAGATATGCTAAAGCATCCGTTGAAGGCATTGCTCACATCTATCAGAGGACCTAAGACTGAAGGCGCCATGGTACCTGAGCCTACCCCTGAGTATGCAAGACAAGAGCCGGCATCAACAATTGCAGGAATTCCTGTGAGAGTAGAGATTGCCGATTAAATTACCTGATTTGGCTATTGCAATAATACCACTATAATATCTAGTGGTTTATTGTTGCTGTAGCGACTCAAGAGCATTAAAGAAGCTTATGAATAGGCTATGTTTTTACGAGGTTTTTTGATTATGGTTTTAAAAATTATGAAGTTCGCTGCCGTTTTAATGTTCTGGTTATTTGGAACAGTGAACGCTTTTGCTCAAGATGAAAGCGGGGCAACCGCAAAACAGGTAGTAGAGAAATTTCAGGCAGAACTGATAGCTGTTATGAAGGATGGCAAGAAATTGGGCTATGCCGGAAGATATGCAAAGCTACAAGAGCCGATTGCTAATAGCCACGAACTTACAAAAATTGCCCGGATTGTCGTTGGTAAAGAATGGGAGAAGTTAACAGAGGAGCAGCAACAAAAACTGGTCGAAGTATTCACTCGATTAAGTATCTCTTCTTATGCACATAACTTTAAGGATTATTCGGGTGAGTCATTCGTATTTGATTCAGAAGAAGAAACAGCAAGAGGAGGTGTTGTTGTTCATTCCCACCTTGTAGTTCCTGATGACAAACCTGTTAAATTTGATTACATGCTTAAGGAAAAAGGCAACAGCTGGCAGATCATCAATATTATTGCTAATGGCGTGAGTGATTTGGCCTTGAAAAGGTCAGAATACACCAGCATTTTGCAGCGTGAAGGTTTTGATGCTTTAATATCAAAGATTAACGAAAAAATTGATAATTATTCAAAACAATAGGCTTTGGCAATGAACAAACCATGTAACGGCAGGTGGGATAGCAAAATCCAGCGATCTTTCTCAGGTATGCTGATGGGAGCGGCTATAACGTTGACCGGCTGTGCCACAACAGGCGTTGTAGAACCGCAAGCTACCGGGGTTGAACCGCAAACTGCAGCGAATGAAGTAGATCCCTACGAAAACTTTAACAGAAAAATGTTCGGTTTTAACGATAGGGTTGACAACTATGTCGCCGAACCTGTTTCAAATGCCTATAAACGGATAACCCCCGAGTTTATGCAAACCGGCGTATATAACTTTTTTAATAACCTGAAAAACATCAATGTGGTTATTAACGACGTTTTACAGGCCAAATTTCAGCAAAGCGCTCAGGATACCGGACGGTTTGCAATTAATTCAACAGTCGGACTAGCAGGTTTGGTTGATGTTGCAAAACATGTAGGCCTTGAACAAAATGAGGAAGATTTTGATCAGACTCTGGCGGTATGGGGTGTGCCACGAGGATCTTATCTGGTGCTGCCTTTTCTAGGACCATCTACGTCACGTGGTATTCCAGGGGCAGTATTTGATACCGCAGCGAATCCTGCTACTTATGTAGGTTTTGTGCCTGTACATGCGCTGTCTGCGATAAATTCACGTGCAAACGCGGAAGGCGCATTGAAGTTTATTGATGAGGCAGCGCTAGATCCTTATGTCTTTACTCGCGAATCTTTTTTACAGTGGCGTAATAATCTGGCTACTGATGGGAAAGCCGAAGCGTCAACAGATATGGATGATTTCGAAGCCGAGTTAGATGAAAACGTTAACGCTCCTGCTGCTAAGGCTCCTGCTACCAAGAAAGAGGCGACTAATGCCGCCGATACAAATAATAAAGCGGATATTAAAAAAGCAAATCATAGCAGTATCGCTCGATCCTCTGATGATACTGCTAGTAAAATAGCCGCTCCGTTGAAAGTCAATAAATAGTATTTCAGAAAAAGAACTACAAGGATGTAGTTCTAATAATGCAATAAAGAATGGACTTCGTATTTACTGAGCAATTCCCTTCCTTCCAGAAAATCCAGCTCCACTACAAAGGCGCAGGCTTCTACTTTTGCCCCCAGTTTTTCAACTAATTCACAGCTTGCTTTTGCTGTTCCACCTGTAGCCAGCAGATCATCAATTAATAAAACGTGATCGTCCGCATCAAAAGAATCAATATGCGCTTCAAGTGTGGCTGAGCCGTATTCAAGATCGTAAGATACGCTTTGAACATCATATGGTAGTTTGCCCGGCTTTCTAAGCGGTACAAATGGAAGGCCTAATTCCCACGCGACCAATGAACCAAAAATAAAGCCGCGCGCTTCCATGCCGGCAACCACTGTAATATTTCGCCCTAAAAAAGGCTGTAGTAATTGATGAACGGAAAGTCTTAAAGCGGCGGGATCTTTTACCAGTGGCGTAATATCCTTGAAGATAATGCCTGGCTTGGGGAAATCTGGAATGTCACGGATTTTGTCTCTTAGTCTATTCATTGTTCTGTATTGTTGTTTTAATTTTAGGGGGTTAAATTTAATCAGGATGCAAATCAATCAACATTCTAACATTAATGATTAGAATGAAATATTTGAGAAGGCACTGTTAGTTAAAAATCATGTTCACAGTATAAGTTTGGATATTTGGTCGCTACATTTGATCTCAAAATAAGCTTAATTATTATTTAGGTGCTAAATTGGGGCTATGAAGGATGTAAGAATGCATCAATAATCAAATATGAGGAAGACTGCAATGATTAGACTGACTTATGCAAGTACGGCAACTAAAGACTTCGAAACAGAAGATCTGTTGGAGCTATTAAAATCATGCAGAATAAATAACGGCGCTAAAAATATAACCGGGATACTGCTTTATTCGCACGGCACTTTTTTTCAGGTATTGGAGGGCGACGAGGCAGCTGTTGATCATACATTTGAAAGCATAAAAAAAGATAAACGCCACAAAGATGTTACCTTGATTGAAAAACTGCCGATAACGGAACGCGAATTTCCCTACTGGAGCATGGGCTTTGAAAAGCTGGAAGGCAAAGAACTGAGCGAAATGGAAGGCTTGAATAATTTTTTTGAAAAAGATTTTACACCAGCCGGTTTTGCCTCCAATAAAAACATTGTTGGCCCGTTATTGACCCATCTGCGCAGCAAGCTGGTAAAGCAGGTCACTGTGGAAAGTCACGAAGAACTGCCCATGCAGCATGAAGATCCGTTCATACAATTTCTACACCGAACCATACGTCTTGGTGTCAAATTTTTAGCCTTGCTAATGGTTATAGTCATACTGTTTGGCATTATCGATGTTGTTTATGTGATTTTTGAAAAAATCACTCAGCCGCCGTTTATGCTGATGACCATTAATGACATGTTAGAGACATTCGGGGCTTTTTTGGCGGTGTTAATTGCCATCGAAATTTTTCTGAACATCACCTTGTATATCAGGAGTGATGTCATTCCCGTAAAACTGGTTGTAGCCACTGCGTTGATGGCGATTTCACGGAAAGTCATTGTCTTTGATTACAAGCATTTGCCTGCCGAATATGTCAGTGCTTCCGGATTGGTTTTGGTGGCTCTGGGCATCACCTATTGGCTGATTCAAAAAAAGGAATAGCGTGGTTTTGCTACAAAATGACTAACCGATCATTCCTTGCCGATTAACTCCAGATAGCCGTCCTTAAAGCTCGGATATTGGAACTGATAGCCCAGTGCTTTCAACTGGGCATTGCTGCAGCGTTTATTCATGCCTGTATTATCGTCGATCGCCTTAACAGTTGCTGGCTGGCAATGCAGCCGTTCGGCCAGCCAGTTCATCACGTCCCACATCGGTGCAGGATCATCATCGCTGGCCAAATAGCATTGTTTCAGTGGAACGCTCGCTAACTGCTGATCCAGTAAAAACGACAGCACCCCAACGCAATCCCGCTGATGTATCCTGTTAGTG
>Ga0265297_10008706_pt1 | contig 13417 bp, 30 predicted proteins | sample Munlanlwell13791_FD_192502 | JGI IMG/M metagenome (GOLD analysis project Ga0265297, IMG submission 192502) | Leachate microbial communities from a municipal landfill in Southern Ontario, Canada - Leachate well 137-91 | ecosystem: Engineered > Solid waste > Landfill > Unclassified | place... | reverse complement strand
CGATGATTGCTAAATATGTCTCAGAGGAGCAAGAAAAGCACCTGTGTTCAAAACCGGCAAACAGCCTATTCAGTTATTACCAAAAGTATTTAGAGGAGTCTAACCTATGACTGGACTAAGAGCATCCGAAATTAAGAACGAAGATGGGGACTTCTATGATTGGTGTCAAAATCTAGGGAATGGGCAGATAGATGAAGACACCTTGCTTTGTTGGACTTTATCATCTGAGCCCCTAGCTACTCTCCTGAAACTGTATGAGCAGACAGCAGAGACTTGCCCGATGTGTGGAGGAAATGGAAAGGCCGGAACAATAAAGAGGCTCAATCACCCAGATAAAGTCTGGGACTGTCCCACCTGCTCTGGCGCAGGCAAAGTCCACAACCTTGACCGGCTGGTGGTACTGGCTGAAGACCAGACACTACCAGAAGCCGACTACCCACTACTCCCTGCATCTGCTGTAAATGCCTATGATACTGCCCAACAAGATATGCTCAATGCCGGTTTCCGCAAAGTAAAAGAGGTGAAGAATGGATGAACTAAACAGTAAACTGGCAGAGTGGGCAGGATTTACCAAACAGAAGCACCCCGATGGTAACTGGATGATGATTTATACTCCTAGAGGTGAGTTCTTTAGCAATGATGCATACCCCGACTTCCGTAATTCCCTAGACGTCTGCTTTAAATGGAGGTGTTAAATGAAGGTTAAACTAATATCCAGCACCAGCCCCGACAAAATAAACGATTGGGAATTACTTGTCGAGGGGGATATGATTATCAGCACCGCTACTTGCCGAATCGTATCTCTGGTTTATCAGTATTCCGGCGAGTCTTATATAACCGCACTCTTAGATAGTGTGCCGGAAATCGTGACACGATACCAAAAGTTAGGTATCATGGTTTACGGCAAAAACGTACCTATCTTATTTCCTAATGAGGAAACGGTTATCTACCAAAAGAAACTTGTGCCGGTGTTTGAGGGGGAATAAAAATGATATTAATAAAAAGTTTACAAAACGAATACTCAATCCAATATGACGAACAAGGTTGGCATACGGATAACCTTTTCAAGCTATGCCACGACACACAGGTAATTAAAGAGGCAAATACACAATCCGAAATTGAGGGATATTACGACAAGATAACAAAAGACAACCGAAAACTCAAAAATCAAATGCCAGTTATATATTATAGTGGTTGGGGATTAGATAAAAAGTTTGATTTTGGGTTTATCACTTCCTATAATCCAGAGGAGAAATCCTGCTGGATGTCTTTCTTAAATAACAACCTACGCACCAGAAGCAAGTTATTTTTCAAAGACCATATTTACGCCAACACGCCCCTCAACAGAGAGATTATCGCTAAAATACAAGCACAAAAAGATATTATCAAACAAGCAGAGTCAACGAAAAACACGCTCGAAGAATCATTTCAAGAGCCAATAACCTTAGAATATATAGAGGCTAATAAATAATGCGCCGCACTTTACCTTTAATCTTTACACTCATAGGCTCTGTAATAACAGCTCTAGCCGCTAGCGTAGCCGAGCATCCAGTTATTATGTATATCGGTATGACCATAGCCGGTTTGGTTGCCCTGCTGCTTATTTCCAAACTGATTACTGCAATATGGCACTACTTGACTAATACCATTGTACCGATTTCCTTAGTAGCGGCTGGACTGGTCACCACTGGTCTACTATCTTATTTTAAGGTACTGCCGCCGATTTGGGGATTTGCGACTGGTGGCATACTAGGGATAACCCTTTACTGGTTACTTATGAGAAGATTAGCAGCGAAAGCTCATACTTCGGTTATCTTAGGCGAATTGTTTTCGTTTGTGTCCAACTATAAAATCCGTTCTTATATCCAACACAAATCTATCGTAGAACGCAACAATGCCGTTGAAACCACACAGGATATTAAAAACTTGGAACTTATCTTAACCGAGCAAATGGGTTATACCAAAACACAATCTAAAGAAGCGGCAAATCACGTCAAGGAATCTTACCCCGATGTGCCAATGGATGAAAAGGTTGTAAAAGCCCTGAGTTATCTATCAGTACCAAATTCTTTAGAGGGGGAGTAGAATGGCTAACAAACAACCACCTACTAATTGGCTGCCGAAGTTAGGATATGACAAAAAGGTTTCTGGATTAAGGTGTTTTGTGCAACCGAATCCTGTCAAGGTATTCAGAATGAATCCCGATGGTAGTATGGGTGAATTTCTGAGAACCGAACAGCCGCCGGATAACACAATAAAACGATTTACGGATTATAAAAGACTATGAAAAACGCCGAAAAAGTAACCTGTGACAAATGCTCAAAAGACTGTACGGATTATTACTACAATACCAGGGATAATGTAGACTTATGCCCTGAGTGTTGGGAAGAAGAAACTAGAACGGAGAAAAAGAAACGTGCCTCTTAATAATTTTTATTGCCCCGACAAAACCATCATACCAGTAAAAGATTGTTTAGAGCATTGTCCTAGACCAGAGGGCAGATGCCTTAGTTTGCCGGCACTTACATCTATCGGGAAAACCAGGCCATATACCGGCAAACCATCTACTACTCAACTTCTGAATCCTACTAGGCTAGAGTATCTACAAATAACAAAACCTTATAATGCAGACCCGTTTGATTATGCGTTTGCGCTTTTGGGAACTCGCCATCACCAGCGATTAGAAGCTGTTGCCAAAAAGATTGAGGGGTTAGAATCCGAATTATATCTAAAGGGTGAGGTTTCGGGTATATTGGATTTACTCGAACCACTGAACGGCAATACTTATCGCATGATTGACTATAAGACTTTCGGAAGCTACCAACTGGCAAAGTTATTAGGTCAGAAAGATAGCGGCGAATACGACATTCTTAAACTTGCACTCCAACTCAATAACTACCGCATAATGGCACAACAATTAGGATTTAATATCACCGAACTCAAGGCGCAGGTTACTGTAAGAGACGGGAACACCTACTCGGCAAAACGAAACGGGATTGATAAGAATATATACCTGATACCCGTTGAAATATTAGAGGATGTTTTTGTCCAAGAATACTTTTTAACTAAAGCGTGTGCGCTGGACAAGGCATTAAAAACCGGCGAAACGGAGCTATGCGATTATCAGGAGCGTTGGGGTGGAAGAAGATGTAAAGGATTTTGTGCGGTTTTTATGTATTGTTTAGAGGGTGCAAAGGTTAATAAGATGGAGGTTCAACAATGACAAGAGAATTTGATACGTGGCTATTCATAACGAAATGTATGATAGGATTAATGTTCTTTATATTTGCCCTTTTAGTTCTTAGCCCCTTAATATTATATAAAACGGATACATTCCAAGCTCAAGTGCAGGAAATTTCTTATTACGGTGTAGGAGGAGTATCCGGCAACCACAGAGTTTCAGTTAAACTTGATAATGGGATGGTATTAGATGTTAAGACTATTCCCCCCGAACTTAGAGAGGGGCAAACCTACACCATTAAGTATAAGATGCCCTATTTAACCGATAATGATAATTCCTTGATTATAATTAGTAAACCATAATAAGGTGGAATTGGAGAAATGAAACGTACCCCATTAACTCGTAAAACGCCGCTTAAATCAAATGCTCGATTAAAACAAACTAAGGGTTTGCGGCACACCACCTTAAAAACCGCACATCGTAATGCACAGTGGCGCAGCATCATAATGGAGAGAGCTAAATATCTAATTGAGAAATATGGTTTTCTAATCTGTGAGTATTCCGGCGAAACCATCACAGTCTTATCCAGTGTCCCCGATGATATGAATGAGGGTTGGGGGCATCACATAGACGGCAACAGAAATAATTGCACTCCTGAGAATTGTTACATCGTAAAATACAAATACCATCGGATAATAGAGGATAATAATATCAAGGTACGCCAAGAAGGGTTTGAGGGAAAACAATGACAGACAATATAACGAGTAATTTCGACATAACTCCGTTCGGGCAAGTATTATCGTCTTATCTTAATATTCCTTCTGGCCTTGTAATGTTAATAATTGTTTTATCTTGCGCCCTTGTTGTATCTCTATTTATTTACATAACTACGGGCAGTTTTATATCACAAGCTATCGGAATGACAGGAGTATTAATCGCATTCTATTCACTTGGAATTATCCCCATATATATACCATCCATACAAGGAGTGTTTTCACTAATCTATTTTCTCTATACTCGTTCATCCATACCATCTGCCGAAACAGGAGATGAATGGGTCGCATATGGTAACAAACTTAAATCTGCATATTCCGCAAAATTTGGCAGCGCTAATCCGGCATTTAATGATGATGTTGATAAACATATAACTGTAATGCAACATTGTAATAAAGGCTTTACGTCTACTCTGGCATACGAATGGCTAAAACGAATGAAAAGATTTACTGAATCGAAATAGATGGTGACTGGTTATGTTAGACCTAATTTTTGAACTAACTTGGGCGATAAGTCTCTGGATACTCTATAAGTTTACGGAGGGATAAAAACGAAACGGAACTGGCGAAAAATCGCTGCTAGTATAATGTGGGTTATTTTGGCATTATTACTAGGGTTCGCATTATATTCTTTTTTGGTAATTCTAGCCAACTGGTGAGGTAATAAATGATAATGAATGATTTTTGGCGAGGATTTATTTTAGGAATAGGCGCAATTGCTCTGATTATGTTCTTTATATGTTACATTAAAACTATTGAGCAAGCTATATCAGATTACAAAAACAATAGTGATAAAAATGACAAATGACGGATATTTAAAACGCCAGTTACAAGCCACTCTAGAACGACACCAGGGGAGAAAAAACGCCATTACTCGCCGAGAACTCCGACAAATACTTGGAGTAGAATTATCCGGCGATAGAAGATTGCGGCTTTTAATCGCAGAATTGAGACACGAGGGGCTACCAATAATTTTCAGCACCGAAAAACCGGCGGGATACTACATTCCAGAAAGTTTAGCTGAATTACACGAGGGAATGTATAAAATGCGGAGCTACATCATTGACGAGTGCCTTACTTTACGAGATATAAAGGTAAAAGGCAACCAATATTTATTCGGACAAACTCAAGGAAAACTCATCTAACGTATTGACATTAAGCAAAGGTTGATGTAATATACTTATGAATATGAAACAAATAGACTTTTTAACAGAACTCCGGCGACAAATACAAGAGGTATTTAGTAAAAAGAACTATCGTGGAGAGCCATTATACAAAACTCTTAAAAGTGAATTAATGAGTTTAGGATACTGGCGAAACAGAGAGCGTGGAAATCCGGTTAAGGGATACCAGGCAATGAAAGATAAGGTAGATAAATGAATAAGTCGTGGGCAGGCGTAGCTTGGGGAACGAGGCGGTGTCTTTATTCACTGGTCATCAACAACCCCAGACAGTATCCTCGATGAAACTGTCGCCCACAATAAAGTTAATGAGACTGGTTGAGAAGAAACAAACTAGGTAAATACAGGAGTGCTAATCATGGCTAAAACAAAAATCGAGTGGTGCGATTATACGATAAATCCAGTCAAAGGACTTTGCCCGATGGCGTGTCCTTATTGCTATGCCCGCCGGATGTATAAACGATTCAAGTGGAATCCCGAAATACAGTGGGATGAATCTTGCCTTATTGATTTGAAACATATTAAGCAACCATCACAAATATTTGTCGGGTCAACAATGGAATTATTTGGCGCTTGGGCGGGGCTTGCCGTGTTATGGATATTCGCCTATGCAAGAGAGTATCCTCAGCACGCCTTTATTTTTCTCACCAAGAAACCTGAAAATCTTATCAAGTTTAGCCCGTTCCCTGATAACTGTTGGGTGGGTGTCTCTGCTACTGATGCCTCAATGCTCACTAGGGCATGGGAAGGGCTAAAGGATGTGCAGGCAAAGGTTAAGTTTGTTTCGATTGAACCCCTACTAAAGTGGGATATGTCAGTGAGTGATACAGAGTGGACAATCCAAACCGCAGGCATTAACTGGCTCATAATCGGGCAGCAGACACCAGCAAGCCCAAAAACCAGCCCGAAGATTGAATGGGTAAAGGAAATAGTACAGGCGGCAGACAAAGCGGGTGTTCCTGTGTTCATTAAAGGCAACTTAAACTCTTGCGAAATATCAGAATACCCAGAATTACTTGATAAGCAAACAGGGAATTTGCGCCAAGAGTTTCCAGGAAGCAAATAAAGGGCAATCAGAAATAGGAGCAAAAGAAATGAGCATAGAGAAAATCAAAGAGATACTGAGGGATTACGCTGATGCTGAGTATTTTTATTCTGAGGAAGGGGGATATCTTCGCCGGCATCGCCTCTTTGAAAGTAATTTCCCGATACCCCAACTTGATTGTAACCATAAGGGAGTCGCAGTTGGCGTTTACGGGCATGGTGGTGATACCAAAAAACACCGAATGCTCTACCGGCAGGAAGCTTCAGATGCCATGAAAATAGACTGGATGAACCGGGACTGTATGTGCCAGGCAATTCCACCAGCCTATACCGAATACATCGGCAAATATCTCATGGCAGAAGTCCTGGCAAAGCTAGAACAAACTAGGTGCAGTAAATAAAATGGCTAACTTTGATAAAGAGGGTAATATCTACGGCGTTATTTGGAGCTTTGGGAGGCCGCCAAAGGATTTGAATTTAGGATTGATGGGTTGGGACATTGATTTGTTCACAACAACTAGTGGCCGTAATAGTAGTATTGCTAACCTCAGAAAACTCCGAGTTGATTTAATTTACACTTTTGAAATGAAACTGGCAGACCTTATAAAAATAGCTAAATCTGACGTAGTTTTAAGCAAGGACAAGAGCAAAAGAATGAATTGGCGTTCTGGTGAAATAAAAGGCTACAAATAAGGTGCAGATAGAGGTAAGACGATGAAAGAATGTAGTCATTGTGGGCAATGTTGCTTAGGTGTGACCTGTGATATAGGTCAGGCTATCTTCAAATCTGCTAATTACTGCCCTGCGGTCATCATTGAAGACGGGTTGTATTACTGTAGGTTAATCCGAGATACCGCCAAATATATTTCACCCCTTGTAGGTGCTGAGGATTGGAAGACGCAAGTGTTCTGCGAGTTCTTTAAGAAAGTCTTGGGTATTGGGTATGGTTGTACGAATGGAGTTAAAACAGGCGAAGATGACACTCGTAATAAAATGACGCTTGAGCAGATATGGGAGGAGATTATGAAAGAGCCAGTTTTAGCTACTCCGTTTCTAAAATCGCAAACTAGGTGCAGATTATGAAAAACATAGGTTGGTATAAAACGCCTCTGTCATTAGAAGCACCTTTTAACCATGCTATTCGAGTTAAGGGATGGCTCGCTTTTAACAAGCGATGGGGTATCGCCTTAGTCAAGTGGGACAAGAAGTGGGTCGAGGAAATTATTAACAAATCCCAAATAAAGGGCTGATTATGAAAAGACTTAAATGCCCAAAATGTAAAAGCGGAAATCTGGGCAAACTCAGGGAAAACAATACGTTTACCTGGTTGAAATGCGCTAAATGCGGCAAGATATGGCGGTCTTATGCTCAGGCAGCTATGTTCTGCCGTTGGGACTAAATAGGTGCAATCAGATAAGGGAGGATAAAACTTAATAGCTGCCAAAGCAGGTGCAAGCCCTGTTGAGAAAGAGCAGAGAGGTAGGGAGAGGGTGCAAAAGCAAGAGGCGACATATTGGACGATAGGCGTAAGTCGAATTGGAAGTATGTTTCCGTTGGGTAACCTGGGTTACTCGCTAGTGGCAGTACAAGAAAGACTACCAGCCCTTTCCCTTAAAGTATCCGAGGGAGTGAGATTATATGAGGAATGAACCGATGTTAAGGAAAACTGGTGATAAGGATATGCAATTGCCCGAAGGGAAGAATTGTGGCGATTGTTTCTTCTTTCTGCGCTGCTCTAAAATCTACGGGCATATTGCACAAGATGAAGTCTGTGATTGGTTGCCTTCTCAGTTCCAAATCTGTAGCCCTCTCCCACCTCAAGTAAAGATAAAGGAGTTGAAACGATGAACAAACTTAAAAAAGAACTAACACAAAGAGGCACTGCCGACATTACAAACGGAATAGTCAACCAAGTAACTCAAGCACTTGATGAGAAACCCGACAAAGTTACCTTTCTTATATTTGGGGAAATGCAAACCAAAAGCATTATGCCGATAGATGCCGCTTGCGCCAAGTGCACTCATTGTTATTTTGACACCCCTAAGAAATGTCAGGAAAGACAATCAATAGATGCAAAATCCAGAGGATTTAATAACCTTGTATGTCCAGAGCAATTTATAGATTAGCCCAACTCAAGTAAGGGAGCAAAAGAAATGAGCATAGAGAAAGCACCACTGCTTGAAATGGCTCTATTCAACATTCCTTATACCTGTAATTTTGGCAAGACTACCGCTAGGCTAGTGGGGATAGTTATTCCTGATGATAGCCGTGTTTCAACCGAGTCTGCACCACACTTCCATAATTGGGAAGATGGTACTTACTACAGCCATTCTCATAAGGGCGGGAACGTACCACATGGCCATCATGGTTGCAGATACGGAATGCCCGAATTGCCGAAGCTAACCAAAGACAGCCTAGAGATTAAAAGGGACGGCGTGTTTGATGATTAACACGGATACACTAGAACACATCGGCACATTAACCATTGACTACTATAAGGCTGAATGTGAACGTGTCAAGGCTAGGGATGCACGAGGAAAGGCTAGAGCCGACCATCCATGCACGAATGAATCGTTTGATTCCTTTGACGGCAATATAAAACCATTACCATGCCATTTAGATACAAGCTACAAGACAGTCCAAGATTGGTGCGAAGGTTGCCAGTTTGTACAACCTTATTGGGTTACATATCAGGACACTGCTAAAAAGGCACGAATAGCCAGATACAAACTCACTCGCAAAATACAAAGGATAATCTCAAAGGAGAACTCGAATGAATGATTCTTACGCTTGCCCTGATTGTGGCGGATTCATTGAAAAGGGACATCCCCACGAATGTAAGAAACCATCCGTTAGTTTTCCGATAGATATTAAGCATATTCAGATAGTACCATTCGCTAAAGCGATGGATGAAGTCCTAACAAAGAATGACCACAAGGGCGGTTGGCATAATTGCGATATTCAATACTTGCGATATAGGTTAGTTGAGGAATTGGGCGAATACTTTGCGTGGGCTTCTCGTGGTAGCCCTAGCAGTATAAGCGAAGCCGAATATCGGCAGATGAGGAAAGAACTTGTAGACATAGCTAACTTCGCAATGATGCTTTGGGATAGAAGCTAAATGACTAGATTTTTATTGTCGTATAAATTCTTCTTATGGTTTATGAGAATAGGGACAATCCCCATTATGGCAGGTTGTCTTTATATGGCTATTGATTCATATCACAGAGCTTTAATAGACTTAACCAACGATGTTGAGTTGTCATTCTTAATAGGCGTGTTCGGCGGTACTTTCGCTCTAGCCTATTTTTTGGTTGCGTGGACTTGTGGTTGGAGTAAAGACAATCCAAAAGAGGATAGGAGCTAATATGGACATTGTTTGCAAGTGTGGTTATGAAGGCAATCAGATGGTACAGTTCCAAACCGAAACGCCGTCAAAACAACTTATGGAATATCAATATGGCGGGTATTTTAATCACGTTAAATGGGTAAGGGACGGCGTTAAAACCTTGAATTGGGCTTGTCCGAAGTGTGGCAGAATCTTAGTCCAGCAAAGAGGGGGATTAAGCTACAATCAACACGAATATGAGGATATGAGACGGCGATTACAGCACAACAATTGGGCTGTAGAACGACTACATAAGTGTGAATCTTGCGGGAAACGCATTGACACGAAAGACGAATGGTTGAGCAGTAACCCACGTGAGACTAAATACTATCACAAGGATTGTCTCAAACAACTTATGACGCCTGAGATGAGCAGACCGCAAGAGGGAGAACTATGCGTAAAGTAGCTCGCTTTCAAGCAATCATAGCCGTAGGTGATGTGGCTCAAGTAATTGTAGCACCAAAAGATGCGATGGTCGGCATGGATGGTACGTTCTGCGAGGATAACTCATTTAAAAATGTGCCGACTGAAAAGGGTCTCTATCTATGCCAGATAGACTTTTACTTTGCGCAAGGCTACAGCGATGGGTACAAGGCAGATGGTGAAAGCGATTGGGAATACAGAATCATAGAAGCGACACCACTATACACCTTGCCAGATGTAAGCCAATCATGGGAAGTATTAAAGGACTTTGGTGACCAAAAGGTGGAAGCGAATGGATAAATCGAAACAGGTCAAGGAACTAGCCTTGCACTATCTAGCACTCTGCAAAAAGCGTGATGATTATACCCCTGAAATGGTTGAACCAGAACTAACCAGTGAGCTTGATAAACTCTACAATCCGCCTGGGCAACCAGTGGTTGTATGTCTTTGTGGCTCTACCAAGTTTGGCGAGGCGTTCAGATTGGCGCAACTACAGGAAACGCTAGCGGGTAGGATAGTGCTAACCATCGGTTGCAATATGAAGTCCGATGATGATTTATTCGGCAATATGGCTCAACCAGCCAAAGACGCAATCAAAAAGATGCTAGACGAATTACATTTACGCAAGATAGATATGGCAAGCGAAGTTCTATTCCTGAACATGAACGGGTATATTGGAGAGTCAACAAAGCGGGAATACGACTATTCCCGTAACCACGATAAAAAGATACGATGGTTTGAACCAATCGGCGCACCTAATCTACGTGACCCTGATTTTCCGTGTGAATCGTTTGAACCAGTCGGCACTATCTATGGTAAGGATTGTCAAGGCGAGTGCGAAACGGATGGTCATTATATGTGTGCCAAGTGCGTAAACCGAGAGCCGCTAAAAGAGGTGGTTGACAATGAGTAAAGCAGATAAATGTTTCTACTGTAAGAAGCGTCTTGATACTGATGAACCTATCACAGTTCTGAATAATGGCAAGATGGCTCATGACCATTGCGCTAGAGATTATTGGGCAAGAGACGCAAGCAAATCTATTTCTACTATCTTGCCTGCGGGCAAAGTTATGGGGAACTTAGCCGTGAGATATTGCCCATACGACAATCAAGAATGCAAAGAGAAAGGTTGCGAAGGATGCAACCGCAGAATTAGCCGAATAGACCTATTGAAATTGCCCGTAGAACAACGCAATCAAATATTGTCACGGATGATTGAACAAAGCGGTCAAGGGGTAGCTAATTCTTGTGAAGCTATGGGAATGGATTAGGGGGGGTGACCCTATGGTAGGCAAAATAGATACGAATTTAAGGTGGTTACGAGTGGTCAAAACCAGACCAGTTAGCTACGAATGGTCTAACCGATACCAAACCGCTTTATATCTGGTGGTTAAACCGCTAAAAACCAGTTTAGCTTTAGTGGTTGAGAATATAACGATATGGTTAACCAGTTTTCCGAATCTAATAAACCAGACACCTTTCCGACTTGCAGGGAGATAGGATGTATCTGCTTTGTGTGCTTAGTCGAAAAGAGGCGTAACCCGCATTGCGGGATGTGCCCTGGCAGAATCGAACATCCACGGTATACGGGAAAATCAGTTTGTCTAATAAGTGGGGAGCCGAATGAATATCTTGAATCTACCTGATTGGGAAATACTAGAAACTACAGAGGGTGAATATGACTACGTTATTAACGCTCATTATATTCCTGAACCAACGGCTTGCTTGAGATGCGGGGTTATCGGTCAACTATACAGACACGGCGTTAAGAAACAACGTTTTATGGACTTGCCGATTCACAATAAACGGGTAGGGTTAATAGCCCATAGACAGCGTTACCATTGCCGAGCTTGCGGTAAAACTTGTTTCCAGCCATTGCCAGACATGAATAAGAAACACGCTATCACAGAACGGCTATTAGCTTTTATCGGTAAAGAGTCAATGAAACGCACATTCGTAAGTGTGGCTGATGATACGGGTATTCACGAGCGAACTATTAGGCGTTTATTCAACCAAGAGATACTACGGCTAGAATCTGAGGTGAGGCTTGAAACACCACGATGGTTAGGCATAGACGAAGTGCATTTAGTAAATAGGGCTAGGTGCATTTTAACCAACGTAGAACAGCGTACTGTCATTGATATGTTAGCTTCGAGGACTAAAGACGTGGTGAGCAAGTATCTTTATCGGTTGCCCAATAAACAATACATTGAACTCGTGACTATGGATATGTGGCAACCTTATAAAGACGCTGTGAGGGATATTCTACCACAAGCTAGTGTAGTGGTTGACCGCTTCCACGTAGTTAGAATGGCGATTCAGGGTATGGATACAGTAAGAAAAGATACCAGAGAACACCTTACTGGAAGGCAAAGCCGAACACTAAAACGTGACCGCTATATCCTATTTCATCGCAAGGCTGACCTGAATGAGCAAGACCAGTTCATTCTAGACCTGTGGATAGGGCAGTTCCCCACTCTTGGCAAGGCATACCAGCTTAAAGAGCAATTCTGTGACCTGTGGGACGTGAAAGACAGGCAGGAAGCCATAGAACGCTATGGAGTATGGCTAGCCAGCATCCCGACTGATTTACAGCCCGCTTTCAAGCCTCTGACAACGGCTGTGGGCAACTGGAAGGGCGAGATATTCGCATGGTGGGAGCATCCAATCACAAACGCCTATACCGAGGCGATAGCAGGGCTTGTGAAGCTAACCAATCATACAGGCAGGGGGTACTCGTTCAAGGCGATACGGGCAAAGTTGCTTTACTCCAATTTACCTACCTTTCACCGCCCTGTTTTTGACCGCTCATTGGAGGAACGACCGCCCTTCGTAACGCTGGGAGAAATTAAGAATTACGGAGTCAAGTTTTCCACACTAACCGAGATGTTAGGGGAGGTATAGTTTGTTTGAATGCTTACACATCAAATGCCGGAAAGCCGTTTTATTCGATGTCTGGTCTGGTAAAGACGAAAGATTTGTATCTTACACCTCACTATATCAATATGCTTATCATTACGCTTTACCTGTGGTCGAATGTTGGGCTATGACTCGCCACGTTAGCCTAGAATCTCTTATGGCTAGTCGTGACGAGATGTTAGCGCTGGCAAAAGAAAGAGGGCGTGAGGGTGTAGTCCTAAAGAATTACAATAAGCAAATTTTTGCCAAAGAGAAGCTCGACACCCCTATTATTCCGAAAATCAAGATAGAAGATGGGCAACCTCTGAACCCACGATTACCAGATAGTGAAGTTATGGGCGCAATCGCTAAAGTCCAAACTGATTTAGGCGAATCTTTTACAGATAAAACAAAGGCTATGCCGATGATTGCTAAATATGTCTCAGAGGAGCAAGAAAAGCACCTGTGTTCAAAACCGGCAAACAGCCTATTCAGTTATTACCAAAAGTATTTAGAGGAGTCTAACCTA
>Ga0265297_10008705_pt1 | contig 13419 bp, 12 predicted proteins | sample Munlanlwell13791_FD_192502 | JGI IMG/M metagenome (GOLD analysis project Ga0265297, IMG submission 192502) | Leachate microbial communities from a municipal landfill in Southern Ontario, Canada - Leachate well 137-91 | ecosystem: Engineered > Solid waste > Landfill > Unclassified | place... | reverse complement strand
TACTGCTGTATTCTGTTCGCTCATTTTCGTTTTGCTCATGTTCCGCCCTCCATTGTTTTACCGCACCTTGCGGTGATATTATATAGAGCATATGCCGTGCCAAGTTTCCAATATGTACGTATTCCTTAATGTTTTCGCATATATTTATTTTTCACCGTGCTTTTGCCCCATTTATTAGTGTCATTCCTGATAATATCCGCAATTCTGATAATATATTATTCCCTATACCCATATATCTACCGCCAGATGTTACATTTTTGTAACACTTTATTGTCTTTGTTCCAATATACTTGTTTGTCAACAACTTACATAAGACAATAATGTATCATTATACCCACGCTTAATCTATAATGTTACATTTTTGTAACTTTATAACGATCTTGTTATCTTATAACGATCTTGCTACGGGTGGACAGAGGATGGTGGTGGGGGGTTATCTTTCTATCCCTTTCTTTCATAATTAGTTGTGGATTCTGGCGGTGTTTTCGGTGGTAAGATTGTTGTTGTGGTTGGTTGTTTGGTAGTGATTTGCGCTATTGTGGGCGTGATGTAGCCAGTCCGCGCCAATAGTAAGCCGCCAACCAATACGGCCAGCGATACTAGCCAGCCTAGTATTGCCTATGGGCGCAGGCAAGCCAGCCAGCAAGCCATGTAAGTTGAGCCATAAGCCAGACCAGCCGGCCATACCGCCAACCAAGCACCAACGCCAGACACCAACCAAACACCAGCGCAACAACAGCGCCAGCACAAGCACCGATCATGCAACCACCAGCACAACCAGCAATCCCGCAGCAACCCCGGCAGGACTCCCCAGCCAAGATTTTCGGCAAGCAGCTTCTTTAGGTTTTATCCCCATCTCCCACCTATAGGATAGCCGTAAAAGGGTCTAGGATGGCCCAGGATTGATTTAGATAGAGAGGCAGCCATGTTGATACGGAATGGGTATGTAATCATTTTAAGGGGCAAAAGAATGCGAAATAGCGGGTATGCGTAAATTTTCTATTAAAGTGGTGAAAGATGAGGTTCTGTTGTGTGGGTTTCCCATACGGATTAAGGGTGGTGAAAAAATAATTAAAAATAATTATTGACAAAATTGTAGAATCTGGTAGAATTGGTGGCATAAAAAGAGATAGAGTCTCTTTATGGGGAAAGAAACAAAGTAAAACATGAACGAATTAAAGCCACGCAATAGAATGGAACTGATGATGGAAACGTTATCAGGCGTTAAATCCTCTCCGGCAAACGGAGCTTTGTTTTACGTCCCGATCCTTCCTTATTGCGTGGTTATTTTAAGAGGGGAAATTAAATATGGATCACAAAACGTTACGTAACGTTACAGAGCGTTACCCTGCTTCTGCTTCTGTTCTTAATATTATATCTTATTCTTATTCAGAATCAGAGGTGAGTATGAGGGGGGAGGAGCAATGAATGGAGGATATACAAAATTGTTCAGTGATATCATAACCAGTTCGATCTGGAATGAAGATGATAAGACGCGGATTGTGTGGATAACGTTATTGGCTTTAAGCAATGCACACGGTCGCGTTCATTGTGCTTTACCAAGCTTGGCAATAATGTCACGAGTAAAGGATGATGAATGCGAAAAGGCGATAAAAAAACTTGAAAGCCCAGATAGGCATAGTAGAACAGATACACACGAGGGGCGACGGATAGAGAAAACCGAAGGCGGCTGGCTCATTATAAATTACGAAAAACACAGAAATAGATTATCCGAGAATCCAGAGAATGTAGCATTACGAGAAAGAGTTAAACGGCATAGGGATAAGATTAAAAGTAATGAGGATCGTAAAGGGGCAAGATTTATTAAACCAACCCCGGAACAAATTGCGGAATATTCAGCAAGTATTGAATATCCTCTGGACGGCGAGGCGTGGTGTGATTCCTACGAGCAAAAGGGATGGATGGTGGGTAAGTCCAGGATGAAGGACTGGAAGGCGGCTGTCAGGAATTGGAAGCGCAATGGATGGAAGCCTGTAGAAAACAAACAAGAAGACGACCGGCTGTCGGTCAGCCGTTTTTATAAAGGAGATAAGAATAATGGAAAAGAGATGGTTTGAGTTTTTTGACGCGTATTTCCGTAAGCTGAATAAACGCGACATACAAATTTGGGAAGATGAACTTGCCGAACGATTTAAAAATTATACTGAAGATGAAGTGATAACTGCCGTAAAAAACCTTGCCGAGAAAAAACGAAAAGGGTTTTTGCAATATATCCCGACTTGTAACGATATTATAACCCAGATAAAACAAAGCCGGTGGGAATGGAAAAAATCGCAGGCGGGATATACGACGCCAACGAAATGTAATGCGTGCGTTGACGGTTATCTCTGGTTAGAAGGTTGCCGGGCCATTATACCCTGCCTGTGTTCTTTGGGGCAGAAAACGCTTGCAACAAAATACACCGAGGAAAAGCATGATGAAATGCGGATGTTAGCCCGTGGCGTGATCGAACGGCAGTACGAAATCATCATAGCCGAAGACCGCCGTCTTCTTGTGATGCTTGCAGGGCGTCCAGTCTTGACAAAAGACTGTCGTGACAGGCAGAACAGTCCGTCAGAACAGAACCAGGAACCAGTAAGAGCGCCGGTTACGCCGGACGGGGAAACCACCGACGATTACGGCGATTTGCCGTTTTAATCAGAAAGAAGTATAAAATGATAGATAAAAAAACAGAAGAATTAACAAAAATATCCGTGGATATATCCGGCGGTAAACTTTATCCAAGACATAAAGGACTATCACGGGACCTCACATCCCCTCCAAGAAGAATACTGAAAGCTGTTAATAAATTATCATTGTATTATCACGATGACGAGTTTTTTAAGAAGGTAGAAAAGGACGCCAAGGACGCCTTCGCCGACCGCAGTCTTGACGGCGAAATAAAACTTCTCAAGGCCACTACGCTTGAGTTATTAAAAAAATTCAGAAGCGATGACGCCATCGGTAGATTCGACGAAACCGGCGCGCCAATTCCAATGTCGGACGTTGAAAAAACAAAAGCAATTTGCCTGCTGACAAAGGCTATAAGTGAACTTGAAAAAAGCGAGCAGTTATTACATAAGGACGACGTCATAACGCTTGGGGCATTTCAAATATGGATTGCGTCACTTGCAAGACAGATCAAAATACATTTCCCAAATGTTGAAGACCAAAATATATTTATAAAAATAATGCGTATAATAGGAACACCACAGAAAGGAGTATAAACAATGCCGCTAACAAAAAAAGGGAAATCAATACTCGGAGCGCTCAAAAAGGAATATGGCCCAAAACACGGAAAAGAGGTATTTTATTCCGGCATAAACAAAGGAACATTTAAGGGCGTTCACATCGGAAAGAAAAAATGAACGAAGAAAGTTTTTTTGAGTCGTCATTAAGGGGAACGGAACAGACGATATTCAATATGTTCGAGCCATTCGATGTTCTCCCGCGCCCGCAATGGGTGATGGATGCCGCCAAAAAAGCGGAAGTCGAAATCGACCCGCAGGGTAATTTATTCCAGACAGGCATGTTGATCGACGATGTTAAAACTCCCGGATTCGCGCTTACCCTCGCCGGAAGCCAGACAGGAAAGAGCAGGTCTCATCTTCTGGAGTCCGTTATCATGGCCTCCGGCGAAATCCCCATATCATTGCGTTTTAACAAGGGCGACGATACCGGAGTTAAAAGGTTAATAACGCCTGATAATATCCGGCGATTCGGAAGGTTCGATTCCGCGACCGGCGCGCTTCTTGATTATAATACAAAGGCGCCGCCACCAGATGAACATTATCAATGGGATTGCGGAAATATAATCGGGGTAGGAAAATATCCGGTTGAAAAATTACCGCCCCCAGGATCGCAGATATGGATTTGCACATACAAAGAAATAAAACAAAAAATGTGGATTCCAAGATTCAGGGAAATTATTCCGCTTTATTTTCTTGAGGAAGGTAAAGGAGCGAAAGGTTTTTCGGAACATAAACAAACATTCTTTTTTAAGAACGGGAGCACGATATCATTCATCACCTATGAACAGGATTACAAGCGGGTTGAAGGCGAAAAACAAAGAGTGAACCTGATTATCCTTGACGAGGAACCGCCTGACAGGAATTTCTATATCAGCGCGCTTGAACATTGCCAGTATCTCCGTATATGCTTCTCCCCTATCAAGGGTTTGACATGGGCCTATCGTGAATTATACCTGCCGATTATCAACGGACAAAACCAATTCTGTAAAATTTATTACTGCTCGCAATACGACTCCCCATACCAGAACAAGGAAGAAGTTGACAGGAAATTGCAAATATACAAGCCCTACGAAATAAAGGCGCGTGTATGGGGCAGGTTTTCGGACATGGCAGGGAAACCATATTATACCTTCGAGATTACACAAGCCAACTTGCGCACATTTATCCCGCGCCATTCATACGCCAGAATTATGCCGGGACAAAAACCGGAAACAGTTCGCGAAACATTGAATATAAAAATGCGGATGGATATATCAGACGAAAAAAAAGAGGATACATGGGAAATTTACGAGGATTATATGGAGGATGCGTCTTACTGGATTTCAGCCGATATAGCCGAGGGGAACGAAAACCCTGACGCCGCCGAGGACGCAAGTGTGGCTTATGTATGCCGCTTGCCGCGTGAAGGCGAAACTGAATTGAAAATGGTTGCGTGTTTGTATTCCCGTATTCGTAATGTCGAGTTTTCGTGGATGTGCCTTTACGCCGCAATATATTATAATTGCGCCCTTCTCGCCCCTGAAGCCCGCGGTGAAGACGCCGCCGTTTTCCTGACAACTGTTATGGGATATCCTTTCCTTTATCGTCATGTCGTTACCAGCGACAAAACCAGACGATTGAAAGAAACAGATGGGTTCGATACTACATCAGCCAACCGAAAAGTTATTTTCGACCTGGCAGGAACATGGATTTATGACCATGTGGGAAATCCCCATATCCATCATTACCAGCTTTTGCAGGAATATCTAGAATGTATCGTCGGTAAAAACGGACGACCTGATCACGGCGGACATGGCCACACCGATTGCCTTATCGCATGGGGAATAGCTTTGTATGTCTGGACATTCGCCAAATATCAGATAAGAAATAACCGCGATAAAAAATATTGCTTGACAAATGAAGCCAAACCGTCTATGTTCCCAAATATATTTAACGGCAGTAATATAAAAGAAACCCGCAAGGTGCTTGGAAGCACACGCGGAATGGACAGGAGAGAAAAACATGGCCAATCAAGTTCCCTATACAGCAACAGAAGATTCTGACAAAACCTTAAAAAAATATATTCGACTTTTTGAAATTTCCTGGAAAGAAGCCAGGGATTATTTCACGCGGGCTAACGAGGACATCGCCCAGTACGAACAGGACATTGATCTTAACAGTTGGCCAACATTGTCGGAGATAACTCTTGGCGAGGCAAAAAAATTCGTTGACCAGTCCGTTCCAACCCTGATGTCATATATTTTCGGCGACGACAATCCATTTGTGATTATTCCTGCTGATAAAAAAATTGATTACACTACTGCTCGTAAGATACGTGATTTTATCCTGTATAATATGCGAGTCAATATGCGGATCGAAACCAACGGGTTTCTTACAATCAAGGACGCCGTGAAGCTCGGAAAGGGATATGGAATCGTTGAACCAAAAATAGTCACTCCGCCGATTTCAGAAGAGCAAATCGTTATTACCGGAAACGAACGGTTGACAAACAGGGTAATGGAAATCGGCAAGCCGGAACTGGTGCCGTCTTATTCTTATCTGTCTTTTGGAAGCGTTATACCAACTCCTGACGGAGCAAACCCTGACGAAGTGAGTTGCGTGTTTGTCTTGAGAATGTATCAGGAAGAAACGTTCCGTAAAATGTTTGATAAGCGACTAAATCCCGATACGCCGTTTGAAGGCAACGTCGAGAAAATAATAGAGTATTCAAGGCAAAGGATTTTTAACGGCTACCTCAGCACTCCACGCCAGATAGCCGCCCAAATCGCAAACCAGAACCGCGCACCCTATGACATGATGAACGAAGCTGGATCAAATACACCGGTTATTATCCCTGTATTACAATGTTATGCCCGTGACGAGCACGTATGGTTTGCCGCTGATAAATTTAAGATATATCATGTTAAATCAAAATATCAGACGTTACGATGCCCTGTGGTGGCCGCCACATTTGAGCCAGACGGGATTGAATGGTTCACCCCCGGTATTATACGTCCAAGACGTAGGATGATAATGGGCGTTGAAACTTTCTATAACGCCCTGATGGATTTAATGACAATGGTTCTTCACCCTCATCAAATAATAAACCGAGACGCATTGCTTGGAGAAGGAGAAAACACCGATTTGCAACCATACGGCAAAACACATATCTCAGGTTCATATAAAGCCGGAGATGTAATTACGTGGGCGCAGTTGCCGCCTTTGCCAGCAGTATTATTTGAGGTGGGAAATAAACTTGAGGAATTCGACGCATCCAGCGCCGGACAACCAAGGGCGTTGCAGGGACAGGGGACGCCAGGTCTGGTTCGTGGGGGGTCAGGCGCAATGGAATCATTATTGCAGACATCAACCGGCAGGGACAAACTTTCCGCCAAGCATATTGAAAACGGATGGTATACCAGCGTTGTGGAAAACACCCTTATTCTTTGCCAGATGTTAGCCAAAGACAATGACTTTATGCCAAGATTACAATATAATCCAGAAGACAAGGGTGATAAACTTGAGTATGTCGAAATAACGAAGGATGACATACGCAGGGTATATCGCATCCAGTTATCGTTCACGGAAAAGATGAGAAACGAAATGGCGGAAGCTACAATCCGTTCTATGAAATACGACCGGATTATAGAGAACGAAAAAATCAACAGGGAGGAGGCAATCGCTTATCTCATTGGCAACGATAAGGATTATAACCGCCTGACAAGTGGCGTCAATGTGCAGGAAAATATCGCCGCTATGCAGGCTATGGCAGCGGCCCAACGCCGTCCAGCAGGCGGGACAGCAACCCCGGAACAGCCGATACCGGGCGGAGCAGGAACGGCAATGGGCGGATTGGAAACATAAAAGATCGTAAAGGTAGGTGATTAAAATGGCACGCGGTAATTTTGGTCGTGGAGGTCGTGGTGCTTGCGGCGGTATGCGCAGACGCGACGGATCGGGCAGAGGTGTGGGCAATAGGAATACGCCTAGACAGCCAAAAAGAAGAAGTAAATAACACAGAATTGCGGAGGTGAAAATCTTCCGCTTTTCTAACACGGGAGCAATAATGAAAGAGAAAGATATAGAGTCAGAGATAAAGCGTATTGAAGGCATAATAGAGAACGTTCAGGACACGGTCGCAATTATATCAATACCAGGATCAGAACGGTTCGTTGCGTTTCTTCGCAAAACCCGTGATTTTTTTAAAGATCGTCTCTCCACGTTGGACGCCTATTCCGACCCGCACAAATTAAGCAAGGATTACGTCAAATACCAGTTTGTCGTCAACGAGATTGATAAAATAACAGGATTATTCGGTAACTCAACAGAGATACTTGACAAACTGAAGACCGACAGGATTAAACTAATTAGTGAGCTTTCAAAGATTAAAGACGAGCAAAAAGACCGTGAGAAAAAAATGTTTTAATTTTTTGCTTGACAATGATTGTGGTATTTGATAAAGCTCATCCAGAAATAGGAAATATTATTTTTTTAAGTCGAACGTTACGAAAATGTAACTATTACAAAAATGATTACAAAAACGTAACAATGGGAACGGTGAATAACCCCCAAACGAAAGGACAAGACAATGAGTGACCCTGACGCCCCCGACAAAGGGAACGGCAATGAAGGAACGTCGCAAACAGAAGAACCGAAATGGAAGCAAGCCGGATTCGAGTCTGAAGATGCTATGATTGAATCTGCCAGGCAGGTTGCGGATTTAAAAGAAAAACTCCGTGACGCCGAAGATAGGATTGGAAAAGAAAAATCAAGTAGACTGAAGACCGATACCGACTACATGAGGCAAGCAAAGGAAATCGGAGAGTTAAGAAAAAAGATAAAAGAAGCTGAAGGTAAATCGACCACGGCTGATATTACTGATGGCGATGGCGAAGATGTTGTCAATAGTATTTCAGAAGAAGAAGCCAAGAGGTTTGATGAAATTCTTAATAAACCGGAAAATATCGAGCTGAAAAAATCGGTATTGATCGGCGGTAAAAAAGCAATGGCGGAATTCATCAGTTCTTTCCGCGAGAACGCCCCGATTGATTTGAATGTTTCTGTGTTTGCTTCCCTGAATAAAAACAAAACGGGAGACATGATACCAAAATCGTCAATAGCGAAAATGGTCAAATCTCTCTTTGAACAGAACGAAAGAACAGAAAAAAATAAATTGCCAGCCACGGGAATTTCAGGCGGTATTCCAGACAGGGAAACACAGACGAAGAAACCTTCTGTCATCGGAACGGTAACAACGGATTTTTTCAGAAAAAAATAGCTTCCTGAAACACTGGCTGGCGGAAAGAGATTAAAATGGGACAAACAGCAAGTATTCGCGGCCCGTTCATTACTTATGACGCGACCGCTGGCCAAACGGCTCTTAATGACGGCGGAATATTCAGGATAAGGGATATTGATCCCGACATTCCGTTCAAACGTCCTTATAGCGCCATGTTTTATAAACTCCTGACTGCGGTTCCGCATGGTAGAACTGCTACACAGGACAAGGTTGAATGGGGCGAACAGGAAAAGATTTCAAATTTCCTTACCGTCAACGCTTCAACTGGCTCAAGTGATACATCCATTACGGTAACAAATGCGTATAACTCTGTGCCTGGTGACAAGTTCATCAACTGGCGCACGGGCGAAATTGTCCGTATTGACGCCGTCGATTCCGGCACGGTAGTTTCAACAGCCGCAACGACCGGTTATGGACGCGGCTTTGCTGGTTCAACTGCGGCCACAATGCGTATTGGCGACCGTTTGTATAAGATGGGTAACGCCTTAACCGAAAAAGGCAGAACGCCGGAAACAATCGCCAAACTTCCGTCCAGCGCATACAACTACTGCTCTTATTATATTAAGGCAGTCAGCGGAACGCGCTTACAGGAAAATTCAGTTATGCTCGGCAACTTTGGAAAGATGTCCGAGCAGATGGCCAACAAACTATTTGAGTTCCGCGAGGAAATCAACATGGATTTGTGGAAAGGCAAACGTTCGTTGATCGTTGTGTCTGCTGGATCAGCCCATGATTCTGGTGGTGGAAACCTTTATCAGATGAATGGTTTTGATGAGCAGGTTGTCACTCACGCTTGGGATATGTCTGGCGTTGCCCAGATGACTTGGGAACTCTGGAATGAAATCCTTAGCCCTGTGTTTGACAATGACTCTGGCGACAGGTTCCTGTATTGCGGCAAGAACGTGATGGCGAGCGTTCGTAGCACGGCGCGCGGAAACGTGGTGCCGAATGTTTATCCTTCGGTTCTTGAAGGCGTAAATATTACCGCCATTACCGTTGACGGTGGAACGGTTCACCTTGTTCCCGATCCCGACGGACTGCCGCCTGGCTCTGCCAGACTCGTGCATCCTTCCTTCGTGGAATATCGTGAGCGCGATGGAATGACCGAACAATGGATTCAGAACACCAAGCTCCCGACGCAAGTCATGGAAGAGGTTCACACTCTTCTGGCGGGTGGAACTCTTATCGTGAAAAACGAAGAGACCATGGCCAAGATTGACAATGTTGGCGGCCCGTTCTTGAATCGTGGGATTAAGAATTGGTAAATTAACCTGAACATAGGAGGGGTAGATGATCCTGCCCCTCCATGTTCATAAACAGAAAGGCAGAAAAATGACGAAGCAAACTGATAGGAATGGAGAAAAAACGTTGGAAACGGAATCGCCCGAAGCGGTTTCTCCCGACTCCCCGAAGCAGGTTGTGTTCCGTAGTAAGGACAAGGAATTAACATTAGTTTTCAAGGCAGGATATATGGACAAGTCCCATGGACAAGCCAATTATAATCCTAGCGACCTGGAAGCATTCGAGGAATATTTCCTTCGCATAGATGATATTCCTTCCAACAAAAAACGAATAGAAAAAATACGCAATCATCCCCAACACGGAATTTCCTTCAAGGAAGTTCCTGATATGCGAAACAGGGAAGACTTGCCGTCTATTCCAGAGTTAGAGGCTATGTCAACGGACGAATTACGTAATCTATGCGGACGAAGGAAAGTTGAAATAACAGAAGACGCAAGCAGGGAAGCAATCATGCTGGCGTTGATTAAAGCACAATAAAAAAAACAATAACAGGAGACGAAGAAAATGTTACTACATTTAAAAGCAGCCGCTCTCGCTGAGGGAGCAATTCGAGTCAGATATACTGGTAAATACAAATATGCGTCCTTGACGCTTGTTGTATCTACACCAGCCGCCCCGGTCTTATCATTGGGCGTCAGCGATACTAGTCTTGCCGCCGCAGTTTCGGCCAAGCAAACCGTAATTACCGGCGACGCAACATTAAACCATCGAGATGTTATCGGTTCAATCAATAACTGGATTGACACCACGGCAGCCCGTGAGGTTCTTGAAGGAGACTTCCATGCTGAATTGTATAACTCGCTTTACAACGATGTGTTTGGTGGAACCAGTTCGCCTTATGCCGCCGAAGCGGGGACAACGTATAATCTGAAAAATACGTGGGTTGATTCGTTGATAATTGACAATGATGTTTCCGGCACAACCTCAGTTATGATACCGCCGCCCGGCACAAGCAAGGGTTTTGCGGTCATCAAGTCAATCAAGGGGCATCCCGGCACATCCGCAACTCCTACGGTCACTCGCAGTATCTATGACATGGACGGTAATCAACTGGATACCAGTGGCGCGATTGCTACGGCCACAGACGCCCTATTACTGGCCGCATTACCGGTTTATGATGAACCCGTTGTATTTGACGGGCCGGTCATTGTCCGTGATACTTGCGCGACCGAAGCTCACAACGACGCAACTACCATGAAAATACAGTGGGGACTCGCTCAAGCCAAAAACTTCTAATAAACGTCAGCTAAGACAAAGGAGAGAAGATGAAGAAAAGAATAGGATTGTGTTTAGCATCCCTGATGCTGGCGTTATCGTGTTATGGCATTGATTATAGCCTGCACTTTAACCGCGATGCCAGAATATATCGGGTTGCTTTAGGATCGGGAACGGCTCCGACTGCGGCTGATATGAATACTATCGGCATTCTTCCTGGCGATGTGGTGGTTAATACGGACGATAACTGTTATTACCTTATGCACGCCACGAATGTCTATACCAAGATTACAGCCGCTGGTGACGTGTCATTGACATCAATGACGGCTCCGTTGGCAAGTAATAAGGTATATATTGGCAATAGCTCTGGTAACGCCAGCGCGCAGACAATCAGTGGTGATATTACCGTTACCACTGGCGGAGTTGTAGCCGTTGGTGCGGCAAAAATAACTGCCGCAAAGACCGCCATTGCCAGTAATAAAATATTCATCGGTAACGCAAGCGGTGTCGCATGGGAACAGACGATTAGCGGTGATATAGGCATGACGACCGGAGGTGTTGTCGCTATTACCGGCGACAGTATCGTAAATGCCGACGTTAATACTGCGGCAAACATTGCGGCCACCAAGATTGCAGGTGAAGCTCTGGTAAAAACCACTACCTTTACTGGCGGTGGAGTTACTGGCGCATGGAATAACCTTACGGTTTCCGTATTACCAGCAATCAGTGGCGCTAACCTGACGGGATTAAATGCCGCCAACCTGACAGTTGGTTCTTCGGCAAGTGCTATTAACGGCGCGGCGATAACCAACGTGACAGGGACTGCATCCCCGAATGGAACGGTTCTCAACGCTCTGGATATTTCGGCTTGCACGAATCTGCCCGCGGCAGGTGTTGATGGGACAGCGTTAGTTACGACCGACCTTGGTTCAAGCGTGCAGGACTATTCTGCGAACCTTGATACCCTAGCGTTGAATAATGGCAATGCCTTGACGAATATCACAGCAACTTCCGTGATTCCGACAGCGGTAAACGCTATTACTAATATTGTTGGGTCAAATTCGTTTGTGTTATGGCCTGTTGGCGGCGGTGCGTATGTAATCAAATCCATTACACCATAAATTGTTAATGAGAGATTCGGGAGGACAAGATATTTTACAGGCGATTCCAGAAATATGTAACTACCAAAAAAATAGTTGCCCTAGTTAAATATTCTTTCCTCCCTTTCTTTTCTTGATAAAAGGGAGGTCTCATTGACGACGAAATTTAAAGTATTGGTCGCAAGTTTATTCGCATCGTTTTCTGTTTTTGCCGCAACCCCGCCGATTACATTCAATACTGATATTGAAGACCCCATTGCGTTTGATATAACCACTTATGCCGGTAATACGCCGGTTATTACTGTTGGTGTTCTTACTAATGGTTCTCCTTATACTGGATTTGGCTCTGGATGGACTCCCAAGCTGAATTATGGCATAAACAACTATGCCTCTTCACTTAAAACAATTACCGGAGCATTAAATGTGGCATCTGGTATTATCACTTTCACGTGTTTGACTAATTCGTTTCCGACATCTGGTGATTATTTTGGGGAAGTATATCTTGAAAACGGGGCTACGAAAATAACGTCTGGACAGGGAGTAATACGTGTCAAGAAATCTCCAAGTTCTGGAAGCTATGGAGATTTGAATTTGAGCCCCAGGATAAATTGGGATATTGTCCAAAATATCGGAACGGTTCCTTGGTCAAACTTTGACACTAATTATCTTGGTTCGTTGATAGCCGCATTGCAGTATTCTACTAATTCATTGAACACGGTAGTAACCGGGCATACGGCGCAAATATCTTCTTTACAACTATCAACGCAAGCTCTTAATACGGCTGTATCTACATTACAAAGCTCAACGGGAAGTCTCAATACCAGCATCACGGCGTTGCAACTATCAACCCAAACATTAAATACCGCCGTTGGTAATTTGCAGAATTCCACCAATACGCTTAACACATATATTATCAACCTTAATTCAAGCACAGGCGCATTAAACACACGACTTGCAACCGCTGAAATAGATATTACCAATCTTGAGTCATCCACCAATAATCTATCAGGGCGTATGACTACAGCGGAGACGGACATTGGCAACCTGGAGCTGTCAACGGGAACATTAAACACCGCAATTGGTAATTTAAATAATGTCACCAATTATTTTAATAATCGTGCAACAAACTGGGATACGGCTTTTGGGTGGGGCGATCATTCTTCTGCTGGGTATCTTACCGCCACGCAGGGGATATATTCAACTTTGACTTTTGGGGATAGATCAAAGTTGACTACTAATCTTTCGGATTTATTGCAGGGGACATACACTGGTT
>Ga0265297_10008704_pt1 | contig 13420 bp, 6 predicted proteins | sample Munlanlwell13791_FD_192502 | JGI IMG/M metagenome (GOLD analysis project Ga0265297, IMG submission 192502) | Leachate microbial communities from a municipal landfill in Southern Ontario, Canada - Leachate well 137-91 | ecosystem: Engineered > Solid waste > Landfill > Unclassified | place... | reverse complement strand
AACTGAATAAACAGATATCCGCCCTGCAGAAAGAAAAAGACAGGACTTCCTCCGATCTGGAGACCGCGCGGAAAAAATTAGACGTGGCTGACTTGCGGAAGAACCAGCTTGAAAAGGAAAAACTGGATGTCGCGGCCGAGTTGAAAAAATATAAGCAGGACCTCGCCGACGCGTTCAATAAAAATAAGAGACTGCAGGCGGAAGTGGAAAGGATGCCGAAGAAATTCACCGAGATCGCGCGTCAGAATGAGAGGCTGGTAAAGGAGACAGGAGAGATGCATTATAACCTGGGTGTCTTTTACACCAAGGGCAGGGAGTACAAGAGGGCGATCGCGGAATTCGAGAAGGCCATAGAGATAAATCCCAATGATTCTTATTCTCATTTTAACCTGGGTTATATTTACGCTGAATATATGGTCAATCGAAAAAAGGCGGTTGAGAATTTCAGGCATTACCTGCGCCTGGCAAAGGGCGACGACAAAGACGTGGATTGGGCAAAGCAGTACATACTTACGTGGGAGACCTACGAAGGCAAGAGACCGATGGAATAACAGTTATAGGGAAAAAAAGGGGAGGAGCGACATGAAAAAAATAGTTGTTTTGATAATGGCGTTGAGTATAATTATTATTTATCCTGTCTTTTCGGCGCAGAATGCCAATGACTTGGCCGCTATTGAAAAGGCGAAACTTAATAATATCGAGTGGACAGTGGATATGAGGCCCGCTTCAGGAAAAGGCAGGGCGGAAACAGATATTATAAGTTTTGTTGAAGGCAAGATGATGTCGAAGAACATGAAAGACGCGGGTTTTCTCGAGTCAGAGGTCAATGTGAGGATAAGCGAAGACGACGTAGTCATATGGGAAACTATGCAGACAGACACGGACGGTAATTTTGTATTTTGGCGCGGCGACATAGAGAACGGCAGGATGAAGGGCATGATGGCCAAAGAGGATAAACGCGGGAATATAACAAATTTTTCTTTTATAAGCAAATAAATCAATGCGTAAGATCTCAGTCTTTTTGATAATTATAGCGGGATTTTTATCCTGCGCGGCCATCTCCGTCTCCGCGGATCAAGGCGTGGAATTTTCCTTATCGCTGGAAAGGCCGGAGATCACGGAATACAAGACGCAGGACCCGATAAAATTAATCTTTAAATTAAAGAACTCCGGCAATGACCCTGTCTATGTAAACAAGAGATTCTTATTGGGGCCGGAGGAGAGCCCCGTCAGCGAAAGAGAGGTCTATCTGTCGGTAATATCCCCTTCGGGCCAAAAATTGCCCTATAAATTTCCTTATAAGTCGGGACTTCCAAAATCGGATTATTTCGTGTTATTAAAATCAGGCGATGAGGCCGCGGCGGATTATCCCAGGGCAATAAACGGCACCTTTGAATTCAATGAGCCGGGCGAATACAGGATCACCGCTGTTTATGAGAATGCTTACGGGGCTGAAATAGGCCTGACGGAGGTGTTTAAAGAGAGGCTTACCTCCAATACCCTGATGATAAAGGTAGTTAAATGAGAAGGGCGTTATTTTCGATATTCTGTTGCTCTGTTTTTTTAGGTTTTATCGCGGGGCCGGTGTCCGCCGCGGCGTCTAAGGACATCGGGGAGGCGTTCGGCAGGCCGATTAGCGCGGACGAGTTCGAGTATTATTATAAGACCGCCTCCATATTCACGCGCAGCGGCAAGCAGAATAGGACCGAGGAGGATACCAGGAGCGAGGCGTGGCAGAATCTGATATTCACGCGGGAGGCGAGAGACCTGAAGATAGATATTACGGATGATGAGCTGAAGTCAGAGCTCAGGCGCCTGATGTTGGAAAAGAACGTGGAATACGGCGGCAATGAGTATTATCTTTGGGTCCTGGCGCAGTTCAATGAAAAGGCTGACGTGTTTGAGCGCCGCATAAGGGATTTATTGGTAATAAATAAGTTCATGAAGATAAAAACGGAACCGGAGATCAGCGTCACGGAAGAGGAGATGAAGGAAAAATTCCTTAATCAGTATAATTCTTTTGAGAGCGAATATATATTGTTTGAGACAGGGGAAGAGGCGAAGAACTTCGCTGAGGAAGCAAAGAAAAATCCAAGGCTTTGGAAGGATACTTATGACGAGAAAAAACCGCTTGGCCAGAAAGGCGCGTCCTGGATAAACGTCATGTCTCTCGAGGCGCTGATAGATCTCTGGCAGATACCAAAAGAGGATGCTTATAACATACACAGTCATGAGCCCGGGGATTTTATCGTCAGCAGGTTTTATTACGGCACGGCCGTATTCAGGCTTCTGTATAAAAAAGAGGCGGATATAGGGGAATACAACGATAAAAAAAAGGAGTATTATAAAAACACCATGACGCAGTCAAGAAGGTATAAGATAGTCCAGGATTATTTTAACGACCTTTTCAAACGCGCTGGTTACAAGGATTTTGTGGCGGAGGAGATGAAATTGAAAAAGATAGAGGACCTGAAGAAGAGATCAAACGTGGTGTTGCGGACAAATCAGGGAGACATAAAACTTAAATTGTTTCCTGATATCGCGCCAAAGGCATGTGAGAATTTTATAGGATTGATCGAGAAAGGGTATTATAATGGCCTTGTGTTCCACCGGGTGATAAAGGATTTTATGATCCAGGGGGGTGATCCCACGGGCACGGGCGCCGGGGGGGAGTCGTTGTGGGGCGAGGCGTTTCATGACGAGGTCAGTGACAAGGTATTGTTTGATAAGCCGGGGTTGTTGGCAATGGCCAATTCAGGCCCCGACACTAATAAAAGCCAGTTTTTCATAACAACCAAGGCGGCGGCATGGCTTAATAAAAAACATACCATATTCGGGGAGGTCGTGGATGGTTACGAAGTCGTGCAGAAGATAGAATCCGCGCCGACAGATTCCGGAGACAGGCCGAAAGAGAATCAAAAGATAACAAAGGCGTACATAGAGTAAGATAAAAAGGGAGGGTAGCATGTTCAAGAGACTCGGCATCATGTTTATTTTTATATTGGTTATCGTGTCAGCCGGCGTAGCCGCCGAGAAAAAGGAAGCGGTTACAAAAAAAGAAAAGCCAAAAGCGGTTGAAGCAAAAAAAGACGATGGAATGTCCAAAAAAATACAGGATGCCGTCAAGGAGTTGGACAGGACATTATGGAATATCAATGTAACCCAGATTACATCTTCAGAAAAGAAGGAAAAATACACTGATAAGATACGGTTCCAGGATGATACGGTTGCCATAGATTCGTTGGTTTCGCAGGGGTTTCCGGCCACCAGCTTCACGATAACCATAAAAGGCGATGAAAACAATATCATTGTATGGGAAACCATGCAGACAAGTGAAAAGAAGGGCCTCGCGTTTTGGAAAGGCGAGCTTGAAGAAGGCCGCATGAGAGGCGTTCTTAGTAGGCATATTGATGAAAAAACAGTGAAAGACTACTCTTTTTACAGTACCGGTAAGGAGGTAATACAGGAAGAGGTTTCTCCGGCGGCCGCGGAGACAGCTCCTGCCGCTGTTCAACCGGCATCAAGCGCCGGGCTCAAAAAAGAAGAGCCTGAAACAGTTGAAGCGGAGGTCGTTCCGGCTGTTCAGAAAGACAAGAAAAAGAAGAGTAAAGATTGAGCCCTCACGCGTCCTTTCAGTCGGAACGATGGCGTGATGGGTTTCGGAGGCAGGCAAAATAACGTTATTGCTGAAAACTTGATTTTTGGCTGGAGTAGGGTATACTTTAATTAGGGGAAAAGAAGGCAGAAAATTGAATAGTTTTTTGACCAAAACCGAAAAAGGCAAACCTACAGTAATGTGGGGACGCAAAGTCGTGCACCCTTTGATAATTAATTTCAGAAGGGCAGGCAGATTGCCGAAATTGAAATAAGGATTACGCGATCCAGGCAATTTGCCTGGATTTTTTTTTGAAAAAATCCAAAAGTGCCTGGCACTTTTGGATTAAAAGAGGTAAAAATGGGCAGGCTTCCCAGGGTTTACATCGAAGGTTCTCTTTACTATGTGACTTCTCAGACCGGACACGCGTATAATATATTTTTAGATGATATGGATTACAGGGAATATATTTCTCTCGTGGCGAAATACAAGGACCAGTATGGCTTTAAGCTGTTTTCTTATTCGCTCCTCCCTGCCAGGCTTGAGATGCTGATAGAGCTTAAGAATAACGTCCCGATTTCCAATATCATGCATGATATTAATTCGCTATATACTAAGTTATATAACAGCAAGTATGGCAAGAAGGGGCATCTCTTTCAGCAGAGATTCAAGTCAATAATAGCCGAGAAAGAGATGTATCTTTTGCGGCTTGTAAGGCAGATCCATTTGAGTCCCGTGGTTGACAAGTTAACGACTGATCCAAAGGCATATCAGTATTCGAGCCACAATCTTTTCCTGGACCCCGCGAAAAGAGAGTTTCCCAACATGAAAGATGAGGTTGAGGAAATCTTCAAAGTATTAAAAGGCAGGGAAGAGGCCTTTGAAAAATATGTCTCAGATCCAAATCCGATGGAAATCGAGGGATTAAAGAAGACCCTGCGCAGGAAAAGAATCCTTGGTTCAGACGATTTCGCGGAGTCTGTCAGAAACAGAATAGAAGAAAACGCGCGCCTGCAGGAAAAGAATAGGCTGACAAGAAAGAATCAGATTTTATATATCAGCGTGGGGGGCGCGGCGATATTGGTGCTGGCCATAGGGATTACTTATTTTTATCTTCAGAATACGACGCTGAAGAGCGAGTACGCCGAGACGGTAGACATGTACAAGAAAACTCTCGACATGCTGAAAAAAGAAAGAGAAACAGCCGTAAAGGCGAATAAGAGCGCCGAGGATTACGCGTGGAAGATACGCCTCACGGAACAGGCCCTGGAAAAGACCATCCAGGCCAGGGAGCGTTCGGATTATCTGAAAAAAGACATGGACGGCTCGATGTGGCGGATAGAACTCACGCAGGTGAGCGGAAGTCCCGTGAATGTCCAGAAGGACGATGTTATATATTTTAAAAATAATTTTTATTTCTCGAATAATCTGAATAACGCGGGTTTTCCCAGCTCCGCGTACACCAAGACAGACCTCAAGAATGGTATAATAGTTTGGAGGACCAGCCAGTCAAACGAACGCGGGGAAATAGCCGCCTGGCGCGGGGAATGGGACGGAGACGCCATGAAAGGCACCATGAGTTTCCGCTCGATAGACGGGGAGGCCAGGGATTTTTCGTTTATTTCAATGGGCAGGGTCGTGAAAAAATAGGAGGTTTATAATGAACAGGACAGCCAAGATAGGATTGATATTAGTCTTCATAATGATGTTCAACGGTTTAGCCCTTGCCGAGGGCCAGGCGAAGGAAGCGAAAAAGAAGTCAGCCGAGAAATATATTCAGGGCGAGGTCGGCGGTATCACGAAGGAGTTCATAGCGGTTACGTATGTTAAAGATGAGATTAAAGGCGAGGAGTTTGAGATGGCCTTTCCGATGGATGAAAATATCAAGCTTGAAAAAATCGATAGCGTAAGTTCAATAAAATCCGGCGACACAGTTAAGGTGAAATATGAAGAGGTGACAGAGGAATCCGACGCAGGCGAGATCTTAGGCGTGAATCGCAGGGCAACCGCCATCATATTTATCAAGGCAGGCCAAGATGAGTGAGCATAAAATAAAAACGTTCCTCAAAACAAAAGAGGTGGGTCATGAAAAAAGACATTAATAAAAGAGGCGTTTTTCTTTTTAGGACATTTCTCATATCATGCATGTTATGCGCGACCAGTTTACTGTTTTATGATGAGGCGCATGCCGTGCAGATAAAGAAAGTCCAGAAGGGCAGCGTTGCCTTCGTGACAGATGACCTTGCCCAGACCATAGATATCACGGCGGATTGGGGCGGCACGCCCGTGAACAGGAATAAGACATTTCTTATCCTGGAGTCGAAATGCAATACAGGCAATGACGGTAATTTTTGCCTCACCCCGTATTTTGAGGACAATAACACGATAACCATTTTGCGCGATTTGCCCAGGACCGCGGTCGCGATTGACGCCATGGTGCACGTGGTTGAATTCGAGGACGGGGTCACGGTTTACAGCGGATTCACCTCCATGTCCAAAAGCACGAACACGAAGACCATAGACCTGCCTGTGAATATAACCGATATCAATCACAAGGCGTTTCCGATTGTTTACGTGAGGGGCCCGGTCAATACAACAGCCGATACAGAGGTATTATTTTGTAAAACAAGGATTTATTCTGACGCAGGTGCCCCGTATACCTCGCACATAGAGATAACGCGTCTCAGGAATTCCCAGGCCGCGGGCATAACCCAAGGTATAAATATCGCCTGGCAGGTGGTTGTTTTTGAAAAAGACACGAATATAAGGACAGGTACAGTGAGATTGCCCTATAATGCCAATAATGTTACTTTTGATCTGACGGCTGATTTCAGCGACGTTAATGACAGATATGTTATCAGTGACCTCGGCAGGTCGTTATTGTTATTTGATTTTTCTCCGGGCGCAGGAGTAAATGGCCAGGAGCAGCACGGCATGGTGCGCGGCTACATAAACAGTACAAGCCAGCTGCTTTTTCAGCGTGCGAATACAAGCATAGGCACTACTGACTATGTTGATATAAATTTTGAATTGATAGAATTTTTTGACCCGAGCACCCGGGTCAAAAGAGAGAATCAGCAGATCAATGCCTCGGCGACATCAGCGAATATCACGCTTCCGGATTCAGCCAGTTATGATATAACGAGGTCCCTGCCTATTATTTCAGTGGCGAGCGGCACAAATACAACTACTACCAGCTATCTCGATGATCTGCGCGTTGAAGCGGTCCTTACCTCAAGTACTAATTTAAATTTAACAAGGACGACAAGCAGTATAATAGCTCAGGTCAGATGGGCCTGCATTGAATTCTGTCCTTTGACATTGATAGTTCCTAACGGGGGCGAATCATGGGTAGTGGGCGACACGGAAAATATCACGTGGAAGCACGCGGCCTCCCTGGAATCAGGCGGCACGGGTTACAGCAATCATCATAAAATAAAAATAGAATTATCAATGAACGGGGGCTCTACGTATCCTTATTTGATTTATGAGACGCCTGCCACGCCTGACGCGGGAGATTATGACTGCATGAGTGATTCATATCCATGGCAGGTGCCGCCGGAGATAGGGGACCCAGCGGCTGACACCATACAAGAGGATCTGAGAATAAAGATTACTGATACGAACGGCACGGCAAGTTATAATTATGACACATCCAACGCTGACTTTGTGATAAAGGGCAGTTTGGACATAGACCAGCCGCCGAACATCTGGAAGATAGGAGAGACAAAGGCGATAACATGGAGCAAGACAGGCAACCTTGATAACCTGTCTCCCGCCACGGTAACCATAAAACTTTCCACTGACGGCGGGGATAATTTTAACGAGATAATAACTTCCGGCAAGCCCGATGGCGGGGACCTTACATGGGACTGGCTGATTCCTTCTGATCTGGCGAGCACAAATTTGATAGGCACTGATAATATTCTTCAGCTTCATCTTGATTATAATCCCGCTCCTACGGCCAGCACATTGGTTGAGAGCGTGAGCACCGCCTTTACCTTAAAAGGCCAGGTAACGAGCGTCACGCTCCCCACAGTTGACCCGGTGAATACTTATTATTTGGGTGGTTCATATGATATAAGCTGGCAGAAAAAAGGTCATTTCGGCACAGGGATTGACGACGGCACAGTGGATATACTTTATTCGAATAATGGCGGCTTGTCATATGGTTCCACGCTGGTTGAGGACAGGTCGGCCGGCACGGACGCGTCCGGCAGTTCCTGGAATTGGTCCATAGCCAGCGATTTCCCAAAAACCCCGGCGGGCAACACATCCAGGGTGAAGGTGGTCAATTCAAACGATAGCACCGTGTATAAAGAAAGCGTTGATTTTTATGTGGTACCAGGGACAATCACGCTCGGGGCGCCTGACGGAGGCCAAACGTGGAATGTGGGCGTGTCAAATGATATTACATGGACATATACCGGCAATTTCGCGAATGTAACCATATGGTTATCAAGGAATAACGGAGGCGATTGGACGTTATTGACTACGAGGGACGCGGATCTGTCTCCGTATCCGTGGGCTGTCACTGGGCCGACAAGCTCGAGCTGTCTGATAAAGATAGCGAGCGAGACTTACAGCGATGTATCCGACGTGTCAGCGGCCACGTTCACCATAGCGGGATCCATAACAGTCATGTCTCCTAACGGCGCGAGCGACTATTGGAATATAGGGGATAATTGTACCGTCGCATGGTCAACGGTAGGTAATTATGCCAATGTTAAGATATATTTATCAACGGATAACGGAGTGACGTATCCGACTCTTTTAGGCGAGGTAGCCGGCACAGCCACTCCTTATACAGGCTGGGTTGTCCAGGGTCCGCCGACTGACCAGGCAAAGATAAAGGTGGAAAGTTCTGATTATTCAAGCATCAATGACGTGTCTGACGCGGCGTTTAATATATTCGCCTCAATAACGCTCACCTCTCCTGACGGAGGGAATACCTGGTTGGTGGGTGAGAATTGCAGCGTGGCGTGGTCAACAGTGGGTATCGCAGGTAACGTAATGATAAGGTTATCGCGGAATAACGGAGGCAGTTGGACTCTTTTAGACGAGGTGGACGGGGATACAGGCAGTCCTTATACAGGATGGGAGATAACGCCTCCTTTGACCACGGAGGCATTGATAAAGGTAGAGAGTTCCGACTATTCAAGCATAAGTGATACCTCAGCCTCTAACTTTACCATAAACGGCGCGATCGCGGTTGATTCCCCCGCCGGAGCCGAGATATGGGAGATAGGAAGCACGCAGGACATCACGTGGTCTACCACGGGCACGTTTGACACCATAGATATATACGTGTCCAGGAATAACGGCGGCAGTTGGGCAGAGGTAGTGTTAAACAGGGCCGTCACTAATGAGCCGTATCCATGGACATTGACCGCGCCCGGCTCAGGCCAGGCGTTAATAAAGATACAGAGCCATGACTATAGCACTATTTCAGGCGTTTCAGGCGCCGTGTTTACCATATTGGAAACCATACACGTGGATACCCCGAATACAACAGGCATCATATGGCGGGTCGGCACGTCCCATGATATAGAATGGACTGTCAGCGGCATCCTCCCGAGCGGCATGGTGGATTTGTACTATAAAAAAGGCGTAGCGGGGGATTGGATTCTGATTACCCCGGCTGAGGGAGAGACAGCTGATGATGGAGACGGTACGGGCGCGTATCCATGGACCGTGCCCAATGATATTCATGACGAGGTATATATAAAGGTACAGGACCATACCAGGGATTATATAAAAGACGAAGGCGATTATCCCATTAAGATAAAAGGCAGCGTGACTGTCAGTGAGCCGCATCTGAACGAAGTGGTAAAGATATCCGATACGGGCGAGTCCAAGAGTATCCAGTGGGACCTCGGCGGAAACGTCACGGGCACGGCTGAGATACGATTATCCAAGAACGGAGGCACTTCATATGACACGCTGTTGACAGAGGGGGTGGTGGACATAACAGTTAAAAATTACAGCTGGACCGTGCTCGCCGCTCACATGGGGACAGATAATAAGATAAAGGTAGCGCTTGACGGGGACGAGGACCTGACAACAGGGACAGCCGGCGCTTCAGGATTATTCGCCGTAAAGCCGCAGATCAAGCTTACATATCCGAATGAGACGGGTATTACTAAACAGGTCGGGGATACAATGACCATAACCTGGAACGCGATACCCAATGATTTAGGCGGTTCCGGAAAAGTAAATATACGTTATAGCGTTAACGGCGCGGCCGGGCCGTATGACGGCACTATCGCCAACGACGTGGATTCCACCCTGGAGACAAAGGACTGGGTCATACAGGACGTGCCCGGCATGGTGAGCCAGTACGTACGCGTAAAGGCATTCAAGAATGACGATGAGACGAATGTCCATGCCGAGTCAGATTATAATTTTGTGGTAAAAGGCACGATCACGCTCACGGAAGAGGCCAAAAACGGCGGCGTTACCTGGGAAGCGGGCCAGACAAAGAAAATAAGCTGGACCAAGGTAGGGGACTTGGGCACCGTCAAGATAATGTATTCAACCGTTGAGCCCGCTGATTACACGGAAACGGCGCAGACAGGCGTCAGCTCCGGAGACTTGGAGTATAACTGGCCCATCCCGAGCGACATCGCCATAGAAAGAAACGCCCTAATCAAATTCAAGATAGCTTCCGAGACCGACGGCAATATAAATGATGTCTCAGCGAGCGCGCTCACGATACAGGGCAGGCTTGTTTTGCAGCAGCCGGTAGGCAATGAGACCCTTGAGGTCGCGCAGTCAGGCGGCTATGACATAATATGGAAGACATATGGTTCCGTGCCGCAGGTAAAGCTGGCCTATGACATAAACAGCGGAAATGACGGATATGATAAGGCCATAAACGGAGGCCAGGCCATAACCAATAACGTGACGGGGGGGGATAATAATACCTATAATTGGACAGTGCCTAACGCCATAGGTGACAAGGTAAGGGTTAAGGTGATGAGCTATAATTATCCTAATGATATCTTTTCCGCCTCCACGGCTGATTTCAAGATAAAAGGCCGTGTCGCGATAACCTCGCCTACCGCCGCTGTAAAAGACGCGGACGCGTGGCCCGTAAATTCAGCCGCGTTACCTTCCCAGAAGCTCATAGAATGGACAAATTACGGCAGTCTGGGCGGCGTATCAGGATACGTGACCATAAAACACGCCTCTGACGGGGTTAATTTTACCAGCACGCTTACTGCAGAGGCGAACGGCGCGAACGGGCCTCAGAGTTATAATTGGACCATACCTAATACAATAGGCGCGAATAATAAAATAGCGGTAATAGACATCAGCCACGCGAACAGCGATTTGCATATTACCAAAGAATCAGAGGCGTTTGAGATAAAAGGTAAGATACAGATTACAAGCCCTGAGAATGGGGATACCTATTATATAGGCGGCACAGACATACCCATAGAATGGAATTACGCCGGCACCCTGGGGAATATAGATTTATTTTTCAGCAGTACTGATCCGATAGTTTGGGGCGACGCCTTTGCCACAATAGACGCCGGTTACACTCAGCCGTATCAATATACTGTCCCTGATGTGCCTACCACGCACGGCAAGATCAAGGTTGAGAGGGTCGCTGACAGGACGTACGTCAATCATACAATGTCAGGCGAATTCAGGATACGCGGGTCCGTGTTTTTGGGTTCCTTGCCAAACGCGTCCACGTCATGGACAGTTACGGGTACTAACAATAAGGTAGAGTGGACGCTGACAGGCGCCATCGCCAAGATAGCCATTGATCTGGATACGGACAGCGGAAATAACGGTTATGACATAACGATCACGCCTTCCGAGGGAGTTTCAGCGTCCAGCAGTCCCTTTACCTGGACCATACCTTCGGCCATGTATGTCTCAGTGACTTCCGACCATTGCAGGGTCAGGGTCAGGGATTATACTGATTCCAGCGTTAATGATGTTTCCCTGTCCGATTTCAAGATAAAGCCGGTTTTGGAATTGACGGCTCCTCTGGGCGGACAGCATTGGGTCATAGATGACACGGAAGACATCACATGGGCTTATTGGGGCGATATCCCGCAGGTAAAGATAGAGTATTCTCTGGACGGAGGGTCTACGTGGGAAGATCCTCCGGTGCATTCCGGTTATGATACGTCAGCCGGGAAATTCACCTGGACCATACCTGACACGGAGAACAATGACACAAAGGTCAGGATATCGAAAGCTACTGATTCAGCCGTGGAGAGCATATCCACTTCCTGGTTTGAGATAATGGGTGCCCTCACTTTAGCGCAGCCTAACGGCGGCATAGATCTTCCTATCAGTATTTCTTATGACATAAAATGGACACCGACAGGTACATTAAGCAACGTGAAGATCCAATATTCCAAGGACGCCGCTCATACTGAATGGCTCAATATCGCCGGGGCGGAAAATTTAGCCGCCGGCGCCAAGAATGTGACCCAGACATTCCCCTGGACAGTGCCGAACGCCTGTTCTCCCACGGTGAAAGTCAAGGTCTTTCAGATATCCAACCCTGATTATGTCAAGGCCGTGTCCAGTACCGATAACGCCATTATCGGCAGTATAGTAATGATACATCCCATGAACGGCGATATCATGGTAGTGGGCAATCCATATCCGATCGAATGGAGTTTTGAGGGAGAGATATCGGGATTTGACATAGAATATCATGATGGCACGAGTTGGGGGCCCATTACTACCAGCAGTCTCGCCGCCGGCACGTCCCCTCAAACGTACAATTGGCCTTCGGTCGACGATAATATAGGAAACACGATAAAGGTCAGGGTAAAGGATAAGGATAATCCAAATGTTAATGGTGAATCCACGGCTGATAATATAATAAAAGGATCCATAGATTTGACGTATCCGGACGGGAATAATACCCTTGAGGTGGGCCAGCCCTGGAATATAGCGTGGACAAAGACAGGAAGCATAGGAGACGTGAAGATAGAATACTCAAAGGATGATTTTGACCAGGATCTGCACACCATAGCGGCGTCGTATCCTTCCGGGGATTCACCTTATACCGAGGCGATACCGAATGATATTACCAATACGAATATCGTTAAGGTAAGATTGACCAGCATAGGAGGCATACCGGTAACAGATCAGTCTTCGAACGCCTCAAAGATAGTCGGAAAACTCACAAATATAAATCCTAACGGCGGGGTTGTTTGGAAGGTCGGGGAGACAGACAAGATAATATCCTGGGACGGCACAGGCAGTGTGGCTTATGTTGATATCACATATAAGACTTCAGCCGGCGGCAGTTACAGCGGCACAATCGTTAATAACGCCGGGCCTTACGTGCAGGGGAATTGTCAGTATCCATGGACCGCCGGGGTGGCTGACGAAAAAAGCGAGGGGATATATATAAAGGTAGCCGACCACGCTAATTCAAACGTGAAAATAGAATCCATCAATCCTTTGTCCATAAGGCCCATAATCACGGTTTCAGCGCCGGCCTCAGGCCAGAATATAGTTGTCGGAAGCGACGACAACACTGTCACATGGAACTGTAATTCAGGCAAGGTGACCAAGGTCGATATATATTATTCCAAGACAGGGGTGGGCGGCACATATGATAATTTAATAAATGACGGCGTCACATGCGTGCAGGGGGCTAACAGTTACGCTGATTGGGACAGTGTCGACGACGACATCTCCGGCGATGTGGTCATAAAGGTAAGGGACAAGACAGACGATGTGGTAAACGACAATGTCTACGGCCTGTCCCCGAGCTTTGACATCATCGGCAAGATCACGGTAAACGAGCCGCATCTGGACGAGAACCTATCCGTGGGGACC
>Ga0265297_10008702_pt1 | contig 13427 bp, 15 predicted proteins | sample Munlanlwell13791_FD_192502 | JGI IMG/M metagenome (GOLD analysis project Ga0265297, IMG submission 192502) | Leachate microbial communities from a municipal landfill in Southern Ontario, Canada - Leachate well 137-91 | ecosystem: Engineered > Solid waste > Landfill > Unclassified | place... | reverse complement strand
CTGTAGAAACAATACCCAGTTGATTGCCCTCCGCCCCGATAAGGCGAACTTCGGGAACGCGGATCTTTTCGTTAACACGAATGAACTTTTTTATAGCCCCACCTCCTGTTTGGCCGCCCGCAAACACGCTTTTGCTTTGCGCATCAAGCGCATAAAACAAACGCAATGTTTACTGCGTCCGGTTCGTAATTTCTGAGCTGATCTGTCCGATAAAGGCATCCAGCGCCATCGATCCTTTGTCGCCGTCACGACGCTTGCGCACGGATACCTGCTTCGCAGTCAGCTCCCTTTCACCCACGATAAGAATATAAGGCGCTTTGTTGACTTCAGCCAGGCGGATCCGCTTGTTGAGCGTTTCATTGCGCGAATCTATTTCCGCGCGCACACCCGCAGTTACAAGCGCTGCCACAACCTCATTGGCATACGCGGCAAAATCTTCCCTGATCGGAATAACAACTGCCTGCACCGGAGCAAGCCAGACCGGGAACGCGCCTGCGTAATGTTCGGTAAGGCAGGCGGTAAACCGCTCGACGCTGCCAAGCAAAACCCGGTGAAGCATGATGGGCTGCTTATTAGAGCCGTCTGCATCCACATACTCAAGCGCAAAGCGTTTGGGCAGATTGAAATCGCACTGTATGGTTGCGCACTGCCATGACCTTTTAAGCGCATCTTTAAGTTTTATATCTATCTTGGGGCCGTAAAACGCGCCGTCGCCTTCGTTGATCTTATATGCCAGGCCGAGATCGTTTAAAGAATCTTCCAGGGCTGTTGTCGCCGCATGCCAATCTTCATCAGAGCCGACCGATTTCGCGGGCCGGGTGCTCAATTCAATTCCCATATTGTCAAAACCGAACACCTTCATTGTCATAAACACAAATTCGACAGTGGCTTTTATCTCATCGCGAAGCTGCGACGGCAAACAAAAAATATGCGCGTCGTCCTGCGTGAACCCGCGCACGCGCAAAAGCCCGTGCATGACACCGGCTTTCTCGTGGCGATACACGGTGCCCAATTCAAAATACCTGATCGGAAGATCTTTGTAGCTGCGCGTTTTCGATTTATATATCAAGATATGGCCCGGGCAATTCATAGGCTTGAGGACGAACTCTTTGTCCTCTATCTTGAACGTGTACATATTCTCTTTATAATAATCGTAATGGCCCGACGTCTTCCATAATTCCGCCTGCATAATATGCGGCGTTACCACGAGGTCATAGCCGCGCTTGAGATGCTCGGTTTTTTCATAATCCTCGATTAGCTTGCGCACAAGCGCGCCTTTGGGCTGATAAAACACAAGCCCCGGCCCTGCCTGATCCTGATAAATATCAAAGAGCTCTAATGCGGGGCCAAGCTTGCGATGATCACGAAGCTTCGCCTCGTCAAGCGCCTTAAGATGCTGATCCAGCTCCTGTTTCGTTTCAAAACAGGTTCCGTAAATGCGCTGCAGCATGGGATTGGTTTCAATGCCATGCCAATACGCTCCGGCAACCGATAATAATTTGAACGCCTTGATCTCGCCCGTAGACGCAAGATGCGGGCCGCGGCACAGGTCGACAAAATCCGAGCCTGTCTTATAAATAGAAACTTTCTCGTCCGCTATATTCTTGATCAGCTCGAGCTTATAATCCTCGTGCAGCTTTGAAAACAGGCCGATCGCGTCCTGCCTTGAAAGTTCCTCGCGCACGAACGGCTCGTTCTGCTTGATGATCTGCTTCATCAGATCTTCGATGCGCGCAAGATCGTCGTCGGAGAACGGCTCCTTTTTATCGAAGTCATAGTAAAAGCCGTCTTCGATGGAAGGCCCGATCGTCAGCTTGGCCTCGGGCCAGAGCTGCTTGACCGCCTTTGCCATTACGTGTGAACACGAGTGCCTCAATGTATCAAGATTCATATCTATAAGAAATCTGGTGGGCCCAGGAGGACTTGAACCTCCGGCCTTTTCCATGTCAAGGAAACGCTCTAACCAACTGAGCTATGAGCCCGTAAAGCAATTATCAAAGTGCCGAGGGAGGGAGTTGAACCCTCATGCCCTTGCGGACGGTGGATTTTAAGTCCACATTGTCTGCCAGTTCCAACACCTCGGCAAACCGCGTTAATGGTTCAAAACTGTCTTGCTTTTCCCCCAGCCAGAATGTGCGCTAATACACTTTCTTGCCAAGTAAATCTTTCTCTTTAATCCGATGCAACGAGGATAATAACATTGCCGACAAATTTCGCGGGCGGCCATTTTCCCGTATTTCAGAATCCAACATGGAGTAACTTTGGACTCATTGACATGCATACTGCCCGTTACTCTTAATTGCCTCGTAATAACGGCTCTCAACCAACGGAGAAACCTTTCGGACCCTGAATAGACCCGGAGGCTCCACTGCTGCCCGTAATTGGTAGGATGTATCCAAGATCGGATACAACCATCTCCGTCGATCACGCCCCTTAAAAAATCGATAAAATATATCCGCGGAACATCAATCGGACCAAGAATTAACGATTTGTTCGGCATAAGTCCGATAGAAAGTAAAAAGTCGTAGAATATTCCATTGCCTATTGTAATACGATATGACTTCTGCCCACGACCATTATACTTGTCAGTGACCCTATTTTTCAAAGAAGCAACGGACTTAACCGTTTTGAGTAACTGGGAATCTTTAGAGGTGATATCAATGTGCCGGCGATCGCCGGACAAACAACCATCGGTCGTGATAAGACCAACGACATACCAAAGATTCGATCCTGTCAATTGCAACTCTTTATACGCCCTGGGCATATTTTACCCCTGTGGCGAACACGCACTATACTGGAGGCGACGAGCGGAATCGAACCGCTGAATAGTTGTTTTGCAGACAACTGCCTTACCGCTTGGCTACGTCGCCAAATCTAATCAATTAAGAAGCCGCTGGGCTTCCTTAACAATGGCCTCGACCTCAGCCAAGCAGCCGATACCGCGCTTACCGCAGGCAAGATTGCCTTTTCTGGGCTGTACGAAATAATACCCCAGCTTATCGAGCTTCTGAATATTGCCCCGGGTAATCTTGTTCAGATACATCTGATCGTTCATGGCCGGGCAGATCGCCACCGGGGCTTCAGTCGCGCACACGACGCACGTTAAAAGATCGTCGCAGATGCCCGCGGCAATTTTGGCGATCACGTTTGCCGTCGCCGGCGCAATCAGGACCAGATCGGCCTTTTGCGCAAGAGACACATGCTCAATATCCCATTCAACCGATTCCTCGAACATGCCGCTGTAAACTTTATTGCCCGACACCGCCTCGAATAACTGCGGCAATATGAATTTTTTTGCGTCTTCAGTCATAACGACGGTCACGCCAAAACCCTTATCCCGAAGCCGGCGCACTATTTCGCAGGCCTTATAAATGGCAACGCTCGCCGTAACGCCTAAAACTATCTGCTTACTTTTTTGCATCTCTTCCTTTTGCTAATAATTTACTCGCCATGATCTCCTGAAGCGCGATGATCGAAGGCTTTGTCGCTGTGCTCGACCCCTCAACAAGCTTTGGTTGGCCCTCGGCAAGCTCCAATGCACGCCTGGATGCAAGAACGACTAATTTATAGACCGACCCTTCAGTTTTATCAAGCAGCTGTTCCAAAGCCATATACGCCATTCCGATCTCTCCTTGCTAATCTTTATCGTTGTCCGGCAGATTGAGCCTGACTATCTTTGTAAGACGCTCAATCGCCTTCTTTAAATCCCTGTTCACCAGCCGGTAATCATACAGGCGAGCTTGTTTTATCTCTTCTTTCGCGATCGCCATGCGCCTGACGATCTCTGCCTCGGTCGTGCTGCGGGACCGTGCGCGTATCCTGCGCCGTAATTCCTTCAGCGACGGGGGCTTGACAAAAACAATAACCGCGCGCCTGGGATACATCCGTTTTAACCGCAGCGCGCCCGCCACGTCCAGGCACAAAATTATCCCCCTGAACCGTCGCAGCCGGTCTTCGACAAAGCCCTTATCTGTTCCGTAATAATAACCTAAATACGTGGTCCATTCAAGGATTTTTTTCGCTTTTCGCTTACGCGTAAATTCCGCTTCGCTGATGAAAAAATAATCCCGCTTATCCCTCTCACCCGTGCGGCGGGGCCGCGTTGTAAAAGAGATAGAGCGGCACAACAAACCCCGCAATGCCGGATCCTTTAACGCCATCTGCGCAAGCGTGGTCTTGCCTGACCCCGAGGGGCCGGATATCACGAAAATTTTACCGTCCGCTCTCAACACGATCCTTGTTTTTGACAACGCTATACGATATTCTGCAATTGCTCCCGCGTTTTCTCGATAATACTCTTGATCTGCACGACCCTGCCGGAAATCAAAGCATCGCATGACTTGGCGCCCATCGTGTTGGCTTCCCGCTGCATTTCCTGCGATATAAAATCGAGCTCCTTGCCGACCGGCCCGGAACCCGAAAGCTTGCTTTTAAAATTATGAATATGGTATTCAAGCCGCTCTATCTCTTCATTGATGTCGGACTCTTTCAAAAATGCCGTCCGCTCGGCGTCCGTAGGAAACCGCGCCGCTTTCTGTTTGACGACTTTAACGAACCGGTCCTTGACCATAGCAATATCGCTCGACAGCTGCTCATTGCGCTCCTGCAGAAATTTCACGATCGCCTGGCCTTCTTTTTGCCGCATAACGATCAGGTCGGATACCGCTTTTGCGACCAGAGTTTTAAGCTGCGGCCACAGGCGCATTACGGGCTGCCTTTTTTCCGTCAATGACAACACCCCGGGCAGATTGATCAGATTGTTGATATTCACATCGCCGGCGACACGGTATTTGCCGCTGATCGTTTTTATCGATAAAAGATACTTCTTCAGCAGGCCCTCGTTTATGATGACATCGCGGCTGGAACCGTCGTACATCGTCACAACGCAGGTGATCCTGCCGCGCTGCACCCGCGATTCTATCTCTTTTTTTATTTTATCTTCAAGGGCCAGGAACCCCTCGGGCACGTGGATCACGGTCTCGAGGAATTTATGGTTGATGCTGCGGATCTCAACGCTGACCTGCCCGAACAGCTCTATCCTTTTTTCGCTTCTGCCAAAACCTGTCATGCTCTGGATCATGGCCATCCCTTCGTTTATGCCCAAATCTTCATCTTGAGCTCTTTCACCACATCGTCCTTGACCGGATACAGATCGACGATGATCTCTTCCGGGCTGAACCACAGCTTGATCTCGCGCTGCGCCTCAACATCATCCGAAGACACATGGATAACATTCTCGTACAAACCCTTGGTGGTTATCCTTCCGTACGATCCCCTGATCGACGTGGGATCCGCTTCTTCGGGATTTGTAGCGCCTGCCATTTCACGGCATTTTTTGATAGCGTCTTTGCCCCAATACACCAGGGCCATGACTTTTTTTCTGTCGTGCAATTCGCCCTTGAGATATTCGATAAGCTCGGGGAAGAACGGCTTATCTTTTAAGTGGCAGTAATGCTCGGCTGCCAGATTATCGGACACGCGGACCATCTTTGCCGCAACGATCTCCAGCTTCGTTTCCGAAAGCCGCGTCAGTATATTGCCGGTTAACGATTTCTTCAATCCGTCGGGTTTAATGAGAATCAACACCGCCTGTGTCATAGCCTCGTTTCTCCTCTTATTTTGTCGACAATGCGCTCCAAGTCTTCCTGGGAATAAAATTCGATAACAACGTGCCCTCTTTTTTTCTTTTTTACCACGCGAACCTTTGTCGCCAATGCCTGCTGCAGTTCATTCTCCAGAACAGCAACCACAGGATCAACGCTAGCCATTTTTACAGTAAGCTTATTTTTACGCGGCCGAAGGTTTTTGATCAAATTCTCTAACTCTCTCACAGACAACGACTTAGAGATGGCAATCTGTGTCAAAAACCTCTGCCTGTTAACATCCTCAACCTCAAGTAATGCCCTGCCGTGGCCGAACGAGATCCTGCCATTTTTGATCTCGTCCTGGATTTCCATAGGCAGCTTCAAGAGCCGCAGGATATTGGTAACAGACACGCGCGCCTTGCCCATCACCTGGCTCAACTCGTCCTGGCTCATCTGGAACTTATCAATAAGATACTGATACGCGCGCGCTTCTTCGATCGAATTCAGATTCTGGCGTTGTATATTCTCAATAAGCGCCAGTTCAAGAGAATCTTTGTCGTCAACATCTTTTACAATAGCCGGGATCTCCTGCATGTTGAGCATCCTGGCAGCGCGCAATCGACGCTCACCTGCGATCAGCTCATAACCATCCTGCTGCTGCCGCACCAGGACCGGTTGAATAACACCCTTTTCCCTGACAGACCCGACCAGCTCTTCCATCTCTTCAGGGCTGAATGTTTCTCGAGGTTGAAACGGATTAGGCCGTATCTGATTAACATTCAACACCAAAACCCTAGAGCCTTTCTCGCTAGCTGACTCCGGGATCAATGCATTTAACCCTTTACCAAGTGCCCTGTGTTCCATGATCTTCAAGCCTCCTGTGATTGGGCTTCCTGTATAACCGTATCATTTTCTTTTTTCTGTGATACGGTTTCAGTTCTCAATATCTCTTGCGTAAGCTCTTCGTATTTCTTTGCGCCTATATTATCTTTATCATATATAGCAATGGGTTTCCCGTAACTTGGGGCTTCGCTTAACCTAATGCTCCTCGGTATAACCGTATCATAAACGCGGCCGCTGAAATTGTTTTTGACTTCATTGATCACTTCCTTGGTCAGATTGGTTCTAAAATCCGCCATAGTAAGGATCACGCCCTGGATCGTCAACCCCGGATTTAAATTATTCTTAACCAGATTGAAAGTATTCGTTAATTGCGTCAAACCCTCAAGCGCATAATACTCGCATTGCACCGGGATCAGGATCGAATCAGCTGCGGATAAAGAATTTATCGTCAGCAGCCCAAGCGACGGCGGTGAATCGATTATTACATAGTCATATTCATCGCGAATAGCCGCCACTGCTTTTTTAAGGCGATACTCCCTGCCCAGCGCGCTCACTAATTCAACCTCTGCTCCTGTCAGATCAAGATTCGCCGGCGCGAGAAACAGGTTCTCGATCGCTGTTTTCTGGATGATCTCGTTTATGCTAAGCTCTTCGAGAAGAATATGGTAGGTGCTCTGCTTGATCTTATGGCGATCCACACCAACACCGCTCGTGGCATTTGCCTGAGGATCAAGATCGATCAGCAAAGCCTTTTTCCCAGATAATGCAATATACGCAGCAATATTAATTGCAGAGGTTGTTTTGCCCGTCCCGCCCTTCTGATTGCAGATCGCGATTACTTTACTCATTATATTTCAATAACTTACGAAACGTTCCACGGGGAAATGCCCCGCTGTTCTTAATTTATTATCCTACGATATTACGCGTTGTCAATGAAAATCTACTGCTCGAAGATATGCAAACGCGCACATTTTCACGGGGAACATTGGCGCTATTTTTTGATCAGGGCGACCTTAACCTTGGCCATCTTTGCGCCTTCCATGCCAAACAACCCTTTCTCTTCTTCACAAAGGACCTCGATTGTCACATCTTCTCTCTTGGCATTAAGCTGCTCCAGCGCCTTTTTAATAGCCTCGGCTGTTGTTTTGCCTTCCGCTTCTATCTCGATCTCTTTATCGCTCATTGGGACTTCATAACTTTTATCTGATACAATAACATCAGAGTGCTATTTAAGAACCAATACATTACAAGCCCTGCAGGAACATTGTAAAACATAACGCCGAACATTATCGGAAATACGATCATCATGATCTTTTGCTGCTCTGCAGATTGCCCGCCCGCGTTTACTGCGGACATTTTTTGCTGAATAAGCATACCTGCAGCCATAAGGATCGGAAGAATATTAAAATAATCCCCGATAAACGGCAGAGTTACAGGAAACTTAAAAAGCCTGTCCGGCTCAGAAAGATCCTTGATCCAGAGAAAACTAGCCCCCTTTAACGCGATCGATCGGGACAATACCTGATACAAAGATATGAATATTGGAATTTGCAAAATCATGGGCAAGCATCCGCCAAATGGATTAACTTTATGATCTTTATACAGCTTCATCATCTCTTCGTTAAGCTTCTTCGAATCATTTGCGTACGTTTTTCGCAATTGCTCCATTTTGGGTTGCAAAACCTGCATTTCCTTCATGGATTTCATTTGCTTGATCGTCAAAGGAAATAATATCAGATAAATTGCAATACTCAGCACTATAATTGCCAAACCCCAATTTTTAACAATAACGAACAAAAACTTTAACAAACCCAATATTACCTGGCCAACAAGATCAAACATGCCAAAATAAACAATTGATCCCCAGCCAGGGTTAGATTTATTGATCAAATCGGTGTCCTGAGGGCCTAAATAGACTTTATATTTTTGAATAACTTCATTTCCCGGCAATATATCAATTCTACTGGAAGAAATACCAATATCATACACTTTATCAGTAACTTTATTCACAAAACCGGAATAACCTGTGGATTCCGGCTGTATAATCGCACAAAAATACTGATCACGCATGCCAATAAATTTAATTCCCGGATACACAGCCTGTTTCTTAAAATTAGGATGCGAAACCTTGCTCTGGTCGCTTATAATAATGTCATCATAACGCTGTACGCCGGCGGCCTGCCGATCTAAGTCTATTCTCCCCAATATTATAGGAAAATCAAACGGGATAGAAGAGGAGGAGATGTTCGTAATTTTGACTTCTAACTCCATGCCATAGCTTGAGTTAGAAGAATAAAGCGTTTTTGTTACACGCTTCGCGTTGTCTTCGTAAATATATGAAAATCCATTAGTTACAGATAATTTCTGCACAAATGACAGACCGGGATCAGCAATATAAAAACCCCTGTTGAGAAAATAGGGGTTTTTTGGATAGTTATCAAAAAATGCGTCTTTAATGGCGCCGGCCGGCTCAATTACCGTTATGGCCGCTCCCAGCAATGAATATTCTTGCTCAGAGCCTGCAGTCTCTGCATTAACAGGAGGGCTGACAATAGCAGATGGTTGTGGCTGGACAGGGGCAGACGAAACAACAGCAGAAGAGGGCTGAAGCTGCGTTTGCGGTACTTCGGGCCTGGGCACAAACTTCGACCAGAAAAAGATCACCAGAAAAGATAATGCGATAGCAATGATTGTTCTTTTTTCCATAATTATAAGAGAGGATCAAAACCGGACTTTCCGGAATAAGGGTGGCACCGCATCACGCGGGCAATAGCTTTATGCCCGCCCCTGATGATGCCGTATTTTAGCAAAGCCTGTTTGGCGTAATCCGAACAGCTCGGCGCAAACCGGCAGCATCTGGGCATTAAAAATCTGCACTGTTGATAACACGTGATAGCGGCAACGAGTATGTTGATAACTAATGAGTGCAAAGCGTCTTTCTGCCTTTTGCCCGTCGACGATTCAGCGTTTTTCTGCCGTCTTTCGTTTCCATTTTTGCGCGAAAACCCTGGGAGCGCTTGCCCACAATATTCGAGCGCGTTTTAATATGTTTTTTCATGGCCTTTGTTTACTCCTCGATTACGTGCCGCGTTTTTTATTAATTTTTTTATTATAACACAAATGAAACCCAAGTCAACACTTATGGTTATCAATGAGATTGAAATTGTAACACACAATCGGCATTTGTCAAGCGCGGCGTTAAAATTTATCCGCTTTTTTATTGACTGCCTTTCAAATTCTTGTATAATAATGCTGTTGTCAATTGAAAATGCGTTATATTTAACCAAAATAGTTTTCCACAAAGTTATTCAATCTGTGAATAATCTGTGGATATAGTTCATAACTCACATGGAAGACGTATCCCGCATCTGGGCAGAAGCCTCGGCCCTGCTTAAAAACAGCCTCGGCGACACGGTTTTTCAAACCTGGATAGCCCCTCTAAAACCTAAAACCCTGAACGGCCTGCAGTTCGTCATTGACGCACCGGACAGTTTTTTTAAAGACTGGATCGAGAAGCATTACCGCCAGGCCATGCAGGACGCGGTGCGCTCGGTCTCCAAAGAGGAGACAGAGGTCCTGGTAGAGGCTGTATCCGGGACGCCTGCCGCAATACAGAAGCCGGCGCTGGACATGATCCGGCCGCGCGCTGCCGAATCGCGCGACAGCCTTTCGCTTAATCCGCGCTACACGTTCGAAAATTTCGTCCTGGGCCCGTCCAACCGCCACGCGCACGCGTATTCGGTTGCCGTCGCGGACGCCCCCGGAAAAAATTACAATCCGCTTTTTATCTACGGCGGCGTGGGGCTGGGCAAATCGCACCTAATACAATCGATCTGTCATTCCATACGGCAATCGGCGCCGCAGTTAAAGATATGTTATATGCCGTCGGAAAAATTCACCAACGAACTCATTGACGCTATCCAGCATCATTCAACCGGCGCGTTCCGCCAGAAATTCCGCAATGTCGACGTACTGGTGCTCGACGACATCCACTTTATCGCAGGCAAGGAATCCACGCAGGAAGAATTTTTCCACACATTCAACGCGCTGTACGACAACCACAAACAGATCATTATCTCGTCGGACCGCACGCCCAAAGAGATCGCCAACCTCCAGGAGCGCCTTGTGTCGCGGTTCAGCTGGGGGCTGACGACGGACGTTCAGCCGCCTGACCTGGAAACACGCGTCGCCATCCTGAAAAAAAAGATCGAGCGGGAACCTGTTCACATCCCCAACGACGTTATCTTTTTTATTGCGTCGCTTATTAAAACGAATATACGGGAACTCGAAGGCGCATTGGTCAGGATCATCGCGTATTCACTAATGGAAGAAAAGATCATAACCATGGATCTTGCCAAAGAGGTATTAAAAGACCTTTTGCGGGAACCCAAAAAACTGATCACTATAGATTTTATTCAACGCTGCGTGGTTGAAGAATTTGGCATATCTTTATCCGACCTGAAATTAAAAAAACGCAGCAAAACGATCGTATTGCCGCGCCAGGTGGCGATGTATTTAAGCCGGGAGCTCACAGATCAATCGTTCCCGGAAATCGGCGAGCATTTCGGCGGCAAAGACCACACAACCGTTTTACATTCATATAATAAAATAAAAGAGGCGCTTTTAGTGGATGCCGGTTTAAAAGAAAAGGTTAACAAGATAATACAGGTTATCCAGTAAACCATGCAGTGGTTATCCAGTGTTTTTATTTTTATAACTGGCTTAAAAATATATATATTACAAAGCTTTCCACATAATACACAGGTATTACGATTATGACGACTATTTTTGTATTGTATTAAATTATAATAATAACAGAGAGGGAGAAAATGAAATTTAAAGTGGATAAAGAGGTTTTATTACAAGGCATTGATACAATTCAGAACGTTATCAGCGCTAAAGCTACCTTACCTATATTATCTAATTTTTTACTGGAGACAAATAAAGACGGTTTGCGTATGACCGCAACCGATCTTAATATAGGAATAAGTTGTGTAATACCTGTGGAAATCCTGGAACAAGGATCAATAACCATTCCTGCCAGGAGATTTAGTAATATAATACGCGAATTGTCCGACACTATGGTTCAGGTGAATATTAAAAAGAATAATATTGTTCTTATTGAAGGTAAAATGTGTGAATTTAAAATTATAGGTTTACCCGCGGAAGAGTTTCCAAAACTACCTGAATTTAAGGATAAAGAAGTGATCCAGTTGGAACAGGCAACATTAAAACAAATGTTGAATTTAACGTCATTTGCCGTATCTATGGACGAAAGTAGGTATATTTTAAACGGTATTCTTTTTAAATTTCAGCAGAATAATTTTTCATTGGTTGCAACCGACGGTAAGCGGTTAGCGATCGCGACGCGTAAATTAAAACAGGTAAGCTCAAAAGAAACAAAGATCATTATCCCCATTAAAACGATCCATGAGCTGGTCCGGAATTTGCAGGATGAGGGTGAAATTTCGCTGGTTATAGGCCCAAACCAGGTTTTATTCGATTTTAAAGGCACAATGATAATTTCCCGGATCATTGAGGGCGAGTTCCCCGATTATCAGCAGGTTATCCCGCCACAGTCCGAAAACAAGATCAAGGTTAATCGGGAACAATTACTGCTTGCGGTCCGCCGCGCGGCGCTATTGGCAACGCCGGATTATCAGGCGGTAAAGATGGAAATATTTAAAGATAAAATGGTTGTTTCAAAGTCGACGCCCGACGTTGGAGAATCGCGCGAAGAAGTCCCGATCCAGTATGCGGGCAAGGAAATGGTGATCGGGTTTAATCCCGTATATCTGAGCGATGTGTTGAAGGCGGTTTCGATCGAGACGACGGAATGGGAAGTTTCAGGAAGTGAAAAGCCCGGAGTTATGCGCGGCGACGGCTATGTTTATATTGTTCTGCCTATGAGATTGGGTTAAATGGATGATATAAAAAATACGATCGCCGCGGTGTTGAAGGACCTGGAAACGCGCAAAGACCAGGCGGCTGCCGTAGACCCTGCACAGCATTTCAGCAAGGTTTTTTCAAAAAAAGAATTGTCGCATCTTAAGCTGGCGTATTTCAGAAAAGGGATACTTGCGATCACCGTGGATTCGGCAACATGGCTGTATCATTTGAGCCTGCGCAAACAGGAACTGCTGCGTAAATTGACGGAGCTGTCCAAGGAAGTCAAGGATGTGCGTTTTGTGATCGGAGAGATAAAAGTTGCAAAGGCCGGAGAACGTGGTAAAATTAAATTTCTTTAAAAAAGGATTATGATGAAAAAGAAACCCGAGCAGGAAAAAATAGACGCAGGCGCCCCGCACGTGGCAGGCAAGAAATACGACGCCGGAGCGATCCAGGTACTTGAAGGCCTTGAAGCGGTCCGCCGCAGGCCCGCTATGTATATCGGCGATACCTATAGCCGCGGGCTGCACCATATGGTGTACGAGGTTGTGGACAACTCCGTCGACGAGGCGCTCGCCGGGCACTGCTCGAAGATCGAAGTGACTATACATGAGGACAGCAGCCTTAGTGTTGTGGATAACGGCCGCGGCATTCCTGTCGATATGCATAAGACCGAAAAGAAACCCGCGGTCGAGGTTGCGCTGACCGTATTGCATGCAGGCGGCAAGTTTGACCACAATTCATATAAAGTCTCCGGCGGTTTGCACGGCGTGGGCGTCAGCTGCGTCAACGCGCTTTCCGACTGGCTGGAAGTAGAGGTGCGCCGCGACGAGAAAGTGTATCATCAGCGCTATGAGCGCGGCAAGACCGTTTCGAAGCTTACCGTTATCGGCAAATCAAAAGCGACAGGGACAAAGATCACGTTCAAGCCGGACAAGGAGATATTCACCAAATCCGTCGAATTTTCATACGACATTCTGGCGAACAGGCTTCGGGAGCTCGCTTTTTTGAACAAGGGGCTGGAGATAAATTTAAAAGACGAGCGCAATGACAAAGAAGCCCAGTTTAAATTCAACGGCGGTATTGTCTCTTTCGTAGAATATTTGAACA
>Ga0265297_10008701_pt1 | contig 13427 bp, 7 predicted proteins | sample Munlanlwell13791_FD_192502 | JGI IMG/M metagenome (GOLD analysis project Ga0265297, IMG submission 192502) | Leachate microbial communities from a municipal landfill in Southern Ontario, Canada - Leachate well 137-91 | ecosystem: Engineered > Solid waste > Landfill > Unclassified | place... | reverse complement strand
TCTCGGTACCGCAAACCCTCGCCCGCGCCATCGCGCTCGGCCAGAACGCGGAGGTGTTGTTCGCCGAATTGCCCGGCCGCAAGTTCCTGGCGAAGGTCGTTCGCACCGCCGGCGCGGTGGACGCCGACTCGCGCACGCTGCTCACCGAGTTGGCGCTCGACAACTCGCGCGGCGAGCTTCTCTCCGGCAGTTACGCACAAGTCCGGTTCACCGAAGCCAAATCCGTCGCCGCGTTGACGCTGCCGTCCAACGCGCTGCTGTTCCGCGCCGAAGGCATGCAAGTCGGCCTCGTCGGCGCCGACGGCAAGGTGTCCCTGCGCAACATCAAGCTCGGCCGTGATTTTGGGAAGATCGTCGAGGTGCTCGAAGGTCTCAGCCCGACCGACCGCGTCATATTGAATCCTTCCGACTCGCTCACCGCGGGCGCAGCCGTCCGTGTCTCCGCGCCATCACAAACCGCAGCCGCGCGATGAAGCTCCGACTGCTCGCCATATCAATGACATGCGCGCTGCTTGCAGGCTGCGCTGTAGGTCCTGACTACGAGCGGCCGGCGGCGCTGAAGTCGCAACCCTTGCCAAAGTCGTTTGCGGGTGATTGGAAGACCGCGCAGCCGGCGGCGCATCTGCCGCGAGGCGCATGGTGGGAAGTCTTCAAAGACGTCGAGCTCAATCGTTTGGAAAGCGCCGCCATGAGCGCCAACGAAAGTCTCGCAGCGTCGGTCGCACGGTTCAACCAGGCGCGCGCGCTCGTGGACATCGCGCGCTCCGATTTCTTCCCGCAGCTTTCTTTCAATGGTTCGGCGACGCGCGAGCGCACGAGCAAGAATGCACCGAGTTCCGGACAGCCGGCGGGTCAGGCCTACAATTTCAACACGTTCACTGTACCCTTGGAGATGAGTTGGGAGCCAGACCTTTGGGGCCGCATCCGCCGCCGGACGGAAGCGGCAAACGCCCGACTCAGTGCCTCAGCGGATGATGTCGAGGCGGTCAGACTGGCCATCCAGGGAGCTGTCGCCGCCGACTATTTCGCCCTGCGCACCTTCGATGCGGAGTTGGCGCTGGTGGCTGACACGATCGAGACTTTTCGCCGATCGCTCGAACTGACCCGCAACCGCCGCAAAGGCGGCGTCGCCTCCGATCTCGACGTCTCGGAGGCCGAAACCCAATTGCGCACAGCCGAGGGCCAGCTTCCTGCTCTGCAACTTCAACGCGCCAAGCTCGGCCACGCCCTCGCCACGCTCTGTGGGCAACCCGCGATGACGTTCACGACGCCTGCAAACCCCACGCAACTGCTGGCGCCACCCGCCGTCCCGCCGACACTGCCGAGCGAACTGCTGGAGCGCCGGCCTGACATCGCCGCGAACGAACGTCAGATGGCCGCCGCCAACGCCGACGTCGGCGTCGCCCAGTGCGCGTTCTTCCCCCGGCTCGTTTTCGATGGCCTCGCGGGTTTTCAGTCCATCAACGCAGGCACCGTGTTCAATTGGCCGAGCCGGGTCTGGGCCGTGGGGCCGACGCTGGAACTCCCTATTTTCACGGGCGGTCGAAACACTGCACAACTGGCTGCCGCGCGTGCCGCGTACGATGAAACCGTGGCCAACTATCGTCAGACCGTACTGACGGCTTTTCAGGAAATCGAAGACCAGCTTGCCGCGCAGCAACTTCTGGTCAAACTGCTCGACGCCGAAACCGCTGCACTTGTCGCCGCCCGCCGCACGCAGGAGATCGCCAACAATCGCTATCGCGCCGGACTCGTCACCTACCTCGAAGTGGCTACGGCCCAGAGCGCGGCGTTTGACCGCAACCGCGCCGTGGTGCGAATCCAAGGTGAACGTTGTGTTGCGACGGTGGGATTGATCAAGGCACTCGGTGGCGGCTGGCAATCAAACACCAACGCAGTGCCGGCTCAACGCTAGGGGCGGGATTGCCGTTACCGTTTCAGGATATCCGCCACGCGGAAAGTCTGGTTTGGGTAGAGATCCTTGGGGACTTTGATGAAGCCCCGCTTCTGCACCACCTGCGAGATGGCGCAATCCCTGCTATCGCCATCGCAGAACCGCATGACATATGCGCGGTACATGACGTCGTGAATCGGGATATGGCGGCCGAAGAACGGGCAGACATCTTGCAGCGGACACTTGCTCCGCTTCTCCTCCCGTTCTTTGACTTCAGAGATGATCGGCCACGCAGCATTGGCAAAAGCCTGCAGCACCTCTGCATGTTCCTTGGTGTATTCAGTTTCGCGATTCCCCACACCCAGAATGCCTTTGATGCTATCGCCAGACATCAGCGGTACGTTCAGGTGTCGCTTGATGGCGACATGCCCCTCCGGAATGCCCTTCTTCGTCGGTCGGGCGCAGTTCTTGTAGTCATTGGTAATGACCGCCTTGCGCTCCCGGACGCAATCGCCCCAAAGTCCGGTGTTTTCCACCGGATAGACGATCGGTTTATTTGCCATGCTGCACATGGCCATCGCGCTCTTGGACCAACCGATCATCGTCAGCAGGTGCTCCCATTTGTTGAGCGTCGCAAAATAGCCGATCTTGCTTTCGGTCAACCGGAGGGCTTCTTCGATCACTAGATCAGCCATCCTCTTCAGGCTTTGGCCGTCATTTTCGCGCAATCGGCGAAGCGCTTCTTCCATGGCTTGGCCTCCCGCTTGGACATCGGCTTCTTTCATGTCGTTGTCTCACACCATAAACCACTCAACTAGTAGCACATTTGGGTGTTTTCTGCCAGCCGATGTGCCGATCCTTTATTGTTCATTACCCGCAAGAAAATGTTGATTTCCGCAGGAACGCTGCCTAAAGTCCGCCCGCATTTCGGTTCGGAAACAATAACAACAAAGGAGATAGACAATGCCCAAGATGACCAAGAGTCAGATCGCTACGACCATCGCTGAGAAGGTTGGCATCAAGAAGAAGGAAGCCGCTCTCGCCATGGAAGAACTCGCTAACCTCGCCTACAAAGAGGCGAAGAACACCTTCGTCGTGCCCGGACTGGGCAAGCTCGTGCTCGTCCAGCGCCCAGCCCGCAAAATGATCATGCGCTTTGGCCCGAAGGCCGGCCAGGAGATCACGGTTCCGGCCAAGAAGGTTGTGAAGTTCCGCCTCGCCAAGGCCGCCAAGGACGCGATCCTCAAGAAGTAGTCGCACTCCTTAGCGTAACGTTTGTTTCCAACGGGCCAACTCGCGCCGACGCTGTCGGACGCCGGGTTGGCCCGTTGGCTTTTTTGTGGTCACACTTCCCACATCGGATGTTTCTGCGGCGCACTTGTTGCTGCGCCGATGCAGGAGTGCTACAAACTCGTTGGATCATGAAACACTTCTGTCTCGCTCTCTGCCTCCTCGCAGGCCTCTTCACCGTCACTTGCTGCGACGCCGAAAACACCAACACCAATTTCCGCGGGCTGGCCGGCCTCATCTACGACGTCGAGGATTGGACCACGCCACGCGACTGGCTGACCAACCAAGTCTCCGCGACCCACTGGCGGCTTTGGACGACTGAGGGCAAGGGCAAGCGATCAGGCAATGCATCGCTCACATCGCCCACGATCAAGGCAGACCGCGCCACGCCCGAGGAAGGCGCGCCGGTGCTTCACACGCACATCACCGGCATCCCGCGCGGCGTCTATCGGGCATGGCTCGGTCCGACGACGCGTCCCCTCGCCTACTCGCTCGATGGCGGCAAGACGTGGCTGAAGTCCACGAGCGGCGAGACTGATCTCGGTATTTACGACATCAAGGATGGCGCGTTCGACCTCTGGGTGGACGATCGCTACGCCAACCCTGCCAGCATTGGCTCGGCCTATTACGATTACATTCGGCTCGCGCCCTTCGTACCACCCACGCTCAGCCAACTGGCAGCGTTTACGTTGCCGGACGGCTCGACCCAAATCTCATGGATCAGCAGCGAGCAAGCACCGCCCGCCGTCGCCAAGTGCGAGGGCTGCGAGTTCACCGAATCCGAGACAGGCCAGCGCAATCATCGCGTGGTTCTTACCGGTCTGGCCGCTGGCAAGACTTGTGTTGCCCGTGTGCAGTGTCCTGGTGCGCGTGTAGCGACGGTGAAGTTTGTTGCAGGCCGGCAGCCGCGCATCAGCGCGTCGAAGTCACGAACCATCGAGTTGACTATCAATGACCCCACGGTTGCGCCGCGCCAGAACTGGCCTGTCACTGCCGGGGTGCCGTTTGCGCGTGGCACGCTCGCATCGGCCGCCGATGCCTCCTTGTTCGATGCTGCGGACCGTCGGCTGCCAGCGCAGTTTGAGGCGACCTCCTTCTGGCCGGACGGCAGCGTCAAATGGTTGCTGGTGAGTTTTTCGACGGACACCGGGCGCGAGCCGGTGAAATTCCAGCTGTGCATCGGTCCTGCCGCAGAAGCGCCCGCTGGTTCTCAGGCGGTCACGGTTCGCGAAAACAGCGATGCCGTGACACTCGATAACGGTCCTCTCTCATTGCGCGTTGGCAAGGAGCAGTTTGCGCTGTTCGACGGGTTGAAGTTCAATGGCAGTCCCGTCACCGGGTCGGCGATCGGTGGCAACGGGCGGATTCTCGACGCCAACGGCAAGGCTTTCATGCTCGGCAAGCCGGACGTTGTGGCGATTGAGGAGCGCGGCCCCATGCGAGCCGTGGTGCGGGTTGGAGGAAGTTTTGTCGCAGCCGATGGTGCCAAGCTGTTCCGATGGCAGGCGCGCTACTTCGTGTGCGCAGGCCAGCCGTGGGTGCGATTGAGTTGGACCATCGGCAACGACAACACCAACGCCGTGTTGACAAATCTCCAGGCTGCCGGCATCCGCATTCCGTTTGCAGCGAACGGTCCCCTGCTCGGTTCATTCAACAGTGGGCCTGCTGTCCCCATCAACGACGACACATCCACGTGGCTGCTACAAGACAAGAACGATCGGTTCACTGGCGCTGTCAACGGCGATGCAATCAAGGGTGACCACGCCACTGGCTGCGCTTCGATCACCGATGGCCAACGCCGACTGGCGGTGTTCGTAAAGGATTTCTGGCAGCGCTATCCCAAAGGCATCGCCGTCAAGCGTGACGGCCTGCACCTGCGTGTGTTGCCGCCATTGCCCGCGGACGCCTACTCCAAGGAATCGCAGGCCGACGAGGACCTCGTCCGCCTCTATTATTGTTACGACCGTGGCCAGTATCGGTTGAAACGCGGGCTGGAGTTCACCACCGACATCTTTGTCCGCGCGGACGACGCGAAGTCTGCGACGGCCACGGCGGACCGGGTGAACGCAAACTGGTTTCAACAGCCTCTCTTCGCTGCCGCGCCGCCGCGGCATTACTGCGACAGCGGCGTGTTCGGCATCCTTGAACCGGCGGAACCGGGAGTGTTCGATGCCTACGAGAAACAGGTCGATACCGGCTTCGAGAAGATCGATCAGAACCGCCGCCACAAGCACGAATACGGCTGGATGAACTACGGCGATTGGCACGGCGAACGGCATTTCAACTGGGGCAACCACGAATACGACATGATGGGCGCGCTGGCGCTGCAATTTGCCCGCACCGGCAATGCCAAATGGCTCTGGAGCGCGGATTGCTGTTCGCGCCACAGCACGGACATTGACACGGTTCACTATCCGTGGCAGGCGCGAATGCCCGGTCGTGTCTATGCCCATTCGATCGGCCATGTCGGGGGTTTCTTCGACATGACCGACCCCCGCTTTCAACGCTTGGGTAATGTTTTCGGCCTTGCAGACCCGAAACGGCCCAATGCTTTTGTTTCTGGCGCCATAGACCCCGGGGGCCACGTTTTTCAGCCGGGAAATTTCTATGTCGGTTTTCTTACCGGTGAGCGTCGTTATTTGGAAACCGCCGCGATGGTCTGCGACGCGCAGGCGACCTGCATGACCGCGAGGTTTGACTTCGGCATCGAGCGCTCCGCTGGATGGCCGCTGATGAACGCTGTTGCCGCCTACGAGGCCACCGGCAATCCATTCTTCCTCAACGCTGCGCGCCTCTATGTCGAGAAGATCGTCGGCAAACAAACCGCCCGCGGTGATTGGAACCTGAGGCACGGTCCACCGGAATGTCTCCACACACCTTCACATCCCGGCGGCAAGGCGTTTGCCACCGGCGTGCTGCTCAACGGCATGATGCACTTTGACACGGTCGCCCCGTCGCGCGAGGCCAAGCAGTGTATCGTCCGCGCAGCGCACTGGCTGGAGCAATACTCGTGGAACCATGAAACGCACAGCTTCCGCTACATTGATACCTGCCCGACCTTCGCCAGCGGTCGCGGCAACGGCGGCACGGACTTCCTCGTCTCCAGCGGGCTCGCCTACGCCTGTACGCTTGATCGCGACCCGGCGTTGAAGTCGCTGTTGCTGGATTCGCTTGCCCGCGCCATGCGCAGCGGCGTCAAGGTCGGCAAGGACTACGCGCAGGACATCCGCCAGACGCCGCACGCGCTGGCGATTCTTCGCAAGCATCTCGGCATCGACGAGCTTCCCGAACCCGCGCCAGTGAAGCGCAATGAAAAATAGAAAAGTTTTGCCTTCGCCGGGGCAATCGCTAGACTTACGGCCTCTGCCGAAGGACATGGACGCAATATGAAAACTGAAGCCATCTTTTTTGTCGGGCCGCGCAAGGTTGAGATCCGGGGGGTCGAGGTCAACGACCCCCAACCTCAGCAGGTACAGGTTCTCTGCAAGGCCACCGGCATCAGCGCAGGTGACATCGCGCATTTCACCGAAACGGACAAACAGGCTTTTCCTTTTGCGCCAGGCCGCGAGGGCGTCGGCCAGGTCATTCGCGTCGGCAGTGACGTGAAAGATGTCCAGCCCGGCCAATACGTCACTTGCAGTCGCTGGCAGAAGATCCAGAACATGGATGCCAGCCTCGCGCACAAGATTCCCGGCGAACCGGAAGATCCCACCCTCTGGCTCGTGGAACCCGTGGCTCGCGCCATCGCCGCCGTGCAGTTTGCGCACGTCGAACCCGGTGACCGCGTTGCAGTCATTGGATCGGGCTTCATGGGACTTTTGGTGACTCAACTGGTCGGGCGCTATCCGGTTTACGAACTGGTCGTCGCCGACTCGAAACCGAAGAATCTGGCCCTTGCCACCGAATTTGGCGCGACCGAAACCATCAACACCTCCAGCAAGGACGGTGACGCGAGACTCGAAGCGTTGAAGAAGGATCCTTTCGATCTGGTCATCGCCGTCACCTGTCCGCCGCCGTTGCTCGACCTCGGTCGGCAACTCTGTCGCCGCGGAGGCCGTTACGTCATCGGGATTGGCGACGACGCTGGCTCCAATGGCCAAGCTACTCGTGCCGTGCGCGCCATGTGGCGCGGCCTGGTCGATCTCAAGCCATTGGTCACCCATCGCCACAAGTTTGCCGATGCCCAGGCCGCGATGGAGGCCGCCGCCCAAGCTGGCGACGGCTGCATCAAGGGCGCGCTCACGTTCTAGCGCCGGATCTGACTCTCTGACGCGCGGGATTCCCTGTGTGCAACGGTGTTTTGCAGGCAGCCGGAAGTTTGACGCCCTGCTTCTGCCTGCTAACCGCATCCACACAGACGCGATTCCAGTCCATTTACCGCGAGGCCGTCGGCGTCGTATGCTGGCGCCTACATCAGGAACATTGTTCACGCGCATGAGTTCATTGCAGCTTCTCAAGAGCACCGCCAGCGCGGCACGCCACGCCTCATTCACTGGGTTGCTCTCCTGTCTCGCATTGCTTGCGGGGATTCCGGCATCTGCGGAACCACCGGAGGTGCAGGACATTTTTCAGAACCCGTCACTCGCGATTAAACAGATCGGCTGCTTGAAGGCGGTTCCTTCCAGCCAGATCAGTGGCTCGGGAATCAGCATCGGTTTCGAGTGTCTCGATCGGTTCATCTTCGATCCCGAACGCTGTTACGACAAACTGGGCGCGACGGGTGTCAAGTGGGCGCGCTGCCAGACCGGCTGGAACCGGTGCGAGACCGAAAAAGGGAAATACGATTTTCGCTGGCTTGACGACGTGGTGGACAACCTGCGTCGCCGCGGCGTCCAGCCGTGGTTCAATGTTGGCTACGGCAACAAGCTTTACATGCCCAAGGCCTACGGTGAGGCCGCGGTTGGTTCCGTCCCTCTTTATTATGGAGAGGAGACGCTTCAGGCGTGGAAGAATTACATCCGCGCGATGAGCCGCCACTTCAAGGGACGGGTCACACATTGGGAAATCTGGAATGAACCGAACATCGGCTCGTTCTGGCAACCGACCAAGCCCGACCCGCTGGAATACATCCGGCTCATCAAGCTGACCGGCGCGATCATCCGGGAAGAAATCCCGGAGGCCAAAATCGGCGCGTGCAATTCAGGAGTCATTTCACCCTACGTAATCCGGCTGATCAAATCGGGCGTTGGCAAGGAAATTGATTTCTTCTGCGTGCACGCCTATCGGGTGCTGCTGGAGAAAGACTATGCAGCCGAAATCGCGGCGCTGCGGCGGCTGTTTGATGCGAACGGCGGCAAACGGGTAAGGCTTTGGCAGGGGGAATCCGGTTTCGCGTCGCATTTCCCCAAGGGCCACTGGCTGCACCCGACGGTTCTCGACAGCGAGCGAAACCAGGCCAAATGGCTGTTGCGCCGCTTCGCGCTGGATTTCAGGAACGGCTTGGAGCGGAGCTCGTTCTTTCAGATGGTGGATATGACGGCAAAGCCATATCAGATGAGTTCCACAACCCAGACCGATCCGGCGCGACACGGAATTCTTCATGGAAACTCCTACGAGCCGAAGGAGTCGTATCACGCGATCACGCATTTCGCGGCGGTGTTTGACCGGGACACTGTGAAGACCGATCTCTACGCGTCCCTCAATTTCACCGGGCCGGTTGCAGCGAAGATGGCAGCGGTGACAACCGGGTTTCTCCGCAGGGGGCGTCCGCTTTACGCGTATTATCTGCCGGAGGACGTGCAGACTAATTATCCGGGGGCGGCCGACACCCGGTTGGAAATCATGGACGATGCTGCTCAGGGGATCGAAAAACCTGTCCTTGTGGATTTGCTGAAAGGGCGGGTGTATGAGCCGGCGAAAGTCAGACGAGCAAACGGCGTGTGCCGCGTTTTCGAGCGGCTACCCCTCACGGATTATCCGCTGGTGATTACGGACCGGGAGGCGTTAAGAGAGCGTATTGACTTTGCCTCTCCAGAGCATTGAGAATCAGTAAACCATCGACCGAAAGAGCCGCGATGAAAACAGCCAAAAACACGGTTCCGTTTCACGACGCGATTTCCTCAAGACTTCTTCCGGCGTGCTGGCCGGGCTGGGACTGAGCTTGGCGATGCTCACGTGTTCCACCTCTGCAACTTCAACCTCACCACGAGCCAAAAATGAAACAACGCATCCTGATCGCCCTCGTCGCCCTCGTTTCCACGTGGGCCAGCGCCAGCACCAACTACACCCTTAGCGTCACCGCCGACCGGCCTGACGCGATCTACAAACAAGGCGAAACCGTCACATTCACCATCAAACTGCTGCTAGACAAGCAGCCGGTGGACAACGCGCAGGTGAGCTGGATAATCACGAAGGACGGCGTGCCGCCGACCACGAACGGCAAGGTGAAGCTCGCCGGCGGCATCGCGACCGTCACCGGCAAGCTCGACGAGCCGGGGTTCCTGCTGTGCCGCGCCGGGTTTGCCGGGCCGGAGAAACTCTCACGCACCGCGCTCGGCGGAGCGGCAATTGACCCGCTCAAGATCAAGCCGAGCATGCCTGCGCCGGCCGACTTCGACGAGTTCTGGGCGGCTCAGAAGAAGAAGCTTGCCGCCGTGCCGGTCAATCCGCGCCTGACGCCAGTGAAATCGCCCATCAAAAATGTTGATTGCTTCGACTTGCAAGCTGACTGCGTGGGCGCGCCCGTCAGCGGCTACTTCGCGAAGCCAGCGGGCGCGAAGCCGAAGAGCCTGCCGATCATCCTCACCGTCCACGGCGCGGGCGTGCGGAGTTCCAGCCTCGGCGGCGCGGCAAGCTGGGCGCAGAAAGGTTTGCTGGCGCTCGACATCAACGCCCACGGCATTCCCAACGGCAAACCGGAACAGTTCTACACGGACCTTCGCGACGGCAAGCTGAAAGACTATTCCCGCCGCGGCCGCGAGTCGCGCGACACGATTTACTCCCGCGGCATGTCCCTGCGGCTGGTCCGCGCGCTTGACTTCCTGACCGCGCAACCCGAATGGGACGGCCGCACTGTCGTTGTCCACGGCAGCAGCCAGGGCGGTTTCCAATCGCTCGTCGCCGCCGGCCTCGACCCGCGGGTGACATTCTTCGCAGCGGGCATTCCTGGGGGCTGCGACCACACCGGTTTCAAGGCGGGCCGCGTCAACGGCTGCCCGAAACTTATCGCCACCGGCGAGACGCCGCCGCCGAATGTCCTCGAGGCCGTCCGCTATTACGACGCGGTGAACTTCGTCACGCGCAGCAAGGCCGCCGGCATCGTCACGCTCGGGTTCATTGACACCACCTGTCCGCCGTCGTGCGTCTATGCCGCCTACAACGCAATTCCCGGCAAGAAGGAAATCTTCAACGACGTGAAGAGCGGGCACGCCATCTCTCCCAAGGCCGGCGAAGCGATGCGCAACGCCATCCTCGCCCACGTCGAAGCGATGAAGAAGAAGTAAGCGCCGCACACCCATGAAACGAACATCGTTTGAGTGCCGGTCTGAAGTCTGGCTCCCTGTTTTCCTCTGCTAACCGCGTCCACATAGACGCGATTTTCGTCCCTTTACCCGCAAGCGCGGCCTGCAACATACTGCGGCCCATGACCTCAACCTGCTCTACGAAAAAACGGCGTCCAGTTTTTCCAATCCTCTTGTTCGTGGCAGTCACCCTGCTGGCCAGTGTATCCATTGCGGCAACTGCCAGCTTGGATGGCCCGCAGGGAACACTGACAGTAGATGAGCGTGGTCTGAGTCTTTCACCACGCGACCCGGCGAGTCCGGCGATCACGGCCGAAAGCAAACCCCTGTGGACACTCGTGCTTCAGACATCATCGCGACAGGTCAGATTGTCGTCGATCGGTCAGAAGCTTCGACAGGAGACGACAGCGGATGGCATCCGGTTGATCTATGAGAATCTCACGGATGGCACCAATACTTGGAAGGTGGGTCTCACGTTGGACATTCGCCGCAAGCAGAATGCGTTCGAGATTGGCGGCGAGCTCCGCAACGACAGCGATGGCATCGTGGTTCATGAACTGGCATGTCTTGCTCTCTCGGGCATTGTTGCTCCGCGCGACACACATCCATTGATCTGGCCGAACGGTCTTGGCCAGAAGTTTGGCGCCGGCAGCAAACCCGGCGAGCGCACGTTCCCCTACCCCAGCCGCACTGGAACGATGCAGTGGTGCGCTTTCGCCGGCGAGCGCGGCGGCCTCTATGTGGGCAGCCACGACGCAACCCATGGGGCAAAGACTTTCGCGTCGCGGTTCGATCCGAAGACGGGGCAGTGCACTTTGGTGATTCGCCATCAACCATTCTGCGCGCGCGGCGGACGCTGGACGTTGCCGCCAACGGTGCTACTGCCTTACACCGGCACATGGCACACGGCGGCGCGATTCTACCGGTCGTGGTTTGATTCGGTGGCGAAGCTGCGGCCACAGCTTGATTGGGTGCGGAATGCGTCGGGCTGGTTGTTGTGCATCCTCAAGCAGCAGAACGGTTCGGTGATGTGGGATTATCCATCGCTCGTACAACTATGTGATATTGCCGACAAGCGGGGTTTGGACATTCTGGGCCTGTTCGGCTGGGCGCAGGGCGGGCACGACCATCTCTATCCCGATTACATCCCCGATGCGCAAATGGGCGGCGCCGAAGCCTTGCGCAAGTCCTTGAAGGAAGTCCGTCGCTGCGGCAAACGCTCCATCATTTACGCCAACGGCCAGTTGATTGACATCGCCACGGAGTACTACCGCACGCAGGGCAAGGATCAGGCCGTGTTGAAAGAAGACGGCACGCCCGTGCGCCAGGATTGGCAGAAGTTCAGGAGCTTCCCCCCAGTCAAGTGCGCGCTGGCTTGTCAGGCCGCTGAGGGTTGGCATAAGCGCATGTTTGAACTGGCGCAACAGGCGCACGAACTCGGCGCGGACGGCATCCTGTTCGACCAACTTGGCGTGACGGGACCGATGCCGTGTTGGGCCACCAACCACGGCCACCCGTCGCCAGCGATGGTCTATGCGGGCGAGCGCGCGACGTGGATGCGCCGCGTGGCTGATGATATGAAACGCATCGCGCCGGAGTTCATCGTGATGACGGAGGGTCTACACGACAGCGTGCTCGATTCGACTTTGCTGTTCCATGGCTGCATGTTCGGAGTGCACACGCACAGCGAGAAGCAAATGCGCGCGCTTTTGGGTGGGAAGCTTGACGACGACCTGTTTCCTGAGATGTTCAGGTTCACCTTTCCGGAAGTGCTGACCACACAGCGGCACCCGACACCGATGTTGAACCGGCTGGAGGCCAACTACGCCTGCCTCTATGGCCTGCGGTACGAGATCGAAAGCCGCTATGGCCCCGACGTTCGATACTTGAAGGAGGGCGTGGTTCCTGTGCGCGAGGATTACGCGGACGTCCTGCATCCTCCACGCATCGATATAATCGCTGCAACCCCGCCTGCCGAGGCAACACGGTATCTCAAACAGCTGACCGAGTTCCAACGGCGTCACGCAGCGCTGCTGTGGCGCGGACAATTTGTGGATGACCGCGGTTTCCAGTTCAAAGGCGAACGTCTCATCGCCAAAGGCTACACCGCCGGCAATCAACTCGCCGTGCTCGTTTGGAATCCGTCCGACCAGCCGACGACATTTACCATGGCCGTTCCGAAAGCGCGCCTCACATCCGCATCGGAACCGGAACGCGATCATGTTGATCCTTTCGGTCCCCTGCCCGCCCAGAGCATCCGTTTGTTGGTGTGGCAGAAAGAGCCAGACAAGCGCCGGGCGGTTGTGACGCCCACCGCAGTGTCCATGGACAAAAAGGAGCCCGTGGCTGGACACGCGCCCAGTCTTCTTCCCGCGTCCAAGAAGTGGAAAATGGTCTGGAACGACGAGTTTGACGGAAAGAAGCTGGACGACTCGAAATGGAACTACCGACTCCACTACTGGGGTTATCCATCGCCTACGTTTACGGAAGAGGGTGTTGAACTCGATGGCGAAGGTCACCTGAAAATCAACCTTATCCGCAAGGGCGACGACTTCCGTTCCGCACATCTTCAGACAGGGTCGCTGACCTTCGACATTCCGCGCGATCCCGGAGCGAAAACGTTCTGGCCCTTTGGCGTGAAGAAGAAGGCGAAGTTCATGCACAAATTCGGCTATTATGAAATTCGGTGCAAACTCCCCAAGAATGACGGCTGGCATGCAGCCTTCTGGCTCCAGTCACCGTCGATTGGGGCGCATCCCAACCCGAAGTACTGTGGCGTGGAG
>Ga0265297_10008700_pt1 | contig 13428 bp, 16 predicted proteins | sample Munlanlwell13791_FD_192502 | JGI IMG/M metagenome (GOLD analysis project Ga0265297, IMG submission 192502) | Leachate microbial communities from a municipal landfill in Southern Ontario, Canada - Leachate well 137-91 | ecosystem: Engineered > Solid waste > Landfill > Unclassified | place... | reverse complement strand
TAAATAGATTATCCCATCAGAACTTTTATTCCCGGAAGTTCTTTGCCTTCAAGGAATTCAAGCATAGCACCGCCTCCTGTTGAGACATGGGTATATGATTTTTCATTAATTCCCAGCCCTTTAATCGCATCCAGAGTGTCGCCGCCGCCGAGATAAGTATCCGCTTTACAGTCTGCTAAACAAAGAGCAATTTCTTTTGTGCCGCGTTCAAATGCTTTTTTTTCATACAAACCAACCGGACCGTTCCATATAACGGTTTTTGCTTTATTTAGTATCTCGATAAATTTAACTACTGATCTTTTCCCGATATCAAGGATCTGCATATCACCTTCAACTCCTGTAATTTCCGCATCCGCAATCGCCGCATTGTTCGAAATCTGGTCAGCAACAATAACATCTTCCGGAAGCATTAAATTGCATTTTGTTTTTTCAGCTTCAAGCATTATTTTCTGAGCAGTTTCAATTTTATCTTTTTCACAAAGAGAAGCTCCTACATCAAATCCTTTTGCTGCAAGAAATGTGTTTGCAAGTCCTCCTCCAATTAAAATTGAATCCGCTTTATGAATAAAGTTCTCCAGAATTCCTATTTTTGTATCGATTTTTGCTCCTCCTATTACAAGTACAAAAGGTTTTTTTGGTTTTTTTAACAGAGGCTCCAGATTCTTAATTTCTTTCTCAATTAGAAATCCGGCAAAAGAAGGAAGATAATGCGCAACTCCTTCAGTTGACGCATGAGCTCTGTGAACCGTGCCGAATGCGTCGCTAACATATAAATCCGCATAACCCGCTAGTTTTTTTGCAAATTCGGGATCGTTTTCCTCTTCTTCTTTATGAAAACGTGTGTTTTCCAAAATTAAAATATCTCCTTTATGAAGAGCATCAATCGCTGTTTCCACCGCAGGACCTATACAGCTGTCCACTTTAATTACAGGTTTTTTTAAAAGTTTGGATAAATGGTCTGCAATTGGATTTAATCTTAAGTTTTCATCAACCCCTTTTGGTCTGCCAAGATGCGTCAGAATAATTATTTTTGCACCTTTTTTAAGCAGAAATTCTATTGTAGGCAGAGATTCGGTAATTCTGGTGTCATCGCTTACTCTTCCGTTATCAACCGGCACATTATAATCAACGCGCAAAAGCACGGTTTTATCTTGTAATTTGATTTCTTTAGCTGCCGTTTTAAGTGTTTTGAGTTTCATAATTTTTTATTAAATATTTTTTAATGTGTGATAAATATGAACAGCGCTTCTTGCGTACGATATACCGTTTGATACTCTTTCCGTCGCCTGTTTTTTATTTATTACCGTAAGTATGCCTGAGATAATCGGGAAACCATATTCTACAGATAATTTTTGAATACCGTGAATACTTTCCCGCGATACATGTTCATAATGGCTTGTTGCTCCTTTTATTACAACACCAAGGGCAATAATAACATCAAAATTCCCTTTATCTATAATTTTTTTTGCAGTTACCGGTATTTCCAGCGCGCCGGGCACGGTAAAAATCTCAATTTTTTTAATAAATAGATTTTTAAGTTCTTTTATTGTTATATCAAGAAGTTTTTCACCGAAATCTTTGTTGAACTGCGAAAAAATTACAGCAACTTTAATGCCTTTTCCCGAGTATGTAAATTTTTTATCGTTTATTTTCTGATGCATGATGTATTAGATAAATCCACGTTCCTGCAGAAATTCATATGAAGACTGGCTGTCCCTTTCATCAAAAAGCTGTTTTAAATATCTTGAAATCATATCAACTTCTATATTAACTTTATCACCAATCTTTTTAATTCCCAAGGTTGTATTTTTAATTGTGTGGGGAATCAGCGAGACTGTGAAAAAATCATTTTCCATAAATGAAACAGTTAAGCTTATGCCGTCAATTGCAATAGATCCTTTAAAAGCCGTAAATTTTTTAATTTCTTCGGGAAGAGCAATGTCAATTTCAAGATTTTTTTCTTTTTTATGAATATTTTTTATTGCAGTAGTGCAGTCGATATGCCCCGAAACAAGGTGTCCGTTCAATTTATCGGATAACTTAAGAGCTGACTCCAGGTTAACCGAGTTTTTAACGCTCCAAAGACTGACGGTGGTTCTCTTTATTGTTTCAGGCATATATGAAACAATAAATGAGTTTTTTTTAATTTTAACCGCAGTAGAACAAATTCCTTCAATATTTACGGAATCTCCCGTTTTAAGTCCCTTTAATGTTTTTGTAGCAATTATTTCAACTATAAGATTATCACCGTCTTTGGTGATTTTTTTAATTTTTCCAATTTCTTGAATTATACCTGTAAACATATTGCTTCAATTATTCCTGATTAGTTAAACAAAAACAAGCAAATTTTTTTTAAGATTAATTTAGAATTTTTTAATTTGTTTAAGCTAAGTTATTAACGTTTTATTATTTAACAAACGTACCCATGAAAACTCTGAATCGTGTAGAGCTCATCGGAAGACTGGCTGCAGATCCCGACGTGAGGCAGACTACAACAGGTATTACGGTTGCAAATTTTGCAATTGCCACCCACAGGCTGTGGAAAACACCGGACGGCGCCGAAAAAAAAGCCGTAGATTATCATCGAATAGTTGCCTGGCATAAACTAGGACAGATATGCGGTGAATTTCTAAAGAAGGGTTCAAGTGTATTTGTCGAAGGAGAGCTGAGGACAAGAGATTATGAGGCAAAAGACGGAGGTAAAAGATATATTACCGAAATCAAAGCTGACAATATAAATATTTTGACATGGTCAAAATCCAAAAACGGCCAGCCCGATGCCGAAATGACTCCTATCAATAAAGATGTTGAAGTTGAGGAAGTGGAATAAAAATAGCCCTGGAAAGCCTTAAATATTACTGCGTTACAGGTTTAACTGGCCTTTAACGCAGTTTTATTATAGAATTTTTCTGCAACCAACCCATAAAATGTTTTATAAAGAACGAGAATTGGATGTTAGCATAATTATTCCCACGCATAACCGCGCAGGAATTTTAAAAGAATCCCTGGAAAAGTTAATTAACCAGGATTATCCTAAAAATTTATATGAAATAATTGTTGTAGATGACGGAAGCGGCGATGCAACAAAAGAAATTGTTGAAAATGCAGCTAAGAATTCTCCGGTATCTATTAAATATCTTTTCCAGAAAAACCAGGGGCAGGGGATAGCCCGAAACTTTGGTCTGCGTTATACTAAAGGCAAAATTATCATTTTCGGACAAGACGATATTCTTGTTCTTTCGGATTTTATTAAACAGCATGTACGTTTTCACACTAAATATCCGCAGGAAAATGTTGCGGTTCTTGGATTTATTGCATGGGATCCTCGTCTTGAAATAACACCTTTTATGGATTGGCTTACTAACGGTTCTTCCGTGCTTGGCAAATTTGGTGGACATCAGTTCGCATTTGAAAAACTCCAAAATAAACAGATTGCTGATTATAATTTTTTCTATACATCAAATATTTCTTTAAAAGCTTCTTTGATTAAAAAAAATCCGTTTGATTCAAGATTTAGTTCTTATGGCTGGGAAGATATTGAATTGGGTTACAGGTTAACAAAAAATTTCGGATTAGTAATTTATTATAACCCTTCAGCTGTCGGATATCATAGTCATCCGATGGATGAATCGTCGCTTGCAGCCAGAATGAAGCAGATAGGCGCTTCGGCTCATTTAATACAATCAAAATATCCAGAACTTAACAAAGTGCCGTCCCGTTTTAAGAAATTCATTTTTTTTCTTATTTCGAATCCAATTTCTCTCTTTTTGTTAAAGAAAATACGCGAATTATCTAATGATAAATATTCCACGCTTTATTTTTACGCACTTTCAAAAAAATATTTTCTTGAAGGTTTAAACTCCAAAATTTAAGTTAAGCCGCTTTGTTCTGCTCGGCTACTTCCGGAACTTCTCCCTGACCGGCAGATTCTGCTGGTGATTGTTCCGCCATTTGAATCGGTTCTTCCTGTTGCACCGGCTGTTCCGGTTTAAACGGCTCAGCTGTCTCTTCAGGGTTCCCTGCAAGCATATCAACGCCTAAAATATTTTGAACGTTTTTTTTTGTTTCTACCTGAGTTTCTCCAATTTCCGGCAACTGTGTTGTTTCAGCCATACCCTGATTCATTAAGGCTTCCTGTTGTCTTGCTTGCTCCTCCGCTTCATCTGATTCTCCTCTAATTACTTCAGCCATATTTTTATTTGTTAATATTTATTTTTAATTTATCTTTAAATTATACTACAAAAGTCATCCTTCCGCAATTCCTAAAATACAAAAAAAATAGTATAATATATATATAAATAAACACAATTAAATAGTTTAACGGATGGATAAACGTATACTTCTTATAGTCGGCGGGGGAATTGCAGCTGTTTTGTTGATTGTTTTAATTATGTTCGGAGCAGGTTGTTTAAGAACAAAAGAGCCTACAAAAATTAAAAATACAGCTCAGATTGAGCTTACATATTATAAATTATATGATGATTCCGATGTGATTGAGCCGCTGATTCAGGAATATCAGGCGAAAAATCCAACAATTAAAATCAATTACAGACAATTTACCAATCCTGAAGAATACTATGATCTAATTCTTAATGAACTGGCTGAGGGCGAAGGCCCGGATATATTTTCCGTTCCAAATAACTGGTTTATTAAAAATTACAAAAAAATATCTCCCGCACCTTTGGATTTAGTTCCACCTAATGCTTTTGAAGATACTTTTGTGGCTGTTACAGCTAAAGATTTAATAAGAACCGATCCTGCAACAGGATCTTCTGCAGTATACGGAATACCGTTATCGGTTGATACTCTTGCTCTTTACTATAATAAAGATCAGTTTGACGATAAAATTCCCGAACGCGGAAAGCCTGCTACAACATGGGAAGGACTTAAAGAAGATGTTTATAAACTTACAAAAAAAGATAACAGTTTCGAGAGATTTGAAGTGGCAGGAATTGCAATGGGTTATGCCGATAATATCACGAGAGCTTTTGATATACTTACAATGTTAATTCTTCAGGAAGGCGGGGATTTTTATGACAAAAATATGGCGAAAGCCGTTTTTGCCGATAATCAGGGTGTCGGAAGCGACGGAAATCCTATTAAACCCGGAGCCAAAGCATTAGAACTTTATACAAGTTTTTCAAACCCTTCAAATAAAAATTATTCCTGGAACAATTATCTTTCAGATGCCAATTCGGATACTAAAGAAATTACAACATTTGCACGCGGCAAAGTTTCCATGATAATAGGTTATTCCTATATGTATAATCAGATTATTAATGAAATTGATGAACTTAAAAATAAAGGCCTGGAAACAATTGATACGGCAAGCGTTAAAGTTGCAATGATCCCACAAATGAAGGATCCAACGATTTCAACTACTAAACGAGATGCATACGCGTATTATTTTGCAGAAACAGTTCCAAGAACATCAAAAAATGCACGCTATGCATGGGATTTTCTGATTTATTTATCAGGCAAAGAATCATTAACCTACTATAACGAAAAAACACATAATCCGACCAGCAGAAGAGATATGATTGATGAACAGAAGATTGACCCGATATACGGTGTATTTGCAGAACAGATCGGTTTTGCAGAGAGTCTGCCGATATTTGATGAAAAAGCTTACAATACGGCTTTTATTAAAGCCATTAATGCAGTCCTTGCCACTAAAAAACCCGAGGATGCAATGAAGATTGCGCAGGATGAAATAAATGCTATCCTACCTTCAGGCGGATTATTACCGCAGGTAACAGTTAAAGAAGATAATGAAAAAACTAAGTAGGTTAGTTCAAAAAGCATTAAAGGAGTTTGATTTCCTTAAAGCGGCACGTTTATTGTTTTATACGTTTGTTTTTTTTCTGCCGTTTAATATAAATCTTTTAGTATATACAACCGATGTTTTTAATACAGGAAATTTCAATACGTATACATCATTTTTTGTTTATTTATGCGATTTCTTGTTTATATTTGCGTTGATATTTTGGGCTGTCAGCGCATTTCGTAAGCAATTTACGGAAAAATTTACTTATGGAAATTCTTTTTTGTTTATACTTTTAGTATTATTTTTAATATTAGCGGAAATTTCCGTTGTTTTTTCTCAGGAAAAAGTAATATCAATCTTATTATTAATACGGTTGGGGGAATGTCTTTTGCTTTATTTCTTTACTGTAAATAAAGTTGTCACAGTTAATACTGTTATTAATGTTTTTATTGCATCAGTTTCTCTGCAGGCTTTTTTGGCTATTTTGCAGTTTCTTTTTCATGGTTCGCTCGGGCTTGAATTTCTTGGTGAATCGTTGATATCTCCTGTAACAACAGGTGTTGCAAAAATAGATTTGTTAAATGAAACCATTGTACGTCCTTATGGTACTTTCCCACATTCAAATCTGCTGGCAGGATATCTTGTAACTTCTATTTTTCTCACTTTTTACAGGGTTTTAAATAAAGAACATATTGCATTTCCTCTTTTATTTTTACAGATAGGAGCTCTTGTTTTAACTTTCTCAAGAGCGGCTTTTATTGCTTTAATAATAGGATGGCTTGTTTATATTTCGGTTAAGAATACTAAAATTCCATACAAACTTATTTTTTTAATTGTTTGTTCTTTGATCTTATTTGTTGTTATTTTTAATCTTGAAGAATTGCTTCTGAATAGAGTGCTTTTTAATGACATGACCAGTTTGAATGACCGTGTATTTTATTTTAACATAAGCAAAGCAATGCTTGTTTTAATGCCATTTGGAATAGGTCTAGGCAATTTTACCCTTATGATGCAGGATTTTACCTTTACAAAACTTGCTCCGTGGGATTTTCAACCGGTTCATAATATTTACCTTTTAATTGCCAACGAAATCGGCTTACCTGGCCTGATTATCTTTTTATCTCTTTTGATAGCGTTTGGTGTATTAATCTTTATTAAAATGAAAAAATCCCACAATGAAAACAAAAGATTTGGAGTAATACTCTTATGTATTCTGTCATCATATTTAGTAATCGGTTTATTTGATCATTATTTGTTTTCCCTTTATCAGGGCTTAATGCTATCATTTTTCATCTTTAGTTTGTCTGGAAGATATATTACCGAAGAAAGCCGTTGATAAATTCATTAGGCTGCATTGGTTTTTTACCCTCCGGCTGAATTTCCAATATTTTCAAAATGCCTTTTTTAGTTCCTAACAGAAGTTCTTTATTGTCAACGTTGAATACACCCGGTTTAATGTTTTTTTCTTCACCAAACAACAATGCTTTTAAGATTTTTATCCTTTTGCCTTTAAAATTTAAATATATTCCCGGCCAAGGAGTAAAAGCGCGAAGTTTGTTGTAAATTTTTTCAGCTTCATCATTGGAGGGATCAATCAAAGCGTCGGATTTTGTAAACTTAATACATTTTGTAGCCTTTGATTCATTTTGCGGAATAGGTGTAAGAATTCCGTTATAAATATCTTTTAAAGCCGCCGGAATCATAATGGATCCTATAATAGAAAGCCTTTCTGCTAACGTTGCATAAGTGTCGTCATCTTTAACTGCATCTTTTTTTAATAAATAAATATCGCCTGCATCAAGTTCTTCGTTAATTTTTATTATACTTAACCCTGTTTCTTTATCTCCGTTAAGTATGGCTGACTGTATGGGGGATGCTCCTCGGTATTTTGGAAGAAGCGACCCATGAACATTTATTGTACCGTATTTTGGTATTTCCAGAATTTCTTCGGGCATAATTTTACCGTATGCTATTACAACAAAAAAATCTGCTTTTAAACCTTTAAGAAGATTTATTAATTCTGGATTGTTTTTTAATCTTATCGGTTGTAAAACGCTAATTCCAAGTTCAGCAGCCTTAATTTTAACTGGTGGCGGGGTTAATGTCTTTTTTCTTCCAGCTTCCTTGTCCGGCTGTGTAACTACGGCCTGTATATCAATTTCTTTGTCGTTATACAATGTGTCTATAAAAGGAACGGCAAATTCTGGAGTTCCAAAAAATACAATTTTCATTTATGATTTTATTAAGTTGAAAACATTATACATAGCACTTTGCATATTTATCAAATCAGGGTACTATATTTAGCGTAATAAAAAATCATTATGTCATCATTTCGTAATTATTTATTTTCGGATTATTTGGAGGAAGGTGAAGAAATAGTATTTGTATGCCATAAACATGTGATTGTACTTATAAGGGATTTTTTTTGGATAGTAGCCCTTCATTTGGGACTTGCAGCTTTTGCTTGGTATTTTTTTCCAACATTATTATGGGCTTGTTTGATATGGGTAGGAATCGGAGCTGTACGTTTCCTTTTAATTTTACAGGATTGGTATTATGACTGCTGGCTGGTAACAAACATGGGTATTATAGGTGTGTTATGGGCTGGATTTTTCAACAGAACATCAACCAGGGTGGAATATGCTTCAATAGAAGGTGTCAGCTATACTATTAAAGGGGTTCTGCCGACTATTTTAAATTATGGAACCGTCACTTTGGCCAAACTCGGAGGCCCTTCCACTGTAGCTCTTAAAGATGCATATAATCCTAAGAGAATTGAACGAAATATTCTTCAGTTCCAGGAGGAATTTTTAACAACAAAAAACTTTAAAGACCAGGAGTTTTTAAAACAACTTCTTACGGATCTTGTTGTTGAACATGTAAAAAAGAATGGCCTTCCGTTAAGCGCAATCAAAAATGAAAACTCTAAATCTTCTGTAAAAAAGAAATAAAAATGAATTTAACCGTTATTTTCTTGATTTTGTTTATTATTCTGGCTGTTTTCACCGCTGTTATGGTTTTTGTTTTAGCCGGAAAACATAAAATTACTGAAAGCCATAAAAAATTAATACGAAGAGAATGGAAAAATATAGTGCAAATCAATAATTCCAATCCCGAATCAGCTTTGATGCAAGCGGATAAACTACTTGATCACGCGCTCAGAATTAAAGGTTTTAATGGAACACTTGGCGATAAATTAAAGAGAGCTGATTCATTGTTTCATGATATTAACGGTATTTGGGAAGCACACAAAGCAAGAAATAAAATTGCTCATGAAATTGGTTTTAAACTAACACCCGTTGAATCTGCAAGGTATCTGTTGAAAATTAAAAATGCATTAAAGGATTTAGGAGTTAACTTTCAATAAATGAAAAAAAACAAACCAATCATTATAGGTATTTCAGGATATTTAGGCTCGGGCAAATCAACCGCATTAAAATATTTTAGCGATTTGGGCATTGAGTCTATTGATGCTGACAGAATAGTTCATGATTTATATAAACCCGGAAAAGACGGCTGGCGTAAAATTAATGATTTTTTCGGCGATGAATATGTCTCAAAAAAGGGGATTATTGACCGTAATAAGCTCGGCAGGGCGGTTTTTTCCAATCCTGTAAAACTTCAGATCCTCGAAAAGCTAATGCATCCGCTTGTTTACAATGAAATTAATAAAATAATACAAAAATGTGAATGTAAATATCTGGCTCTTGAAGCAGTAAAATTTGATACTTCAAAGCTTGACGCCCCTGTTAAATATACTGTCTGGATAAACTCGGATAAAAAAACAGGATATAAAAGATTCACACAAAAAAGAAATATTACCTATAAAGAATATCTTCAGATTTTAAAATACCAGAAGAAACCCGCAAATATTGATTTTGTTATTAAAAATGACGGAACAAAAAGTGAATTAAAGAAAAAAGTTGCGGAAATAGTAAAAAAATTAGTAAACTAGTTAAAGAATAATTATTAATCATTAAAATGTCTGATTTTGAAGCTGTTATAGGATTAGAAATTCACGCGCAGATTTCAACTAAATCTAAAATGTTCTGCAGGTGTTCAACGGATTCTTTTGATAAAGAACCCAATATTAATGTATGCGAGATTTGCATGGGATTTCCCGGCCAGCTTCCGGTAATTAATAAAGAGGCCGTTAAAAAGGGGATTATTGCGGCACTTGCTTTAAACTGTGAAATTCCCGAATATTGTAAATTCGACCGAAAAAATTATTTTTATCCTGATCTTCCGAAGGGATATCAGATTTCTCAGTTCGACAAACCTCTCTCAGTTAAAGGATTTATTGAAATTGAACTTGATGGTGGGGAAAAAAAGAAAATTAATATTACACGTCTTCATCTTGAGGATGATGCGGGAAAGTTAACTCATGTTCCGGGAGGAACATTGGTCGATTATAACCGCACAGGAGAGCCGTTAATGGAGATTGTTTCAGAGCCTGATATGAGAAGCCCCGAAGAAGCTGTTTTATATGCTAAGGAAATTCAGAATATTTTAAGATTCTGCGGAGCTTCGGATGCTGATATGGAAAAGGGAATGATGCGTTTTGATGCCAGTGTCTCAATTAGAAAAAAAGGTGAAAAAAAGTTAAACCACAGAGCCGAAATTAAAAATTTAAATTCATTTAGATCGCTTGGAAGCGCTATTTCTTATGAAATTGAAAGACAGATTACATTAAATGAAGAAGGCGAACCGTTAAAAAACGATATTACTATGGGCTGGGCTGATGACGGCCAGAAAACATATTTTCTACGCGATAAAGAAGGTTCCGATGATTACAGGTATTTCCCCGAGCCTGATCTTCCACCTCTAATTACAACAAAGGAAGACTTAGACGAGCTGAAAAAATTAGTTCCTGAAATGCCTTATCAAAAACGCGAAAGATATGCCAAAGACTGGGGTCTGCTTCCGGATGATATCAGAATTTTAACAACGGATATTTATACCGCACAGTATTTTGAAAAAGTTGTTTCCATGATTAAAGACCCTAAAAAAGCGGTTTCATTTATTAATTCGATTTTACTTAAGAAATTAAATGAAGATCAGATTCCTTTAAAAGATACAAAAGTCACTGCTGAGCTTCTGGGTGAGCTTATTCAGATGGTTGAAAAGGGAGAAGTTTCAAATAATCAGGCGAAAATTGAAATTTTTGATGAAATGTATGCGACAGGCAAAACCGCCTCAAAGATCGCCGGTGAAAAAAGTCTTAAGGTTGTAAGTGATTCAGGACAGATTGAGGAGATTTGTAAAAAGGTAATTGCGGGAAATGCAAATGTTGTGAATGATTTTAAAAGCGGCACAGACAAGGCTTTCGGCTTTCTTGTAGGCCTGGTTATGAAGGAATCGCGTGGACAGGCAAATCCGCAGATTGTTAATGAAATATTGAAAAAGCTTTTATAAAAACATACAATAATTAAGTAATTTACCCAAATAAATATGTTTAATTCTTCCCTTGATGTCCTGTTTATTGTATTGGCAGCTGTTATTTTGCTTGTAGGTGTCCTTCTTGCCATTGCCATAGTTTATCTGATTTTTATTCTTCGCGATGCAAGCAAAGCTACCTATTTTATCCGCGATACTGCAAAACAGATTAATGATTTTGTTTATAAACCTATTGTTCTTGTAAATTCAGTGTTGGAAAAACTTGCCCCCCTTCTTGAAACTTTAAAGAATAGGGGAGAGGATATTGCAGATGCTGCTGTAAAAAAGTACGGCAAAGGTAAAAAAGGGAAAAAATAATTATAATGATTTAATTATTTCTATTGGAAATCTGATTGTTGCGTTATAGATTCTTTTCCAGCGTGAAGGTTCTTGAATTAACCTGTAAAACCATTCAAGGCCTGTTTGTCGCATCCAATCGGGTGCACGTTGTGTCTTTCCTGATACAAAATCAAATGCTCCGCCTACGCCTATGGCAATTTTTACTGTTTTTAGAAGTGGAAGGTTTTCCGCAATCCAGATTTCCTGTTTTGGTGCCCCAAATGCAACAAACAACAAATCGGTCTGAGAATTGTTTATACTATTTATTATTTCTTCTTTGTCTTTTTCATCCGGTGATCCTTCGTATGTTCCTACAATATTCAGAGCAGGGGAGTGCTGTATAAGTTTTTCTTTTGTTATTTCGGCAATACCCGTGCCTGCGCCAAGCAGGAATACTTTATAAGGCGTCTGGTTTGCTTTCTCGCAGATTTTTTGTAGTAAATCGGTTCCGGTAACTCTTTCTTTTAAAACTGTTTTAAACTTATCAGGATAAAGCGCAATTAAGGGTAGGTTTAATAATGCTTTTAACTTTGAATTTTGTTTTTCAATATTATACGCAGCCCAGAGTATTCCTATTCCATCCGGTATGTTTAAAAGTGATCCGTTCAATACTTTCAGGAATGCTTCATTTTTTTGAGTTTCCAGGAGCATTTCGGGGTTGGGGGTGCATATGTATCCTTTTTTGCCTGTTTGAAGATTATTGAATATAAAATCTATTGTTTCAGTTTGTGAAACATTGTTGAATCTAACATTCATTATTTTTATTTCAGTCTGCATACAAGGCAATGATTATGGTTACTTGTAAATTCTAATATTTCGAATCCATTTTTTGTAAATAAATTTTTAAACTCTCTTTTGGTAAATGCATGATAATACCTTTTTACTTTTTTATCACTCCAAGGGATAAAAGTATCATTCCAGTCATACTTTCCAAGATGTATAAAATAATTGAACAATGCCTTAAAAACATAGCTTATATACCTTGGTTGAAAGAGGTTCCATACAGTAATAATTAAAACTGAATTCGGTGTTAAAAGTTTTTTAATTTCGTGTATACATTTTATGCGCAAGCGTTTTGAAGGAATGTGATGAAAGCTTGCGATACTAAACAAAATATCAACTTTGCCAGAGTAGGGAATTGCTAGAGCGTTTCCGTATAAAAAATTTGCACTCTTAAATTTTTCTTTTGCAAGTTGAACAAATTTTTTGTTATTGTCTACTCCAATATATTTCAAATCTTTCAAGTCCTTCAAAAGTTCGTACAATCTTCCGTTGCCGCAACCCAAATCAAGTATCGTCTGACTATCACTTAAATATTTTTTAAAACCTTCAAATTCCGGCCATAACCACTTTCTTGTTTCGGAAAATTCTTCCGCAATAAGATCGTAGTCATTCTCGACTTTTTTTAATAATTGTTTTGCAGTAGATTCTTTCATAAGTTAAAATAACAACCTAAAGTAACCATACTAAAAACAGATATGAACCGCAAGCAGGAGAATTTACAGGAACAAATTAATGAAAAATTGATACTTGATGCATATAAGCAAAAAGTGAAGTCCCAAAAAGAACTTCAGTCTTTAAAGAACAAGTATTCTCTTGAATATCTGAATAGTTCACCTTCTAATGTGGCTTTAATAAGATCTTATCGGAATCTTGTGAAAAAAGGCAAAATCCGAGAAGATAAAAAATTCTTTAATATTATTGTTAAGCGAAAAATCAGGTCGGAGTCGGGGATTGCCAATATTACTGTTATCACAAAGCATTACAAATGTCCCGGCAACTGTATTTACTGCCCTTCCGAGCCTAATATGCCAAAGAGTTACCTTTCGAACGAACCCGCTATGATGCGCGCTGTTTTGAATGATTTTGATGCGTTTAATCAGGTA
>Ga0265297_10008699_pt1 | contig 13428 bp, 11 predicted proteins | sample Munlanlwell13791_FD_192502 | JGI IMG/M metagenome (GOLD analysis project Ga0265297, IMG submission 192502) | Leachate microbial communities from a municipal landfill in Southern Ontario, Canada - Leachate well 137-91 | ecosystem: Engineered > Solid waste > Landfill > Unclassified | place... | reverse complement strand
TCCATGACTCAACAAACTCAACAAACTCAATGAACTCAACAAACTCAATGGATTTCTATCTTCTCAATATCTTCCGGCTTCTCGATATTGAAACATTTCAGATTTTTATCAATGCGGCGCAACAAACCGCTTAACACCTTCCCCGGTCCTATCTCGATAAAATCGGTTACGCCTTGTCCGGCAATATATTGAATGGTGTCCACCCAGCGCACAGATGAGGTGATTTGACGGGAAAGGTTCTTGCGGATCATTTCCGGCAAGGTCACCGGTTGAGCGTCCACGTTGCTCACCACGGGGACGCGGGGATCCTTGATCATCGTAACGTTCAAAATCCCGGCAAATTTATCCGCGGCCGGCTGCATCAGGGAGGAATGAAACCCCCCCGCGACATCTAAGGGGATAACACTTTTCGCTCCGGCCGCTTTGATTTGCTCCACGGCCTTATCGACTTTATCGGCATGCCCCGTAATCACGATTTGCTGAGGGGAATTATAATTAGCGACCTCGGCTCCAGCCTTGGCGCAGATCGCGAGGATTTTTTCCTTATCCAATCCGATGACGGCGGCCATTTTTCCCGGTGACATTTGGGTGGCCTCCTCCATAAAGGTTGAGCGGCGTTCCACCAGCTTTAACGTGTCTTCAAAAGAAAGGGCTCCACAGGCCGCCAGCGCCGAATATTCCCCTAAACTTAACCCCGCCACGAACCGGGGAGAAACATTCTTAAATCTCGGATGGGCCTCCAGCGCCCTTAAAGCCGCGACGCTGAACGTCACAATTGCCGGCTGGCAATAGGCAGTTGAGGTCAATTTATCGACCGGGCCGTTAAAAATAACATTGGTAAGGCCGTTTTTGAGGATCTGATCCGCCTGGTCAAAGATCGCCCGCGCCTCGGGAGAAAATTCGTAAAACTCTTTTCCCATGCCGACGGTTTGCGCCCCCTGACCGAGAAAGATATATGAGATATTGAGCATAACAGTAAGAAATGAAATTAATAGAAATTAAGAAATTAACTGAAATTTATAGAAATTGAGAAGCTAAGAAATTAAAAGAAATTAAAAGAAATTTATAGAAATTGAGAAATTAATAGAAATTAAGAGATTTGTTGAAATTCATTGTTCCGTTTTGATTTATAGGTTGAATTGATGAAATTCGTTAATTTTACAGAAAGCTGACCGGCAATTTGTTTCATCGATGTGAATTGAGCTTGCGTAATCTTTTTTCTCTCATGCAATAATTCTATCCAGTGCCCGCAAGATTCGCTTAATGATGCCCGCGCATTATAATAAAATTTTATTTGGTCCAAATAATGATAGCGCCGATAACCTTCGGCGATATTTGCGCCTATCGAATCCGTGGCTTCCACGAACTGATCCCCCATAAGCTTCTTATCTTGCCAATCTAGCTTCTCATACATTTCCCACGCAAGGGATGAAAGTCTCCGCGCCAATTTATAAACATCTAACTCCTCTAACTTAATAAACCTTTTCTTTTCCACAATTAATTTCTATTAATTTCTACAAGTTTCAATTAGTTTCAACCAATTTCCCCAATCAATTTCGACCAATTTCTACAAGTTTCAATGAATTTCAATTACTTTCTATAAATTTCGCGAACATCCGCCGCAGGCGGAACGTGAGCAAATTTCAATTGTATTTCTGTGTCTTACCATCGTATTACGTTTGCCGCGGTCACCAACCCCGCGCCAAAGGTCACCAGCGCGACGTTGTCCCCTTTTTTGATCCGGCCTTCTTCCACCGCCTCATACAGCGCGACGGCGATAGCCGCGGCGGACATATTTCCGTAGCGATGGATATTGATAAAAAATTTCTCTTTGGGAATTTTCAGCTTTTTGGCCACACCGCTGATGATGCGGTCATTGGCCTGATGGGGGACCACGCAATCGATATCCGAAATCTTCAGCCCGGCCCGTTTGACCGCGATATCCACGGCCTCGGCCATCGAATTCACCGCTATCTTGAAAAGTTCCTGCCCCTGCATCACCACATAAGGCTTCTTAATCGTTTTGATTTTCTGGTTCAGCGGTTCGGCCGTCTCCACGATGACTTCCATCATGTGGGCACATTCGCCCTGGCTGTGCAGATAATCCGACATGATCCCGGCCCCTTTGACCGGCGCGATGACGCACGCCCCCGCCCCGTCTCCGAACAAGACGCAGGTGCTGCGGTCATTCCAATCAATAATCGAGGTAAAAGTTTCCGCGGCAATAACCAAGGCATTCTTGACCGAACCGTTTTGGACGAACTGTTTCGCCGTCGTCAAAGCGTATAAAAATCCGGAACAGGCCGCGCTCACGTCAAAGGCCGCGGCCTTCTTGGCGCCGATGGCCTTTTGCACCAGGCAGGCCACGGACGGAAAATGGCTGTCCGGGCTGATTGTCCCGACTACGATCAATTCCACGTTGGCGGGGTCAAGCTGGGCATTCTTGAGGGCTTCCTTCGCGGCGCCGATCGCCAGATGGCTGGTTTTTTCGCCCTTGCTGACCATGCGGCGTTCTTTAATGCCGGTTCTCGTCGTTATCCATTCATCAGAGGTGTCCACCAATTTTTCCAATTCATGATTGGTGACAATCCGGGAAGGAAGATATTTTCCTAAAGAAATAATGCCGGTGTTTTTCATAGTTATTTATTATACACAGATGATTGCCGATAACAGAAACAGATAAACACAAATAACATCCACAGACGATCACTGATAACCGAAACATAGACGACAAACACAGATGGCCAACACAGATGCCGGTTATTTCTTGTAAATTTCCGCTTTCATCGTCTCTAAAATCTTATGATCCACTTCCCGTTGGGCGGCGCGGATGGCGTTCTTAATCGCTTTCGGGTTCGAACGCCCGTGGCTGATCATCACCAGGCCGTTCACGCCCAACAGCGGCGCGCCACCATATTCCGAATAATCGGCGTAACGCTTGACTTTCTGCAGACGGGATTTCATCAACGCCGCGCCCACCATCGCCAGGGGGTCCTTCTTCACTTCCCTTTTGATCAACGCCCCGGCCGATTCCATCAGCCCCTCGGAAACTTTGATCACGATATTGCCCACGAAACCGTCGCAGATGATGCAATCGCATTTGCCGGAAAAAATTTCATTGGCCTCGATGTTCCCGATAAAATCGCGGAAACGGCCGGAAAGCAGTTTGTGCGCTTCCTTGCTGAAATCACTGCCCTTGCTGGCCTCTTCGCCGATATTCAAAAGGCCGATAGAAGGATTGGCCACGCTAAAAATTTCCCGCATATAAACATGTGCCATCAGGGCCGACTGCAAAAGATGTTCGGGTTTGGGGTCCGTGTTCGCCCCCACATCAATCAAAAAAGAAAACCTTTTGAGCGTGGGCAAAACCAGGCCGATGCCCGGGCGGTCCACTCCGGGCAACATCCCTAAGTTGATTGTTGCCGACGCAACAACAGCGCCGGTGTTGCCGGCGCTGATGAAGGCATCGTGACCAGAACTCTTGAGCAGATTAATTCCTACAGAAATCGAGGAATTCTTCTTCTGGCGAATGCTAACCGTGGCGGGTTCATGCATGCCGACAACTTCCGGCGCATGGAGAATATTAATCTTCTCTTTATTATAATCATACTTGCTTAATTCTTTTTCTATCTTGTCCTGAAGCCCGACGAGAGTCACGCTCAGGTCAAATTCCTTCAGCGCCTCAATGACCCCGGCGACAATAGCCTCCGGCGCGAAATCACCACCCATAGCATCGATAACGATTTTCAAGGCAAGCTCCTTAAGCGTAAAGAAAATCACTCAGGATACGCACGCGCTTGCTACCCGCGCGGCGCATCACCTTCCGGCATTTCCGGTCTTTTATTCTTTCTTTTTCTTCTCTCTGGTTTTAATCTCGACAACCGGTTTCCCTTTGTATGTCCCGCAGAACGGGCAGACCCGGTGAGGGAGAACAGGTTTTTGACACTGCGAACATTGGCTCAGGCTGGCTAACTTGACCTTCCAATGTGTCCGCCGTTTACGTCCCCGCTGTCTGGAATGTTGTCTCTTTGGTAAAGGCATTGTTTTAACCTTTCGTAAATTTCAGACTACAGACTCTGGTCTTTGGTCTTTAGTCCCTTTTACAGTTACATTTCTCCGTGTTCAAATTCGCCCCGCACCCCGGACAAAGCCCCCGGCAATCTTCCCGGCAAAAAACCGCCGCCGGTAAAGCCAGAATAACCTCCTGACGCACATCATCCGCTAAATCAATAAACTCTTTCCTTTTATCAACATCGAAACTCAAAAGGATATCCACCGCTATTTCCCTCGTGAACGGCACCAGGCACCGCCCGCAGGAGAAACTAAAATTCGTCCGGATATGCGTATCCGCGATGACGGTATCATTGCTCACCCGCTCGACAAACGCCTGGACTTCAACCGGTGAAACGCATTTCAGATCTTCGTCGCATAAATCAAGGACCGCCGGGTCAATACTTTCCCTGATCTCTAACCCCTGCGCCGGGATGTCCCGAATCGCTATTTTCATTTTCGCAATCGCTCTTTCAATTTTTTCTCGACAAAAGACGGCACGAAAGAAGAAATATCCGCTCCCAGCGAAGCCGCTTCCTTAAGAATAGTCGAAGAGATGAAGGAATATTTTTCCGAGGGCATCAAGAAAATGGTTTCAATATCCTCCGCCAGCCGGCGATTGGTTAACGCCATGCGGAATTCATATTCAAAATCCGATATCATCCTTAAACCGCGGATAATCACGTGTATCTTTTGGGCCCGGGCGTATTCCGTGACCAGTCCGTCAAAGGCATCGACCCTTATACCGCTCATCCCCTGGGTCGCCTCTTTGAGCATAGCGAATCTTTCTTCCATGCTAAACAAAGGTGCCTTAAGCACATTTCTCGCCACAGCGACCACGACTTCCTGGGAAATACACAGCGCGCGCTTGATCAAATCGATATGCCCGTAAGTCACCGGGTCGAAACTTCCCGGATAAAGAACAACCTGCCGCATGTTTGACTCCTGATAAATGAAATCCCAAGATCAGCGAACCATTTCACCCCGGCTCGCGAGACAATCCTTGCTTATGGCTTTATGTCTCGGCCCTCTTCGGATTGAGGCTGTTGCTTTTGATAGAAGGTCAGGAAGGATGTTCCGTACTTCCTCTGCTTTATAATAAGAAATCTACCTTCAGTATCAGGTAGAGCTTCTCGTTTATCGTGCTGGACTATTAAAAATGAATCGGGGTGTAATATATCATAGGCCTCCAGGGTTTTCAAGGTTTTTTTTACCAGTTCTTGGCTGTAAGGAGGATCCAGAAACACAATATGGAATTTTCTCCCCCGCGATGCCAGGTATTTGATGACCGCGAAGACATCTCCGTTGATCACCTGGAACTCGTCGCTGCCTTGTTCGACCGTGCTGATATTGAACACCTTAAGGTTTTCCCCTATGACCCGGATACAGGCCGGATCCCTCTCCACCAAAGTCACTTGCACGGCCCCTCTGGAATAAGCCTCAAAACCAACCGCCCCGCTTCCGGCAAAAAGCTCCAGGAAGCTGATATCCTCCAGCCGCTGTCCCATAATATCAAAAATAGCCTCGCGGATAATGTTGGGAGTCGGCCGAATATCCTTCGGCATAAAAAAATTTCGCCCTTTGAGTGTGCCACCGATAATTTTCATAGTCTATGACCTAACCCTTTCCCCTAAGCCTGCCCGTCCCCTAAATTATCCCGCCTCCACCATCGCTAGATAGGCCGGATAGCGCTGAGTGATGACTTCTTTAATCCTTTGGCTAAAATTTTCCTTCAATTCGGGATCCCGTTTTATCAATTCCTGCGCCTCTTTTCTGGCTAATTCCAAGATATCGATCTGGGTCACCGGATTGGCAAACCTCAATTCGTTAAGCCCGTGCTGATGCCGCCCGAAATATTGCCCGGGGCCGCGGATCAACAAATCCTGCTCGGCGATATTAAAGCCGTCCCGGGACGACAAAATGGCCTTCAGCCGGGCCTCTCCCTCCGGGGTGTTGGGATCGGCGATGAGGATAAAAAAGGCGTCTTCTGCCCCCCGGCCGACCCTTCCGCGCAATTGATGCAGCTGGGATAAGCCAAACCGCTCGGCATGTTCGACCAGCATCACATTCGCGTTGGGGACATCCACGCCGACTTCCAAAACCGTCGTGGCCACCAGGACATCGATCTTTTTTCCCTTGAAAGCATCCATGATCGCATCGGCTTCTTCCCTTTTCATCTGGCCGTGAACCAGGCCGATCTTTAAATCCTTGAACTCGGATTTTTTGAAATGCTCAAACATCTTTTGCGCCGCCTTGAGGTCCAGCTTGGCGGATTCTTCAATGATCGGATAAACAACATAAGCCTGCTTCCCTTTCTCAACCATCCGACGGACCAGGGCATATACTTCCTCGGATTGCTCCTGGGGATAAAGCCGGGTCATCACCGCGCCCCGGCCCGGGGGCAGTTCATCAATAAGCGAAACATCCAAGTCACCATACAGGGTCATGCACAATGTCCGGGGGATCGGGGTCGCCGTCATAATAAGGATGTCCGGGTTCGTTCCTTTAGCCGACAACAAAGCCCGCTGACGGACCCCAAACTTGTGTTGCTCATCAATGACCACGAAACTTAATTTCTTAAAATCAACAGCTTCGCTCAATAAGGCGTGCGTCCCGATCAGCAAGTCGATCCGCCCTTCTTTGAGCTGGGTGTATATCCGCTCTTTCTCTTTCTTCGGCAGATGGCTCGCCAGGAGAGCCGCCCGCATCCCCCGGAACGGGCCGCCGGCGATTAATTTTCGAATCGTGTCGTAATGTTGTTTGGCCAGAATCTCCGTCGGAGCCATGATCGCGGATTGGAATCCGTTTTGGCAGGAGACCACACAACCAAAAAACGCCACCAAGGTCTTTCCGGACCCGACATCTCCCTGCAACAGGCGAAGCATGGGAGAGCTCTTTTCTAAATCCCGGGCTATCTCCTCCATGACCCTTAACTGCGCGCCGGTTAAAGTGAAAGGAAAGGATCGAACGAACCGTTCCCGCAACTCCGAATCGACCCGGTGGCTGATCCCCTCTTTACGCAAAATACTCGCGCGTCTTAACGTCACGGACACCTGAAAAAGAAAAAACTCCTCGAAAGAAATCCTTTTATGGGCCCCCTCTTGTTCCTCGAAACTTTCCGGAAAGTGAATATTTCTTAAACTTCGCTTAATGTTCGGCAAACGATATTTATTACGGGTCACGACGGGAAGAATGTCCAGCGATTCTTCCGCGTACCGATCGAGACAATTCTTGATGACCTTGCGCAGGTAACGCTGCGTCAGCCCCCGGGTCAATGAATAAACCGGAACGATCCGCCCGACGCTCAGGCTATCTTGATCGTCACTGTCGATGAGCTCATATTCCGGAGAGACCATCTGCAGACGGTCTTTATAAATATTCACTTTCCCGAAAAGCACAACCTGACTGCCGGGCTTGAAATAATATTCCAGGTAAGGCTGGCTGAACCAGACGCAAGTTAACCGCCCCGTCTGGTCATCCACGACAATCTCAGAAACGTGCTTTTTCGTATACCAGCTTCTTCGGGAATCCTGCGCGATCACCTTGCCGCTGATGGTCTGCCACTGGTCGACTTCCAATTGCGAAATAGTCGTCATCGTCCGACGGTCTTCATACCGTCTCGGGAAAAAATACAGCAGATCTTCGATATTTTCAATCCCCAACGAAGAAAATAACTTCTTCCGCGCCGGGCCAACGCCTTTGATATACTGCACGGATATGTCTTGCAGGGTTCTCATAGAAAAATCACCGATTAACACAGATGAAAACACACAGATTCACACAGATACCGGCGCCTCCCCTCTAGGCATTTAAATCTGTGGCCGGCTGTGGCAACTATTTCAATAACATGACTCCCATGACCACCAGCGCCACGCCGCTTACCTTGCCGAAACTCAATTGTTCGCCGAGGAAGAGCACCCCGATAATAAAACTCACCAACGGATAGGTCCCCGCCAGAGGAACGACCTGCGAGGCCTCTCCCCCTCTTAGCGCATGATAGAAGAATATCTGGCCGACGATGCTGGCCAGAAATCCGCTCAAGATAAGGTAGATCCAGTGGTGCGAGATCCCCGGGAAAGAACTTTTGATCTCACTATATTTAAAAGCAAACAAAAAGATAAGCCCTAGAATGACTCCCAGGCTCCGATAAAAAACGCCCGGGAAGACCGAAATCTTCGTTAACCCCAGCTTTTCAAGAATAGGGGCACATCCCCAAATCAAAGCGCTTAAAAGCGCCCAAATGTATGGTTTCATTTCCTTCCCTTTCGTTAAATAAATGATGGGAAACTTATTCACTCTCTCGCATAGCACAAAAAAAGACAGGTTGCGCAAACCCCTGCCTTCCTCATGCCTGGATATGTATATCTCATTGTAACAAATAAACTCGCTGTCTCGCGCGGCGGCCCGCTTAAAAGACAAGGCCGCCGGAAAAATCAGCGCATACGACGAATCATCTTAAATAATTTTCTCCGGTATCCCCTCTCGAAAACTTCCTCAAAATCATAGCCGTTCATAAAGCTGTCAATCTTATCGTCTTCCGTCTTGCTCAAGACCTTATTATCGACGAGATTAAAAACGATATTGCCGAAATCCCCCGTGTCCTTGATCCCCCAATGAGTCAGGACCGTCAACGTCATGGGCCCGTATCTTTCCAGGAGAAGGTCCTTCATCCCCTCCAACAGCTCCGCGCCGGAAACATGGTGGGAGCGGCGGAATTTCTTTTGCGTATAGGACAGCGCCTCCATCACAAACGCGTAGGCGTCTTGTTGATAACGCGGGTCTTTTTCCCGAATACGGTTGAGGATTTTGCTGAAATCTTCATTCATGAAATTATTTTATCATAGAAAATAAAAAAAATACCAAAATCTTTTAAATAAAAATTCCTTTTTATCCCAAAAAAGAAATATTGCGTGAATTATGAGATGTTTTTTGTCATAATGTCAGCGTATCGCTCAATGCCGCTATCACGCCTTGAGAAAACAATCCTTTCCATCTTAAACAGGACTGAAAGAAATCGCCCATGAACGAACAGAAAGAATCCGGATGGATCTGGAAATTTTATTTTGTCTTCTTCTCGCTTATCATTGCGCGGAAGGCCGCCGGATTTTTTATGCCGGGCACAAATACGCATGATTATTACAAGATATTGACCGCCTTTGCCAGCTATTTTGAGCCGCTCTATTGGACAAATGCCGTGACGGTAATATTAAACCTTGCGTGCCTTGTCCCTCTTTTTCTTTTCGCCTACCGAATTCATTTTCTCCCCAGCCGTGTCTGGCAGTATCTGCTGGGGGCGAGATTGATTTTCGATATACTCGGCCATTCCTATGAATACATGGTTATCCGATCTTTCTTTTATTCATCACCGTGGATCGGGATGGAAGCCGTCAGCGCGGCGATCTTTCTTGTCGCTCCCTCGTATTGGGCCTGCTTTCAATATGCCTTCCGCCGGAAAAAATTTATTCCACACCAAAAGAGGATGTTTTAAGCCTCACGTCATGCTCCCGGCGAAGCCGCCGAGCTTCTTCCCCAAGGAGAATTCCGCGTCGTTTGCCGCGGAATAAAAAAACGGCAATTGTCTCTCCGCCCGGCCTGGCGGATAAGCTCTCTTCCTTCCGGAAAGCTCATTTGGGCGAGAGCCCAAGCAACCTCATCTTTCAGAAATATTGAATCTGCGGGAAGGACAGACCCGCTTCTTGTGTAAGTTAAAAGGCCCAGGTCTTTCGACCTGGGCCTCATTAAATCAACCCGGTAACTATCTACTCTCCCATAGCCTTACGACTAAAGTACCATCGACCTCAGAGGGCTTAACGGCCGTATTCGGAATGGGAACGGGTGTGTCCCCTCTAGTAATGTTACCGAGAAAAATTTTTTAGTCACCAGACTAAAAGTCTTCAGTTATCAGTTATTCACTAATAACTGAAGACCTCTAGTCTGACAACATGATCAATTATGTAATGGAATATAAACAAAACGAGCGAGCAATTAAAAAGGTCAAACGTTTGGCAGATTAGTACTGCTCAGCTAAAGATATTACTATCCTTACACCCACAGCCTATCAACCTTGTAGTCTACAAGGTGCCTTCATTCCCGAAGAAAATCGATACCTAATCTTGAGGGGGGCTTCACACTTATATGCTTTCAGCGTTTATCCCTTCCGAACATGACTACCCAGCTTCTACCCTTGGCAGGATAACTGGAACACCAGAGGTTCGTCTCTCCCGGTCCTCTCGTACTGAGGAGAGCTCCTCTTCAAGTATCGTGCGCCCACACCAGATAGAGACCGAACTGTCTCACGACGTTCTAAACCCAGCTCGCGTACCATTTTAACCGGCGAACAGCCGGACCCTTGGGACCTTGTTCAGCCCCAGGATATGATGAGCCGACATCGAGGTGCCAATCCGCGCTGTCGATATGAACTCTCGAGCGCGATCAGCCTGTTATCCCCGGAGTACCTATTGTTCGTTGAGCGATGGCAATCCCATAATCAACCACCGGATCACTAAGCCCTACTTTCGTATCTGTTCGTCCTGTCGGACTCACAGTTAAGCTTCCTTATACCTTTGCATTCTAAAGACGATTGCCGACCGTCTTGAGGAAACCTTTGGACCCCTTCGTTATACTTTAGAAGGGAACCGCCCCAGTCAAACTGCCCGTCTGGCACTGTTTTCTGACCTGTTTCAAGATTCAGAGTTAGAATTCTAGAACTATGAGGGTGGTATTTCACCGTTGGCTCCAGCGCAGCTAACGCCGCACTTTCACAGCCTCCCACCTATCCTACACAAATAGCACCAAAATTCAATACCAGAGTACAGTAAAGGTTCCGGGGTCTTTTCGTCTTGGTGCGGGTAGACGGCATCTTCACCGCCGCTACAATTTCGCCGAGTCTCTCCTTGAGACAGCGCCCAACTCGTTACACCATTCGTGCGCGTGGGAACTTACCCCACAAGGAATTTCGCTACCTTAGGACCGTTATAGTTACGGCCGCCGTTTACTGGGGCTTCAATTCAAGGCCTCCCTCTTGCGAGGGTCACCTCTCCTCTTAACCTTCCAGCACCGGGCAGGTGTCACGCCCTATACATCGGCTTACGCCTTAGCAGAGCGATGTGTTTTTACTAAACAGTCGGCCGGGCATATTTATTGTAACCATCCAAGCTCCATCCGTAAAGGACTTCACTTTTCTGGCACCCCTTATCCCGAAGTTACGGGGCTATTTTGCCTAGTTCCTTAAGGAGAGTTCTCTCGAGCGCCTTCCCATTTTCAGGGTATCTACCTGTGTCGGATTACGGTACGATCGACTATGATACTCATTTGGTGGCTTTTCTTGGCAGCTGGGCGTCAGTGACTTCGCCTTCGGCGTGCCTCAGACTCCCCGTCACCCCTCATCCCACCTTTCAGTGGAACTACAGGTTTGAACGAAGACTTCCAACACTTCGCACACTTAGCCTTCTGCGTCACACCAAATTAATAACGTTCATAGTCGGTTCCGGAATATTAACCGGACATCCATCGCCTACGCCTTTCGGCCTCGACTTAGGATCGACTAACCCTGGGAGGATTAACCTTCCCCAGGAAACCTTGGATTTTCGGCGCTATGGTTTCTCGCCATAGTTTTCGCTACTCATACCGACATTCTCACTACTGTCAACTCCAGTGCTCCTTACGGTACACCTTCATCGCAAGACAGTACGCTCCCCTACCCCTTACCCTGCCCGTAGGCAGAGTAAAGCCATGGTTTCGGTTATCGACTTGAGCCCCGTTCATTTTCGGCGCAGAATCACTCGACCAGTGAGCTGTTACGCACTCTTTAAATGATGGCTGCCTCTGAGCCAACATCCTGGCTGTCTAAGTGATCCCACTTCCTTTACCACTTAGTCGATATTAGGGACCTTAACCGATGGTCTGGGCTGTTTCCCTTTCGACGCTGAAGCTTAGCCCTCAACGTCTGACTCCCGGAGTAAATATAACAGTATTCGGAGTTTGGTTAGGTTTGGCAGGCGGGTAAGCCCCCTAGCCTATTCAGTAACTCTACCCCTGTTATACAATTTATCCGAGGCTAGTCCTAGAACTATTTCGGGGAGAACCAGCAATTGCCACGTTTGATTAGCCTTTCACTCCAACCCACAGTTCATCCCCTCCATTTTCAACTGAAGTGGGTTCGGTCCTCCACTATGATTTCTCACAGCTTCAACCTGACCATGGGTAGATCACGTGGTTTCGGGTCTACTGCACCCTACTTAATGCCCTATTCAGACTCGCTTTCGCTACGCCTACGTTCCATAAGAACTTAAGCTTGCAGAATGCAGTAAGTCGTCGGTCCATTATGCAAAAGGTACGCCGTCACCCATTCCTGCCTTGCGGCAGGCATAGGGCTTCGACCGCTTGTAGGTTTATAATTTCAGGTACTATTTCACTCCCCTCACCGGGGTTCTTTTCAGCTTTCCCTCACGGTACTAGTCCGCTTTCGGTCAGATTCGAGTATTTAGGCTTAGCCCATGGTCGGGCCAGATTCCTACAGAATTTCCCGTGCTCCGTAGTACTTGGGGTACCTCTAGAGTGTAATAAGATTTCGTATACAGGACTTTCACCTTCTTTGGTGTGCTTTCCCAAACACTTCTACTATCGTCTTACAATCTCATGTTGAGGCCCCGCAACCCCTATCATTAAAATGATAGGTTTAGCCTTTTCCCTTTTCGCTCGCCGCTACTGCGGGAATCCCTTACGGTTTCTTTTCCTGGAGTTACTTAGATGTTTCAATTCACTCCGTTTCGCCTCCTGCACCTATGGATTCGCTGCAGGATACCTTGGTATTACCCAAGGTGGGTTGTCCCATTCGGAGATCTCCGGATCACAGCCTGTTTGCGACTCCCCGGAGCATATCGCTGCTTACCACGTCCTTCATCGCCTGAATCTACCTAGCCATCCATCATAAACCCTTTGTAGCTTGACCATTTTGAATTATTCTCGGCAATTTTGTTTTTTTCCCATTACATAATTGTCAAAGATCAAATGATAATACCTTCGTTCTCCGTGGCCCGAACGGTATTATCAAAAAAATCTATTTTTAATCCAATTATCTTTTTTCTCTTGGCGAGTCTCACCATAGCCTAAGGCTATGGTGGAGCTGAGGAGGATCGAACTCCTGACCCCCTGCTTGCAAAGCAGGTGCTCTCCCAGCTGAGCTACAGCCCCGATTTCCCTTAATATAATATCAAAACAAATCGGGGCGCCCGTCCCGAATCTCAATGAATGTTTTATCGAAAACGAGGGGCGGCCCCAAAACAATTTGGGTCCCTCGCTTTGCTCGGGACAACAGTTTTCGCAATCTAAAAATAATACTGAACAAAAACTGGTGGGCCCAAGTGGATTCGAACCACT
>Ga0265297_10008698_pt1 | contig 13429 bp, 12 predicted proteins | sample Munlanlwell13791_FD_192502 | JGI IMG/M metagenome (GOLD analysis project Ga0265297, IMG submission 192502) | Leachate microbial communities from a municipal landfill in Southern Ontario, Canada - Leachate well 137-91 | ecosystem: Engineered > Solid waste > Landfill > Unclassified | place... | reverse complement strand
TATTTTATAATGCGAAAATCTTTTATTTCCTTGAGAACATCTAACGTATGTGGATCGTCCGCGTTCGCAATCACCACACCATTCTGTGGTAAACGCAAAAGATACTCCTGAAAAACGGCTTTAATGTGATTAATATCTCGGTAATAATCCAAATGATCCTCATCAATAGTCGTTAACACGATCATTTTTGGTTTATAGTTTAAAAACGAAGCCTTATATTCATCGCCCTCAACGACCATATAATCCCCTTTCCCTAAACGTTCATTTCGTCCTTTGAAATCTTTGACAAAAGAACCCACAATAACGGTTGGATCTAATTTTGCACTTACCAATACATGCCCCAAAAGAGCAGTTGTAGTGGTCTTTCCGTGCGTTCCTGAAACAGTGATGCCAAATGTATTCAACATGATATGTCCTATCATTTCAGGATACGACACTTCAACAATCCCGCGTTTACGAGCAGCCTGACGCTCCGGATTAGACTCAGGAACAGCTGGAGAAAAAATAACTACTTGCGTACGCGAAGGAATATTTGTTGCTTTATGTGAACCTATAGTGATATGCACTTCATTTTTTTTGAACGAGCGTGTGACATCCGATTCCGCGATGTCAGATCCGCTCACAGTCTTGCCTTTTTCAAGAAAATAACGTGCAATTGCAGAAACACCAATCCCACCTATGCCAACGCAATGGATAAACTCTGCAGTTTCAGGGTGATGAATAAATGTGTTAGTTTGTGTGCTCATAAACTTCGTGTAAAAGTTTTTTTATCTGCAAAACTGCATCGTGTGGAAATAAATGAATAATGGTATTTGAGAGTCTACGTTGTTCTTTAGTATCGTTAAGCAGTTCCCGAGTCACTCTGAACAAATGTTCAAAACCGTCATGCTGGTTAAAGGGACGGATGGCATTATGACTCGAAAAAAAACGTACATTATCTTCTTGATGAGAATGAGGAATCGGAATAACAATTGCAGGTTTTCCAAAAATTGCAAGTTCTGATAAAGTTCCCATCCCAGCTCTCGTGATTACAAAAGTCGCTTTTTTAATAGACTCAAGCGCTTGTTCGCGGGTTGCATGGAAAAACGAAACGTACCCCTTCTCGTTTATTGGTGGTACCGCTCGATCTTCGTTTCCTTGTAAATGGATCACATCAGCACATAACAAAAGTTTTAGTGCATAATTTTGAACAAATTGATTTAACCAATGAGCGCCGGTTCCTCCACCGATGATGACTATGGTTGGCCTATCTGATCGACGTACGCTGATGGATTTTTCAGAGGTAGGAATCCCACACACGCGAACCGAAGGAAATTGGATCCTTTTTTTATAATCTTCATGCGGGACAACAATAAAAGCGGCTTTTGAAAAAAGAATTTTATTTGCGAGTCCGGGTCGTACATCAAGTTGCATAACAACATAGGGAATCCCTAATCTTTTACTTGCGACGCACACGGGAACACCCACAAAACTTCCCGCCGTGATAACAACGTCGGGGCGAAAATCTTTCAATATCCTTCTCGCTCGGATATATGACGAAAATATATAAGGCAATTCACGAAAAGTTTGAAAGGTAAAAAACCTTCTTAACCGAAATGCGTGTACCGGCTGAAAAGAAATGAGCTGTTTTTCCACAAAAACCTTTTCTGGGCCATCAGGTGTGCCTATCCATAATCGTTCAGTAGCTCCGTCGTTTTCAGCTAACGCCAAGAGAGGTGTAACAGACCCGAGCGTTCCTCCTCCTGTATAAAGAATGCGCATATTATTTCTTCGTTTGTTTAGACACATTTAACACAATACCAACGGCGGCAAGAGTAATCATGAGAGAAGACCCCCCATAACTAATAAATGGCAACGGAATACCGGTCAAAGGGATTAAAGAAGACAAAGCTGCGATATTCAAAAACGCCTGAAGGACAATCCATGAAATAATGCCTGTAACTAAAAGTTTTCCAAACTCATCTGGGGCGTGTCGTGCAATTTGGATTCCCCGGATAAAAAGGAAAAGGAAAGTGCAAACCAAAAGTGCGCAAATCAAAAAACCAAGCTCTTCAGCAATGACAGCAAATATTGAATCCCCAGCTGCTTCGGGAAGGTAATTAAATTTTTGTCTTGACTTCCCTAATCCTAACCCAAAAAGTCCACCGGAACCAATAGCGATTAAAGATTGGTACACATGATATCCGGCACCTCGAATGTCTTGATTGGGATTCAAAAATGCCGTAAGCCGCTGAAGACGATATGGAGCAATCTTAATTAACACCACAAAAAGTGCGGCTCCGATGCCGATAAGAGAAAAAATATACTTCAAATCAGCTCCTGAAGAAAAAAGGACGACACCTGCCACTAAGGCTACAACCGACATGGTACCCATATCCGGTTGCGCAATTATTAAACCCGCAACTATCACGAGCAATATAAAAAATTGATATAAACTCTGTTTTGCGATTTTTCCAGTTTTACTTTTTTGAGATTCAAGCCATGCAGCAAGATAAATAAAAAAAGCTAGCTTAGCCAATTCAGACGGTTGAAATACTATCCCCCCGATTGAAATCCACCTGCTCCCACCAAGAAGACTCGCCCCGATACCGGGGATAAAAACCAAAAAAAGTAATACAATAGAAAGTACAAGAAAAGGAACTGAATACTTTTTTAAAATCTTATAATTAATATTCGACAAAACAATAAGCAACGTGATCCCGATGACAAAACTGATTAGTTGTTGTTTGACAAAATGGTAACTGTCTCCAAATTTTTGAAAGCCGAGCGGAGATCCTGCTGATGTAAGCATTAACAGTCCGAAAACACATAGAAGCAGAACGGTGCCAAGTAAAATATAATCCATGGATCCCGATGATGCGTATTTTTTCATCGTAATTTTTTTACCAAAACGTTAAATTGCTCGCCGCGATCAAATTCGTGTAAAAACATTCCAAAACTGGCTGCTCCTGGACTTAACACAATAATATCTTGAGAAGATGATTCTTTCCATGCGCGCGCAACTGCAGATGAAAGACTCGTACATACAGATGTGTGCCTGAATGGAATTGAACGAAGAAGACGCGAAGTTGCTGTTCCTTGTAAAGGATATACACATACATTCAAATCAGTATGCATTTTTTTAAAAATACTATAATCGAGTTTTTTATCTGCTCCACCGGCGATTATTCGGAGAGTTGATAAAGGGAAACGTTCACGGAGTGTACGATACGCTGCTGCAAGTGCCTCTGGAGACGTTGCTGTGGTATCGTTGAATAGTATTCTTCCTTGAAGTCGACGTATCTCCTGAAGCCTGAATGCTACTCCTCGAAATGAACACAAACGTTTACGTATAATTGCAAGAGGAATACCCGCCACATAAGAGGCACACACGGCGGCAGAGACGTTTTGAAAATTGTGGAGACCAAACAACCGTAGATCTTTTATCAATACTACTCGTTTTGCTGTTCCACAGTCTTGAATGTAAAAAGAGTTTTTGAAGAGATAGACTCCGCGTACTCTCTGCGGAAGTTTATGTAAAGAAAAAAAATACGTCTGACTTTTAATACGTTTTGCAAGTCCTCGGATACGCTGATTATCGTAATTCAAAACAGCGATGTCAGTTTGTTCTTGCTGAAAAAAAAGTTTCGCTTTAGCGGCAAAATAAGATTTTAGGTTTTTGTATCTATTTAAATGATCCGGAAAAAAAGTAGTAAACACTGCTATGCGCGATCTAGGATTTGCGTCTTCAATTTGGAATGAAGATAATTCCAAAATGACTTTTGATTTTTGTGCCGCGGAAATTCCAGTAAGTGCAGGAACACGATTATTCCCGCCTATAAACACCTTTGGAAAACGCCCCTTACATATATGCCCAATGAGCGAGGTGACAGTAGTTTTTCCTCGGGTTCCTGTTACTGCACATTCAAATTTTTTTGCGATTGAAAATTGAAAAAGCGATATATCTGATAAAATTGGCTTACACTGGGTGCGTGCTAACTTCAACAATACATGATCCTCTGGAACCCCAGGATTTTTTACGATAACATCAGCCCACGCAACATCTTGTATGTTAATCTTTCCAAACGTTCCCCGTAACCCGGGAAAAAATTTTAACGTATGAAATAATTCTTTACGCGTTTTTGCATCAGCCACTTTCACCCGAGCCTTGTGTTTGAGAAGGTATCTTACTACCGACTTTCCTCCACCATGCAGACCAAGACCCACAAGCAAAACTTTTTTCTTTTTTAAAGAAAACAACTTATCCATAAAGCTGAGAAAAATCAATTATAGCAAATATGAAGCCAACAATCGCACTCACACCGGCAATAATCCAAAGACGCATGACGATTTTTGACTCACTCCATCCGATCGCTTCGAGATGGTGGTGAAAAGGAGCCGAGAGAAAAAGTTTCTTCCTAAAAACTTTTCTCCAAATGATTTGTAAAATAACCGATAAAGATTCAAGCACAAGAAGGAATCCAATGACAGGGAGCAAAAAAACAGAATTTGTCAACATCGCAACTATACCAAGTGTGACCCCTAAAGACATTGATCCTGTGTCCCCCATGAAAAAACGGGCTGGCGTGATGTTGTACCACAAGAAAGCCAAAAGAGCACCAATGATCACCGCGCAAAAAGTTGCCAGGTCGTACTTCCCTTGCATAAACGCTATTGCTGCAAACGCTGCAAAACTAGAAAGGAGAATTCCGCCAGCAAGTCCATCTAAGCCGTCGGATTCATTTACCGAAAAGGATGTTGCGATGATTGTGAAAAAGAACAAAGGAACGTACCATATACCAATATCAAAATTTCCAACAAACGGTACATGTATTGTTGTCCAATCAAGCTTGGTATAAAACCACCACGCACCCACAAGCGCGATAAGCGCAAAAATAATCAAACGGTGACGAACACGAAGTCCGCCCCCATGAGCACCTTTTTGTTTGATGTTAAATATGTCGTCAACAAGTCCCACAAGCGCCGAAGCAATTAATGCACCTAGTGGTAAATATGTTTCTTGCCGTGAAAAAAAACTAAACTGTGCAAGGCTACTCTCGGGAAACAAAGTCTCAATCATATAAAGTACGACTATAACTATCAACACGGTCCCCCAAATAAGTATGCCACCCATCGTTGGTGTCCCAGCTTTTTTTTGATGAAGTTTTGAAAAAATTGGTGTTTCAGAATCATCCCGAATAATTTTTTTTGCCCTATACTTATACAAGAAAAAAGTCAAAACAGGCGTTATGGTAAACGCAAACAAAAAAGAAAACGTCGCGAGGAGAAAAAGAAGCAATAATGAATTCATTTATGTAGCGTTTTGTGTAACGATAAGATACAGTCCTACCAAAAGCGTCACTTCTAATAAAACCGTTGCTATAACAATAATGATCGCAACATTTCTTTGTTTTGTGTAGAATATATACGCAAGGATAAAATTCAAAAGCGCAAAAACAAACCCAGCAAAAGGGATTTCATACAATCGATACCATGGACCGACCAAATCAATACCAAAAGGAATGGTATAATGTAATATAAGCATTTTGTCCGATGGCTGAATGCGGAGAAAAATAAGTACAACTCCCACCAGCAGCAAAAAAACAATCGATAAGAGAGATTGCCAGACAGGTGTTTGAATAAAAAATCTTTTAATCCGTAAACTAGTCATGGTTCAATTTTTTTCAAAAAAAACGTTTGTGTGTCTACTGATTACAATTTTTGTTATTGGGAGCACTGCCTTATGCTGGCTTGCTTGGCATGAAACTCAAACAATCGATGAAGGAGTCCACATATCTGCAGGATATTCGTATCTTGTGACCGGAGATTTTCGTCTCAACCCTGAACACCCACCACTCGCCAAACAACTTGCTGGTATCCCCCTTCTCTTTTTAAAACCCACACTCCCTACAAACACGAAAGCTTGGGAAACGGCAGATCAATGGCAATTCGCGCAAGCCTTCTTGTATGAATCCGGAAATAATTCTCAATTAATTTTAGTGTTAGGAAGGTTACCAATCATTCTCTTGACCATCTTGCTTGGCGTATTGATTGCACGATGGGCCTATGAGCTTGGAGGAAAAATTCCTTCTTTAGTCGCAACAATTCTCTATTTTTCTTCTCCGGTTATTCTGACGCACGGCCACCTTATTACCACAGATGTACCAGTAGCTCTTGGAGTTATGGCAACCGCTTATTTTTTCACAAAATCCCTTCGTTCACCTAAAACAGTTTGGATATACCTGACAGCAATTTCATATGCATTTGCAATGGATGTGAAATTTACGGGCGTTATTCTTATAGTACTCGTCCCACTCATCTATTTGATCACGTATTACTGCTGCAAGTCCCGTTTTACACATCTCAAGTTTAGCCATTTCATCCACATTTTCAGCGCAATGATCGTTTTCAGCGCAGTTTTGGCATTTATTACCACAGGTTTTCAAACACTAAAATCAGTTGACGACCCATTCCTCGGCACGCATCACATACAAATAGCTACAGAATTCATGGGAAAGCTCCCTGAAAATACACATTGGGCGATTAACACCTACCTTTGGGTCTTAAACAATGCCACTTTCCCTGCATATCCCTACATAACTGGGCTTTTTGAATTTATGACCCACTTTGAAGCTGGTCATGAATCCTATTTTTTGGGAACGTACACTGATTTTGGAAATATATGGTATTTTCCGGTTGCCATTCTTATAAAAACACGACTGGCGGTAATGGTTTTATTATCACTAATTTTGACCCTTTTCGTCAAGCAATTATTTTGGACTTGGAAATTTAAACTTCAAAAAAAATCATTCTTCAAAAAAATCATTGAGTGGTTTAAAACACTTAACCCTGAAAGTATAGTGCTCTTTCTTATACCAACGCTCTTTTTTATTTCAGCGCTCCAATCAAAAGTAAATATAGGCGTAAGGCACGTTTTGTTAGTTTACCCATTTATGTTCATCGCAATCAGCAGACTATGGTCTGTCCAAATGAACAGAAAAAGGTTGTTTATAGCCATTATTACTGGTATTCTCGGGATTTCGGTTATTTCCACAATTATGACCTGGCCGTTCCCAATGGCATACTTCAGTGAAGCGGTTGGAGGCGCATCGCAAGGATATAAATATATGTTGGATTCAAATTTAGATTGGGGACAAAATCTTCCCTATCTAAAGGAGTATTTAATAAAAAATAAAATTGACACAATCTGCTTTGGATATTTCGGTCAGGGAAGATTCTCAAACGAGGGCTTTACTATAAGGCCTTTGTACGACGATTCCGCCATAAAGGAGCATCAACCAATTAATTGTGTCGTTGTTATAAGCGCCCAATTACTTTACAACCGCGGGGATACATTTACGTGGCTTAAAAAACGTACCCCAACCACAATCATTGGATATGGGTTGTACATATTCGATCTTCGGTCAGAAAACAGCCGTTGAAAAAAGTGGCAATTTATGATATAGTATAGTCATAAATTTCATTAGCATGCCAGCATGAAGGACGCCGCGTTAGTTACTATACTACAATCATCAGGGCTCGTTGATGATGCATCGCTTCAGGAGGCGAAAACAAAAGCCCAAGAAAACAAAACTCCGCTCATCAAGCAGCTGCTGGATGGGAATGTTGTTAGTGAAAATATACTTTACGAAGCAATTGCACACTATTTTAATCACGAATTTATAGACTTACGTAAACAAACGATACGAAAAGACATACTTTCCGCGTTACCTGAAGCAATGGCACAAGCACAGCAAGTAGTTGTGTTTGACAAAACATCAACGGGATTAAAAATTGCAACAACGCAACCAGATAATTTGCAGGTTTTTGAATTTATAAAGAAAAAAACTGATCTGCCAATTCAGATATTTGTAACAACTCCATCAAGTTTAAAGGAGGCACTGAATCAATACCACAAAGGACTATCCGCTGAGTTCAAAGAGATCACCGCCGATAAAGAACAAACGAAAGAAAAAGAAAATAACGAAGATGAGGGTAAAGACCTAAAGGACCTTGCGCAAGATCTTCCGATTGTACGTATTGTGGACAGTATCTTAGAATACGCAATTTTTGAAAGCGCGTCCGACATTCACATCGAACCTTCAGATAAAGAAGTTGGGGTTCGCTATCGAATTGATGGACGCCTTAAAGAAGTGATGCGATTACCAAAAAAAGTAGCTCCAGGGATTATTGCTCGCATTAAAATTTTGTCCTCATTAAAAATTGACGAGCACCGCTTACCTCAAGATGGACGTTTTAAAATTTCAACTAAAGACTATAAGGTTGCTTTCCGCGTTTCAATCCTTCCTGTTTTCGACGGTGAGAAAGCAGTCTTGCGTCTTCTTGATGAAGGTGCACAAGTTCTCACTATGGAACAGCTAGGTCTTCAATCAAAACCTCTTGAGATTCTAAAACGAAATTTTCTGAAACCCCATGGGATGATTCTAGTTACCGGGCCAACTGGGAGCGGTAAAACAACAACCCTATACACAATATTGAATATTCTTAATAAGCCAGAAGTAAATATTTCAACAGTTGAAGATCCGATTGAATATCGAATGCCGCGAATAAACCAAAGTCAAGTAAATCCGAAAATTGGGTTTACCTTCGCCGGAGGATTGCGTTCACTCCTTCGGCAAGATCCAAACATAATCATGGTTGGAGAAATTCGTGACAACGAAACAGCTGAAATTGCAGCAAACGCCGCGATGACCGGTCACTTAGTTCTTTCAACATTGCATACAAACGACGCTGTAACAGCGCTTCCTCGTTTAAGTGAAATGGACGTCCCCTCTTTTCTCATCGCTTCAACGACAAACATTATTATGGCGCAACGTTTAGTGCGAAAAATTTGCCTTCATTGCATCCAAAGTTACACATTGAACAAATCAGCAATAGAAGAGCTAAGAAAGCATTTTGACCTTGATGCAATTTTAGAGATGATGGCAAAAGAAAAAATCATTATGGACTCTAAAACACCTATTAATTCTCTTCTTTTTTATCGAGGTAAAGGCTGTAAACAATGCGGAGAATCTGGCTATAAAGGCCGTGTCGGCATTTATGAAATACTCGAAGTGACACACGAAATTGCGCAATCAATTATGGGGAATGCGAACGCAGAAGACTTGCGTGAAAAAGCAAAAAAGCAAGGAATGATGACTATGGTACAAGACGGTTTTATCAAAGCAAAAAACGGAGTTACAACCTTAGAAGAAATACTACGCGTAACACAGGAATAATATGGCACAGTTTAAATATCTCGCACGAAATCAAGAAGGTAAAAAAGAAGAAGGCGAAATTGAAGCAAAAAACCAGACTGAAGCTGGCCATATTTTGCAAAACAAGGAGCTCCGCGTCCTTACCATAAGCGAAAAAAAAGAAAAAAAAGGATTCGAACTCATCCCTCAGCGTATTAGCTCGGTCGATAAGATTTTCTTTACCCAGAATTTGTACATCATGATACGAACTGGCTTTTCATTGGCTCAAGGATTAAAAACACTGGTCGCTCAAACTGAAAATAAACGTTTTTGTTCTATTATAGACAAACTCCGCGCCGATGTTGAAAAAGGAATTACTCTTTCAAAGGCAATGACTAAATTTCCAAAAGTGTTTAATGAATTATTTGTTAACATGATAGCTTCCGGTGAAATTAGTGGAAAACTTGAGGATGTTTTGCAGCAACTGACGCTCCAAATGAAAAAAGATCACGCACTTCTTTCAAAAGTAAAAAGCGCCTTAATGTATCCTTCGATCATTACAGTCGCCATGCTTGGAATAGGCATAGGAATGATTGTCTATGTTATACCTCAAATTCGATTTATTTTTGATTCTGCGGGAGTGCAACTTCCACTCCCAACCCGCATTGTTTTAGGACTATCTGATCTTCTTCAAAACGATGGCGTATACCTTTTCCTTGGATTAGTTGTCGTAGTATTTTTGTACAGAAGATTTCTAAAAACAGAACGCGGGAAACTTATTATCCACAAAATAATGCTTAAGAGTCCGATACTTGGTGGAATAGTTCGAAAAATAAACATCGCGCGTTTTACGCGGAACCTTTCTTCATTACTGAAAACCGACATACCAATTGTTCAAGCATTTACGATTATAGAACGAACTCTTGGGAATATTTACTACAAAAAAGCAATGAAAGAAACGTCCGAAAAAGTTAAGGAGGGTGTTACTATATCACAGGTTTTAGGCCAATTCCCAGAGTTATTTCCACCAATACTTATTCAAATGGTTTCCGTAGGTGAACAAAGTGGAACACTTGAGATTATTGCAGATGAAATCGCACAATTTTACGAAGAGGACGTAGACCAAACCATGAGCTCCCTGCCAACGATTCTGGAACCAGTGATCATGCTTATGATTGGTGTTGCAGCTGGCGGTCTTGTTGCCGCAATTATTTTACCAATTTATTCCTTAAGCGACGCAATTTAATGGCGATTTTTAAACCATTTACACGAGCACACGGTGTCGACATAAGTGATTTTATGATGCGACTTGTTGAAGCTACACCGACCAGAAAAGGCATCCGCATTTTTGCATACCATGAAGTGCCGATTGAACCGGGAGTAATTGTCGAGGGGGAGATAAAAAATTTTTCAAAAGCGAATAATGCGCTATCTATCTTGTACAAAAAAATTCATGGGCATGTAAACTCACCATTTGCAATTGTAGCTGTCCCAGAAAGAAAAACATTCACAAAAGTTGTTCGCATGGACGTTCTCCCGCCAGAAGAATTAGCAGAAGCAATACGCTGGGAAGCCGAGCAGCATTTTCCTGTCTCGCTCGAAGACATGTACCTAACCTGGTCTCTATTAGAAACAAAAGAAAAAAAGCACACCATTCTTTTATCCGCGACAGATCAGGTGCTGCTTGATCAATATATTGAACTATTTAATGAAAACCAAAAAAACATTATTGTAGCTGAACCAGAATCTTTTGCTATTCAACGTGCACTCTTAGGTGAATCACAAATTCCAACACTTATTGTCGACCTTGGCGCAAGCAAGACAAGTCTAGCAATAGTGGCGCAAGGGATTATTCAATATACATCGACAATTAATTTTTCTGGACGAGCACTTACCCTTCTGATTGCCCAACACTTAAACCTACAAGAAGACCAAGCTGAAAGAGCAAAAACACTTTTTGGCTTAAACCCCAAAAAAAGTAAAGGGGTTGTTCGGAATCTACTTGTCGATAAATTTAACCCATTGGTGCAGCATATTAGAGAAGTATTACGTTATTATGAAGCGAATTTTGATCAAAAAGATGCTATACAACAACTTGTGATTTGTGGCGGAGGATCGCAAATGGAAGGCGTACATCAGTTTTTAGCCGAAACAATTAAACTCCCTGTCAAAAACCCAAGACCCTCAATTAACACGAGCAACAAAATTGGAATGCAATTTAATGGCAAGCGGGTTCTTTCTTTTACCACAGCACTTGGCCTAGCCTTAAGAAGCAACATGCAAAAATCATTTGCTATGCTTACACGAAATATATGAAAGCGCTGCTCAATTTTTTACCTTCGGAAAATAGAAACGAGGTAAAAAAACATCTCATGAGTTTGGTTATATTTCGTTTTACAAATTTTCTTGTAGTTCTACTTATAATTTTTGGTGCTGCGCTTTTCGGAATCAAGTTTCTTTTTAACCAAGAAATTTCAAGAATTCAAATTGAACAAAAGACGGTTGAGGCTCAATCAAAAGATGCAGAAAATATTGACGTTGAGGACGCCATAAAAAGCTTGAATAAAAGGACGGGCCGACTTGAGGCAATTCAAGATTCTAGTATTTATTGGTCATTAACCTTTAATAGATTATTTTCCATAATCCCCCAAGGCATTACCATAATCAATATTGATATTAATGGGCTGGAAAAAACTGGAACTCTTTCAGGGAAAGCTTCAACGCGTGAAGCATATTACCAACTCGGGAACCAACTGCAATCATCTTCTTACATAGCAAACGCAGAAGTTCCAATTTCATTACTTAAAACTGATATACAATTCAGTATTTCGATAACTTTTACGAAGGATTTTTTCTTATATGAAACGTAACTTCACGCTGTATATAAAAACGATTATTGGCCTTCTTCTTTGTTTGGGACTAGCTGCCTTTGTCATTTTCCCAACCTTTAAGTCGGTAAATAAACTAAAAAATTCTGTTCATGAGAGCAATGTTGAGCTTGAAAAAACAAAACAAACCCAAGAAAACTTTTCGTCAATTAAGACTGAATTCGAAAAAGTTCAAGAAAGTTCGAAGTCACTTGAAGGTGCTTTTGTTACAAAAGATACCCCCACCATACTAGAAACCATTGAGTATATTGAAAATCTTGCATCCGCACGTCACGTGACACAAACATTAACCATTAACCCAATACCTGAATCAAATGACGCAACTACAATTTCTAGCGCAATTGAAATCACCTTAGAAGGTTCGTTCGATTCTATTTACCTTTTCATTAAAGATGTCGAGGATCTGCCCTATTACATTAACATTAATTCGGTAAATGTTGCTAAACAATTAAACGAATCATATACCGCAACATTATTAGGTGACATATTTTGGCTATAATATGAAAAAAGTCCAGGATTTGCATTTTTCCTCAAAAGGCCTTACGTCGTTTTTTATGCTCCAATATGACAAATTTCTTATTGCTATATTCGTCGTTATTATAGGCGTAGGTTTTTATGTAATTTACTCACTGACATACGCAACGCTTATAATCCCAAAAGAAATCGATCCGAGTGAGATTAATGTAGAACAGGAAACAATTAAAATCGATAGATACAATAAAACAATCACCCAATTGGAGAAAAAAACACAAGTAAACAACAGCGCGACTACGCCACAAATAACTCAATAAGGCCGCATCTATTGACAGCGTTAGTGCGCATGGTACACTACGAAAACAAGATAATTATTAGTCTATATGGCGCATGTAAAAGGAGCCGGAACAACAAAACTCGGCCGTGATTCACAATCACAACGTTTAGGAGTAAAAATTTCTGATGGTCAATCAGTACGAGCGGGTGGCATTATTATTCGACAACGTGGCATTAAATGTAGACCAGGCCTACATGTCGGCCGTGGCGTGGATGATACCCTGTTTGCTCTTAAAGATGGTGTGGTAAAATTCTCCAGAAAAAAAATTACATCCTTTACCGGCACAAAAAAAGAAGCTGTTTTTGTGCATGTCCGCCCAGCATCCTAATACGATTACAGGTTAAGCAATCTTCTTACCAAGTTTTTTTGATTCCTGAATAAACCCACGAAATAATGGGTGTGGATTAATTGGTCGTGATTTTAATTCAGGATGGAATTGAACTCCCACAAACCATGGGTGTTTTTTAAGTTCCAAAATCTCCACCAACTCGCCATCCGGTGTCGTACCCGCTATCCTCATTCCATTCTTTTCAAATTCTTCTCTATACGCATTA
>Ga0265297_10008697_pt1 | contig 13429 bp, 18 predicted proteins | sample Munlanlwell13791_FD_192502 | JGI IMG/M metagenome (GOLD analysis project Ga0265297, IMG submission 192502) | Leachate microbial communities from a municipal landfill in Southern Ontario, Canada - Leachate well 137-91 | ecosystem: Engineered > Solid waste > Landfill > Unclassified | place... | reverse complement strand
TATCGAATGCCGGGGGAAGTATTCAAAGGACTGTGGATCGCAATGATTAATTGTCTATCAATAAAATAAAATTCAGCCTGCCTGGGGCAGGAAGGGAGGCCATCGATGAAGAAATTCCTAAGTTTGATGGTATTGCTTTTAGGAATAACTCTAATGGGTTGCAGCGGGGCTTTTTGGGGAGGCGCTGGGGCCGGAGTGCTGGGTGCCGGGGCCGGATATGAAATTCAGGCTGAGCGGCAAATGAGGCAGCTGGATGACGAGTTGAAAAGCGGAAAGATTACTCAACAAGAGTACGACATCCGCAAGGACCAGATTCAGAGGGGTTCGTTATTAAAATAGAGAGGCCAATATGATAAATCAAATAAGAAAATGTGGAGATCAAGACAGTCGCGGCATCATCAGGGTTTTTTTGTTTATTTTTGTTTTGGCTTTGGTGGGGGCGGGCTGTGCGAGCACTCATAAAACAACGACAACGGAAACAACCGTAAGCACATATCCAGCCGCTAACCAGGAGCAACGGATCGGCAATAGCGGGTACATTGTTAGAACTCAGGATAACGAGGTTGTGGAGAGAAGTGAAACAACCGCCACCACAACGGAAACGAAGGCCGAACGCCCGGGAATCATAAGCTCTACTTTCCATGCGATTGGCTATGTTATTGCTTTGCCGTTTATTATTATCGGCGGTTTGTTCCGGATTCTTTTTGGTGGGTAATTCGTTTTTAAAAGCAGTTTAATCAGTAAAGGGAGGGTAGGCAAATGTCTCTAATCTCAATAGTTATTACTTTGGTTGTTGCCGGAGTGCTTCTTTGGGCGGTCAATACCTATATACCCATGGATGGCAAGATCAAACAGATCCTGAATATCGTTGTGATCATTGTTGTTGCCATTTGGTTGTTGCAGGTCTTTGGTATATTGGGCAATGTCAGCGATATCCGCATTAAGTAAGGGAATCGCAGGATTTTATTAACGATGAGCGCAAAACTGGAGAACACGATGAGAAAAATCACCTTGTTTGTTCTGGCGGGATTATTGATGGCGACGGTTGTTGGTTGCGGCACCGTAAAAGGTTTCGGCGACGATCTCAGCACCGTTGGCCACTGGTTCACGAGGGGCGCGGACCGGGCAACGAAGTAAAAATTAACCGCGGCCGGAAGTTGAGCCGGAAAAGGGCAGATGTTGCCCTTTGGCCTAAACAGTGAAAAAGTATAGTTATGGATCTATGTGGTTGTCCTTGGCGATGTTTAAATTATGGCAAAAGTTGTTGAGAATGCAGACAACCGTATAAAGATCAAAAAAATGATTATCTCCGGGATGTGTTACGCGTCTGGCCTAAAGGTCATGCAGCGGTTTATGCAGGCGAGCCAGATTCTCCGAAAAATGTCAATGTCCGGGCATCTTAAGCGGCTATCTCAACAGTGGTGGTAGAAGGAGCTAAAGATTTGTTTAGTGACGGAATTTGTATGATCGCCCCGCAGCGAAAGCCTTTTTTGTTCTCGAATAATCCTCGAAAGAAAGCAGCAAGTTATGTTGGCCACGGCAAAAAAAAGATACAGATTTAGAATCGTCGTCCCCGCTTATCCGGCATTTAATATTTATTCCAATATTGCAAGCAGGACAACATCCTTAGGCCCTGTTTATGTGGCCACGAACGTCAATAAAATGGCAATGTGGGATGCCGAGGTGATCGATGAAAACAATCTCCGCCTGCATGGGCCCAGGAGCAAGACCGGCGGCGCTGACCATGAGTTCTTGCAGAAACAAAGGCCTGCGGATGTCGTCGGACTTTATGGCGGGTTAACCAGCACGATTCCGCGGCTTTATGAGGTCGCGCGTTTTTACAAAAATAAAGGTGCGGTCACGGTCGCCGGAGGGCAGCATTTTGTGGGCGACAATATTATGGACGCCTTAGCGCACGGGATAGACTACCTTGTTCTCAAAGAAGGCGAGGAGGCTATTCAAGAACTCTTGGAGGGGATTGCAGGCAAGCGTGACGTTAGCCGGGTGAAAGGCATTGCCTATTTAAAAGATGGAAAACTTATCCTCACGGCAGCAAGGGATCCGATCTCGGATTTCGATAAATTGCCGCTGCCGGATTTTTCGTTGGTGAGATATGCTCGTTTCAAGCTATATCCTATCGAGCGTATCCGGGGATGCGGCATGGATTGCGAATTCTGTACCGTCAAGGGAAGGCCCCGGGCAGCTCGCCCGGAGCGGCTCCTGGAACAGATCCGGCTTCTGGTCGAAACACGAGATGCCCGGCACTTTTTTATTGTCGATGACCTTTTTGGGCAGCATCGCGAAGAGACTTTGCAATTTTGTCAGATGCTTAAGGATTATCAAGCCCGTATCGGCCTAAGGCTCGATTTTACTGCGCAAATAAGGCTGGATAAGGCCAGGGACCCGGAACTTCTTTTAGCGATGCGTCAAGCCGGCATTAATATGGTTTGTATTGGCTTTGAATCTCCGATCGCCGAAGAATTAAAAGCCATGAACAAACATATCAATCCTGAGGAAATGTTGTCCCTCACCAGAGTCTTCCATCAACTTGGATTTCTAGTTCACGGGATGTTCATTTTTGGATATCCCCTGGAATCGGCCGAAGGTTTTTCCATGACGGCGAAAGAGCGGGTGAAGCGTTATCAGACATTTATTCGAAAAGCTCGCCTTGATACTATCCAAATTTTGCTTCCCGTCCCGTTGCCCGGGACGCAATTAAGCGAAAGGCTTAAACGACAAAACCGGATTTATGATATTAGCGATGTTGGCCGGGAATATTATGACGGGAATTTTCCGGTCTTTGAGCCGGACGCGCCCTTGACCGCAGAGGAAATGCAGGCCGCGCAGCGAAAAATCATGGCGTCTTTTTACCAGTTCGGTTATTTCTTCAAGATCGGGTTAAATGTCTTGGCATTCCCGGCGCTGGCCCTTTTCTTGCATAATATCAGGCTGGGCTGGGGCAAATGGTATCGCGCGTGGAGAAACGACCTGGTCCGATTTATAGGGTGGATCATTGTTAAGGAATGGAATTTAAATTTTAAACGAGATAGATTTTTGGAGAAATTGCAAACGGCAAAAGACAATGTCAGGAGAATGGGGAGTCCTTTTACGGCTAACATGTAGTTTGGAGAGGAGCGCCGCGTGATCCGAGATCAGGGATGTTAAGAGAATAAGCAAACGGTTAATGAGAACGGGGGTGGAAAATGCAGGATAAAAAAATAGCCGTAATTGATCACGACAGGAAATTTCTTGAAGAGATTGAGGGAATATTGACTATGGGTGGTTATGTCCCGGTCGTGGTTCATGATCCGTTTTTGTTTGTGGATACCGTTGTCCAGAGCAAGCCGGATGTCATCATGCTTGAATTAAGTATGCCGCGAAGGAATGGATTTGAACTTGCCGATACGATCAATCGGGTCTTTGAAGGAAAAAGAGTGCCGATCATTGCGATGTCCGTGTTTTTCAGGGATGAATTTCCTTGGCTCATGGGTTTTTGTGGAATAAAAAAATGGCTTAGAAAACCATTTCAGCCTCTTGATGTGATTTGGGCTATAGAGAATGAACTGGAGACCGGTAATCGATGGGCCCGGGAAAGGGACCTGGCCGGTATGGAGATTGTGACGTAGCGAAAAGGCGTTATTATCAAATTGAGAAAGGAGCGCAGAGCATGAAGTTTTCCAAAAGGTATGCCGGGGAAGAGGCCGGGGAGTTCCTCGTGGTGATCCTTAAGAATGAAACGGGGCCTAGCGGCTTATTTCAAAAGATGGAAAATCATGGCGCAATGCGTCCTTGCATTCGGTGTGGGTATCTTGATTGCGTTTGCACGCTGGCCGGGCCACAAGAGCTATTAAAAAAAGAGGCTAACCAGCAAGGGGAGGAAGTATTTTAAAAAAGTGAGGCAAGGCGGTTTGGGGCCTCATTTTATATCCCAAAACCTCCCGGGGCTCTTCGGATATTAAGAAAAATATTCGACAGGCCCAATTTGATCCCAAGAATAGGAACATGGCGGCCATAGAAAAAATTTTTGAAAATGAAATTGGATATGATGTGAAGCTGTATCCGCGCAACTTGACGGTTTCTAAATTGTAATCTTCGGATGACCGGCTGGCGCATCTTGCACAGGTTTTACCCGGGATACAAGATGCCCGCATCGTTTTGTTAAACAAGTAATAATGCAAAGAATTTCTGTCCGGTAACTCAGCCGATCCCAGGGTGCGTCTATCAGGCCCATTCTGAGGAAACATAGGAGGATATTTATGTCTACTGAAACCTTATTGCTCCTCATAATTGTTGCTTTGATCGTTGTGGCCTTGCCGTACAGTAAATCATGGGGATATACGCTTACAGGTGTTTCGGCATTTTTGCTGGTGGTCTTTCTTGTTTGGGCCATCGCCGGACAACCGCCGATCTTGAGGAGGACAGTCGGAGATGATATTAGGGATGCGGGCCGTGATGTGGCGGATTCTGTAAGGCGTGCCGTTCAATAGTTAAATCCTCTTGCCGGAGAGATGATAGTCGCGGCCGGCGGCGAGAGATAGATTTATAACTGGCCTACTTTATCGCCGGTGATATCGAAAGCCCCGCTGTTTTAGCGGGGCTTTCGTATGTTATGGGCCGGCCCTTATTTCAGCCTGATTTCTTGGGCCCGCGCTCCCGGCCCTGATTTTTTTGGCCTACGATTCCAGCCTGATTCCGTGTCTTCTGATTCCAGCCTGATTTCTTGGGCCCGCGCTCCCGGCCCTGATTTTTTGTCCTGCGATTTCAGCCTGATTCCGTGTCTTCTGATTCCAGCCTGATTTCTTGGGCCCGCGCTCCTTCTCCTAATCCTGGCCCCGCTCTTGGCCCCTAATCCTGGCCCCGCTCTTGGCCCCTAATCCTGGCCCCGCTCTTGGCCCCTAATCCTGTTCCCGCTCCCGGCCCTGATTTCTTGTCCTGCGATTCCAGCCTGATTTTTTGGCCCGCGCTCCTTCTCCTAATCCTGTTCCCAGCCCCGATTTCTTGTCCTGTTCCCGACCCTGATTTCTTGGCAGGAAAGTTTCTTGACTGCCGCATGGATGGGTGGTAGCCTTAGCTGTTGTTTCGACTTTTCTAAAGGAGTGCCTCTTGCAAGAATTAACCGAGAGATATCGTTAATAGTAATTAAACCCGATCCCTGCAGATCGGTTTTTGTTTTTAAGGAGGGGATATGCTGGATCAACGCATAAAAGGAGATATTAAAGTTATCCTAGATTATCTTTGGCATGAAGAAAAGCGGCATTATGGTGAGAGTCATTATTGCAAAAACCATGTTTTTAAAACTTTAAAACGTTTGGCAAAAGTTATTAAATATGAACCTCAATCTGGATAAACGGGTGAGTGACATATATAAAAGCCCGTCACAAAAGATAAGGGTTTTGACTGAAGATTGGGTCAATCGAGAAATTTATTGTCCTAACTGTGGCCGCCCTATTCAACAATATCCCAACAATAGGCCGGTTGCAGACTTTTATTGCAATAATTGTAGGGAGGAGTATGAGCTAAAAAGCAAAAAAGACGCATTGGGGATTAAAGTTGTGAACGGGGCCTATGAAACAATGTTAGAGCGGCTGATGAGTTCGAATAATCCTAGCTTCTTTTTCTTGAATTACTCGATGCATTCTTGGCGAATATTAAATTTTCTGGTCATTCCTAAACATTTTTTTACCGCTGATATCATCGAAAAGAGGAATCCGTTATCTCAAAATGCGAGACGGCATGATTGGGTGGGGTGCAATATTTTGCTTCAATCTATCCCAGAGGCGGGAAAAATTTATTTCGTCAGAGATTCCAATGTTGAATTGAGAGACAGGGTTATAGCTCAGTGGCGGAAGACTTTATTTTTAAGGGAAGAACATGGCCTTGAATCAAGAGGCTGGACTTTGGCCATTATGAAGTGTATTGATCGGTTAGCAAAAGAAGAATTTATGTTAGATGATGTTTATTCGTTTGAAAAAGAGCTCGGGAAAATTTATCCAGGCAACAAGCACATAAAAGACAAGATTCGCCAGCAATTACAGATTCTGAGGGATAGAGGGTATCTGGAGTTTCTGGGGCGCGGGAAATATCGTCTTGAAAAGTTTAAACATGATGAACCGGTTGCCGTGCAGCCAAAGCGACAAGATCAATTGATTGAGGAAGAGAGGTTTATCGATCAGCTTGAGGCAGAGATTGATGAGAAAGTGAAGTTTGTCGAATATTTGCCTGTTTATGACTTGCAAGCAGTGGCTACTTCATTTAAGGAGCAGACAAAACCAGCTGTCATTGGGTGGAAGCGGATGAGCGAGAAACGAAAACTCAACAAAGGTATGTTTATTGCAAAGGTTGTAGGCAAGTCCATGGAGCCGACTATTAAGGATGGGATGTGGTGCTTGTTCCGGCCGGATCAGGGAGGAAGCCGGAAGGGTAAGATTGTTTTGGCTGAATGCCGCGACATAGCAGATCCAGAAAATCAAGGAAGTTATACTATTAAACGTTATTCTAGCGAGAAAGCATATCTTGAAGGCAATGTGTGGATACATAAAAGGATCACCCTCTCCCCCGACAATAAAGACTTTAAAGACATTGTTCTCGAAAATGTAGGCGAAGATGATTTTTATATAGCTGCGGAATTTGTGTGCGTTATATAAGATTCTAAATTATTTGAGAGGATTTGGTAATGAAAACAACTAAATGCAAAGAATGCAATGGGGATACTTTTTTTGTTCAAGAGGTTATTTTTTATTGTGCATCCGTCTGTGCGGAGACAGGAGCATTGATAATTTATAAGAACAGAACCAATGAAATAGAAAGAATATTTTGCCAGAAATGCGAAAAGGATTATTCGGTGGATGACTTTAAAGAGATAATTTTTAGTTAGAACGTTGAGCCAACGGTAACAAGCGGCGGTGTTTCTGTTCAGAGAAGTGTAAATAATAAAATATGTGTTTAGTTTGAGGAGTTATTTACTAATAAATAAGTATCGTGTTCCTGGAATTTCTGAGGAAGGCTGTATATGAAACATTGTAAATATTGCAAACATTATATACCTGAGGAGGCTGTTGTTTGTTCGTATTGTGGTTCTTCCCAGAAGGAATGGGCCAGGTGGCTTCGTTTCCTTGGGAGTAGTGCTACAATAATAACGGCGATTTTTATCGGAATCCAAAGTTGTTATATTAGAGAGCAAAGCAGATCCATTAATCAGCAGACTGATATTACTGCTCGGAAATTTGAATTAGAAAATAGGCCATATTTTTATGTTGTGCCGATACCAAACGTAAGTTTAAAACCTATGAACGGAGAGGGGCAAAGCCTTCTCGCAGGTGTTCTTGTCCAATATGGGAATTTTGGTAATTATTATGCCAGAGATATTGAAGTGATTGGATACAAATTATATTCTGATAAACAACTAGAACCATATCCCGTCGAAGGTTATTGGAAAACTACTTATGGAGGGGTTCAAGAGTATAATAACGTTCCACCTAAGGTTCGCTTTGACGCGCTTGATTGTAGGGCAGATATGGGCAGCTTAAAGGAAGATGAAAAAAGATATATACAATTTAGTATGCGCGTAAAATACAAAGGTATTGACAATAAAGAATATGGCTATGGCTTAGATTATATCTATGTGGTTGATGGTGGAAGGGTGTTGCGTCTTTATAGCAAAGATTTTCTTGGGGAAGACAGTAAAGAATTGCCAGAAATAAGATATTTAATCGATTCTCGTGTGAAGCGAGAAAAAAAAGGGGACAGCGCCTATTAATTTTCCTCGACGGAGAAATGGGGAGGCTAGCCTGCGAGAGAACATTTAGGCTGGGGCTAAATGATTTAGTAAATAGTGAATAGTAAACAGCGAATAGGGAAGAATAAGCCCACAGGAACTTGAAACGGGGCAGGCTCAAACTGTCACCTATCTATCAGCTGTTACATTTTTTAGATGTAATTATTGATTAACAAGATTTTAAGGAGGCGTTTGCGGTGAAGAAAGAAATTATTGTCCAATTGAACAAAACATTTGAAGAGTCGGCCTATACACGGGACGGCGTTGAATACTGGATGGCCAGAGATTTGCAAGTTTTATTGGATTATACCCAATGGCGAAACTTTTTGCAGGTTATTGAGAAGGCAAAAACGGCTTGTCTTAAATCAAAGCAGAATGTGTTCGATCATTTTGCTGACGTCAGCAAAACGATCCCTATGCCCAAAGATGAGTATAAATAGTGTCGTTTCTGCGCAAGGTGTTGGCAATAATTAAGTTATGTGTTAATTCGGGAATTTATTGGTAACCATTAGGATCCCAGCCAGTTCGGGAGAAACCATTAATTACATTAATTTACAATAAGTAGTGCCAGGCACAACTTATTTTGCCTGTCCCCAATCCGTGCCTGGCACGTTAACGCGTTAACGTTAATCGCGTTAATCGTTAAATGATTGAAACCATATCTAGCATACTAAATCGATGTAGGACCGTTGGAACCAACATGTGCCCCACGATTCTCTCCAACGAGGGGTGGATGACACGTCTGCTTGTTATGGTCTCGATAGACGCGCGTCTCGCGCTTCCCCATATGGACTTCGGCAACATACGCCACTGGTATTCCGAAGGCCTCCTAGCATCTCCGTTCTTAGCCAGAAGCCAACAGGACAGCTTGGCGGAAGGTTATACGCATGCTGACATAGAAAAAGGGGACAGCGCCTATTAATTTTCCTCGACGGAGAAATGGGGAGGCTAGCCTGCGAGAGAACATTTAGGCCGGGGCTAAATGATTTAGTGAATAGTAAATAGTAAACAGCGAATAGGGAAGAATAAGCCCACAGGAACTTGAAACGGGGCTAGCAGGGGATAATCATATGGGACGGAGAATTCCGGGAGAATTCCGGGGACACTTACCTAACTAATTATGTACGTGTCCCCAGAACTTTGGTTGGTTGGCTTTGAATTGCGTACGTGTCCCCGGAACTTCATCTCGTTGAATTCAAAAGACAGTGTTACAAATTCAATAGGATTGGCTAAGAATAGTGGCCAGCATACTTTTATATAATTCCATTCAATTCGCTTGACATTCTGTCGCAAAAATTATATACTTTTTGCGACAGGAGTTGATTAACATGGTTACGCAAACTATTGATAATATAGTAACTTACAGGATATATGGAAACAAAAGGGGTTGGGTATTCACTCCAAGTCGTTTCTATGATATAGGGAGCCAGTTTGCTGTAAGAAAAACACTTGAGCGCTTGGCTATTTCCGGAGTTATCCGCCGTCTTGCCCCGGGGCTTTATGATTATCCAAAGAGGCATCCTGTTCTGGGAGATCTTCTTCCTCATTATGAACAAATCGGGATAGCTCTTGCTAAAGAGAACAAAATAAAACTTCAGCCATCCGGCGCTTATGCGGCCAATCTTCTTGGTTTATCAGAGCAAGTTCCGGCCAAGATTGTTTTTTTGACAGATGGTTCTAACCGGAAAGTTGTTATCGGGAAGACGGAGATTATTCTTAAGAAAACTACACCAAAAAATATGGCCGCAGCCGGACGCATCAGCGGATTAGCGATTCAGGCATTACGTTATCTTGGAAAGAATAGCATGGATCCTGAGATGGTCAACAAGCTAAAAAGACGTTTAACCCAGAAGGATAAAGAGCAGCTTTTGCGGGATATTTCTTGCGCTCCGGCGTGGATAGGCAGAATATTCAGAAAGATGGTGGAATGATATGGATAGATTTGCTCTTTTGCCAGCGTTGGAAAAATTCGCGTATCTCAAGGCGACCGCAGACAATTTTGGTATTTTGCCGGAGTTAATAGAAAAGGATTTCTGGGCCTGTTGGATTTTAAAACAGCTTTTTTCTTTGGAAGAGTTTGGCTCGCACATTACTTTTAAAGGCGGCACGTCGCTTTCAAAGTGTTATAACGCTATCCAACGATTTTCAGAAGATATTGATGTTGCTATTGAGAGAAAATATTTAGAGCGCGGTAAAAATATTGAGCCTGCCTTGGGCGAAAGCAATAAAGAGAATAAAAGGCGCATTGAAGAACTTATGGCTTTGGCCGAGGAAGCTATTCATAAAAAGATTCTTCCGCAACTGCGGCAAAAAGTGGGCGGTGTTTTGAAAAATAATGACTCATGGGCAATCGAGCCGGATCCGGATGATCACTTGCATCAAACGCTTTTGTTTATGTTTCCTGCTGCTGTTACAAAAAGCGTTAATGATTATGTAAGGCCTTTTGTTAAAATTGAGATGGGCGCTCGCGCGGATGATTGGCCGATTCAATCCGCTGACATCGTTCCTTATGTCGCTCAAATTCTTCCTGAGGATTTAGCCGTCGAGTCTACCACGGTAAAAGTTTTATCTGCAGAGAGGACCTTCTGGGAAAAGGTGGAAATTCTTCACAGGCTTTATCATTTGCCTGAGGATAAAATTATTTCAGATCGTATGTCGCGGCATTATTATGATCTTTATGAGATGAGCTTGGCCGGGATATTTGAGAAAGCATTGGAAAAGATTGGATTATTGCAAAGCGTTGTGGAATTTAATAAGCTTTTCTTTAGATATTCTTGGCTTGATTATGATGAGGTAAAGCGTGGCTCGCTTCGTTTAGCTCCAAAGAATGCCGAACAGATTAAAGAACTTAAAGCGGATTATTTAAAAATGCAGCAGATGTTTCTTAAAAAACCGCCAACGTTTGCTCAGATTATTTCCGGCTTGAAGAGCATGGAAGAGCGGATCAATAAAGTAAAATAATAGGGGACAGCAGCGCCCTTTTTAACACGGATTTATTTTGTAGCTGCATGGCGGGCTTTAGGGTCGGTACAGTGTCTGCAATTTTTTTCGGGCCTCTTGAAAAATCAAAAAGGAAAAAGAAAAAAAGGGAAAAAAAGGGGACAGCGCCTATTAATTTTCCTCGACGGAGAAATGGGGAGGCTAGCCTGCGAGAGAACATTTAGGCCGGGGCTAAATGATTTAGTAAATAGTAAATAGTGAATAGTAAATAGTAAATAGCGAGTAGGAAAGAATAAGCCCACAGGAACTTGTAACGGGGGCAGGCAGGGGATAATCAGACGTGACGAGCAAGGACACGCAGCAGCGCTCGATTCTTAAGCACAAATTAAAAAAAGGATTCCTATGAAAAAGAAACAAAAAAATGATAAGGATGTTTCCGCGATGATGGCTCAAATCCAGGGGCAGTTGGCGGTATTGAACCAGAAGCTGGATTCGTTTATGACCAAGTCGCTGACGGAATTGGCTCAGGCGCTGGCGGCTTCAAAGCCTGTCGTTAGGCCACCGGTCCAAACGCAAGCTTCTCTGAGGCCAACTCAAAATGAATTTCCTCCGCGCAGGCCGATGTACGCGGTTATCTGCTATGAATGCGGCAAAGATTGTGAACTGCCATTTAAGCCAATAGGTAATCGGCCCGTTTATTGCAAAGAATGTTTTGCCAAGCGCAAGGGCCGGATTACGCTGGAGAGAGTCGTGCCTCCGCCCGCGCCGGCTCCGTCGCCGGGGAGTGTTCAGCCGCCTCCTCCGGTATCGGCAGAGCCGGAAAAAATCAAAAAGAAGGCAGCGGCCGGCAAAACGGCTAAGGCGAAAAAGAAAGTTCTCAAAAGGAAGTAAAAAATAAAAAGGTGACGGACTCGGGGAGCGAATTCCAGCGATACGGATCTGATTTAGGTAGCCGGTTGGCTTCGAATTGCTTCCGTGCCTGCGGAAAACCTCCCCGGAATTCTGCGGGAATTCCGCGGGAACTCTTCCGGAACTCTTTTCTTGTCTCATCAACCCATTAACCCATCAACCCATCAACCCAACTCACCCTTATCATGCCAAAACAAATAACAAAATCCTCCGATTACCAGGAACTGGTTAAAAGGATCAACACTGAGCTAAGCGAGCTGGACCTCTTTGTCCGCCGCCGGACGGCCGAGGGCTACTGGCGCGTGGGGAAATTCATCCACGAGCACCTTTTCAAACACAAAGACCGCGCTGATTACGGGCGTTATCTTTTAGAGAGCTTGTCCGACGATGTAGATAAGGATGCCTCCACGCTGTCCCGAGCGCTCAAATTTTACCGCTTGTATCCAATTCTTGCGGTTCCGCAAGAATTGAGCTGGGATCATTACAGGCAGCTTATCACGGTCCAGGATAAAAAGAAACGCGAGGAGTTTGAACGGATCGCCTCAAAGAAAGGCTGGACAGCCGGTAAACTGAGCGAGAATATCCGGCTGGAGCGTTTATCCGTCGAAGAACCCGAAGAACCCGAAGAAAAAAACCGTCAGCCCGCAAAGAAGCTCAGCCTTAACCGCGGGCGGCTGTATGCCTACGGGATCGTGGAGCCCGCCTACATTCACGGCGGCAGAGAAGAGAAGGTGGTCGATTTGGGGTTCAGCAATAATATCCAGGCGGAAATTTTTGGCGTCGCCAATCTCAAAGACGGCGAGACGATCGAAACAAAAAAGGCCGGCGACAAATATTCTTTCCGGCGCAGCGACGCGAAACCAAAAGATCTGTATACCTACCTGGCCCGGGTTGAGCGCGTCATTGACGCCGACACCCTGTGGCTGAATGTTGACTGCGGCTTTAAGGTCTGGACCCGGCAAAAAATACGGTTGCGGGGGATAGACGCGCCGGAGATCGCCACCCCCGAAGGCAAAAAGGCGAAGGAGTATGTCGAGGCCAGATTGAAGGGGCTGGAATTTGTGGTAGTCAAAACGCACAAGGATGATAAGTACGGGCGTTACCTGGCGGATGTCTTTTATCTCGCCGGAGAAGAAGACCCCCGGGCCGTGCTGGAAGAAGGCGCCTTCCTGAATCAGGAGCTGTTATCCTCTCATCTGGCGGAATTATTTTAGCAAGGCCCCGCTATCCGCCTTTGGCCAGATGGCCGGGAACAGGGAAGGGCGCAAAGATAGAAAACATTTCGCGGCTCAGCGATACGCGCTTTTATCCCGCGGCCAGGGCGAAGAGCAACCGCACCATACTTAATTTTTGTAAACCTGTCTTGTTTTTTCCTGCCCGGTAATGGCCGTTGTTGTCCCGTTGAAATTTTTTTGATTCGTTGTCTCCGGAGAGCGCGTCTCTTTGCGAAAACACGCGAAAACACCGATTGCCAGGCCCGCGGACATATGATATATTCAACCGAAACAAAGAAAGAGCCTGTTGTCTGCCGCTTAATTTTCTACCACATCCATTATAAGAAAGGATCCGCTATGAGCCTAAACAGTGTCAACATTATGGGGAATCTGACAAAAGATCCGGAGCTTAAATACACGCCTTCCGGGAAGGCGGTCTGCAGTATATCCATTGCCAATAACCGTGTCTATTCCAAGAACGGCGAGAAGGCGACGGAGGTGTCCTATTTTGATGTCGAGGTGTGGGGCGTGATCGCCGAGAACTGCGTGAAGTATTTAAAGAAGGGGAGCGGAATTATCGTCGAGGGGCGGC
>Ga0265297_10008694_pt1 | contig 13432 bp, 19 predicted proteins | sample Munlanlwell13791_FD_192502 | JGI IMG/M metagenome (GOLD analysis project Ga0265297, IMG submission 192502) | Leachate microbial communities from a municipal landfill in Southern Ontario, Canada - Leachate well 137-91 | ecosystem: Engineered > Solid waste > Landfill > Unclassified | place... | reverse complement strand
GAGAGAAGCCGCAGGCCGCGTCAATGCGATCAAAGTCAATTCGAGCAGCACTGTCTTCGACCGTCAGTACCTCAGTGTCCTGTGCGGTGTCCGTGATAGTTTCTCGAAAAGACCAGCGTGTTACCGCCAGAGACAAAGCATCAAGCGGAATGATCTTGGGCTCGACACCGTCAGCCGCAGGCGGAATAACCTGTACTTTAACGGCATAGTTGTCGTTGGTAAGGTAGGGCGGCTTGGTTGCCGTAGACACGTCAGGGAGAGCTTGCATATTGGTAAGGCGCATGGTTGGTCCTTTGTTAAACATCGTATTTATAGTTTCTGTAAACAGCTGTATTCCACCACCCGTAGAGCCCCGTAGACGGTACGGAATCGGGCTAAAAAGCACTAGAGTGAGTAATCATGCACTAAACGACAAAAACCAGCAAAAACGTGGTTTTAAGTGGTTAGTAGGACCGCTGACTCAAACCAACGGCAGGTTACCTTTAGGCAATAGGTCCACCAACAGGGTAAGGCGTAGCCTTCCGACGCTGTGATCGGGCGAGCGGAGCGAAGCTCGATAAGTGGATTACATCCTAACTCCCTCACCACTAACTGAAAACTAGGTAAGACGCGCGCCGCCTGAAAGGCGCGCTCAATGGTTAACTTAGTTCTGTGTGTCACTGGCTAGCTGTCGCTCCGCTCTGCTAGCCTAGCGTGACGGAAGGCTACGCCTTACTCTCCTTAAATCTTCTTTTTCTCTCATAGTTTCGTAGAAACACAAACATAAAAATAGTCAATAGGACCTATGTCCATTATAAAGACTAACGGTCCTATGTACTGGTTTGAGTCAGCGGTCGTGTTTATTGCACGAATAATCGCACTTTTCGAGGTTTTCGTCTAAATTTGACAGTCAACATTTTCAGTACATAGGACCGCTTGTCTTATGTATAAGAAAAACTGTAAATAGTTAACATGTTTTTTTACCAGGAGTCCGACGTGAAGACTAAAAAGTTTCGGTACATTGACGCCATGCCCGGGGCAGGCAAGACTGAGTATTTTGTGGACGAGGCCGTGACTCTGCTGACCGATCCCAAACCGCGGCAAGTTCTGCTGTATGCCGCGCCGTCCTTGGTTCTGCTACGGGAGGCTGTTGCAAGGATTCGAGCCCATCGCGGATTTAAAGCCACGTACACCGGGCGCATCTTCCTTGTTGCCACACATACCCGAGTCAAAGGCGAGGCGCTGACCCGTCAGGACGTTACCTACTATGCAAGCCCCCCGGTTCTGGTGCTAAACATGCTGCTGGGTCTGTTGCATCCGTCAATTCCCGTCCCCGACAAGCCTGCTAGGGAGGCACAACCGGGTGACGTTATTCTTACCACGCATGAATCCTTCCTGCAGGTTTACAACCGCGACGTTACAGGTCGCGACTTTGCTATCCTAGCCAAAACGCATGTTGTTTTTGATGAGGCTCGCCAGTGTGTTGTGGCTCAGAATCCCATGAACGGCATCCGTAATTCTGACTTTGCCAAGATCATGGTTACGTTTGACCTAGGCACTCCTGTGCTGCCTGTTCAAGTCCCCAAAGCCGATGCCGCTAAGCCTTGGCACGTTTATCAAATCACAGGAACTACCAGTCTCGATCACCTGAAAAAAGTCTTTGACAAGGACGCAGTGCCCGGGGCGATCAGGACGCTACACCGAACGGTTAAAACCTACACTGAGTCAGGTCGGGCTTCGGTGTATATGCTGGTGCAAGGCGACCTCAACACGTTTGCCCTCAGCTCAAGTCAACAGCACAACGCCAGCGTCTACGCGATACTTAGGCCCACAAGCCTGTTCGACCACTACGGTAAGGTAACGCTGACCTCGGCCTTTTTTACTGACAGTCAGCTGTACCATTTTCTGTCCCGGGATGGACACACTTTTGTTGATCTGATGCGCACCGACCGTAGCGAAGCCTTAAATAGAATTCGCGCCCGTGATCGTCAGCTGAGAGAGGCCCTACCTAGCAGACTGATTGTTGGGGTACTCCTTGCCAGTAGGGAACACAGCAGCGGCAAAGCTATGTACCGTAAGGTGCTGACCACAAACTTGTTGCGCAACAGCATGGTCGTGCCTCGCAAACTGACCAACCGAATCATTGGTCAATATGTGAGTCAAGACCTTAGCGCCAAGGTAATTGCGGCGAATCTGGCCGCAGGTCGTCGTGTGTCAGACAACGCTCGCTTTCAGGCCACGCTGCGTGACTATGCAGTACCACCCCTGTGGGTTTTGGTTGAGGAGGCTGACCGACTGATGCGCCGCGCACTTGAAGGAGGCTACTTACCCGCAGGCTCCCGAGCCCTGTTGACTGTCAACAAGGTGGGGTCTCAGCTATGGGCTCCTGGGGATATTTTGTACATGAAAGCCCTGGAGAAGTTTTACATCGAAGGCAAGCTGGTTAGCGGCACGCGGGATGCCTACCGATCACTGGCGTCAAAGGAAGACGTGGCCCAAGCCGCGTCAATACCCAAAATCTGGCAGGAGAAACTTCGCGCCCTGATGTATCACGAATCGTCAAACTTCATACTGCCCGAGAGTCCTCGGTTGTTGGGTATTAACCTGTATCAAGACCTGACTGCTTTCGTGCATCTTGCTGCCTTGAATCCTTCGCCGCAGTTAATCCACATGTATCAGACCCTGCTGGGTGATGACTATGACATTGACCAAGACCACGCGATTGAAAATCTTGTGCAGATGCTGTATCGAACTAACCTCAGGGTGGCTGATGCTCAAGGCAAGGTACTGATGATAGTTCCCTACAAGTCAAATGCCGAACTCCTACGAGCCAAGATTGGCTGTGCAGATTTTCGATACGTTAACGAGCCCAGGCTAACCCCGTGGAGCTACAAAAAATCAGTTGATCCTGCGCGTAGGCTTGAGGCCTCTAAAAAAGCTGCCGAGGCTGCGGCACGAACATTAACCTTATATCAGGATGAGGATACAAAAGCCAAGGCCATGTCCATAAATTGTATGCTGAGTCGCGCTAGGGCCAAGCTGAAAGCAAATCCCACAGACCCGAAGGCTCAGCAACGTGTGGCTGACCTGCTGGCTAAACGAGTCCAACTCAAACAGTAAATACTCATTATGCAAGAACTTAAAGACCGAATATTAGCCGCCGCAGCCCGGGTTAACGGCTGTATGACCTCAGACTTCGAGTCCGCCCGTGTCAAGTTGGTGACTGTGCGTTCCGCATTTTCCTCACTCAAGAACCAGGGACTGCTCGTTGGTCGACGTATTCCATCAAATCAAAACCGTATGCGCTGGTTTACAACCCAGGAGGCTTGTGACCTGTATTTTGACCTGCTATTTGCAGAAAAGGGCTATTTGCCAGAGGCTAAAACTACGGTACGTTCAGAGGCGTCTGTTACCTATGCTGACAACGTAAAGGTCAGCACTGTGGGTTTTACCAATCAGGTTTCGTTCATCCCAAAGCCTCTCGCTCCAATTCGATCGGGCTCACAGGATTTTATGGCGATTAAGTCAAAGTTACCATCATGAAGATTCCTAAGTCACAGGTCAAGCGGCTGAGCCACGTTGTTCCCGGATACGTATGGCGACAGGGGGCTCTAGCTTTTGAGGCCACTGACTCCTGTGAGCAACTTATACGCCTACGCAGCGGCGTTGTATTTGTCGGCAGTCCTAGTCAATCTCGCCGAGAGTACGCTTTAGCCTGGTGCTTGTCACGCGCACTGACTCACGACTATTATGCTGACATTGGCTGGCTATCATGGTTTGCCAAAACACAAAATGAGTTCACTGGTGCTGTATGCCTACCAAAAATTCATGAGGTTATGGCAGTGTCTATTAAGGAGGAGGTAACAGATGCACAGCTCGATCAACTCCGAGATATTCTGACCGCTGCGCGTTTGGGCTTCGTTGCCAGTCCGCTAGCTCCCATAAGACTGGCCAACAAGCTTCATCTACCTTCATTCGCGGAAATGCGCATTTCCGCGAATGATGCTCGACTGGAGCTAATATGACTCAAGACCTAAATCAGGTGAACGCCCTAAAGGCTAAGGACCTGGATCACATCCTAGACCTATGGGCAACTGACATGGACATGCTAGGAGTCGAGCTGCACAGACTCTGGCACTCTCGGGATGCCTTACGTAACGCGACAGTTCCTGAGGTCAAAGAGCTAACCCTGAATGCCGACCAGCAAATAGCCTGGGACAAGATCGTAAACTGGCTCAACAGCGATCAATGTTTCTTCGCACTAAAAGGCGTTGCAGGCTCAGGGAAAAGTTTCCTGATGCAACGACTTGCCAAACTGAACTACAACTTTCACTTCTCGGCGCCAACGAATAAGGCCGCTAAAGTGCTATCCGAATTTCTTGGAGACTCTGTACGAACAACCTACTCCTTGCTTGGCCTTCGCATGGCCGCGGACGAGGAGAGCATGGTTCTTACTCAGTTCAAGCCTCCTGACTTAGGACAGAAGCCAATCGTAGTTATTGATGAAGCTGGCATGGTATCTGCCCAACTTATAGACATCATTGTCGAACTGGGCTATCGCGTTCTATTTGTTGGAGATCCCGCCCAGCTTACGCCGGTTGGTGAGGCCCGGAGTAAGGCTTGGCAGTTGGCAGGCAAGAATCGTGCGCTCCTACTGAAAGTAGAAAGGTTTGATAATCAGCTGCTGTCCCTATCTGTTGCCCTAAGGCAGTGCATAAAGCAAAAGAACTACAAATCTCCCATTGTAAACAACTTCACTGGACAGGAGGGCGTATTCGTAAAGACGCGAAAACAAATGAACGCCGATATTGCTTCGCTGTCGCTAGCAGACTGGAGGACAACCAAGGTATGTTGCTGGCGCAATACTGAGGTCGCGGCCTATAACGATAGAATCCGAAAGGGGCTAGGCTTCATTGACCAGTACGTAGTGGGCGAACAAATACTGCTAGCAACTCCAGTCCTCGAATTCGGCGTTATCAAAGGTTACGTTGACGAGGAGCTTGTTGTCAAGCAGATTAACCCACGAGTATTTTCTGTGGAAGGTCAATCCATACCCGGGTACGCAATAACTGTTGAGGGGCGCAACTGGTGCCTTGCGGTGCCCGCGGACTACTCCGACCTTCAGGCGATACTGTCAAAACTCGCGGCGCAGGCCTCACAGCTCAGCGGCAGTTCTCGACGCTCTGCTTGGGACAAGTTCTGGGAGATTAAGAACAAGTTTCACAACATTAGGTACGGTTATGCCCTCACCGCCCACCGCCTCCAGGGCACTACTTTGGACCGTGTGTTTGTGGATCAAGCTGACCTACTGGCCAATACCAACAAGCGGGAGGCCTTTCGCTGCCTATACGTGGCGGCAACTCGCGCTAAAGTTTCGCTGACCACGTACTAGAAAACTGTAAATAAATTGTGTCCCATAAACCCACTTTTAAGGAATCAATCCCTCATGTCAAAATACACCACAGTAGCCGCATTAGAACAGGGCGATCAACGTCTGCCCATCTGGGCGCTTAACGGCAGCGCAGACTCAGACGTTGGGCAAGCCGGTGAAGTTCATGTAGGCATCCCAAAGATTAACGGCACCAAGATCGATGCCCTGTATCTGCCACAGACTTTCCTGCCTCAGTGTCTTACCGATCAAATTCCAAGACCTCAGCTGCTGGCCAGCTCTGAGTTCCGTAACGCGGTCAACAGCAAGTTACTGACCCTGATCACGCCTGAGTTTGCAGCTGAAATTCTGCGTGAAGACGGCGTTCAGGAAGAGCAGGAACGTCTGATTGCGCATCGTCGCACTATTCGTGAGGCCACTGCCGCTCGATCCATAGTTGGCTCTGGTGCCGACATCATCAACACTGCTGAGATGGACGAACGTCTCGCAGACAAGCCCGAGGCCAAGTCACCAACTGAGTTGAGTCCTCAGTTTCTGATGTTCGCTCAGGCACTTACCTTGAAGTCCGACGGCGAGGCTCGAAACATGATTCGTGGTCGTGGACGCGTAAGTCGTGCGGAATTAGATCACTTGATCCACGAATTGCATGACAAGCCACAAACTGTTGCCATGCTCAAGGCCAAGACCCGGGCCGGCTCACGAAAGGCAGGTGCTTAATCATGGCAATCAAGCACAAACCCACTACTTCTCCTCAGCAGCCTAGCCCACCCGATGGTGGTGTGTGCGTCGCTGTAGAGGAGATGGCCTCGTACATTAGTGCATTGTCGCAGGATGTTGCCAATCTTCAAGACCACCTGGCTCCAGTCATGCGTAGTGGGCCTGAGGCTGATGACGCTGATGACGCTGTTGACTCTCCCAACCCAGGAATAACTCCAGTGTCCATGACCTTATTTAGCTTGACAGCTAAATTACGTGGCTTGCAGGCCCCGGTACGCACTATTCAAAACCTGGTTGCTCTCTGACATTTCGTAGCCTATAAATTAGGCCGTACTCAAAAAGAGGCTACAACGTAGTAGGTATGGGGCGGACGCCGTATTGGTCTGGATAGTAGAAGTTATGGCTAAGATACTTGGTAAGCCCTTTGTTGGCTACAAAGGTTATAAAATTTGGCATGAAAAAGAAGGTCGTTTTTACGTGTGTCTTGTTCCACTGCCTGGAGTAGCACTTACAAGAACTACCATAACGCTTGCTAAATACAAGTTGTCTGTAAAGTTAGGTAGAAGGCTCACCTCAGAGGAGGAAGTAGACCACGAAGATGAAGACAAAACTAATGATGCACTTGGCAACTTACAGATTCTTTCTAAACAAGAAAACATAGCTAAAAGCAACAAACGGAATATCTTGTCCTATGAGTTTGAATGTTGCGTTTGCCACGTCAACGTAAAGTTGACAGGCAAGCAGCTGGGTGCGCGTAGGGATAAGATAACTCCAACGTGTAGTAAAGTCTGTGGGTATAAAAAGGTAGCAATCACACTAACTAGATAAAATGGGAAGATCGTATAATGGATGTACTGAGAACTCATAATTCTTAAGGTGTCGGATCGTGACCGACTCTTCCCACCATAGGCCTAATCCAGTTACGAAAGTACATTGTGTGTTCAAATCCCCCCGTTCCACTATAATCGCTTGGTCTTGTTCAAGTCCCTTCGGAGGTACCAACTTGTTCAGTGTAGACCTTATGGTTCTGTAGTGCACTGACCAAAATTGTAGTTAGAATCGGGACGTTAGCTCAACAGGCAGAGCGACGGACGACATATTCTTGGAACGCTTATCAGAAGATACCTTAAGTAGGTCTTAAAGAAGTTGATTGCGTACCAAAGAGTTAAACCTAGAGGATCTGGTTGAAAACTTCCAGTATCGTGCAAAACGCAGCGATGCGTCGATAGTGGGGATCACCAACAACTCTGTTGGATGACAGGTATCACGAACAGAAACAGGAAATTGAATCCAACCTAACTGAGTTCAGGGTGAGTTGGTTATATGCTGTCTGGCAGCGAAAGCTGAAGTGATGAATGTAGTCTGTAGGTTCTCGGTTCGAGTCCGAGACGTCCCACCCACAATCAACTTAACGGAGGCTCTGTGAAAGCCGCAATACACACCAAAACAACTCGAATGTTCGAGTGTCCCGACTGTGGAACCTTAACGTACAGTTATGAGCACTTCAATGGTGTTCCGACGACGTTCGGTCCTTGGTACTGTGAATCCTGCGGTTGCTCTGTACGAGGTGAACTGCTGGCCGATGGAACTATTGACCTTGAACGCCACATTGACCGCAAGGCTGACACTCTGGTGTTGTTGCGCTTGGACGTACCCGGAACAGAGGACAAACCAGTGCACATCGTTGTCAAAGGTATGGTGTTTTATCCTGATGGCGGCGAGCCTGACGTTAGATCCAAGAACGATGTCTACTTCTATAACGAGCACACCTGTCCTTGGAACTACCTAGGCCTGCCGATAAAAGAAGGTGACAACACTGACCCGCACGGCTTATTTGTACATCAGGAGACAATCCTGATGCCTGCGGGCTACGTCAATAGCTTTGCTGACATCGAAGGGGAAGATGACTCGTTCACCGATATATCTGTGTGGGCGAAATACTTTCCTTCGCTACGCAAACCCAAGGGTGTCTCAGTCGAATCTTGAACTGGAACTCATGAACACCCGCGAAACTTTCGGTGGATTAGCGGGAAGATACGTAAATAGACCTAGTTGTGATAGTCAGCATGTGAATGTTCCGTATCTCACGCATGCGATTATCTCGGAACCGAGTTGTAGCCGTTCTGCTATGTGAACGAAGCAAAAAAAGTCGTTTGCGGCTGACTACTGTATTGCCCTGTTGGACTGAAGTCCGAACACATTGAAAGCTTACTAGGTTGCAGGTTCGAGTCCTGCCAACACCACAATTGAATATTTACCCGCTGCAATACGCAGCATCAATCAGGAGTATCCTATGGCAACCAAGTCCCAAGCAAAATCTAATTCAAGAGCATCACGCGCACCAAAGCCTCAGCCTAATGTCCCTGAGAGTCAAACAATCCACTACCCAACTACTCGTAAGCCCGCTATTATTCAGAGGCAGACGTGGCCGCACTTCGTGCTCAGTGGGATCACGAACATCAACAGTCAAACATAGCCTCTGGCAGTAGCTTGCCCGCTACCGTTGACCAGCCCAAGTTTCAGTCGGTTGGCGAAAAACACGTTTGTGTTTCGGCTGCTACAGACTCTGCTCCAAAGGCTACCCCTAGCGATATGGATCAAGCCCGTACGGCTCTTGATGTCCAGTCCAACGCTTTGAGCGAGGCCATTAGCGAACTCAGTCTACGCCTTGCTCCAGTGCTGCGTGCCAATGTTGAGTCTGACCCGACTGTGCCTCATTGTGATGGCAAAACAAATGTCTCAGACTACCTGTACAGTCACGCAGAGTGCCTGCAACGTGACCGTATTCGCATTTTTGCGCTGCTTGCCTCACTTGACTTGTAATTCGTCTGCTTCACAACTTGGAGTCTACTATGCCCAAAACTGTAACCTTGGCTGACATTACCTTCGGCATCACCACACATCTTGGTGTTGATGCCTAGCAGGTGCACCTGCACTCCAATCTCACCACCGACTTGGGTGCAGACTCGCTGGACTTGGTCGAGCTGGCCATGCGTATTGAGGACGACTATAACATTGCCCTAGAGGACGAGCTTCTTATGAACGTTACCACAGTGCAAGAACTGCTCGACCTTGTCAACGCACAGCTTGCGGTCGTCTAGCATGGAGCCACTACACGTATATCGTATAGCCGCCTCTGGTGTCCCAGTTGGCGTAGTCCTTGCCATTAATCGTCAGGTTGCCCAAGCATACGCACTGGGCAAGTACGGCGCTGGTGCGGACGCTAGGGAGGTTGACTACAAGGCCGCGCTGGACGCTATAGGTATTTGCGTTCTTGCGGAAACGCGCTCCGTAACGAACTCTGGTTCTAAACCAATACGTCAGTTAGTATAAGTTACGGAGACTTCTACTAATGCAGCTACATCTAATAGCCTTGTGCGTTACCTTTGTTTCAGTATTCTTAAAGGGCTTCCAGCACAAGAACGTTATCGCAAAAAAGATGCGTCTGGTAGTTATCACCTCTTACCTTATGGCCGTCGGCGACGTTCTGGTTATAGGAATGGTGGTCAAGGGAGGCTACGGCCTTATACCCGCGTGTGGCACAGGAGCAGCCCTAGGCATGTACCTGTCGATAAAGCTTCACGACAAATTTTTCTCGTAGACACTAATAACTGTAAATATCATTTATCAACACTGTATCTGATATGACAATACAACGAATCGGCGGCGCGGCCCTGTACTTTCAGAGCTACTTGATGCTGGAGCTACCCGATCAGCTTTGCGTGCTCACAGCACTGAGGCTTGGGACCTGTGGTCCAATCGCTATGCCCTATCGTTCGTAGACTCTGATGTAATGTGGGAAGGTAAGAACAAGAACCTTGGCGCGGCGCAAGTCCTTGCCTCTAAGTGACTGGTTGAAAACCCATGCATGAGTTAAATTTTATTCCACTTTCGTATCGGAAAAATGTAGTTCTGCCCAAAGTTATTATTGAGCCCGACGCAGGACAGCCGTATTGTGGGTACTATATCGCAGGTGTAATAGTTGTAGTAGCTGACAGTTACCTGGCCTCTAATCTAGCTCATGAGTACCGACACTATCTACAGGACTATTATGGTTGTGTTAGAAGAGCGGTAGCGGTAAACTACGAAGACACCAGCTGCGAAAACTATAATAACTTCATAAGAAGATACTATCGTTCCTCTTGGTCGGAGATGGACGCTCTTCGGTTTGAGCGTAAAATAGCTCCTTCAGACTTGAGTAAATTTTGGTTAGAAGGACTGGTGCTTCCTGCGGAGCTGCCTACCAACCTGTGTATGTAGTGCAGCGTGTTACTTGGCAAAACGCTAAATTGTAAAAAGGAGTCTCCTATGATTGATCAAGCTGTTTTAACTGAGCTACGCGCTAGGTACGCGTCAGCCACAACCAGAGTCATTCTTCCTAAGGACTTTGAGGCTATCGCTGAAGCCGCTTTGCTGCTTGCTCTGGAGAATCTGACTGAGCTTGGACAGCTACAGGCTGAGCAGGCTCTTCGGACTCGGTATTTCAACGCGGCCGGTCTCTACGCCTGTTACGTCCCGCCGGAGCGGAGTGCTCCGGCCCAGGAGCCGCAGTGTATCCAGGATGTGTCTTGTGATGTTTCATGCTCGGGCAAAACTAGGGCAACTTCCCTAACGGAACGTCAAAAATTTCTCAATCACGCTGACATGGTCCTGTTGTTTGACTTTCACACTACTCTTGGCGACTCGGACGCCGACGGGCATACCCTGACGAAAGACGAAATACGTCGGCTGTCTGAGCTTGGTGTGGTGCAAAATCGTGGTTTCGGGCACTACGGCGTAACCTCTTTTGGCCACTGGCTAATCGACACCGAATTTTCACAAGATGTCAAGCTGCCGCTGTGTACTGCTAGAGAATACAACGACCGCGCGAAACCCAATGAATAAAGATTACTTGACTGACCCAGTCGATTGTCTGATAACGGTACCACGTCTTAGCAGTCGTATAAGGAAGTTGTCTACGCGTAAACAGAAGAAGGCTCTATCAACTCTCAAAAGAGTTGTGCCGCCCAAACTCGACGCCCTGGTAGCAGACAGCCAGTCTTTACCTGCTGAACGCAGTTTCGCCCTACATGATTACCAACAAGCGGTGATCGATCAGTTGCGGTCGGGCCCTCAGGTGCGTAATCTGTTCGTTGACTGTTGCAGTGGCTTGACCCGCTGCCACCTGAGATAGGTACCATAGCCGAGTAGCGCTGTTATTTTAACTTGTGGCCATAGCTCATCTGGATAGAGCGTGAACCTCCTAAGTTCAAGGTAGCTGGTTCGAGTCCAGCTGGTCACACCAAACTTACACTTACAATGGCCGATATTAGTCACTCATCCGTTTACGACCTACTTGACCGATCAGAACAGAGTCATACTTTTTAACATGCCCACCGGGCCCAGACACTTACCTCTACGTTGATGTTGCCTACTATGGCAGTCCCACGTTACTGCGTAAGCGTTTAGGGTACAGAACTAACGGACTAGCTCGGAGGATCAGACTATTGTGCTCCTGATATGTTTACTGTGTGCTCTTGTACTCAGTCAGCCAAGTCCTTGTCGCTTGCCTGCTCATGAGTACGCACACAGAGGTAACTGCCCCAGCACCCGCCTAGTGGTGTGGGCCCCAACTCGTTTCCGAATATGACGCTCGGGCTTTAGCGCTAGACCCTGGTAGCGCGACCCCGCCAAAAAGTAGTAATAGTGACCTACGTCACACAAGAAAGGGCTAATAACATAGCCCTTTCTTTTTTGGAGAAGACTATGAACATCACAACTGAAGCGCACCTTTTCACTGACAACCACAACAGAATTATTCTGCGTATTTCCGATGAGGCCAGTCAGGGTGACATTATTGAGCTACACCTGACAAGTGAGCAACTGTCCAAGCTGGTACTAGGTCGCCAGGCCACCAACGTGGCTACAGTCATTCACCCTACTAAACACGTGGGCCGAGTACGTGAACACAAAATGCTGGCGCTGTCTGTTCGTAAGGTGGGACAAGGAACCAGAACAGACTACGAAAAGTATCTACAGTCTCCGGCCGTAATTGAAAAGTTGCGCGTGGCTCACGCTGGATGGACCATTAGTCCATCGCTATCCTCTCAGAGTTCGATTACTTACGAACCAAGCGGAAGGGCTACACTGAACGTGCACGCCTATCGCTACGGACCTAGACCTGAGTAAAAATTAAGCAGAAAACGACAAAAACCACGTAAATAACAGGTATTTACGTGGTTTTTGTCGTTTTCCCGTGTAAATACCTTGAAAAACGTTGTTTTTCGTGATATAATTAACTCACGGTAACGTAGGGTTATCTATTCTCAACTTAGAAAGGTTCTGATATATGTCTGCTGATAAGTTTATTCGTCGCGTAGTTACCAAGTTCACTACTGAACAGATGCGCACGGCCTTTGCCAACGTATCAAATCCAACCGACTGGAAGCTTCCCGTCAATCGCGTGATAACTAACCCAGGCTCCAAAAACGTTGAGTGCCTTGCGCGTGCAATACTGGAGTTCACTGGTACTGAGCCCACGATCATTCTGCTGTCAGATAACAAGCTTCACGTACAAGCCGCTGGGTACTACGATATGGAAGCTGCCTGTAATTTTTCAAACTAGAAAGTTGATTATGAAAACATTTTTTGCAGATACTCAAAGACGTTATCGCTATTGGTACAACTCACGTCCCGGCCGAGACGTTGAGATAAAAATTCAAATGCGCCGTGAGGTCATGCGTAATTTCCGCACTGGGGCGGGTCGTCGTCTTGAGTCTATCGTTGACATACTTGAGTGTGGCGGTGGCTGGTACTCTATTACTACTCGGGATAATCTTGAATGGGACCGAGTATTCGGCACACACACAGACGGGGCCAAGGCCTGGATGGCTGCGTTTAACCAAGCACACCTTGCGAACATAAATGCAAATCAATTTGCGTTTGCGGTACAGCGAGTGGCTCGCATTGACTACCAGCCACTTATCGAGGCCCGTGCAGCGCGAATGCAGCAGCGACTAAAATCTCACTTTTCTCGGAGACAGTCATGACCAAAAGATTTACCCCTAAGGCCTCTGACTACACAGCCAAACTCGCGGACGTGCAGGCCAGGGCGCTAACGCTACGTAAGGAGCTTGCCGTACTGGACGCGGAGGAGCGTGCGCTTAAGGCTTTCCTGATGCCCTTTTATGATCAAGGCGCCTGCGAGGTAGAACGTGCTGACGGTAACCTTATGGTCAACTACTCAGTGGTTGAGCGTGTTTACTTAGATCAGGAAAAGGCCCGCGCACTTCTGGCAAAGCTGGGCAAGAAAGCTCCAGAGTTTCCCGTAGATGTTGTGACATTCCGCGTTAAACCTGTCAAGTAGAG
>Ga0265297_10008692_pt1 | contig 13434 bp, 15 predicted proteins | sample Munlanlwell13791_FD_192502 | JGI IMG/M metagenome (GOLD analysis project Ga0265297, IMG submission 192502) | Leachate microbial communities from a municipal landfill in Southern Ontario, Canada - Leachate well 137-91 | ecosystem: Engineered > Solid waste > Landfill > Unclassified | place... | reverse complement strand
AGGCATTGACGTATCAGGTAGTAAGCGCATAGGCTTTGACGTTGCAGACGACGGCGAGGATGCTTGCGCTACGGTGTCGGCTTATGGTGTGTTGACCACGGGCATAGACTTGTGGCAAGCCAAAGAGGATGAGATACTAAAATCATGTACTCGCGTGTACAGGCAAGCGGTAGATTATGGTAACGCTGAAATAACCTATGACGCTATCGGTGTTGGCGCGTCATGCGGGGGCAAGTTTAACGAGCTTGGTTATAAGGCACATAAGAAGTTTTTAGCGGGTGGCGCGGTCATTAATCCCGACAAGGCTATCGACAAATTTAACGAATCACGCCCGCCGAAAGAGCGCATTATAAATAAGGATTATTACTGCAACATCAAAGCACAGGCGTGGTGGTCAGTGTCAGAAAGACTACAAAATACCTACAACGCAGTGATAAATGGACAGGCTTTTAGTCAGGATGAAATGATTTTTATTGATTCATCGTTGCCGCACCTTGAGCAGCTAATTACTGAGCTTTGCACCCCGAAACGATCTTACGACAACGCAGGGCGCGTCATGGTCGAAAGCAAAAAAGACTTAAAAAAGCGCGGCATATCAAGCCCCAACATAGCCGACGCATTTATAATGGCTCATTTGCCACAATTAAATAAACCGATAAAAATCAGCACAGACGCACTTAACCGAGCAAAACGATAATGAAAATATTCAACTGGTTTAAAAAAAAGCCAATAGCAATAGCCACGGGGCCCGTAAATAATCGCAGTGAAAATTTGCGCACGGCGGTTAATCGGGCGCGTAATGAATCGCAAGAAATCACGCGGTACGACCATCCAATTAAGCCGCCTGAATTATTAGCGGGCATCGTCCCCGACGGAATAACTGCGCCCGTGCTGGCAATGGATGAAAATCCAGCTTATCAACTGGCTGGCAGTATGTACCCTACTGGTGGTTTCGTTGGATTTCCTTACTTAGCGCAACTAGCAACACGCGCCGAATATAGGGCGTTCGCCAGTGCAATATCAACAGAGATAACGCGAAAATGGATAAGCTTCACATCCACGCAAACCGATGACGACGACCATAGCGAAAAAATTAAACTCATTGAAGAAGAATTCAAGCGGCTTAAAATTCGCTCGCTAATTCAGCACGTTACAGAAAATGACGTGCTGTTTGGGCGCGGTCATATTGCTATCAAACTGAAAGGGCATGACGATACAAAGCCGCTGATACTCGCACATCAAACCATAGCGATTGGTTCGATAGATTCTTTCTCTAGCGTAGAACCGATATGGTCAACACCGAGCGCGTACAACGCAATTGACCCAACGGCTAAAGATTTTTACCGTCCTACTTCGTGGTATGTGTTGGGCAAACAAATACACGCCAGCCGATTCTTAACCGTGGTTACGCGACCATTGCCAGACATATTGAAGCCAGCGTTTAACTTTGCGGGCATGAGTTTGTCGCAATTGGCAGAGCCTTACGTCAATAATTGGCTGCGTACCCGTCAGTCTGTTAGCGATTTGATTAACAATTTTTCATTAACCATTCTCAAAACATCACTTGACCAAGTGCTAAGCGGTGGCGATGGTTCAGACATTGATAGCCGTGCGCAGTTGTTTATTCTAAACAAAAGCAATAAAGGCTTGATGATTGTCGATACAGACCGAGAATCTGTTGAGCAATTAAATACCCCGCTTGGCGGTTTGCATGAGCTACAGGCGCAGTCACAAGAGCAAATGTGCGCAGTCAGTAAGATACCCGCAGTTGTTTTAACAGGCATTAGCCCCAACGGGATGAACGCAAGCAGTGAGGGAGAAATGCAAGCGTTCAATGATTGGATAGCTGCACAGCAGGAAGCGTTTTATCGCGACCCGATTGAAATTATTCTAAAAGTGGTGCAACTTCATTTGTTTGGAAAAATCCATCCTGAAATCGGTTTTAAATTTAACCCGCTGATGGAAATGACCGCTGAACAACAGGCGAACATACGCAACATCAATGCGCAGGTGGCGGTTAATTACATCACTAACGGCGTACTAGCCCCCGAAGAAGAGCGGGAACGATTAGCCAGTGACCCCGACAGCGGGTATCAGGGCATTGAGGTTGATGTAATGCCAGAAACACCCGAACAACCCACGGACGAAGATGACCGGACCGATGATGTTGAGGCGGCTTTAGATGGCTGGATAACACTGAACGGCAAAGAGGAAGTATTATAAAATCCAGTATGTTATAATATCTATGTGGCTAGGTTTGCAAGCTGAAACGTGATTAGTCATCACTGCCACACCAACGACTAATCTTTGACTAAGGATTTATCATGCAACTCTATCGATTATCGTTTCCAAACGGTAAAAAATACATCGGCATTACTTCAAAAACCGCTAAAGAAAGGTTTAAAGAGCATTGCGCACCCTCAAACCGAATAAACGCTGTTCAACACGCAATTCACAAATACGGCAAAGAAAGCGTAAAATTAACCGTATTAGCTGAGTGCGATAATTGGGAGTTACTTAATCTTGCAGAAATAGAAGCAGTAGAGAAATTTAATACCTTTTACCCTAATGGATATAATTTAACTCTTGGTGGAGATGGGGCATTAGGCGCGATAAGAACAAATGAAGTAAAGTTAAAAAACTCAATAGCAACTTCAAGATATTTTTTATTGAATCCAGCCGCTAAATTACATAACGCGCAAAAAACTAAAGAGCAGTTTATTAATAATCCATTGCTAAGGATTGAAGCGTCAAAAAGACAAAGAGAAAGGCACTTAACGAATCCTTTTTTAGCAAGAGAAAGAGGTGACGAAATAATTAATTTTTACGATAAAAACCCTGAGCTTAAAAAAATAATGTCCGAAAAGAAGACTCAGCAATATATAGACAACCCAATCATAAAAGAAATCATAAGAAAAAAGGCGAAAGATAGATTTTTAGACCCATTATTCAAGCTAAAAACATCTTTAGCATTAAGAACTTCTTTGGCGGTAAAATCTAATTTAGCAAGTTATTTGCCAGAATACGATTACCTAAGGACTCATAAAGCAAATAGAGCGCGAACATATATCAGTAAGCAATTAAAAAAGGAGCAATGTAAGACCTTACCCGACACCCCTGCTACATAGAATCCGTGTGGAACGCCTACCACCTAGGCGCAATAACCAAGCAACAAAGAAACGAACTTTTAAGCCCTGCATAGTCAGGGCTTTTGTGTTATAATAAACGCACGTTATCGGTGTACTGTGAATCAGACATTAAACCGATAGCTAACGTTATTACTAGACCTGTTTACGCCCTTGCTGATTCCTTGGGTATTGCAGGTTTTTTTTATGAGATATTGAAATGCAAACCCTAATAGAAACACTTAACAATCCTACCGATGACGGGCTTTACTCACTAAAGGCATTAGCGAAAGCAAGCGGCAAATGGGATACAAAAAAGCCAAGCCAGTTCCTACGATTGCAATCTACCGCTGATGAAATTAGATTTTTGTCAAGCACTAAATCTGCACCACCAGCAATAATGCGGGTTGAACAACATTCAAAAGGTGGCGATACTTTGGTATGCCGTGATTTAGTCTATTCCTACGCACAATGGATCAGCCCTGAATTTAAGTTTTTGGTAATTCGCACCTTTGATGAATTGGCAAACGCCACCACCACCGAGCAAGTCCTAGACGTTAAATTTAAACTGGACAACGCAAGCCAAGACGACCTATTTACAAAGCACCAACAGCCGCGTGATAAAAGCACGCTTCAAGTGATTCTCGAATGTACGCCATTTCAGGCGGAACAATTCCATAACGAATTAATCTGCGATGGTCTACTGGAGAAAATAGGCAGTAAGACAATCACACAGCGCATACTTGGCACGACACCGATTAATAAAATGGTCATCGGGCAGAAAGGCGATACATTGCTATGGGATGCAGAAGCGTTGAAACAATACTTTGCCGATAAACAAGCTGACTGGACGATTTAATATGAAAAAGTTAATTTTAGCACTAGCCCTAACAATATCTAGCCAAGCACAAGCCACGGCACTAGACCCAATAAAAGACAAAGCCGAACTATGCGCAATGCTAACAACCCACGCGGCGCAGGTCGTTATCTATGAACGCTATTGCGGCGTACAAGGCTATATGCTGGGCAGAACAACAGAACGAATGGCTGTTATTGATTGCCCAAAGCCCACGGCAGAAATGAGAAGCGAGGCATACAGGAGGCAACAATTAGAGCTTGATGACTTATTGCACGATATGCCGCATTTGTGTTCATCGGCACTTGCCAAGGATGTTATTGGGTATTAAGCAAATCCATGTCGATAAGCCCGTCTAGCACGGGCTTTTTTGCGCCCATTAATTCACGAAATATCGTGACACAATAAAAAATATACGATATTTAGTAGCTTGGTATATAATCACGCCATGAGCCAAAAACTAGCCAAGCCAGTCATATCAAATCGCGGTGTAGCAATACGCTATCGAAAGGCTATGGACAAAGAAATCGGAGCAATGCTGGATTCATTGGAGTATTGGCTATCCGCCACCTATCGCAAAGCACCGCCATTAATGGCACTTGACGCAAGCCCTGTGCAAATCGTTAAAAAGATTTTCGCTCGGTTAGCTAAGTATTGGTTAGACCGATTTAACGCCCGTGCTGATGAAATCGCCAATTATCACGTTGGCAGAATGTTCTCTACGTCAGACAAGGCTTTGCAAAACTCGTTAAAGGACGCTGGTTGGGCTGTCGATTTTAAGATGACCAAAGAAATGAAAGACGCGCTTAACGCAAATATTGCGGCGAACGTGGGACTGATTAAATCGATACCTGCACAATTATTGCCGCAGGTTGAGGGTATTGTGATGCGGTCGTATAGTGCAGGGCGTGACTTAAAAACGATGGTTGATGATATTCGAGCCTTGCACCCAGTGTCACAGAAACGCGCGGCATTAATCGCACGCGATCAATCCAACAAGGCTAATGCAGTCGTGAACCGTACCCGCTGTTTAGAACTTGGCATCACTGAGGCAAAATGGATGCACTCAAGCGCGGGTAAGAAACCGCGCGCTAGTCATGTAGCAGCACATGGCAAAGTGTACGATATTGCCAAAGGTTGTAAAATTGATGGCGAATATATACAGGCAGGTGAAAAAATCAATTGCCGTTGCACCTATCGCGCGATATTACCAATATGAAACCAAACCAATTTAACAGCTTTGCCCTAGACAAATCAGGACGCACAATTGATGCGGACGGACGGCTACACGTTGCTAAATCTCACATCACGAAAGCGGCGATTAATCCGTACTACGGCAAAGAGATACCAGACCACGAAAGCCTTGGTTTAGACCCAGACAAGATTTATCAATTGTTTCGCGACCCGAAGGAGCTAGAGAAAGCGGCACAAACCTTCGCTCGTTTGCCGATTCTAAAAAAGCACATACCCGTAACAGTTGATGACCCTCAGCCTGATTTAGTGATTGGTGCAATTGGCTCGGACGTGACTTTTAATGCCCCCTATGTTGATGCTGATTTAGTAATTTGGGATGCCGAAGCAATCGCGGGTATTGAGACTAAAGATGTGCAAGAGCTGTCGTGTGGTTATCGATACGTCCCCGTGATGACAGCGGGCGAATACCAAGGCAAAAAATACGATGGAATAATGACAGAAATGCGCGGCAATCACCTTGCTCTTGTTGAAATCGGCAGGGCTGGTAGTGACGTGGTAGTAGGTGACAATAACCCCTTTTATACAGAGGACAACATGAAAAAGCGGCAAGCTATTAAAAAGGCGATGTTAGCGCAAGATGCTAATATCTCGCCTGAAATGCAAGACAAAATAATCGACGCGGTTTTAGGTGTCGAGGAAGACAACGAAGAAACGAATCCAAACCCAACAGAACCAGCGGCTATTGCTGGAGACGGTTCACCAGCGGATAAAATCCGCGAACTGTTAGCGGGTAAAGTTGAAGATGCTGTTATCGAGGAAATCTGCGCTTTAGCAACTCCAGAAGTAGCAGAAGATGCGACTTGTGATGACGATATGGCGAACGACGAAGACGACAAAGACGAGCCTCCAATGAAAAAAGAAGAAGTCAAAGCGGCGATGGATGCGGCGATTAACGCAGGTATTGCCAAAGAACGCGCAAACATGAAAGCAGCTAATGAAGCGCGGCGTGATGTGCGCGGCGTGGTTGGTGATGTGTTGGCTTTGGATTCAGCGGCTGAAATTTATAGCTTTGCCCTCAATGAAATGGGCGTTAGTCATAAAAACATTAAAGACGCAGTGTCGTTAAAAGCAATCTTTGACGCAGCTAACTCAGCACAAACAGGAAGACCAGCGGTGATTGCACAAGACAGTGCAACATCAAAGCAGTTTCCACTTTTAGACAGATTCCAAAGAGGTTAAGCCATGGGATTCCAAACGCAGGTAAATTTACAACAAGCCCCAGCGGTAGAGGGCGATTTTGCGTCAGCTAATCCCCGCTCGGTGGTCTTGTCTCCAGAGGCGGGTTTTGTCGCTGGCAATGATGGCGCGACTATTGGTCGATTCGCATGGGTTGGTGTAGACGGCGTGACCGTCGAAAACGTGGGTATCGCACCTGCCGCGCCTAATGGCTTCATTCATCGTGAGCAACAAGGATTGATTACCGCTTATTTGGGCGAAAGCTCAATGCTAGTACCTCAAGGCTTGCCCGTTGTTCTTCACAACCAAGGTGATTTTTGGGTAAAGAACGCAGGTTCAGGCACAACCGCAATCGGCGAAAGCGTTTATGCTGATTACGGTACTGGTCAAGCGGCTAATGCAATCCAGACGGGCGCAAGTGTTACCGCGTCAATGGGTTCGACAAACACAGCGGCATTAGGCGCAACCTTTACCGCTTCTGCCGATACCGATGATACGAGATTGGTGGTGACTTCCGTTACCGGCTTGATTAGTATCGGTGATTTTGTCAGTGGTACAGGAATCACGGCGGGTACAACCATCACTAGCCAAGTCAGCGGCACAACTGGCGGTGCTGGCACTTATCAATTAAGTGCCAGCAACACGGCAAGCACGGCAACTGTTACCGCGTTTGGCAAGGTCGTAAAAGTCACGTCTACCACTGGCTTAATCAGTATTGGCGAAACTATCAGCGGCGGCACAGGTTTTCCAGTTGGTGCGACCGTAGTTAGTCAGTTGTCAGGCACTACAGGCGGCGCGGGCAACTATCAATTGAGCGCGGCAGGGTCAGCTTATACGGCTTCTGCTACTGGCGTAACTACATTCGGCAACGTGTTAAATGTCACGGCAATCGGTTCTGGTGCGCTAGAAGTTGGCGACCCAGTCAGCGGTTCAGGTGTGACTGCTAATTCTGCTATCGCCTCACAAGTAAGCGGCACATTGGGCGGCATTGGTGTTTACACTCTTACATTGCCTGCCACAGCTTACGCAGCATCTACTACGGTTACGGCTGTCGGTGGTGTCGTTACCGCTTGGAAATTCGCTAGTGTTGCCGCTACTGGCGAACTGGCTAAAATCACATCTTGGAGTTAAGAATGAATCCACAATTTAGAGATCTAGCTGAAAAGGCGGGCATCCATTTTATGGGTGTCAACGCTGAATTTCAGCAAAAGGGCGTAATGTTGCGCTACAACCATCAAGGCGGCTTTGCGTGTGACGCGCAGCCTACGCTAATCACTCAGTCGAATAGCGGTATTCCCGCGTTTTTATCTACTTACATTGATCCTGCCTTAATCGAGGTGCTTGTTGCACCGATGAAAGCGGCTGAAATTGTGGGCAGTGAAACCAAAAAAGGCGATTGGACAACCAAAACAGCAATGTTTCCTGTTGTTGAAAGCACTGGTGAATCTACCGCTTACGGCGATTACAGCGAAAACGGCAGCGCAGGTGCTAACGTAAACTTTCCACAACGTCAAAGCTTTCATTATCAAGTGATGACCCAATGGGGTGAGTTGGAATTAGAAAACGCAGGTCTGGCGTGTGTTGATTGGGCTAACAGACTGAACATTGCAAGCATCTTGACTTTGAACAAATTCCAAAATAAATCGTACTTTTTTGGCGTTGCTAATTTAGAAAACTACGGCTTACTGAATGACCCTGCATTAAGCGCAGCAATTACCCCGACTACCAAAACGGCTGGCGGTACTGACTGGGAAAATGCAACGGCAGCCGAAGTTATCAAAGACATTAACAAGCTTTTTAAGCAAGCTCAAACCCAAGCAAACGGTACAATCGACCGTAGCTCTAAAATGACGCTTGCTATGTCTCCTTTGAGTGATGCGACTGGCTTGACAAAAGTGTCTGATTTTAACGTGTCAGTTAGCGACCAGATTAAAAAACTGTACCCTAACTTAACCGTAGAAGTCGCGCCTGAATACACCACGGCAGCGGGTGAATTTGTGCAATTGATTGTTGATGCGGGTGATGGTCAACCAACTGCCACAACCGCATTCACTGAAAAGTTACGCGCTCATGCGATTGTGGTCGGTGCATCTTCTTTTAAACAGAAGAAATCACAAGGCACATGGGGGTGTATCATATTTCGCCCGTGGGCAATTTCGTCAATGTTGGGAATTTAGTCCGTTCTTGATTTGCTGGATAATAGGAGTATAATATATGCTTTATTATCCAGTTGATACAAGAGAATGGCAACAATAAGACATTATGTTTATTTACATAAAAAGAAAACTGATGGAGCAGTTTTTTATGTTGGTAAGGGATTTGGGAAAAGAGCTTGGAAGAAATCGACACGAAGTGACTGGTGGAAACGAATAGAAGCAAAGTATGGTCGTGACGTTGAAATTTACAAAGACGATTTATCAGAAAATGATGCTTTTAGATTAGAAGCTGAACTAATTGCTTTTTATGGTCGTGAAAATTTATGCAATCTTACTGATGGTGGAGAAGGTGGAATTAACCCATCTGATGAAACTAGACGTAAGATGAGTATCGCAAGAATCGGAAGGAAGGATACCCCAGGGACTACCGAAAGAAGGCGAATAGCAAGCACTGGCAAAACACATACAGAAGAAACTAAAGCAAAACTTAGAGCTATTAATTTAGGCAATTCTGCCAATCCTTGGACGGAAGCAAGCAGAAGGAAGTTAAGCGAATCTTTAAAGGGTCGAGTTAGAAGTGAGGAACATTGCATAAACATTAGCTTAGCAAAAAAAGGGAAAAAAGGACGCAAGCTATCAGATGAAGAAAAGAAGGCTATTAGCTTACGCAATACTGGAAAAAAACCAAGCGATGAAGCAAGAAAAAAAATGAGCGAATCTAGCACTGGGAAAAAACATAGTGCCGATACAGTAGCGAAAATGACGGAGCATAATAAAAGGAATAACGCTTTAAGAAAAAAACCAGTGTCATGTTCAAATGGATTGATATTTGATAGCACTGGGGACGCTGTAATATGGCTTCAAAAGAATACGGGCTACAATAATGCTTCAAGGGGGAATATCGTAGCGTGTGCAAACGGCAAGTTAAAAACCGCGTATGGGTTTACTTGGCAACATATTTAACTTAACTGGATATATAACATGGCAAAAACTATCTTAATCGGTTGTAAATTACCGAACGGCATCATCATTGAAGCACCGAATGGGCAAACCGCTGAAATTGACGGCTTAAACAAGTCTAAAATTATCGGGGCGACTCATGTGATTAGCTCTATTGATGCTGATATTTGGGCGGCTTGGAAAGCGAAAAACACCACATTTTCAGCATTAAAAAGCGGTGCAATCTTTGAAGCATCGAGCGCAAGTGAAGCGGTGGCAATTGCGAAAGACACCGATAAAACAGGTCTTGAGCCTATGCCACAAAAAACGAAAGACATTGAAAAAGCCAAGGACTAAGCCGATATGACAGCCGTTGCTTTTAATCCAAGTGCTTTTAAAGTCAGATACCCCGAATTTTTAGCGGTTGATGATGCTAGATTATCTGCATTTTTTGATGAGGCAACGCTGTATTTATCGAATACCGACAAGCCAGTTGTTGATGTGATTAAACGGGCAATGCTTTTTAATATGCTAGTAGCTCACATTGCAACGCTTGGCGGTGTATTGTCTAGCAATAGCCCTGCGCCTGTCGGGCGCGTAGCATCGGCTGGTCAAGGTTCTGTGAACGTATCTACTGAATACTTACCCGCTGGAAGTCAAGCGTGGTTTGTACAGACTCAGTATGGAGCGGCATTTTGGCAAGCTACGATTAATTATCGTAGCTTTCGTTATTATACTAATCCTACGGTGGTGACATGAGCGGCTTATCGGATAGGCTGAATCAGATAATGAAACAGCTTGAAAGTAAAACACTGGTCGTTGGATTTATGGCTAATGCCACTTACGATGATGGCACGTCAGTTGCAATGATTGCTGCTCAAAATGAATTCGGCGGTGTCATCAACATACCAGCGCATACAGTAACCCTGTATCGCAAAGTAAATAGTGATGGTAGTTTTGCAAAGAGCGGGCGGTTTGTTAAACGGTCAAAGTCGAACTTTGCAACAGATCACACAGTGCCAGCGTATAGCGTAACAATTCCATCACGCCCTTTCTTTCGTCAGATGGTAGCCAAAGAATCACCCACATGGTCGGCTAAAATTGGCAATTGCTTGATAGCTTCAAATTACGATGCAGACAAAGCACTGGAAATGGTAGGTGAAGACGTTAAAGGCGCGTTGCAAGAAAGCATCCGCGACTTTACGACACCTGCTTTGGAACAATCGACCATCGATAAAAAAGGGTTTAGCAAGCCATTAATCGATACCAGCCACATGATTAACTCGGTGGCTTTCGAGATACGCGAACATGATTGATTTATTTGGTGTGGCGCGTAATGCGGTATCGATTGTTAATGCTCCTGTACTTGCAACTATTAGCAGATCAACAGGCTACGCAACCGCTGGCGATGGCACACGAACACCAGCATTTACAACCATCGCAGGAATTAAAGCCGATGTGCAGCCGATGACCGCGCAGGATTTGCACCAAGTTGACGGGCTTAATATGGGTGGCGAAAAAGTGACCATCTTTTTAAGCGGTGAACTGTTGGGCGTGTTGCGTACAGGGCAGAATGGCGGGGATATTGTTCAACTGCCAAACGGTAAAAAATACCTTGTTGTACTGGTTCTTGAGCAGTGGCAAGGTTGGACAAAGGCGTGTTGTGTGCTACAAATTTAGGGTATAATATGTATGTGGTCTAGGCTTAGCGGCTGAATATCCCTTTAGCAAGGATGACCACATAACCCTATCGCTAATAATTCTTGCTAGGAATTAACATCATGCAACTATACAAATTAGATTTCCCTAATGGGAAAAGTTATATTGGTATCACCAATAGAACAGCAGAAACACGATTTAAAGCTCATTGCAACCCTGCTAATAATAGATATTATTGCCAAAATGCAATCCATAAATACGGAAAAGAAAACATAGTTTTAACCGTATTAGCTACAGTCGATAACTGGGAATTATTATGTTTAGCCGAACAGGAAGCGATTGAAAAGTTTAATACTTATGCACCCAATGGCATGGGTTACAATCTTACTTTAGGTGGCGATGGAAGTATAAAAATAAATGCGTCCAGTGAAGACCGTGTAAAAATGGATAAAGAATATCAAAAGAAGTACATGAAAAGATATTTAGTAGAAAAAAAAGAATCTTTAGCTAAAAAAAGAAAGGAATATAGAGGAAATAATAAACATATTTTGGCTAAAAAACAAAAGGATTACGCATTAATAAACAAGGATAAGGTTAAAGAATCTAAAAAAGTATATGCTTTAGAGAATCGAGAAGAGATTTTGAAAAAGCAGTCTGAATATAGAAAGTTACATCGAGATGAATTAAACAAAAAGGCAAAAGAATATAGAGAGAAAAATAAGGATAGACTTTCTCTTTATCATAAAGAATATAGGGAATCTCATAGTGAGCAAGTTTCATTAGCAAAAAAGAGGTGTTATGAAGCAAAAAAACAGAAGTTATAATTATGACTCCACAACTAGACCTATTTGAAACCGACGCTTTTACGGTGTTACGTTCGTTTTTACTGTCATGCTTACCGACTATTGAGGTAGTGAGAGGGCAGGATAACCGCGTACCTGGACCACTTGGCACTGACTTTATAACCATGATTCCAGTGTTGCGGGAACGCATACACAACAATCTGCATGATTATGTAGACTCGCTGTTTATCGGCTCGATTACAGGCACTACGCTAACAGTTACCAGTACGATTTTTGGCGGCCTGTTTATTGGTTGTCAGATTTATGGCGTTGATGTGTTGCCCGATACGATTATCACAGCCAGTCTAGGCAGTGGACTCTATACGGTTTCTCAATCTCAAACGGTGACAAGTCGAACAATTGCAGGGGGCGTAAAAACCATGCTTAATCCTGTGAAAATGACCATTCAGTGCGATATTCACGGGGCGCATAGTGCGGACAATGCGCACATTATCACAACGGCTTTTCGTGACGTGTACGCAAGCGATAAATTTGCAGAATCGAATAAACACGTTTACCCGCTCTTTTCAACCGATCCAAAGCAAATACCATTTAACAACTCAGAGCAACAAGTAGAAAATCGATGGGTAGTGGACTTAACGATTCAAGTTAACCCAATAGTCACAGTTTCTCAGCAGTTCTTTGATTCTCTAACAATTCTTGCGATAGATGCGCAAAAGGTTTAACCATGACTATTAGCACAGCGTTTTTAGTAAATACAGTCCCCGGGGTAGTATCGGGACAGGGTCAATCAATCCAATTCAACGGAATGATTTTGACCGACTCCACAAGCGTTCCAATCGGCTCAATCCAGCCATTCACCAACTTAGCGGCAGTGCTGGCTTATTTCGGATCGGCATCGGCTGAATACGATATGGCGCAGTATTACTTCAAAGGCTTTACGGGTTCGACACAAAAGCCCGGTATGCTGTATTTCTTTCAATTCAATACAGCAGCAGTTGGTGCGTACAATCGCGGTGCGGCTTATGCTAGTACGCTGGACGCTCTAAAGTTAATCACAGCCGGCACATTGGCTCTTGATATTGATGGCGTTACTGAGTCAGTTACAGCAATCGACTTATCCACGGCCACATCATTTAGTAACGCAGCGGCTTTGATTGACACGGCGGCAGGTATTAAATTTAACTGCTCCTACGATACGCAATTGCGGTCGTTTATTATCAGCTCACCAACAACGGGCGCGACCTCAACCATTGACTATCCAGCGGTTTCAGCACTCTCTACCCTGCTAAACTTGCCACAAGCAAGCGGCGGCGTGTTGTCACAAGGCGCGGCAATTGCAGACCCTGCTACATACATGACAGCATTAGATGCGGCTAACCGTAACTGGGTTTCATTTTCCACAACCTTTGAGCCTGATTTAGCCACTAAGCTGGAATTTGCTCAATGGGTAAACGGTTCAGAAA
>Ga0265297_10008691_pt1 | contig 13435 bp, 12 predicted proteins | sample Munlanlwell13791_FD_192502 | JGI IMG/M metagenome (GOLD analysis project Ga0265297, IMG submission 192502) | Leachate microbial communities from a municipal landfill in Southern Ontario, Canada - Leachate well 137-91 | ecosystem: Engineered > Solid waste > Landfill > Unclassified | place... | reverse complement strand
CAAGGCCGTTGCGATCAACAAGGTGGAGGTGGAAAATTTTTTCGATGCAGCAGTAGAAAAAACAAAAAAAGTCTTTGCCCAGGTATCGGCAAATAGAGACCCACACCGGCACAAAGGGCGTCGGTTCATGGATGGCGATTTGCTGAAGGCGGAAAATGCAGATGAGTTTCTCAAGCAACTAACAAATCCCGTTATCGATGCGATGCTAAACCAGGGGTATAAGCCGACTTTGGTATCAAAGTTTAGCAAAGAGAAGCAAGAATCGTTTACGACTGCAAAGGCCCGATGGGTCAAAATGGCCGAGTCCAATAATGCTCAAGTTACTGGTTATCTGGATGCTGTGATAGAGCACATACAGCCCATGATTTACGACTTTTTGAGAGTTCAAAATGTCCGCCAACTAATATCAATATCCAAAAAGGATGAGTAATATCAATAATACAACTTGGCGGAAGGTGAAGTTGGGCACTGTAGTCAAAAATTATGACTCCAAACGGGTCCCTCTTTCCTCGATGGAAAGAGAAAAAATGAAGGGAAATTTCCGTACTATGGTGCAACAGAGGTAATGGATTATGTGAGTGACTATATTTTTGACGGTCTACATCTTTTGGTCGCAGAAGACGGGAGCGTGAGTACCACCGATAATAAACCGGTATTACAGTTGGCGAATGGTAAATTCTGGGTGAATAACCATGCTCACGTTATCAAGGGAGCGAACGACCTGGAAACTAGATATCTTTACTATGCCCTGTCGGCCACACACATTACGCCGTATATTACCGGTGCCGTTCAGCTCAAGCTGACTCAGGAAAATTTAAACAATATTGAGATTTCTTATCCAGAGAGAGAAGAACAGCGAATCCGGATTGCGGAGTTTTTGGGAGCGTTTGATGACAAGATTGAGATGAATAATAAGATTATTAAAAATCTAGAGGAGCTGGCTCGGGCGATTTTTAAAGAATGGTTTGTGAAGTTTCATTTTCCTGGGCACGAAAAAGTAAAAATGGTTGATTCTGAGTTGGACAAAATTCCAGAGGGGTGGGAGGTGAGAAAAGTCGCTGATCTGGGACGCGTGGTTACGGGGAAAACCCCACCATCTATGGATCCGGACAACTTCGGGGGAGAATGTCAGTTTGTGACCATCCCTGATATGTCTGGAGCGTTTGTGGTTAAATCGGAGCGATCAATTTCTAGCGATACCGCCATGAAGATGAAAAATCTTCTTCTGCCAGCTGGTTCTATTTCGGTAAGTTGTATTGCTACGGTTGGCCTTGTCTCAATTCTTACCAAAGATTCAATTACCAATCAGCAGGTCAATTCCTTGGTACCAGAGTTGCCACAATACCGATATTTATTTTACTGGAACATGAAGGGTCGCAGAAAGGAGCTGGAGTCCCATGGCGGTGGTGGGACATCAGCAATGATTATCAATAAGACAAGATTTGAAAATCTGCCCATATTAGTACCAAGCGAGGTTTTGCTAAACAAATTTCATGAACTTATGTCGCCACTGATGGATAAATACAAGAGCTGTCTTCTCGAAAATGAAAAATTGGCTCAAGCGCGGGATTTGTTTTTGCCAAAAGTTATGAAAGGAGAGGTGGAGGTATGAGCATAAACCCTAAGGATGTGGCTGAGTTATTGCGGCTTGATGATGTTAATAATCTATATCATCGAGAGTCCGGATCGTTAGAATTCAAGGAGCAATTTAATTTGGCCGGCCTACCAGAATATTTTAAAGATTTTGCTGCATTAGCCAATAGCGGTGGCGGATTTATGATATTTGGCATTTCCAACAATCCTCGTCAGCTGGTTGGGCTCACGGCAAAGTCACTGGTACAGTTCAACAAAATAGACCCGGAACGCATATCACGCTATCTGATGGAAATATTCAGCTCAGAGATTCGGTGGGAGCAATGTGTCCATAAGATTTTGGATAAGTCTTTCGGGATTTTCTATATTCAAAAATCCATCAGTAGACCTGTTATTGCACAGAAAAATGAAGGCGATGACCAGGTAATTAAAGATGGAGATATCTACTATCGATATGGTGGCCGTACCCAGAGGATTCGTTCTGGTGAGTTGCAAGGTATTTTGCAAGAGAAGCTAGATCGGCAGCTTAAAGAGTGGATGGGCTTGATGTCGAAGATCGCGAAGGCTGGTCCTGCCAATGCGGCTGTGATGGATGTCGCCAGGGGGATTGTAGAGAAAGGTGATAATCAGATGTTGGTAATTGATAAGAGTATCGTTGACCAGATTCAGTTTATTAGGGAAGGAAGTAGCTCAGTTGATGTGAGTAAGCCCGTGCTGAAGTTGGCAGGTGAAGTGAGCCCAGTAAATATGGTAGAAGTCGTGAAGATTCGAGAGAAACAACTCACAGAGCTTTATCCTCTGTCCGCACTAGAGCTTGCGGCTACTGTTAAAAAGAAAATGCCAATGGCTAGTACTAATAGGGTCTGGGAGATCATAAAGGATAACAATTTGAAAACTAACCCACTATACGCTGTGTATGTCTTTAGGAATCGTGCACAATCGGAACAATATAGAAAAACCGGTAAGGTGGGTACTGATATACCGAGTATTTATAATGCAGAGGCCGTTAAGTTTTGCCTGGGTGTGCTAAAGGATGAGCTAGGGGTATCAGTGACTAAATCGAAAAAATGAAGCATCTTAATGAAGACAATTTGGCAGAACAGCCGGCGATAGCGTGGTTTAAATTGCTCGGGTATGAATATGAATTTGGTCCGGATATTGCTCCGCTTGGTTCTTTTCAGGAGCGTTCTGATTTCAAGGAGGTGTTACTGTTATCGCGTTTGGAGCGGTCAATTCGTCGGATTAACCCAGATCTGCCACTTGCTGGGGTGCAAGAAGCCATCCGTCAGTTGCAACATCTGCAGGAGAGAGATTTGGTTTGGACGAATAAGCTGGCATACAAGGCGCTAGCAGAACATCTGGTCGTTGAATTTAAGACGGTTGAAGGCAGGATTGAAAGTAGGCAGGTGCGCTTCATCGATTTTGAAAATACGACCAACAATGAGTTTTTGATTGTTAACCAATTTGCGGTAGAAGGGGAGAAACGGGTGCGGCGCCCAGATTTGGTAGTTTTTATTAATGGTATCCCTATTGCTGTATTCGAATTTAAAAATCCCACAGATAAACGGGGATCGATCTGGGATGGATATTTGCAGCTCGGGGAATATAAGCAGGATATTCCAAAGCTTTTCAAATATAATCAGATTCTGGCAATTAGTGATTTGGCATTTGCCAAGTATGGCACTATTAGCGCCACGCCAGAGTGGTATGGAGCCTGGAAGGGCATAACAAGCGAAGAGGATAGACCGGAGGGAATTAGCCAGCTTGAGATGTTAATCCGTGGGCTTTTTGATAAGGAAAGACTTTTGGATGCGTTGCAGAATTTTATTGTCTTTGAGGCGGACAGCGAGAAAGACACTTCCACCTTCACAAAAAAGATGGCGATGTATCACCAGTATTATGGGGTAAATAAGGCCATTGAGCGTACCATCTGGGCGAGTCGACCAAAGGGAAGCAGGAAAATCGGTGTTTTCTGGCACACACAAGGTTCCGGGAAATCTCTTTCGATGGTGTTTTATGTGAATAAGGTGCGTAGGTGTCAGCAGCTGAATTCTCCAGCGCTAGTTTTTCTTACTGATAGAAACGATCTGGACGGGCAGCTTTATAAAGTGTTCCTGCGGAGCGGGTATACACAGCTTGCTCAACAAGCTGAAACGGTGAAAGGATTGGGCGCTAGGCTTCAGGAAGCAGGTTCGCGTATCGTATTTACCACGATCCAGAAGTTTAGAGAAAAGCAGGGTCTTCTAAACGATCGAGAAAATATTATTGTCATCGCTGATGAAGCGCACCGCTCTCAATACAAAAAATATGCTGGTAATGTTCGTATGGCTTTGCCTAATGCCTCGTTTATGGGTATTACGGGCACTCCCATCGACTCATCCGAGAAGAGTACGCGGATGGTTTTTGGTCCGTATATCTCGGTATACAAGATTAATGAAGCGGTAAGGGATGAGGCGACTGTACCGATTTACTACGAGGGGCGATTGGTGCCGCTGCATTTGACGAAAGACTTTATTGATGAGGATTTTGATGATCTGGTGGCTGAGCAAGGAGAGGGCGACGAGGTTATGCAGAGAGTCAAAGCAAGTTTGCGTCGCATGGAACATCTTATTGGGGCCCCTGAAAGAATAGAACAGATAGCCAAGGATATCGTGGACCATTTCAGTCACCGGGGAATTGAGGGAAAGGGGATGGTGGTAACTGCGAGCCGTAAGATAGCCGTCGCAATGTATAGGGCTATGAAGCAAATCAAGGGCGCGCCGGAGATGGCCGTGGTGATTTCTAACCCGCAGGAGTTCGCTGGTCAGATTCAGCCTGAACTGGATAGCCATGAGCTGGAAAGAAAATTCAAGAAAGCTTCTGATCCCTTGAAGCTGGCGATAGTTTGTGATATGTGGCTGACTGGCTTTGATGTGCCATCACTGCACACTATGTATATAGATAAACCTCTGAAGAACCATAGCTTGATGCAAGCTATCGCTCGCGTGAACCGTATTTACAAAGATAAGCCCGCCGGTCTAGTAGTGGACTACATAGGTGTGGCGGACAATCTAAAGAAAGCTCTAGCGATATATGCTTCTGATGTGCGCGATGAAGCGATGGTGCCGATGGAGGTGATCATCGGAAAGATGCTAGATAAATATCATACTGTTGCTGGATTTTTGAGCGGATTAGATTATGGCAACTGGCGGATGTTGGATTCTACTGGGCTAGCGAATTTACTGTATAAGTCCGTTAACCAGGTATTGGGTGGTGATGGTGAATATGACGATGGTCAGAGGGACGACTATTTGCGTGAGGTTAATGCTTTAATCACGCTCTTTGGGTTTGTGATGCCAGAAAAGGCCGCGAATGATATCCGCCGGGATGTCGAGTTTTTTGTTGCTGTCAAAAATGCAATTTTACGTCTGACAACTACGGGGCCAGGGCCAACCCCGCCACCTATTGATGTGTCCAGTGTGGTAGGAAAAATTATCCAAGAAGGGATCGCGGCGACTGAAGCGATAGATATCTTTAAAACGCGCAAGAACGGTAGACCAGATATTTCGTTGTTTGATGAAAAATTCTTTGAGGAGATTAAGAAAATGAAGCTGAAGAATTTAGCCGCCGAGACCCTTAGAAAATTGCTTCAGGATGAGTTAATGACGCTTAGGGAGAAAAACCAGACTAGGTATGGTGAGTTACTGAAGATTTTGGAAGATGTGATTGAAAAATACGAGAATAATATCATTAACTCAGCGGAAGTTATCGAAAAGCTGATCGCTTTAGCAAAAGAGTTAAAAGTTAAGAAAGAATCAGGAAAGAAGATTGGGCTGAGTGAAGAAGAGCTGGCTTTTTATGATGCAGTATCGATCAGCAAACCCAAGGATCTAAAAAATGGTGAATTGAAGTCGATGGTTCGTGAGCTTGTTGGTATGGTCCGTCATGATCTAACCGTGGATTGGACAAATAGTGGAGTAATTACTGCCCGTATCCGGGCTAATGTGCGTTTAATGCTGTTGAAGCATGGTTATTCTGTTGAACAATCGGAGAGTGTGATGATGAAGGTATTCGAACAGGCAAGTGCTTTGTGGAGAGATTATGTAAATGCTGCCACGACGTCGGAGGTAGCATAGGGTGGGTAGGCCCCGATTAGAGTCAACCTGCTCTTACAGGGTAGAATGGGGGTATGCTGACGATTTCGAAGACGGATTATATGATCTACCGGGAGTGCCGGAAGGACGCTTGGTTTAAGGTTCATCAGCCGGAGCTGTATTTTAGTAAGGAGTTATCCGAGTTTGCCAAGGCGCTGATCGAGACGGGTAACGAGGTGGAGTTAGAAGCGCGCAAACTGTTTCCGGATGGGGTACTGCTAACGGATCGGAAAGAAGCTGGGCGGAAAGAGACCCAAGAGCATTTACAAAAAGGAACGCCCACGTTGTTTCAGGCAGTTTTTTCTAAGGATGGATTTTTTGCGGCGGTGGATGTGCTGCAAAAGAATGCGGATGTTAATACGTATGTTATCAGCGAGATCAAGGCGACTAACGAAACAAAAACTAAAGAGCATTTGCCTGATCTAGCTTTTCAGGTGTGTTTACTGCAGAAGTTCGGGTTGGAATTCTCGCGGATGAATATTATTCATCTTAATAACGAGTATGTGCGGTCGGGCGATCTAGTGTTATCGCAACTGTTTACTATCGAAGATGTAACTGATCAGGTGTTGGAGCTGTTGCCGATAGTTAAACTAGATATGGACCAGGCGTTGACCTATCTTTCTGCTGAGGTGGAGCCGGCGGGAGCGTGCGATTGTGTGTACAAAGGCCGATCGGGCCACTGCACAATGTTTCGGCATATTAATACTCACATCCCGGAATATAGCGTGCATGATATCTCACGGATCGGTAACAGCAAAAAGAAATTGACCGACTTAATTGATTCGGGCGTGTATACGCTGGATGAGATCCCGGTGGATTTTAGTTTGACGGATAATCAACGGAATCAGGTGGATGTGTACAAGGCGGGGAGAGCGATGGTTAACCCGATCAGCATCGCCGAAGAGTTGGATAAATTAATTTATCCGTTATATTTTTTGGACTACGAAACTTACCCCTGCGCGGTCCCCAGATTTGATGGGTTCTCGCCGTATAACCAGATCCCATTCCAATATTCGTTGCATATCCTAGAATCGCCGGAGGCGGAGCCGAGCCACAAAGATTTTTTGTACGAAGGAACAAATGATCCTAGCCCTGATCTGTTTGCGGCGCTCAGCCGAGACATTGGGCCGGTGGGGAGTGTGTTGGTGTGGAATAAAAAGTTTGAGCAGGGGATTAATCAGCAACTAGCTAGCAGATTGCCGGCCGCCGCCCCATTTATGAGTGATGTTAATAGCCGGGTGTACGATCTGATGGATATCTTTACTGCACAGCTGTATGTTCATCCGGGATTTAAGGGAAAAACATCCATCAAAAATGTGCTGCCGACACTGGTGCCGGAGCTGAGCTATAAAGAGCTGAATATTAAAGAGGGTGGCACGGCTTCGCAACGTTGGAACCAAATCGCTACAAATCGGGCGACTGAGGCAGAAAAACGCCAGATCGTGAGCGATCTAAAAACATACTGCGGCCTAGACACCTACGCTATGTATGTGATCTGGAAGCACCTGTATAATTTGTAGTGGAGATGGGTGAGTTTAAGAAGTATGTGTTTAGAAAATATTCGGACAGATTTCCGGCCTTGTTCGTTTATGAAAAAAGAAGGCTACAAAAAATTTTGCCAACTGCGTTGATCGAACACTTTGGTAGCTCGGCGGTACCCAACTTAGGTGGTAAGGGAATAGTGGATGTGATCATATCTGTGCCAAAACGATCAGTAAATGCGGCGCTTAAAAAATTGATTGATCACGGATATGAGCGTCATTGCGTGGGCGGAGGAAAAGAAAGAGAGTTTTTGGTGCGAGTGGTGAAGTATCACGATCAGCAACGTCTGGTGCATGTTCATCTAACCAACAACGGAAGTCGAGTTTGGCGAATGGCCTTGGCAGTGAGGGAGTATCTGCGCCGAGATAAAATGATGGCGATGGAGTATGCCAGGGTAAAACAGCGGGCAGCGCGGGAAGCTAAAGGGGACGGCAAGAAATATCGCCAGCTTAAGAGGGGATTTTTGGTTCAGCTGAAAAGAAAGGCGCTGCGGTAGAATAAGAGCATGAGATTAATAATTGTTAGACATGGCGAATCGGAGGCGAACGTCGCCGGTTTGGCTCAAGGCAGCTCATCCGTTGTGAGCAACTTAACTGCCAGGGGCCGCGAACAGGCGGCCATGTTAGCCGATAAATTGCGGGATATTAAAATTGATCTAGCTTTTATTAGCCCGTTGGATAGAACCAAGCAGACGGCGGAAATTATTTTGGCTGATCATCCAGATACTAAAATAGAGTTTACTGATCAATTGCGGGAGAAAGATACGGGTGAGTTTGCTGGCCGACCCAGTGCTGAGATGTATAACGCGTGGAAAGAATCTGGGCAAGAGTTTGGCGAATTTCAGCCGGTGGGAGGAGAGAGCTGGTATCAAGCGGGGGAACGGATAGTGGGTTTTATTGAAGGAGTGATCAAGCGCTATAAAGACAGCGATTCTAATATCTTGATCGTGGGGCATGGGAGCGTGTTCACTTATCTGCTGATGTGGGCGGATAAATTTGACCCCAAAAAGGATACGACCAAAGAAACGTATGATTACTATCATCCCGATAATACAGCGGTAGCTATGATCGAGACTGATCCGGTGGGCCAGCCAATATTGGTGTCGTTAAACGATACCAGCCACCTGGTATAAAAGGGGGGCTGTTGGGGGTATAATCTGGGTATGAAGGTGGTGTTTGCAACTGGGAACGCGGGGAAGGTGGCGACGTTGCGCCACTATTTTGATCAACTGGGGATTGAGCTGGAACAGCGAGAATTGCCGCTGGTGGAACCCCAGCAAGATTCGGTCGAAGATGTGGCGAAGAGCAAGGCTCGCCAGGCCTTTGCAATTATTAAGAGTCCAGTGGTGGTGCAAGACAGCGGTTTCTGTATTGGCGTGTTAAAAGATTTTCCGGGTCCTTACACTAAATATATTTTGGATACGATTAGTGTGCCGGGAATATTAAAGCTGATGGCGGGAGAAGAAAATCGCTCCGCTAAATTTATGAACGCGGTAGCGTATTGTGATGCGAACGGAAAGATTACTACTTTTACGGATGATATCTCCGGACAGATCCCTTGGCTGCCAACGGAAATAAAAGGACAGGCATGGTCGGAGTTATGGAGTATTTTTATCCCCGAAGGAAAAACCAAAACTCTCGGCGAGATGGACGAGGTCGAGCTAAAGAGCTATTGGGACGAACGCAAAGCCAGTGGTTCCGCCTTGGCTAAGCTAGCCGATTGGTTAAAGCAGCCAGTGGAGGCGTAGTTAGATCTGGCGGAAGAAGATGGCCCAGTACTCGGTTTGGCCGTTTTTAATCATAGCTGCCCAACGATGATTGCCATCCACAACGCTATTGGGATTACCGTAGTAGTTGGTAACTATTAAGGGCGGGGGAGACCAGCCATCAACGATCGCCTGCGCAATGGATGCTACTCGTTTGTCCCAGTCTTTGTCTTTAAAGTATCGATTGTCTTCTGGGCGGCCAGTGATGGGGAACATATCTTTAAGCGGGAACATAATTGGATCATCAAAAACCCAACTGGGGTTTTTGCGCACATCAGCCACGAACTCTAGGTTGTGGCCCACCGGGCCTTCTAAAAAATCAATTACCCATTCGCGCAGTTTTCCATTCTGGGCAGCGAGCCGAGCCGCCTTAACCGTCCACTTATTTTCGGGATCGTTGTTCATAACAACTTGAATATAGCAAAATTAGCAATAAAAGTGGGCGCCTTGTAGGCGCCCATGATGCTCGAATGTTGTTGACCAACGTTCTATAGTTGTTTGGCGAGTTTGGCCCAGTTTACTTGTTGGTGGCAAAAGGGTCCGCATTCGCAGGGGTTGTGATGACACTTCCAGCAGTTGGGGTAGTAACGATCTAGCAAGCCTTGCTCTAGATCGATCTTCAAAGTATTGGCGATCGCGTTAGCCCACCCGAAGATATCGGCCAACTCGTCGGCAATCTTTTGCATGATGATCGGCGCAGAGTCGTTAGAGCTGGGGGCGGACATCGACAGGGTTAGTACCTCGATGACTTCTTCCGCTAGCCGCAGGAGCAGTTGCTCGATCGACAGCTGTGAGTTGGCAGATCCGTATAACTGGGCGAAGTGATTGGACCATTCGGCCAAGCTCCAGTTGAATTGGGCTGGGGATATGATGGGAGCTAATTTAGCTTCGGGTCGATCGGCTTTGCATACGCACTGTGAACGCAAGCAGTACGGACAAACTGATGAATACTTGCTGCAAAGTAGCTCCAAGAATGGCAAGTGCCCACCGAAGTGCTCGGCGACACAAAAAATGCGAGAAACGATGCGCACAATTCCGATGATCTGTAGATCGTGGGGGATGCCTCGACGCAGGCCCCGGCTGAGATCGATCACCGCGACGCTGAGGAAGTTTGTTCGTTTTGTCCAGCTATCAAGGTACACCCGATTGCGCGGCCCATACAGGGCGAAGAAGTGCCGCATCAATTGTTCTAACGTCATTTAATCTTCTCCTGTGTGACTGTGTGAGGCAGAATTATCCCTAACGTTAGGGTAGTCTATTGTACCAGTCGGGACGGGATATAAAAAACCGCATCCGGTGGCGTAAGTGCCTACCGGATGCGGTGAATGACCCGTGGTTATCCGTGGTATTTATACATAACTGCCGGGTCTAACTTGACGGGATCGGTTAACCCGGGACGCTTATCAGCGTGGCGATGGATAATGGATCCATCTTTGACTGCTTGGCTGATGACCTGGTTGTACTCTGCTTGAAGCCCAGGTAACGAGTAACGCTTTGGCAATGTGCTGAGCAAAACGCGATAAGGCCGATGTAGCCCAGCTATATGGCCACTGTCGTTGGCTAAGCGGAAGAAAACCAGGTGGGTGATCGCTTGCGAGAGCTGGTCGGGCGTAAGTTGTTTGTTCCCGATTAACTTTCTGACTTGCCCGATGTCGGCGCAATTGATCGTTCTAGCAGTATCTATTCGGGCCAGGAGCTGATCGGCAGTCTCCTCGGGGGGGAGTTTGGGCGGGACTATGGGCCGGATCGCTTGATCGGGGGTCTCGAGCTCCACCTCCATGGCCATCAGTTCGTGATAGCGCAGTTCGAGGTAGGGCAGGATATCGTTAACTGGGTGTGATGCCAGTTGATCGATCAATGTGCTGGCGCTTTCTAGCCCCTTATCATCCACCTTGATGATCAGCCACCTGACCTGGTTTTGTTCTAAGCGGCTGAGAGAGGTTAGGCCCCGCGCGAATACTCTAACTAGATCTTTGCGGCTGATTGTTACTGGGGTGTGGCAACGGCTAATAGCTGGCTCCGCGCCGATATCTGCTGCGGCGAGCTGGGGGGTGGTGGAGCGAGTTGGGGTTATGGCTCGTTTTCTCTCGATCAGCCACTCTTTTACTTTCCGGAGACTACTCTGAGTGATCGTGCTCCGCGTTAATCGCCGAACGCACAATTGCCGTTCCTCGGTGGTTGGATGGTAACGGTCGAAGGTGTCTCTTAGCTCGCTCTCCGCTTCCAGGATATTTTTGATCGTGGGATGATCACATAATTGCCAAGGGTCTTGGCGATCTTGGATCAGCACGATCTTCTCGTGAGCTTGCAACTGGCAAGGATGGAGCGAGAGAAAGTCTTCTAACCAGATACTGCTGGCGATTAGGGATAATACTTGATCAGCTATCTGGTTGAACAGTTCGTGCCGTTGCGTTGTCGCAGTGGCATAATCTTGCGTACCGTCGTTCATTAACCCGATCAGCCAGCGGCGCGCAGCTATTTGATTGAGCGCTCCCATGAGTCGAATTGATGCCATGTGATAATTTCGCCACTCTTTTTGCCTAGTGGCGTATGGCCCAGGGGAGAAGAGATGTTTCTCCAGGCGATTGTCGGCATCGGACATAAGACTGGATAGTTTTTTGGACATCTCCGCTCTTATGATGGAATCTTCAATTTGGGCAATGTGGCCCATCGAGACCGGTTGCTGTTTAGCCCCTCTAATCAAAGATTGGATAATTGGCACGATCCAATCTGGCAAATCTTGCCGACCTAGGATACGTGATCGACTGTAGCGAGATCGGGCTTTTGTATCGCCAGCCAACCCAGCATCCAGAAACCATCTGATGATGGTTTTGTGGCTAATAGCCGAGGTGCCTTCGCGATACTTGACGAGAATCAAGTACAGGCCTTCCGCGATTGGTGAGAGTAGCATCGCAATGAGCCCAATGATCATAGAGCCCAGGACCCCGAGTATTTGAAGAACGATCATGATAGCAATTTCTCCTTGTCAAAGTGATTACGGGACAGCCCAGAGTAACAAATAACCGGGCGGCTGTAAACCAGATTATGGCAGGTTTTTATTGACTGAGAGCCATCTTTTGCTAGGATAAGAATGGGAACGGTACCTGAACATTTAGGCAATAAACCAAACAATTTTCGAAGGAGGCTCGTGGTGAGCCAAGAAAAAGTGGATGAGCTGTGTCTCAAATCGTGGAGATTGCGGGAGAAGAACAATCTTCATTCCATCCTGGTGGCGGTCCCGGGGCTAATTGGTTTTATCGTGATGGTCCTGTTCTTGTTAGGTAAGATTCCCCAAGGGTGGGGGATAGTTGGCGCAGGACTGCTTGTTTGGGCATTGATCGAGTCGTTCATTGTCGAAGGAATAGAGCATGAGATGGGGTCGATCGATAACCAGATTCGAGAAGCAGAGGCATCGGGCGGGCTAGCTTCTATGTGGCATAGTCCGCGGGACCCCGGTCCGTCCAAGCGGGACCGGGAAGCTAAGCAAAAGGCTAAAGTGGCCGCCAAAGCGGAAGCTCGAAGAGCGGAGCGTTTGGCCGCTGGCAAAGATAACTAAATTAATTTGCGCTATAGATCTCTCCGAACAGCCTTCTGCGATTTTTCGCTTTTTGTTCTAGTGTTGTAAGCGGTGTTTTAGTGCGGCTGGCAGCCGCAGGTAAGCGCCGCTTTTTATTTAACTGGGCTGGACGGACATTTTTATTCGTGTTAAGTTCACAATTGTCGTTCGATTATATCAAGGTAGGGAAATAAAAAAATGACATCACAAAGTAGCTCCAGTCATGGAAAGTTTATTTTGGTCCTGTGTTGCATTGATGGTCGGAATACCGTGCCAATCTGGGTATGGGTTAGTGATAAGTTTCCGGGTTTCCATCTGGACACCGTAACAGCGCCTGGCCTCGATGGGATTCTGGCCGGTACAGTTCCGGGCCAAATTGCCATGATCAAGGAATACGCTGATGTCTCGATGGAACATCATCACCCCGAGTTCGTTATTGTTTCTGGCCATGAGGATTGCGCGGGTAATCCGGTTAGCCGCCAGCAACATATCGAGGATATTAGGGCCTCGGTGGAGACGGTACGGAGTTGGGGAGGCAAATTTGCCGATATTCCCATCTACGGGCTCTACGTTGAACGCAACGACAAGGGTGAATGGGTAGTAGGCGAGTGCGTCACAGGTAATATTGAGGTTTAGCCCTTTTTCCTTTTAAGACGTGTTGGCCCCATGGGGATCAACCACCAGTGTTTTAACTCGCATTCCATACCACGCCGACTAGTTTCCTGGGCTAGTCGGCTCTTTTTTGTCTAAACCCATCAATTATGCTATCTTGGACTCTGATGACTGACACGCAACCACATTCTGAGGCCCGCGAAAAAGCTAGTCGGCTGATCGCCGAGGCCCCTC